>Ga0302320_10015325_pt1 | contig 15767 bp, 16 predicted proteins | sample Bog_T0_3_FD_202130 | JGI IMG/M metagenome (GOLD analysis project Ga0302320, IMG submission 202130) | Peat permafrost microbial communities from Stordalen Mire near Abisko, Sweden - Bog_T0_3 | ecosystem: Environmental > Terrestrial > Soil > Wetlands > Peat | place: Sweden: Abisko, Stordalen Mire... | reverse complement strand
GAAATTTCGCGGCAAATTGTTCTATCGACTGGCGCAACAGGCCGTGCAGACAGACCCCGTTCCCTTCGCCACTCTGGTCAAACCACAACCGGTTGTACAAGGTGGCGTCAAGTAAATATCCCTATTGGATCAAAATTCATCGTGGTCTTTCCCGCCGGACTCGGCAGTTTCCTCGTCCACCGCGTAGAGCGGCTTCTCTGCTGAGTCCGGCTCCTTCTGTGCCCGAATCAGGGACTGGACAGCCGGTATCAGGGAGCGGGGCACGACCAGCAGGTCCAGATCGAGAACGCGGATCAGATCGAGCAGCGTGTCGAACCTCGGCACCACCTGACCGGACTCGATGCCGGAGATATGCGATTGGGGCAGGCCAACGGCGGCCCCGAGCTGTCTCTGACTCCATCCTCGCTGGGTCCGCGCCTGCCTGATCTGATTGCGCAGATCGGCGGGAAGCCCCGTAAGCCTCAGCGGCTTGACCGGTGTGGATGTACAGGGATCCATGATCTAGTCTTACATATCCAATCTATCTAGTCAATCTGCCTTGACGTATGAAAACTGCCTCTAGATATTCTATAGCATATCAATCGATCGGTTTTCGGAGAGTTGCGCGTTGACGCCGCCGAGGGAAATCCCGGGACGTATTTGACGAGGTGGCAGTGCAGGCGCGCTCTATTACAAGCTGGCTGCGTCAAGGGCGGAGTAAAACTGGTTCTTCCTCAGATTTGGTGAACCACAGCCGACAGTTTGCGGATCGGGCGGGTGGCTATAGAAGACAGATAAGCTCTGGTGGTCTTCCGCCTCCACTATCAATGACCGCGTCGCTACCGGCGTTGCTCTCGGTGACATGCACCATTTGCATGTAACCTGGGGCCAGCCAGATCGAATCCATCACGATGTCGACAGCGGCGCAGATTCCCAATCAAGCAGCGCCATAGCATTCACCAGGGCGCTCTTGTCGAGGTGAGCATACCGGGCGGTCATGGCGATCGTGCGGTGGCCGGCAGCCACCTGCACAACCTTGAGGTTCACGCCCTTCTGAACGAGCCGGCTAATGAAGGTGTGTCTTAGCACATGCCAGTGAATATCTTTGAGCTTGGCCCGCTTCACCGCACTGGTGAACCAGGTGCGATTCTCATGGATGGCGAACACGCACTGAAGCGGAACCTTGCTGGGCGTTCCCTTCTTCCACTCGCGAGGTGTGAGCGGCAACTTCTTCAATGCCTTCAGAGCACGCTCGACTGCGGGGATCATGTGGACGGCACGTGCCGGACCAAACTTGGTCTTGGGAATGATGATCTCCTTGCGGTTGAAGTTGACCGTGGGCCAGGTGATCCGGTACTGCTCAGCGCGACGGATGCCAGTTCCGAGCGCGATGTCGAGCTCGTAGATCCGATGCAGTCTTTGCTTCCTCAGTGTGGGTTGATCGGGCGGCGTTGATTCCACGTCATCGACCAACACCTTGCGCAGGCGTACCTCTTCTTCCGGGTCGAGCCAGCGGATCACTCCGTCCGGTTCTTTGCGCCTGTGGAACTCTCGGACGGGGTTGACGCTGACCTTTTCCTGCTCTTTTCCCCAAGCATAGAGCGATGAGAACATTGTCCGATAACGATTCCAGGTGCCATCGCTGATGCGCTGCCCTTTCGGGGTCTTGAGGGAAGACAGCCAGTTGGTGATCTCGAAGGGACGGATGCTCTCCGCCGGCCGGTCACCGAAGGCTTCCCGGATGCGCTCGATCCTGCGCGGAGGATTGTACTGGTCGCGGTAGTGCTCCGGATCGGCAGCGATCTTGGCCTTCAACCCGTCACAGAGTTGGCCCAGGGTGACCTGGCCGGAAGCCGCCGGATCTGCCGCAATCTCCTTTGCGGTCCGGACAACCTGTTTGGCGCTCATGGGAACAACGCCGTCCCCGGTCACGCGTATCAAATTCAGCTTATCGAGATATGTCTTCGCTTGCAAATGGGTCCCGATCTTCTTCCGAACGAGTTTGCCCTGGATACGGTACCTTACGTACCAGATACCACTCCCCTCGTTCTTCTCGTAGACTCCCGCCGCCTGTTTCTTTTTCCGTGCCATGGCCTAATCCCCTGAGAACACTTTACACCTACCGGGGATACTTTGGGGATACTAATGAACGTCTATTCCTGCTACTCCCTGCATCGCTTCGTCGCTAAGTATATGAAGGATACAATCTACAAATCCTTTATTTATATGAGCTTTACGCGCACTGGATTGCAATGCAACGCATGAAGTCGCAAGGCGTTTTCCACTAAAACGCCGCCCTCTCAAGGCGGAGAGTCCGGGTTCGAGCCCCGGTAACGCTACCAAACTTTCAACACTATGGGCAGATGGAGAGCAGCCGGCAATGGTATGCCTGTTTCTCTGAGGCATATTCCATAAACCTACATAACCTTCACGACCTCATCAAGCCGCTTATTTTCTTTCATTTGCGAGCTATGGAGGTTCTCGGTCCCCGCAAGCAGATCCTCCTCAACGTACACCGCGGCGAGCTGTTGGATCAGTGCGACAGTGGCCTTGTCGAACGCCAGGCCATTGCCGGACAAGGTCAAGCGGCGGGTGCGGAGACCAACCCGACTAGCTCGGCGAGATGCTGTGGCAGGTTACGTTATTCGCCACATATTTGCTTCTGGACAGCAGAGTTTTGGCTCGTTTATGAAGGCACGATAAGGGCAGAGGCTATTGTGCCCGGATTGTGCCCACGTCCGCTTTTCTGCTCCCAGGGTTCTATTCTACGCACGGAACGTTCCCTTTCAAGCAACAATTCAGCGTCCAAGAATTATGCTATTCTATGTCTGACAAGTTCCCATTAGGGGAACGAAAACAACATGAAAAATCACTCTACCAAGTCGCTCGGTCCACAGACATCCACCCTTTTCGTTGAACTCAACGAAAGGAGCAAAGCCACTTTCAACCTCCGGGACGTGGAAGAGATCACCGGCCTGCGGGGTTCCTCGGCGCGCACGCTCATCCACAAAGCCGAAAAGAGGGGTGTCGTCACTCGCTTGCGCCCCGGCCTGTACAACCTGGTTCCGTTTGAGCTGGGAAGGGCGACAGAATACGTTGGCGATCCTTACGTCATCGCCAGAGAACTATGCGGCGGGCACGACTACTTCCTCTCTTACGCTTCGGCGATGGAACTGCATCGGATGGTCACCCAGCCGCAACTCACCCTCTACGTCAGCTCAACCTTCCGCAAACCGTCGCGGACAATCCACGGCTACGAATACCACTTCGTCGCGGTCAAGCCGGAGCAGTTTTTCGGGCTCACGCAGGTCTGGATCACCAAACAGCAGGCCGTCATGGTCAGTGACCGGGAGCGAACCATCGCCGACGGTCTTCGGCATCCACAGTACGCCGGCGGCGTCCCAGAGGTTGCCAAGGCACTTTGGATGAGCAGGAGTGAGATCAATATCCCCTGCCTGCTCGAATACACGCAGCGTTTCCAGTCTGGCGCGCTCGCCCGGCGGGTTGGATTCCTGTTGGAACTCTATAAAATGGCTTCGCCGGAGCAGCTCGCGACCCTGCGCAAGGCGCTCAGTTCAACCTATGACCGGCTCGATCCGACGCTCCCGAAAGTCGGCCCGTATCAGGCTCGCTGGCGTTTGCAGGTTAACATTGAATCCGAAGAACTTGAGGCGATTCGTCACACATGATCCCACAACGCAATCTCTCCCTGTTGGCGAACCGGCTGCACAAAGAACATGGAGGCCGCCGCATCCCCGAATCCGTGTTGGAGCGGGATTACTGTCTCGCTTGGTTTCTGGCCGGATTGAGTCAAAGTCAACTCGGCAAACTTCTCATATTCAAAGGCGGCACCGCGCTCAAACGCTGTCACTTCGGTGACTACCGTTTCTCCGAAGACCTCGACTTCACCCTTGCTCGGGCCGCGGATTTTGCTGAGATCCGCGACGGCCTGGAGGAGGTCTACCTGCACGTCGCACAAGCGTCCGGGATTCATTTCGCCTTTGATCGGGAAGACCGGCAGAGCCATGTCAACAGCCACACATTCTATCTTGGCTATCAAGGCCCACTCCCGAATCCAAATACGGTCAAAGTGGACATCACCATCTCGGAGACCGTGCTCTTTCCCGTCGAGCAGAAGGAAATTCTGCGAGCCTACGAGGAGTTCTACGACATTCCCGAGGGCCGCGCAGTGGCCGTCTACAGCCTGAACGAAATTGCCACTGAGAAGGTAGTCGCACTTGGAGACCGGGCACGGAATGAACCCCGCGACCTTTACGATCTCTGGTTCCTCACAGCCCACGCCGGAGTTGAACTCCAACCGCTTCTGCCCGCAATCGAGGAGAAACTCCACTTCCGCAATAATGAAATCACTGGCCTCCAAGATCGAATCGTTGCCAAAGAAGCACGCCTCAAATCGCTGTGGAATAGCCGGCTCGGCCATCAGATGGAGGCTCTTCCCGATTTCGACACGGCGTTTCGTGCTGTACGTCGGGAGCTGCGTCAAGCAGAGATGCCTTAATGAAAACTCTGATTTTGAGTGCTTCGGGGTAGTTCTTGGAGATCGTCCCGTAAGGTCTGGTCTCACACCTTTTCGCATGACTGTAGTGGACCGAATATGTGAAGTGAGATCATACCCAGTCCACCTTGCTATCGCGAATGAAGAAATGGCTTCGGCAGCGTTCATTCTGTAGCCAGACGGAGGGGTTGATTGTGGCTTTGCCTTTCTTGATGGTGAGAGACCAATGCGGTCCGTGACCGCTTACCAGATTCAGATCGATCCTTCGACCACACTTGCATGGGCAATTGAATACGGCGCGCCGGTCATATCCGCTCCATTACAGAACGGCATTCGCTTTCTCCAGCTTCCTCTACCCGCTGCCTCAACAGCGTGGCCTTACGGCAGCGCCTCCCCCGGATGGGGCGAGACATCGGGCTTACCTTGTTCCATTTGAATAACACGAATGAAAGAGCCACGGCGGAGGGCAGTAGCGAGGCGGTAAAGCATGGATGCTGGCGGGATCAAATCGTCAAACCTGAAAGCACCTGGGCAAGCGCAGAAACGCCGATGGCTACGGTGTCTGCATCGATTGGATACTTTTCCAGCCCAGCGTTCACGACGAACTGTTTGTCGGGTCTAAGGTCGTGGCAAGCGATGTAAAAGCCCTTTTCAGGACGACCGGATAGGCTCCGTTTGACCTCGATGGCCCACAGTCCGTGGCCGGGTATTTCCAGCAGCAGATCGATCTCGGCCCCCGCGGCCGTGCGATAGAAACTGGCTACCGTACGCTCCGGCGCGGCGGCCAGCAGGTTCTCGATGACGTAGCCCTCCCATGAGGCACCTGCCACAGGATGTCCAGCCAGATCGTTGAATGTCCTCAAGCCTAAGAGGGCGTGAACTAGGCCACTGTCCCTGATATAGACCTTGGGTGACTTCACTAAACGCTTGCCTGCATTGCTGTGAAAAGGCTGGAGCCGCCTGACGAGCAGCAGGTCGGTGAGCAGGTCGATATAGCGCTGTACGGTCGGCGCTGTAATCTGGAGCGCGGACGCCAGACGCGACGCGTTCAGCAGAGTTCCTTGCCCGTGCGCCAGCATAGTCCAGAGCCGTTCCAGCACGCCAGCTGGTACACGCGGCCCGAAGAGTGGTACATCTCGCTCCAGATAGGTGCGAATAAAGTCTCCGCGCCAGCGCATGCTTTCCGTGTCGTTCGGTGCGAGATAACTGCCGGGAAACCCGCCCCGCGTCCAGAGCTGAAGGAGCGTCGGCTCATCGGCGGGCAGCTCCAGCACGTTGAAGGGGCCCATATTGACGTAGGTAATTCGGCCAGCAAGGCTCTCACTGGACTGCCGCAGCAAATCAATCGAAGCGGAGCCGAGAATGAGAAATCGACCTTTGCCATGTCCGGTTCGCCGCCCCTTGTCGATGATGCCCCTGAGTGAGCTGAAGATCTCAGGGATGCGATGAATTTCGTCGAGGACGACCAGGCTATTCTCGTACTGTCGCAGGAAAAGAGCGGGCTCTGCAAGCCTGTCCCGGTCCTCCCGCGCCTCCAGGTCAAGGTAGAGTGACGCGGGGCGGCTGCCCGCAATCTCTCGTGCCAGAGTTGTCTTTCCAACTTGCCGGGGGCCGATGATCGCCACAGCCGCCTGCTCAGATAAAGAATGCTCGATAGCTGTCGTTACGGAACGCTGAATCATCCTTGTATAATAAAACATTCACTTTCAATTTGCACGGTTATTTCTCCTCCAATGTGTCCAGAAGCACATGAAAGAGTGACGGTGGGAAACCAGCGGTGCATCTTTGCCAGGAGAATGTCGCAGACCGGCCGGTACCAGGTTGGATCTTTGGTCTCTGCCACTCGACTACCGCTTTCCTCTTCCCCGCGGTGCGGAGTTCGTGCCGTAGCCGTGTAGGATCGTCGGCGCCATCCGCCGCGGGCTGATGCCGGGTGCACGCCGTGGTGTAAGTCACTCTTTGGCTACTTTGTACGTACCGAGCCGCCCACTCTTCTTCATAATAGGACACGCAAGCCTGTATCAGCGGAAGAGCTGGGTCCATCCATAATTGCAAACCTCACGAATGGATTTGGGACTCAGCTTCCGGCCTGCGGCGATGCGCGCCGTTTCCCGGATCGTGTCATCGACCCCTGCAAAGAGAGTGTCTGCCGCCTTCTCGACCTGGCGAACGGCCTTCGCAGGCAGGCCGGGCTTGACGTTTACTTCCCACTCCTGCCGTATGGCCGGGAGTGCTCCGCCGAAGGTTTCGATGGTGTCATGTATGTAGAGAACATCCTTGGCACGGTCGGCTGGGTCACGCTTCTGATGGATGAGTACCTTCTGGACCAAATAGCTCGCAAGGTTGGGAAGTTGAATGCGCCTGGTCTCGGCTGTGGGATAACCCGTTGCCAAGCCTATCTCCACCGTCCACGGAGCGTTCAGTAAAAGGTCGATATGCCTGAGTTTCTGCGAGGACACGCCGGCAATTCGCACGGTCGCGTCCTGCTCCCCGCCGCGCTTATATACGCTGCCTTCCAAGGGCGTCAGGAACTCCGCGTAAAAGCCGGTCTCTCCCGAGACCAAGTGGTAATGCGCAGCCGGGGGCCGCGCCGCGCCGAGCTTCTCCTCCTGAAACCCCCTCGCAATCAGCCGCTCATGGATGTCCTGCCCGGTGACCGGCAATTGCGCCGGGACGGCAATATCCGTGTCGAAGGTAGCAAGAGGGGCGTATTCCAACGGTTGCGCCAGAGGATGCAGCCTATACAGGCGGTGCGCCCAGCCGCCTATCACCACGACCTGGTCGAGCCACGGATGCAGCGCCTCGATCAGCCGCGCGAAGTCTTCGCTTTCCCGGTTCCCTGCCATTACCGCTTCTCCTTGAAGATCGCTGCCAGCGCACGGCGCCGAATCTCCTCGGCCTGCGCCGCTCCGCGTGCCGGATGCGCGGCCACGTCGAGCCACACCTGAAGGATATCCGCAACGGGAACACCCTCGCGCAAGACGGCGGCACGGAAGACGGACTCGCGGAAAGCTGGGACACGAACATAGACATCCGGTGCGCGTTCTGCCCCTTCGGGCGAAAGCCCCAGGCGCGCCAGTACCTCCCGGTTCAGATTTTCAATGTAAAAGGATAGTGGGACTCCATACACAAAGCCAAAACCCAATTGCTCGGCAGCGGCGAAGAGTCCTAGACACACCCTTGGTTGCGCCTCTCTGTTTTTGTCTGGATGATCCGCATAATAGCTAAGGCTCTCCGACAATCGCCGCTCTCTTCCTTTGACGGACACAATCCAGCGCAGCGGCAGCTCCGGCAGGGCACGAAGATGTGCGGCCTGCCAGCGGCGCATCAGTTCGTCGCGGCGGACGAGACGCAGGACCGCATCGTCCTTGTCGAGAAAGCCCTCCTGCCCCAACTGGCGCACAAAGCGGTAGGCACTCATCACGGAGATCTCGGCTGCCTCCGCCAACTGGGAGGCATTGCGGTATTCCCGACGCGGGGCGTGCAAGAGCCCTTCGGGAACCAGCGGGGCGAGCAGGACCTTGAGCATCCACTGGTTGAGGTCGGAGAAGAGCGGCGTGGAGTCCGGCAACGGTAGTTGCCGGCGGCGGACGCGGCTGGACGGGAACGCATTCAGCTTCTCCAGCCCACGACCGGCAAAGAACTGGAAGCCCTCACGGTCGAAGATGCCGACGGCGGCATCGGGTGCATTCTCGGCAAGGAAGCGGTGCAGATGAGCGGCCACGCTGGGCGAGATCATCGGAGCAGCGACCACGGCGAGCGAAGCGGCCGGTTCGGGCGAGGCCTTGGCGATGGCTTGGGCCTGTAAGATCGCCTGTGCGAGCAGCGGCACAAGGCGGTCGCCCCGGCCTTCGGAGGCCACCTTGAGTTCCACGATGTAGTGGGAGCCATTCTGGGAGACCATCAGGTCGGCCTCCCTGTCACCCAGCGAGGGGTGAGCCTTAACCCTCCAGCCGTTGCGCCGGAAGAGGCTGGCAAGCCAATGCTCGTAGGCGCTGGCGGATCCGTTCGGCGGGATGAGGTTGGGCTTGGGCATGGCTTTATCGCGGCCAATGGTTTTATCATGGCCGTGTTATTTATCATGGCCGTGTTAATGGCTTTTGTCAATCCCTGTGACTTGGGAGCCGACCGGATGTAATGATGCACGCCACGACCTACCTGCTTATAGGGCTGGAACGACGTTGTTCTTGGCGAGGAAGGACCAGACCGCATCGAATACTTCTATGCCGCGACCCGTCGACGCGCAGTCTTCGGAGTGGCCTGACGCGCAGGGATGTTTAAGGTTCGCACCCGCGTCGGCCTCACCCTTATGTCAATCTCGATCCCGGCCGCCGCCAGCATCGCAACCAGAGTATCGATCGAGAACATCCCGATCTTGCCCCGCATCAGGTCGGAGATGCGCGGCTGCGAGACGGCAAAGAGCTTCGCCGCTTCGGTCTGATTGAGACCCTTAGCCTTGACGTACTCACTGATCGCCATCATCAGCGCGGACCGGTGCTTCATGTTCGCAGCTTGGGCGGGATCGTCTTCGATCGCATCCCACACACTCTTGAATGCCTTATCGCTCATCGCTTTTGCTCCTTTACAAGTTCCGCATACCGCTTGCTGGCAAGGTCGAGATCGCTCTTCGCGGTTCGCTGCGTCTTCTTCTGAAAACAGTGCAGCACATAGACCGCATCTTCAAACTTCGCCACATACAACACGCGGAAGATACCCGCTTCATCTTTGATCCGAATCGCTTCCGCCGCTGTCGTTCTCCGTCGAACTAAACAATGCACCGTATTCCCAAACTTCGCTGGTCCGCGACAACCTTGGTCCACTTGAACCCACTACCGGACAAGAGGTCAGCCCCCAGACCGGTTTCGAAATGGAATGCCAGACGCTTAGCTCCAGGTGACGCGCTGTTATGAGAAGAATGTCTTCCTCTCATGTGTCCAGAAACACATGAAAGAGCGACGGCGACGGCGGAGATTCAACCGAGTTCTGTCACGGGTACAGCCCGGAATCCGTTAGGGAATGGGAAGCTATTCGGTGTTCGGGCAACGACCGAACCGCCGGTCACACGCGAGTTGCCCAACACGTTCCGCACGAAGTCGAGGTTCACGGTGTCGCCCATGTCGGGCAGCTCTGTCCACTTCGCTTCAAACAGCTCCAGGCGTCCGCCGGCATCCACCACGAAGTCCACTTCACGGGTGCGGTCGCGCCAAAAGAAGAGGCTTCCAGTGCGTCCGGCGTTGCGTTCGCGGGCGCGGAGTTGAGCGAAGACAAACGTCTCCCAGACGGCCCCGACTGCCGGTGATTGGCGAAGGTCTTCCTTGGATCGAATATTTAGGAGAGCGCAGAGTAGGCCGGTGTCGGTGAGGTAGAGTTTGGGGCTTTTGACAATGGATTTTGTGCGGTTCGAGAACCACGGCTCCAGCAATACGGCTTGCCCGGAAGCCTCCAACATAGACAGCCATTGGTTCGCTGTTGAAGGGGAGATTCCAACGTCGCGGGCCAGGTCGGCCTTGTTCAAAAGGTTCGCGGAACGGAGGGCGCAGGCGCGTAGAAATCTTTCAAAGTCTCGCAGACTTCCGACGTTGGAAAAGGCGCGGACATCGCGTTCGAGATAGGTAGCCAGGTAGGAGTTGTAGAAGGCAACAAGGTCGATATCCGGGTTGGCATACAGCTCTGGGAAGCCGCCGCGCACTATGGCTGTTTCAACCCCGGTATTCGGTAGCGACTCCCGAATCTCAGCGAAGGACAGGGTTTCGAGTTCCACGATGTCGGCTCTGCCCGCTAACGACTCAGAGACGTTCTTCATCAGCGTAAACTTTTGCGAACCGGTCAGCAGGAATTGACCGTTGCGCGTTCGCCTGGCGTCCACTTCCGCCTTGAGGTGCCGGAAGAGGCCGGGGGCATATTGCACCTCGTCGATGATGACGGGCGGGGGATGACGTTGCAGAAAAGTGCGGGGTTCCTTCTCGGCTTGCTCGGCTTCGGTGGGTAGATCCAGGGAGACAAAGGAGTGTCCGGGGAACAGATGGAGGAAGGTGGAAGTCTTGCCGGTCTGTCTGGCTCCAGTAAGCACGATGACGGGACGCGTCTTGGCGGAGCGTTTTAGCCGGGGTTCAACTGCGCGTGGAATCCACATATGCAAAATATACGACAGGATCGTATATTTTGCATATTGCGAGGGGGCTTCCTTATGACTAGGTGTTAAGGGGTAAAACTGGGTCTTCCGCATATTTGATGAAAACCGCTCTGAAGAGCACATCTATCCACGCCGCCGCTGTGGGGGAACCCAGCGAGCCGCAACTCCATTCGAATCAGTGCTAACTTATCTCGATTACTGAAAAAGTGCAGTTTCACCGCGGTTTTCTTCGGCAGGTGCGCCATGACTGGATATCATATAAATACATATATAAAAACAAGCTCCTGGCGCCAAAAGGGGTTTCTGCATAGCGCCCCGAAAAGATTCAATCCAAAATCAAGGGTTGTGTCGGATGTCAACGGACAATAAGGTTTCATCCTCAGATAACGCTAAGTGACGTAGAAGCTGTCGGGCCTTCCGATCGAACAGCCCTCGCCAGACACTTCCGGATGACACTCTCTATTGTTCCAGAATGAAACCCTATTGTCTCTCGACAACCACTTGCCATTTTGCCAATAACATTCTGCCATTTTGGCAACTTCCGGAGTACACTATGAGCATGGCAGTTCCTAATACCAAATCCATCGCCACGTTCGTCCCGTCAGCAACCCACATGCCGGGAACACGCATCGGCAAAGCGCTCGGCCTGAAAAGCATGGAGACTCCATCGCTCATGCAGGCCGTCCAATCCGGCCTGAGTTGGAACGCCGTACGCAAGTTTCTCGATATCACCGGGATCTCTCAGCAGGACCTCGCCAAATATCTCACCATCCCTGAGCGAACCTTCGCCCGCCGCCGAGAGGCCGGAGCCTTCGACCGCAGAGAGTCCGAACAACTGCTGCGCCTAGCCGAAATTTCTCAGGCAGCCCTCGAACTGTTCGACGGCGATACCGCCGCCACCCGAACTTGGCTCACCTCCCCGGTCCGCGGCCTCGGCAACGCACACCCTATTGACTTCGCCCAAAGCGAGTTCGGTGCTCGCGAAGTGCGCGACCTGATCGGACGGCTCGCCGATGGAGTCTTTTCTTGATCACAGCCTGGCGAATCACCAAAACCACAGATATGAGGAAGGCGTTTTCAGGCGAGGGATCCAGACTCTACGGTGGGCGATGGAACAGTAAGGGCATCGCCGTTGACTACGCCGCCGCTACCCGCTCTCTGGCCATGCTCGAAATCCTCGTTCATATGAGGAACACTCAGCAAACGGTTCCTCCTATTCCCTACATGTTGTTCCCCGCTTCATTTGACGAACGCCTGATCGAAGAACTTCCGCCTTCGAGCCTGCCGCCGGACTGGGACCTCGAACCGCCAAGTGACTTAACCAAGTCCATTGGAGACGCATGGGTCTCCGCAGCCAGCAGCCCGGTCCTCTCCGTGCCCAGCGTCATCGTTCCCGAGGAACGCAACTACATCCTGAATCCAGGCCACGCACTGTTCGCCCAGATTCAGCTCGGATCGCCCGTTCCCTGCAAGTTCGACCCGCGACTGCTCTGAATATCGCCGCGCCGCGCTAGGGATCCTGTCGCTAGGCTCACTCTCAAGACATGCTAACCCCTTTTGTTTGCGCAGGGAGTTCAGACCGTCTAAAAATGGAATCATCCTGGATGAGGCTTCTCGGAAGCGACATTTGCCACATCAAGTCGCGACCTACGACTTGGATACATTTCGCATAAACGGCATAGTCTTACCGATTATCGTTGCTTTGCGCTTTAATCGGTAGTATTATTCCGATATGAGCGATTTGTCCTTTAGGTCGATCTCGGAACTCCAAGTCCTGCTTGGAGAACAGCTTCAGGCTCTTCGTCTCTCAAAGAATCTCGATCAAATTACCACTGCGGAGAAGGCTGGGCTATCCGAGAGAGCACTGAGGAATCTCGAAGCTGGCCGGGGATCAACTGTCGAGTCGCTCCTGCGAGTCCTAAAGGCTTTTGACTCCTTAGACGGTCTGGAATTGCTTGCTCCCAAGCCGTCGGTAAGCCCTTTAGCTCTACTACGCAGTTCGAAAGCAAGGCGGCGGGTACGCCAATCTTCCGGATCACGGGGTAGGCTTCTATGAAGCCCGTCGATGTCATTGAAGTGCTCATATTGGGTAAGAGGGTAGGAGCCGCAACAGCAGACCCAGCGCTCGGATGCTACGCCTTCGAGTACGAGCCATCTTGGAAGAGGCAGGACATAGAACTGGCGCCGCTGACGATGCCTCTCTCGGATCGCCGCCAGACATTCGCTTTCCCCACGCTTCCGAAGGCAACGTATTTCGGCCTTCCCTCGATGCTGGCCGACGCTCTTCCCGATGACTTCGGCAATGCACTGATCGACGCATGGATGGCAACCAAAGGTATCGAAAAGAGCGCCATCACAATACTGGACCGGTTGGCATATATGGGCAAACGCGGTATGGGCGCCTTGGAGTTTCGTCCGGCGCGCGGATCGCATACGGAGAGCTCGGCACCGATCGAAATGAAGCAGCTCGTCGAGGAGGCGCGCCGACTCGTGCAAGGAAGCTTCGCGGTGGACCACGAAGCAAAAGCGGCGCTTGCGAACATCATCAAAGTCGGCACGTCCGCGGGCGGCGCGCGCGCGAAGGCCGTCATTGCCTGGAACCCGCAGACGGATGAGGTTCGCAGCGGACAGTTCGACGTCGCGCCCGGGTTCGAACACTGGCTTTTGAAGTTCGATGGCGTGGGCAAAGACAAGGAATTGGGTACGGGGGAAGGTTACGGACGCATCGAGTACGCCTACTTCCTCATGGCGAAGGAAGCGGGCGTCATCATGTCCCCTTGCCGGCTACTGGAAGAAAACGGCCGCGCTCACTTCATGACGAAACGATTTGACCGTGAGGACATCCGCGGCAAGAGTCACAAGCTCCACGTGCAGACGCTTTGTGCCATGAATCACCTTGATTTTAGGCAGCGCGGCACACATGCATACGAGCAGTTCTTCATGACCATTGGCAAACTCGGGCTTGACGATGAAGCGAAGAGCCAGACCTTTCGTCGCATGGCCTTCAATGTGATGGCTCGCAATTGCGACGACCATACAAAGAACTTCGCGTTCCTATTGAAACAAGGTCACTCCTGGCAACTGGCCCCGGCCTACGACGTGACGCACGCCTACAATCCGAAGGGCGAGTGGACCTACCAACACCTGATGAGTGTAAATGGGAAATTTCAGGACATTACGCGCGTTGATCTGCTTGAAGTTGCCGACCGCTTCGGCGTGCGAAAACCGCAAGCTGCCTTGGCGGACGTTCGAGCGGCAGTGGACAATTGGTCGAGCTTCGCGGCAGATGCCGGAATACCATCCTCTTTGAGGGACAGAGTGGCGCAAGATCTTCTTCCAGTATGAGGGAGAGGCATCTTCGATCGGGATTCTGGCAGTTTGCCAGCCGGAGGATCCCGTTTCGAAGAAGGGAGAGAGTGGATTGCCTCCCGCGCTCACTCGCTGGAGCGGCTTCAGTTCCCATCCCGGCTGCGGTGGAAGCATGCACGTCGTCGAACGGCTCTCCTCGTTGCCAGTCGGCTGACTGCAAAGTGAAAGCACATCAATTGAGCGTTACTACGGGACTCGGTGAGCGGGTTAGCCGGAAGCTGGGCGTGCAGCCACCTGGCTGCGCACTCTGAAGTCCAGCGCCAGAACCATATCGAGGTTGTAGTGGTCCACGTTGTAGACCTTGCCATCGGCGGCAGTTGTCCGGAATTTACGGACAACAGCCGCCGACTCTAACTCTTTATCCTCGAATATGTTGCGGATATGCTCGCTGACCGTTTTTTTGCTCTTGCCGTACAATTCGGCCAATTGCTTCTGGCTAAGCCAGATCGCCTCGCCCTCCAGCCGAACGTCCAGCTTGGTCTGCCCATCCTCACTCTGGTAAATCAAAAACTGGTCCACAGTCACAGGCTCCTGATGTTTCTTGCCATCCTGCTCAATTACAGGATGGCCGTGAAGTTGCGCGCCCTGCCGCCTTGGCTTGAACTGTTTCCATTTTGGAAACAGTTGCTTCGTGCATCGGCGCATGGTCCGGGAGGCGGCGCGGAATGCAGTTCCGGCGCAGCGCAAGAAGACGGAACGTCCGGCGGTGAAGATGGCAGTGGCGGTGTCGTTGATCGACTCGATTTTGGAGTTGGACCGCAAGGCTCCGCGCAAGCAGCGCCACACGTCGCGGCGGATCTATGATCGGATCAGTTCACACGCTGCCTTGGCCCCGCCCATCGGATATGGAATGGCTACAAATGGGTGAAATTGGATATTTCCTTGCCTTTGGGTTGGAAACGGATAAGAATGGTTGAAAATGGATATCTCCCATGCATAGTATTAAAAACATCACGATCACGCCCGAAATTCTCAAACTCATCGCCGAAATCGATGAGTTCAAAGGGCGCTGGAAAGTCATTGAAACGCTTGCCCCTGAGAAGCTGACTACCCTCCGGCGGATTGCCACGATTGAGAGCGTGGGCTCGTCCACCCGTATCGAGGGCGCCAAGCTCACCGATGCGGAGGTGGAAAAGCTACTTTCCGGGCTGCATACCAAATCGTTTGCCAGCCGCGACGAGGAAGAAGTGGCTGGCTATGCCGACGCGATGGAGATGATTTTCGAGGGCTTTGCTTCCATCGCTTCGACCGAGAATCACATCAAGCAACTGCACGGAGTGCTGCTCAAATACAGTTCCAAGGATCAGGACCATCGCGGCGAATACAAGAAGGTGACGAACCATGTCGAGGCCTTCGGACCCGACGGCAAGAGCCTGGGCGTCGTTTTCGAGACCGCCGCACCCTTTGAAACACCTGGCTGGATGAAGGACCTCGTCGATTGGTTCAACCGTTCCGTTGAGGAGGAGAGCAACCATCCTCTGATACTGATCGGGATCTTCATTGCGGTGTTCCTGGCAATTCACCCGTTCAAGGACGGCAATGGCAGGCTGTCGCGTGTGCTTACCACACTGCTCCTGCTACGGGCCGGGTACAGCTATGTCCCCTACAGTTCGATGGAAGGCGTTATCGAGCAGAACAAGGACAGCTATTACCTCGCACTGCGCCGCACCCAGCAAACCATCCGCAAGGAGGAGCAGAACTGGGAAGCCTGGCTGGTGTTTTTCCTGAAGACCATGGCGAAGCAAAAAGACAACCTGGCCGCAAAGGTGA
>Ga0302320_10015323_pt1 | contig 15768 bp, 12 predicted proteins | sample Bog_T0_3_FD_202130 | JGI IMG/M metagenome (GOLD analysis project Ga0302320, IMG submission 202130) | Peat permafrost microbial communities from Stordalen Mire near Abisko, Sweden - Bog_T0_3 | ecosystem: Environmental > Terrestrial > Soil > Wetlands > Peat | place: Sweden: Abisko, Stordalen Mire... | reverse complement strand
GATGGCGTAGAGGGTCAGGAACAGGAGGGTGAAGGGGAACAGCAGCAGCCTGCCGAAGGTGCGGATGGCGCCCGCTCCTTCAAGGCCCATCCTGACGAGGGCGAATTCACGGATGAGCGCGGCGTTCTCGCGATGCAGCCAGAAATAATCGCCGTTCTCATTGACGATGAAAACCTTGGCCGGGATGCGCAAGGCGATCAGCCATTTCCACTTGGTCATGATGGGCTCGGCCGAACAGATCATGCCGGTGTAGGCGTAGTCGCGCGATTGGAGTTCGCGGACGAGTTCGCGCCACTGGCCGGGCGCACCGTAGTCGGTTACACGGAACACCTTGGTATCGGGCGGAAGGCCGGTGGGGAGGCCCCCGTAGCAGGTCACAAGATCGATCGTGTATTCGCGCGCCCAGGATTCCGTGAGGTGCGGGAGCAGGTTTTCGGCAAGGGATCGGGAGCCGCTTTCGATGAGGAGCAGGCGCGCACCGGAAGGTTGACGGCCGCTCAGGAAATATCGCATGAAATCTCATTATCCCCTTGCTGGTGACGCTTCTCGTCACCATAGGACGGGCCTCGACCCGATCCGGATGCCAACCAATGGTGTACTAACCATAGACCCGGGATGAGGAACATTATCATAGGTACGGCTGGTCACATCGACCACGGCAAGACGGCGCTGGTCAAAGCGCTCACCGGAACCGATGCCGACCGCCTGGCCGAAGAGAAGCGCCGCGGGATCACCATCGACCTCGGATTTGCCCACCTGCAGCTTACGAAGGACATCCGGCTGGGTTTTATCGACGTCCCTGGCCATGAGCGCTTCGTGCGCAATATGCTGGCGGGCGCGTCCGGCATCGACCTGGTGCTGCTGATCGTCGCCGCCGACGAATCGATCAAACCCCAAACGCGCGAGCACTTCGATATTTGCCGCCTGCTCGGCGTGCAGGCCGGCGTGATCGCGCTGACCAAGGCCGACCTCGCCGATCCCGACATGCTCGAACTGGTGCGGCTCGAAATGGATGAGTTTGTGGCGGGCTCGTTTCTCGAAAACGCGCCCAAAGTCGCGGTGAGTTCCACCACCGGCGCGGGTCTGGGGGAATTGCGCCGGGAACTCGAAGCAGGCGCCAAAGCGGTACGGGAGAAAAGCGCGGCGGGATTTTTTCGCCTGCCCATCGATCGCGCCTTCACCATGAAAGGCTTCGGCACGGTGGTCACCGGCACGCTGGTATCGGGCACGCTGCGGCGAGAACAGGAGGTCGAACTCTATCCCACAGGGCGGCGATTGCGCGTGCGCGGATTGCACGTCTACGGTGAAGCGGCCGAACGTGCGCGTGCCGGAGAACGCACCGCCGTCAATCTGGCCGATATCGAGCCGGCCGAGATCGAGCGCGGCATGGTGCTGAGTGAAGCGGGCGTATTCACTCCCGTTGCGAAGTTCGATTGTCGGCTGGATCTGCTGCCCTCGGCGAAGCCGCTGAAGACCGGCGCACCTGTGCATCTGCATATCGGCGCGGCCGGGGTTGAGGCGGAGGTGCGGCTGCTCGATAAACGCGCCAGATTGAAACCGGGCGAATCGGCATGGGCGCGCATCGTCCTGCGGGAACCCGCCCTGGTGCTGCCCGGCGATCGCTTCATCGTCCGCATGTTCTCGCCGGTGGTGACCATCGGCGGCGGCGTGGTGGTGGACATCGCGTGCCGCAAATATCTGGCCGCGCGTCTGACGGCGCTGCTTGAGGGCGACACGCGCGCCAGGGCTGAGTTGCTGGTGGCAGAACAGCCCAACGGCATGGAAGAAGCCCGGCTGATCGCATTGACCGGGATTCGCGAGATACCGAAGTCCCCTGCACTCGAATCGGCGGGAAGATGGCTGATCGCCACTGCACGCGCCGTTGAGTTGAAACAGCAGCTGACCGCGGCGGTGCGGCAGTTTCATCGCGAGCATTCGCTGCTGCCGGGAATTCAGAAGCAGGATCTGAAAGGCCGCGCTATGCCAGACGCCGCGGCCGAGATTTTCGACCACATTCTGGCTACGGCGGCGGAACTGGTGCAGGATGGCGAAGTGGTCCGGTTGCGCAGCCATCGTGTGGTTCTGAAGGTGGATGAGGAGCAGGCGCGCGCCGCCATCGAAAGGGCTTTCGAGAGCGCGGGGCTGGCGGTGCCCGCAGTCGAGGATGTGCTGAAGTTATCGCAACTCGAAGCGGGCCGCGCGCGTTCCATTCTGCAGATCCTGTTGCGTGAAGGCAAGCTGGTAAAAATTTCGGATGAATTGGTGCTGCACGCGTCCGCCTTAGCGGGGCTGCGGGAAACGCTGCGCGCGCGAACGGGAGAGCGCTTCGCAGTGCCCGCGTTTAAGGAATGGACCGGCGTGTCGAGGAAATACGCGATCCCGCTGCTGGAGTATCTCGACCGCATTCACGTCACCCGGCGGAACGGCGATCAGCGTGTGGTGTTGGGATGACCGCTTTCGTTCTGCTGGCATTGGCTGGGCTGGTGCCTTCTCATGGCGACGGCCTGACCTACGTCTCGATCCCTCCCGGCGCCTACGAATTGGGATGTTCCGCGGGCGACGCGGAATGTTTCACATGGGAGCCTGCGCGGCACAAAGTCGCCATCGCGAAGGGCTTTCAGATCGGGCAGACGCTGGTTACGCAGCAGGCCTGGTTACGGGTGATGGGGAGGAATCCGAGCCGCTATCGCGGGCCTTCGCTCCCGGTCGACCAGGTCAGCTGGAACGACGCGCAACGTTACTGTGCGGCCATCGGGATGCGGCTGCCGACGGAGGCGGAGTGGGAGTACGCGGCGCGCGCAGGATCGGCTGCTTCGCGCTTCGGTCCACTGGAATCGATCGCCTGGTATGACGGCAACAGCCAGGATCGAACTCACCCCGTCGGGGAGAAAAGCCCAAATGCGTTCGGCCTGTACGACATGCTGGGCAATGTTTGGGAGTGGGTGCAGGATAGTTATGAGGCCAATCCGAAAATGAGGATTCTGCGGGGGGCATCATTCTTCAACCCGGCGCGGGATTTGCGCGTCTCGAATCGACTGTGGGCTATGCCGGAGACTGCGCACCGGGATATGGGATTCCGCTGCGCCCGTTAAGAATAGGCGCGGCCAGATCGAAATCCGCCCCACTATTCGAGGGGGAGGTCGGATTCCTTCAGGACTCGCCAGCCGCCATCGAGTGAAGTGGCTTCGCTGTAACCCATCTTTACGAGATTATCCGCCGCCAGTGCGGAGCGGAATCCGCCGCCGCAATAGAGCACCAGCTTCACGTCTTTATCCGGATACTTCGCTTCCATGTCGCGCTCAATGGTTCCCTTGCTCATGTGCACGGCGCCCTTAACGTGCCCGGCGCTCCACTCGTGGTCCTCGCGAACATCCACCAGGACCACCGGTTCGCCCTTGTCGAGCATCCGCTTATAGCCGTCGATATCGACTTCTTTGATACGCGTTTTCGCGTCGTTGACCAGGTTGAGGAATCCGGGATTGTGCGCCATTCGTATCTACTCTACTCGTTTGATGTGCGCGCCCGCAGCAGAAAGTTTAGCCTCGATTTTTTCATACCCGCGGTCGATATGGTAAACGCGGTCGATCACCGTCTCCCCGCGCGCCACCATGGCCGCCAGCACCAGCGACGCACTGGCACGCAGGTCGGATGCGATCACGCCCGCGCCGGTAAGCCGGCTGCGCCCCGCGATAATAGCAGTCCTGCCGTCGATGCGGATATTGGCGCCCATGCGCATCAGTTCCTGAGCGTGCATGAAGCGGTTTTCGAAGATGGTCTCGGTAACGATGGAGATGCCGTCGGCCTGCGTCATCAGCGCCATGTACTGCGCCTGCAGGTCGGTGGCGAAACCCGGATATTCTTCGGTTGTCATATCCACCGGATGCAATGCCCCGTTGCCGTGGACGCGAATGGTTGTGGGATCGACCACCGCGACATCCATGCCGGTCTGCGTCAGTTTTTCGATCAGCGCTCCCAGATGTTCGGCAATGCAGCCGGTTACCAGGATGTCGCCGCCGGTAATGGCGCCGGCCACCACGAAGGTTCCGGCCTCAATGCGGTCGGCGATAATCTGATGCGTAGCGCCATTGAGTTTCGCGACGCCGTGGACGACGATGCGGCTGGTGCCCGCGCCTTCGATGTTCGCGCCCATTTTCACCAGCAGGGCGGCGAGGTCCGTTACCTCTGGCTCGCGCGCGGCGTTTTCGATCATGGTTTCGCCATCCGCCAGCACCGCGGCCATCAGGATGTCCTCGGTCCCCGTGACCGTGATGCGATCGAAGACGATGTGCGCGCCCTTCAATCCATTGGGCGCGACGGCCTCGATGTAACCGTGCTCCTGGGAAATCTCCGCGCCCAGATGCTTGAGACCGGCCAGATGAAAGTCGATAGGACGCGCGCCGATGGCGCATCCGCCTGGCATGGAAACACGCGCGCGGCCTGCCCTTGCTACCAACGGGCCGAGCACCAGGCTGGACGCACGCATGGTCTTCACCAGTTCATAGGGCGCTTCCGGCGATACGATCTTCGCGGTCTGGATAGTCACGCGTTCTTCGTCGACCTGGATCTCCGATCCGATATCGATCAGCAGCCGTTCCATGGTGCGGATATCGCGCACCCGCGGGATGCGGTCAAGCACCACGGTGCCGTCGGTAAGCAGCGCCGCGGCGAGCGCGGGCAATGCGGAGTTCTTCGATCCGCTGGTGGGTATCGAGCCGTGGAGCGGTGTGCCGCCTTCAATAACGAACTTATCCATTATTTGCTCTTACCTTCTATTCCTTTTCCCACCAACTTCATAATTTTTTCTCTTCCCACTGTGTAATTGCCGTCCGCACGTTGTTCCCCGCCGCTTCCAGCATCCGCCCCGCCTCTTCGTATGAGACGCCGGTGGCCGTGCCGATGATTCGTTTTGCGCGGTCCAGCAGCTTGGAATTTTTCGGTTGTACGTTGACCATCAGATTGCTCCAGACATAGCCGCTGCGGATGAATGCGCCGGTAGTGAGCATGTTGAGGACCAGTTTCGTCGCCGTGCCCGCCTTCAAACGCGTAGAGCCGGCGATTACTTCGGGACCGGGCAGAGGCGTGATAGCTATCTTGACACGCCGCGCCAGTTCCGAATCCGGCGTGCAACTGATCCCAATCGTCAGCGCGCCCAGGCGATTGGCCTCATCGATGGCACCCAGCACATAAGGAGTGCGTCCGCTGGCGGCGATTCCGCAGAGCACGTCAGCCGCGCGGAAGCTCCGTGCCTGCAAATCGCACACACCGATTGCCGGATCGTCCTCAGTGGTTTCGGTGGCTCGGGACAACGCGGATTCGCCGCCCGCGATGATGCCCTGCACCAGATCCGGCGGAACATTGAAAGTGGGCGGACATTCCGCGGCATCGAGAACACCCAGCCGTCCGCTGGTGCCGGCGCCGATGTAAAAAAGCCGCCCGCCATTGCGGAACGCCGCGACAATCGCATCCACCGCGCGCGCGATGTTCGGCAATTCGACCGCGACCGCATCGGCGACCTTACGATCTTCCCCGTTCACGACACGCAGCATATCGAGAGTCGGAAGCGTATCGATGCGTTCGGTGGCGGGGTTCAGCTGTTCGGTCAGGAGGGCCTTGATCTCAGCCATGCCTGATCTCAAGCATAGACGTGCATGAAATTTATTGTAGGGTGAAGGGTATGCGCGTTCTTCTCATCGCCATGATGATGGCTGGTTTCGCTGCCGGACAAGGTAAAGACTGCACCGCCGAGGGAACCGTGATGAGTGCGCTGACCGGTACTCCGATTGCACATGCGCAGGTGGTCGCCGGAAAAGATAACGGTGCGTCGACCGACAGCGCGGGTCGGTGGAGAATCGCCGCTATCCCGTGCGACGTAAAGCGGTTCACGGTCAGCCATGCCGGTTTCCTCGATGTCACTGTCGAAGCTGGCTCGATCCGTATGACTCCGGAAGCTGCCGTTTTCGGCAAGGTGCTGGACGATGCGGGCGACCCGATCGCGGGAGCTGAGGTGCGCATCTTCAAATCCGTAGTGCAACACGGGAAGCGGGTGATGGGCAGTTACGGGTCGGTCAATGCCAACGCGGCGGGCGAGTATCGCGCCTCATCGCTGGCAGCTGGCAGTTATATGTTGTGCGCGCGATCAAGCAGGGTGACTTACCCGGTGGGCGGCGGCGGCCCTGTCGCGTATGGCGAGACTTGCAGTCCAGCTCTTCCCATGGAGGCGGCTCAGGAAAGACGCGAGGACTTCCACCTTCCCGCCGTTCCAGGCGTTCACGTACGCGGCACTGTAACGGGGGTGCCGGCGGGTGCGCGCATCGAAGTCTCGATCGCCAATGGGCCTGTGACGGGACAAGCTTCGCAAATCGTGAAGGGCGGTACTTTCGACTTCGCCGGCGTGCTTCCCGGCGCGTATGTCGTGGAGGGCCTCGCGTTGGTGGATGGATCGTCGCGGCTGGCCAACGCCGAGGTCAACGTCGGGGCGTCGGATGTCGAGGGCGTTGCGCTCACCTTCGTCGCCAGCGTCACGGTGGACGCCGTAATCCGCGCAGCCAGCGGAAAGCTGCCGGATGACTTCAGGCTGAACGTGAATCTGATTCCGTCGGACCCGGGATTCTATGTAGGGATTCCGGAACGGGATTCCTCGGAGAATAAACTCGAATGGTCCGCCATCGCACCGGGCAAATACCGCATCGACGCAATCTCGCCAGCGGAACCCTGGTACGTTCAGTCCGTCGGTCTCGATGGCCGTGACGTGCGCGGCGAAGAGTTCACCATCGGCCCCTCGTCCGGTCCCATTGAAATTGCCCTCGGCGACGATGGGGGCAGTCTCAAAGGCAGTGTCGCCGACGCCGACGGCAAACCGGTATCCGCGCAGATTATGCTGCTGCGCGGCAATCTTCCGCCGCTGCAGGCGCGCAGCGAAGCTGATGGCAGTTTCAAAATCGGCACAGTTCCACCCGGCGATTACCTCGCCTACGCGTTTGACGATGTGCGGATGGTCGAATACGCCGAGCCCGATTGGATGCGGCAACATGCCGGTCCGGGAGTGTCGGTGACGGTCGCGCCGGGAGGTTCCGCGACAGTCTCGCTGGTGCGAATGATTATGGCTCCGCGGTAATCAGAAATGTGGCGGCTGGGCTCGATATCCGGAACGGGCCGTCGCCCGCAACCACTTCAAATCCTTCACCCGCGCGAAAAGTCTGGCCGCCGATTTCGCCCTCGCCTTCGATCGCGATATACAGCGTGTTTTTGACCGGGGCGGGGCACTGCGCGGAGCCCTTCACGACCAGCCGCTCCGTGCGGAAATAGTCGCATTCGGCCAGCAATTCACGGCCCCCGCCCAGCGGCACGGCCTTTACACGGCCCTCGTACGGCTCGCAATGCGCCACCGCCAGGCCTTCGTCCAGATGCAGTTTCCTCGGTTCGCCGCCGGCGGCACGGCCGTAGTCGTAGAGGCGGTACGTCACATCCGAAAGCTGCTGCACTTCACACAGAATCAGGCCGGCCCCCAGCGCATGAATGGTTCCGGCTGGGATGAAAAATGTGTCTCCGGCATGGGCCGGAACCCAACGCAGCAGGTGCTCGATCTCGCCCGACAATGAAGCTTCGCGCAGACGTTCGGGCGTAATCCGTCCAAGTGGAGCCAGCGCGACCTGGGCGCCCTCCTCGGCCCGCAGGACATGCCACATTTCCGTCTTGCCACGCGAGTTTTCGTGTTCCCGGGCGTAGTCGTCGCCGGGGTGAACCTGCACGGAAAGTTTACCGGTAGTAAATAGGAACTTTACCAGGAGTGGCACTTCATCCGAGGCGCGAAACCAGACTTCCCCGATGCGGCGGCGCTCAGAATTCCGATACCAGGGTTCCGTATGCGGCGATCCCCACACCTTTTCGTGAGGCGTGGTGGCTAAGCGCATCAGCCGAGTTTCTCCACGAACTTGTGGATGCGGTCGAGGCCGCGTTCCAGTTCATGCATGGAGGTCGCGTAGGAGATGCGCACGTGGTCGTCGGTCCCGAAGGCTTCCCCGGGAACCACCGCTACGCTCGCTTCCTTGAGCAGACGATCGGCGAATTCCAGAGGCGTTTTTATGCCTCCGCGGTCCAGCGCGCCGCGCAGATTGGGATAGGCATAAAAGGCGCCCGCGGGCATGGAGCATTCGACACCCGGGATCTGGCGCAGGCGCGGAATCACGAAATCGCGGCGTCGCCGGTACTCGGCCAGCATCTCGGGAACGGAATCCTGCGGACCGCGTAGGGCTTCAATGGCGCCTTTCTGAGCGAATGAAGTCGGGTTGGACGTCGAGTGGCTTTGCAATTTCAGCATGGCGCCGATAATGGGCTCCGGCGCCAGCCCGTAGCCAATGCGCCAACCCGTCATGGCATAAGTCTTCGATACCGTCCCCGCCACCAGCACGGTGGGCTTGGAATTGGCTACCGATGCGACCGAATACGGCTTCCCGTCGTAGAGGAAATGGGAGTAGCACTCGTCGGTCAGCAGGAAGATGCCGCGCTTCGCTGTGATGTGGTAGAGCTTTTCAAACTCCGCATCGGCCATCACCGCGCCCGACGGATTGCTGGGCGAATTGACGATCACGATGCGCGTCTTCGGGGTGATGTTGCGCTCCACCATGGCGGCGGTCAGGGTGAAGCCTTCTTTTTCGTCCGTCTCGACGAAGACGCACTTGCCGCCCGCGTAATTCACGATGTCCTTGTAAGTGACCCAGTACGGCACCGGGATGATCACCTCGTCGCCGGGATTGACCAGCGCCTGCGTGTAATTGAACAGCACGTGCTTGCCGCCCACTGTGATAATGCACTCGGAAACCTTGTAATCGGTACCGAATTCGGTCTTGTGGCGATCGACGACGGCCTGTTTGGTTTCGGCCGTACCACCGGCGGGCGTGTACTTGGTGAAGTTCTGCTCAAGCGCGCGCACGGCGGCCTGCTTGATGTTATCGGGAGTCGGGAAATCGGGCTCGCCGGCGCTGAAATCGACCACGTCGACTCCTTCGCGGCGCAGCTTATCGGCATCCGCCATAACCTTCATGGTGGAAGAAACGCTGATGGCGGCAATGCGATCCGCCGTCACGATGGGCTTGGGTTTGGTTGCTTCTAACGTTGGTGTCATGTGTTTTTTCTGAGCCGTTCGCGTAATCGCTCTTCGACCAGCGGCGGCACGAGTCCCGCGATGTTTCCGCCGAGGCCGATCACTTCCTTCACCAGCCGCGAACTGATGAACGAGAAAGCTTCGCCGGCGAGAAGAAAAACCGTTTCGAGGCCCGGCTGCAGGCGCCGATTCATCAATGCCATCTGCAGTTCGTTCTCGTAATCCGAAATAGCCCGGATGCCGCGCAGGATCACGCTGGCGTTGCGCGACAGAGCGTAATCGGCGAGCAGCCCGTGGAAGCAATCCACCTCCACGTTGGGGAAAGGGCGCACCGCCTCCCGCAGCATCTCCACGCGTTCTTCGACATTGAAAAGCGGCGCCTTGGATTCGTTATGGAGAATTGAAACGATCATGCGATCGAATAAACGCGAGCCCCGCTCGATCACGTCGAGATGGCCGGTAGTGATGGGATCGAAAGATCCCGGGTAGATGGCGACCACCCTGTTATGCTTCTGCGGCATGGAAAAAGCGGGTAACTTTTAATTCTAGCGTGTTGGGGTGGTGGGAGCCGGATAAGTCCTAATCGCCCTGTTGATACCAGCGAACTGCGATCAGGATGGCTTCTCCCTTCAGCGTGGGCGCACCACCTTGGCCGGCGCCCCGACTGACGCCGTGCTTCCCGTATACCTGCCACGCATCGAAGAAATCCCAGTCGTCGGATTCGCCTGCGCCGGCGCGCGATCTGGTCCCGGCTCCGACGACGATCGGCCCGGAGCCGGCCTGGCTGCTGAGCCGCCAATATCGAAGGCTGCTTTAAACGATCGGCCTTCGATCGCGGGCCGCACAGGCACTCTGTATAGGCGAGCACAGCGGCAAAAAACGCCGTCCGTGCAAATGTGGCCACTATCTCTCAGACGAGCCGAACGTTCCCCCTCACCGAGCCCATTTCTGTACGCGCCAGTTCTTGATCTCCACCACATAGATCTCGCTGCCGTCGGGCGTAACCGCGATAGCGTGGGGGAAATCCAGTTCGCCGGGCGCATGCCCAAAATGGCTCAGCTCTCCAACCACCTTGCCCTCGGTGTCCACCTTCGTGATGCGACACCATTTGCCATCGACAACGTAAAGGGCATTTTCCTTCGCTGCATAGTAGACATCCCAGGGTTGGCCGATATCGGTCCATTTCGCCAGGAATTTGCCGGAGCTATCGAATACCTGAATTCGCGAATTGGCGCGGTCCGCCACATAAATGCGTCCATTCGAATCCACTGTCACGCCATGCGGAAGATTGAACTGTCCATCGCCGTCGCCGTGCGTGCCGAAGTGACGCACATAGTGGCCGTCATTGGTGAACTCTACGATGCGCGAGTTGCCGTAGCCGTCCGAGATGAGCATGTTCCCGTTAGCCAGCGGCCAGAAATTCGTCGGCTTATTAAAGCCCGTCTTGCTGTCGTTACCGCTGGGACTTCCCTGGCGGCTGCCCAGGATCATTAACAGGCGCCCTTCCGGACTGAACTTGAAGTTCACATGGCCGTCGACGTCCCCCAGCCAGATGTTGCCGTTGACGTCAACTTTCAGACCGTGCGTGCCTTTGCCCGTGCCTTCAGTGACGCGAACGGCGTCGTGGGTCCAGGCCTGCAGCATCTTGCCGCTCCTGTCGAATTCCATGACGGGCCAGGCGCCTCGATTGGCCACCCAAACGTTGCCCTGCTTATCGATGTCAACGCCGGTGGACTCACCCATGTTGTAGCCCTTGGGCAGGGTCGGCCAGTTGGCCACAAGTTTGTTCAGGAGCTGCGGACCGTGCTGCAGCTTCTTGAGTCCCTCGGCGATTTCCGCTGGATCGGTTCCATTGCTCGGTTCAGCCGTGGGGCCCCTGCCCGCGACGGCCCCACCTCTGCCCGCCGCGCTTTGCTGGCCCATAAGCGCTGCACTCGCTGCCATCATCAAGGTCACCGTGGTGCATGTCCATCGAATTTTCGTCATGTCCGTGGTTGGTTCCTTTCCATCGGTGACTCTGTAACGGTCGCGCCGCGCTGCCACCGGCGCTCTGTAGCTTATATCGCCTTTAGGACGAATTCAAGGATAAAAAACGGTGCCTCCGGGTGCGGATTCACTGTTCGTCCCGGAGTAAACTGATTTTGATGTCACTCAGAATCAACGAAGAAGCTCCCAATTTTACAGCCGAGACGACGGAAGGCGCCATCGACTTTCATGAATGGATCGGCGACGGCTGGGCGATCCTGTTCTCCCACCCGAAGGATTTTACGCCCGTGTGCACCACCGAGCTGGGTTACATGGCGCGCCTGCAGCCTGAATTCGCGAAACGTAACTGCAAGGTGATCGGCCTCAGTGTCGATCCGGTTTCGAGCCACGGCAAATGGGCGCTGGACATTGAAGAAACCCAGGGCTATAAGGTTACTTACCCGATGATCGGCGATTCGGACCTGAAAGTCGCTAAGTTGTATGACATGCTGCCGGCGGATGCCGGGACTACGTCGGAAGGCCGTACCGCGGCCACTAATGCCACGGTACGCACGGTGTTTATCATCGGCCCCGATAAGAAGATAAAACTGATCCTCGTCTATCCCATGAGTACGGGCCGTAACTTCGACGAAGTGCTGCGGGTACTCGATTCCATGCAGCTTACGGCGAAGCATAAAGTGGCAACGCCGGTGAACTGGAAGAATGGCGAGGATGTGATTATTCTGCCTTCGGTGCCGGAAGAGGAAGCGAAACAGAAGTTCCCGGATGGCTGGAAGGCTCCCAAACCGTATCTGCGCATCGTCCCGCAACCGAAATAGCCACTCCACAAGAAACTTTACGCAACTGGCAACGAAACTGCGGTGTCTACCAGACATGGACATCCGAAGCTTCGTCGCTCTGATCCTTTGCGCGGTGCTGTTACCTGCCGCCGAGTTGCCCGTTCGCACAGTGGTGCTGTATAAGCACGGGGTAGGCTATTTCATGCGCGGCGGTACGCTCGGCCCCGGCGAATCGGCACGCCTTGATTTCAAGGCCGAGGAAATGAACGACGTGCTGAAGTCGCTCACCATCAACGACAACGGTGGTAAGGTGACCGGCGTCCGCTATGACTCGAGCATCCCGCTCGACCAGAAGCTCAACGAATTTCCTTTTCGGATTAACAACGGGCAGCCGCTCAGTGCGGTGCTCGATCAGCTGAAGGGCGCGCGCATCGAGATGGAATTCGGACCGACGAAGACTTCGGGCGAGATCGTTTCGGCGCGCATGGTGCCGGGCGATAAAGATCGCGCCGAGCATGAACAGCTAACCCTGTTGATGGATTCGGGCGAGCTGCGCAATGTGGATCTTTCGGCGGCTTCGGCGATTAATTTTACGGATGCGAAGCTGCAGTTACAATTTCGGGACTATCTGGGCGCCTTGACCAGTTCGCGTTCGAAAGACAAGCGCAGCGTGTATATCGATTCGACGGATTCGAAAGCGCGCGATGTGCGCGCCGAATATATTATGCCGATGCCGGCGTGGAAATCGAGTTACCGGTTGTTGTTCGGGGAAGGGAATCAGCCGGCCACGCTTGAAGGTTGGGCGATTGTGGATAACACTACGGGCGAGGATTGGACTAATGTGCGGATGTCTTTGATTTCGGGCAAGCCGATTTCGTTCATCAGTGAGTTGTACGACCCGAAGTATATTGCGCGGCAGACCGCGGAGTTGCCTGAGGATCAGGCTATCGCGCCGACGATTTACTCGGGTGCGGCTTTACCGGCTCCACCGCCACCCGCGGCCCCCGCCGCAAAGGCCATGCGCGCAGGGGGCTTCGCCGGTGGCAGTGGAGGCGGCATGGCCGGCGGCGTTCTCGGCGGCTTGCCGAGTGCGGGATTGGCGATGCAGGAACAGATGGGCGTCAACGGCGCCTCGTTCAGTTCTATCGCCCCGGCGGGCCAGGCTACGGAAATTGCCGATCTCTTCGAATACTCCATCGCCACTCCAGTAACCGTGAAGAAGAACGAATCGGCCATGCTGCCCTTCCTTCAGCAGAAGATCGCGGCCCGCAAGCTGATCATCTTCTCCGATTCCTCAAAAACGAATCCGCTTAGCGCCGCAGAATTGACCAACAATACCGGTAGAACTCTCGACGGCGGCCCCATCACGGTCTACGATGCAGGCGCCTACGCAGGAGAAGCCCTGGTCGAAACTGTGAAAAACGGAGACAAGCGCTTCATCAGTTATGGCGTCGATCTTGGCACCCGCATCACGACCAATCTCAATTCGCACAGTGATAGTGTTCGGGAACTGCATGTCCACGATGGAATGCTGGTCACTCGCTCCGCGCTGATCCAGAAGAAGACCTATTCGATCCTCAATGTGGATGCGCGCGCCAAGACTCTGATCGTCGAATATCCCGTCCGCCAGGGCTGGAAGCTCATCGACACCGTGCAGCCGATGGAAACCGCCCACGACGTCTACCGCTTCGAAATTAAAGTACCGGCCAATGGCTCGCTCGATTTCCCTGTTACGGCGGAAAACGTCTACGATCAACAGACCTCCGTTTCATCCCTCACGCCGGATTCCCTGCTTGTCTATATTCGTAACAAAACTGTCAGCGACACAGCCCGCCGCCAACTTCAGGCCATCGTCGATCTCAAAACAAAGATCGCCGCCAACGATGCCGAGAAGCATCGCATCGACGGCGATGTTGCCAACGTCACTCGCGACGAAGATCGCAACCGGCAGAATATCGCCAGCCTCTCTTCCGTCAGCGGGCAGCAGCAAATCGTGCAGGACTACGCCCGCAAACTGGCCGACCAGGAAAACCAGATCGCCAAACTGCGCGACCGCCAGACGCAGCTCGACACCGAACACACCGCCCTGCAGCAGCAGCTCGACACCGCCATCGACAAGCTCCAGTTCTAAGGTGGGGCGGATTTCCGATCTGCCCTCTTCCGCACGCTACACTGAACTGAATGCTTCTCGACGACGCGATCCGCGCTGCCGCGGAGCATAACGACGTTCAACAACAATTCTGGGACGTCTTCGGAAAACCGCACATCACCGCGCCTGAAACCAACCGCGCCATCCTGACCGCCCTCGGCTTCGACTGTACTTCGCTCGAGTCTCTCAACAGCTCCATCGCCCACACGGAAGCGGCCAACTGGCAACGCCGCCTGCCACCGGTGCTGGTGCTCGGCGAGAACGCACCCGTGCAAATCCCCACGCGCGCCCCACATATCTTCGAAACCATTCATGTGGAGATCCTTACTGAAAATGGGGAACGCCACAATTTTCTGATCGACTTAACCAAAGCGCCGCAGCAGAGCACTACCGAAATCGCCGGCGTGAAATATATCGCGCGCCTCATCGACCTCCCCATTAAACTCCCCCTCGGATATCACGAAGTGCGCGCCGATGGATGCGACATGCGCCTGATCGTTGGGCCCGATTGCGCCCTCGCTCCCAGGCCCGGCAAGCACGCGGGCCTCGGCATCTCTCTCTATGGTCTGCGCTCGGCCCGCAACTGGGGCGCCGGCGACTTCCGCGATCTGCGCGATTTAATCGATTGGGCCATCCCCGCGCTGCACGCCGATTTCATCGCGCTCAACCCGCTGCACGCCATACACAACCGCGCCCCTTACAACACCAGTCCCTACCTGCCCAACAGCATCTTCTACCGGAATTTCCTGTATCTCGATGTCGAAGCGGTCGCGGGATACGATGCAATTCGCGCGGCTTTCGAAACACCCGAGATGCTGGCTGAGATCCGCCGTCTGCGCGCCGACGAAATTGTCGAATACGAAAAAGTTGCCGCGCTCAAGCGCCGCGCACTGAGCCTGATCTTCGACGCCGCCCCGCCCCCCGACGCCTGCCATAAATGGATCGCCGCCGAGGGCGATCTGCTGCGTCTCTACGCCACCTACTGCGCGCTCGACGAATACCTCCACGCGCAGGATCCGACTCGCTGGGTTTGGACCGCCTGGCCCGAACCATATCAGAATCCCGCCAGCCCGGAGGTGCGCGATTTCGCCCAAAGCCACGCACGCGAGATCCTGTTCCACGGCTGGCTGCAGTGGCTGATCGACGAGCAGATAGCCCAGGTCCAGCAGCACGCGCGCGCTTCCGGAATGAGCATCGGGCTCTACCACGACCTGGCTCTTGCCACCGATCGTCAAGGCTCCGACCTGTGGGCGCACCGTTCGTTCTACATCCATAACGCGCGCGTGGGAGCGCCGCCCGACGGATTTTCGCCGACTGGCCAGGACTGGTCGTTCCCTCCACCCGACGAGCGGCGCCACCGCGAAGACGGCTATCGCCTCTACACCGAATCCATCCGCAAAACCATGCGTCATGGAGGCGCACTGCGTATCGATCATGTAATGCGCCTGTTCCGGCTCTACTGGATTCCGGAGGGCCACACTGCCGCGCAGGGCGCTTACGTTAAAGACCGCCCCGAGGATCTGGTGCGCATCCTCGCGCTCGAAAGCGTTCGCAATAATGCGGTGATTATCGGCGAAGACCTCGGCACAGTGGAGGACGCGGTGCGCCACACCCTCGCCGACTTCGGCATTCTCAGCTATCGATTACTGATCTTCGAAAAGAACGATACGGGTTTCAAACTGCCCGCCGAGTATCCCGCGCAGGCGCTTACATCGACCACCACGCCGGATCTGCCGACCATCGCGGGATTCTGG
>Ga0302320_10015322_pt1 | contig 15769 bp, 17 predicted proteins | sample Bog_T0_3_FD_202130 | JGI IMG/M metagenome (GOLD analysis project Ga0302320, IMG submission 202130) | Peat permafrost microbial communities from Stordalen Mire near Abisko, Sweden - Bog_T0_3 | ecosystem: Environmental > Terrestrial > Soil > Wetlands > Peat | place: Sweden: Abisko, Stordalen Mire... | reverse complement strand
TTCGGCGCGTTTTGCTGGCTGGCGAGCGCGCCGATTTTTTTAGGTTGTGACTCCGCGTCGGATGAACGCGGCCAGCTCCACCTTGGAAACGAACACGGCCTTGCCCTGCTTATAGAACTTCAAGCCCTGCCCGAAGTAACTGCGGAGTGTATTGGGACACACGTCCACAACCTCTTTGGATTTCGATAGGCGGAACAGGTCAAAGCTCGTTTCGCCGCTTTGACAATCAATGAGTAACTTTGATTTCATGGTCCCAGCAAACCACGAAATGGCTTTCCAGTCCTTCCCTATATTGAAGCCTGATTTACTGAAAGTCAGCGGCTAGGATTTTCGCGCGATGGAGCGGAAAGCCTGTGGCATTTTTGACAGAATCACTTTGCGCTTCCATGTCGAGTGCGAAAGGGAATTGCTTTTCCCCTTGTCCGTCGGCAGATATTTTTTCGCGAACAAGCGATGATTTTCAAAGTTCTTTCCGAACTGCCTTTCAAAAATCTTGCGTGCGGCCTTCCACCATTCCAGCGCGGTTTGCCGGTTGAACGGCGGAAGTTTCGCCGGAAGAAATTTAGCCTTCGGATTTTCCGCCACCGTCCGCGCGCGGGTTCGCTGTTGGTGACGTAAGGCCATGACCAAAATCAAAGCGGCTTCAACCTCTGGATTTCCGTCGCGGCTAAACTGTTTGCCCATGTAATTGAAAGGCGCATCTTCGCCCAGATGCAGAAACTTAATCACCTTTTCGTTAAGTTTTTCACAGTCGTTTTCAACCGTGATGAAGCCGGGCCAAAGGTTGCTTTGACGCGCCAGTTTGGTGAAAATGTCGAGGTCGCCATATAGCCGGTGGATTGATTCGGCAAGGGCTTGTAGCAGGACACTGGCTGCTGTCTCGTTGCCACTGACGGCCATTTTTTGCAGCGTTTCAAGCGCGTTGTGTGCGATGCCGTGCAATTCTTCAAGCGCGTTTTCGTCGTGGCGTTTTTCGAGGGATTGAATCAGTCTGTGCGCTGCAAATCCCGGGTCTATGATTTTGTTTTTCACTTTGCGGTCTTCGGTTGAATGTCGGGCAGTTGCAAAATAGCATTGTCCAAGACTTCGGGCGGCATGGTCGTATAGTGATCCGACATGGCATCACTGGAATGTCCTGCAAGCTCTTTAGCAACTGCCTGTGTTGCGCCGGTAGCCTTTAAGAGCGTAACAAAAGTGTGGCGCAAACTGTGGAATGAAACCGCGTTCACCTTTCGGGAGTCGCCATCCGTCTTTTTTGATTTCTTGTGTGTGCGCGGTGGCACAAGTCCGCACGGCAATAAAACCTCGTCGTAAAATTCGTTGCTGAAAGCTTTTGAACCTTGCTCCCTATAAAGTTCGGCCTTGTCCGGCCAAATCGGATCTGCGGCGTTCACCTTGCCGACCGTTTTTTTCCGCTTGATTAGGAATTCCATCAAACGAGGGAAAAGGCGCAACCGGACAGATTTGCCCGTCTTGGATTGCACCAGCCGGACAACCTGCTCGTTGAAGTCCACCGCTCCCCATGTCAGTTGAATCAAATCACCCATCCGTTGCCCCAAATAAAAACCGGACAAGACCATGTATTTCCAAAAATCATTCGGGCATTTCTCAAAAACCGTTTCAAGCTCTGCCAGTGTGAGCGGTCGCCGGGTCTGCGTTTCCTCTGCGGCTCGCTGCGTCAGTTTCAAACTCTTCGAGCTTGGAACCGGGCTGACTGAAATTTTTTCATTGTCCACGGCGTAGTTAAAAAATCCGCCAAGAATGATTCTGGCAAGGCGGGCTGTCTGCGGACTGGTTTGCGTTCGCTTGTGGCGCAAATAATCCGCTACGTTGTCGCGTTGAATGTCCTTTAGCAGTGGCTTGGCAGCATCGGCATTCAGGAAATGGCAAAAATCGTTGGCAATGTCGCCATAGCGTTCATGCGTCTTGGCGGCGATGCTGGCCTTGCTCTCCGCAAGCCATGCGTCCACCGTGACGCGCAGCGTATCCAAGCCGCGTTGCTGTGTGCCGGACAATACGCGGTAAACCTCTTCGGTGAGCGTGCCAGCCTTCCGCGCTTGATACATAGCGCGAACCTTGGCAAGCTGCCGCTCGGCTTCCGCTTTGTCGGCTGTGTCGGTGCTGGAGCGGTATTGCTTGCCGTTGAAACGGTAGCCAAGCCACCAATTGTTTGAACCATCGCGTTTGAATAACCATGCCATGTGAAAAGCATAGCCTGTGTGCAACTGTGTGTAAAGCATTAAAATTCACTGTTATTCACTATGGCAAACAATCAATGTTTATGCGGGTTTTTGAGCATTAATGAAGCCCGTGAGCGTACCGGAGGTTCGAATCCTCTCCCTTCCGCCAATTTCGATAGAACCCCTGAATTTTCAGGGGTTTTTTCCTTTTCATGCCAATGGTGGCACCTGTATCAATTCTGGCGTTCATGCTATTATGGCATGCTCCGGTGCATACCGTGAGGGTAATACAGTCGTTGCCCGAGGTCCGGCGGCACCGGGCCCCCGCTTTAGTCCTGGCACTGGAACCTATCCGCCTGACCCGCGCGGGTGCCGGGGATTGTCTCGCAATTGCGGCCGATCGCATTTAATTTCATTGACATAAAGACCGGAAGCACGGCCGACATAAGTTTCTCGCAAAATCAATTTCTGACTCGATCAGTGCCCCGGCGCAACCTGTGGAGACAGGTTCCCGGCCACCTTCTGCGGCAGCGAGGCAGCGGCCGGCGAACTGGTTGGCTGCATAAGCTCGGGCTTGAAGTCCTGCAAATTCGGCTCCAAAGTTTCCACGCCTCCCGCCGGGACTCCCATTTTCGCGGTCCAGACGATGCCGTTGAGGATAAGTCGGCGCAGCTCAATATTAGTCCAGTTTTGATAGAAGTGCGGCATCACGATGCCGAAGCCGCGCCCGCCATCGGCGCGCTCCACACACCACGCGACGGGCTCCTGTTTAGGTGCTTCCGGAGGCCATTTGTAAAAAACCGCGAGAGTTGGCTGGTTTCATTGAACCTCCTGCAACAGGCAAAGGCGAATGATTTGGGACTCTGGAGACTTGCCGAGGGGGTATGGAAAGGTTGCGCTCAAGCCAGACCACCAGACAAGACATCAGTAAAAAGACGCAAACCGGCGCCCAGAAAATGCTTTTGACACCCAGATGATCGAAAATGTACCCGCGGAAAAAACACTTTTCATGGGAGGGGTTTGGGGGTTTTGATGGTTTCGGAAATGGCAGTTTTATGATTTAGTCGCGTTGAAATTCGCCAAGTAATACAGGTTTATTGGTCAGCATGTTAAATCCCGGTGGTTTGCTTGAGAAGGAGGTTGCCAGTCAATTTCCGTAGAATTTGGACTGCCTGGCCCGATTTTGGCGGCCCCGTCACGTGTTCCGCGGGCACGAATCCCACCCCTTCCGCCATTTCCTCCTGCGCAATTTTCCGCAGGCCGCATTTTTTTCTGATTGGTGATTTTCACGCGCGAATTTTGCGTTTAATTTGACCTTGATGAAAAGACGTTCATGTTTTGCGTTAATTGGGTTAATGGTGAGCGCACTGGCAGTCGTCACCGCGCACGCGGAGCTCGCGCTGACCAATTACACCGCTGCCCATCCGCTGAAAGTGCTGCCGAGCGGCGATTCGATCACGGACGACTCGGTGGTCAATGGTGCCTGGCGGGCTTATCTGGAGCCGCTGCTGGTCACCAACGGCTACGCCTTCACGAATCAAGGACGATGGGGCTCCGTTCCTTACGCGGGCTTCCTCCGCGTTCATCACGAGGGGATGGACGGAGCGGTGATTGGTGCTCCGGGCTTGTCCGGTCCCACGCATGGCTATCCGGCGGCCAGCAATTACGCGCTGCTGACCCTGGCCGACGCCTTGACCAACGCGACGCCCGACCTGGTCCTGATTGATCTCGGCGTCAACGACATGGGCCGCGGACGCAACCCTTATCAAGTGGCGACGAACGACCTGTCCGCACTACTTGATTTGATTTTCTCCAATCTGCCTGCCGCCCACATTATCGTCAGCAAGCCCACCACCATCTCTCAATCCATCCTGCTTACGCCTCCTTATCTTACCTACAGGACGAACATGTGGATTTTCTGCGACGCCGTTCAAGCCCTGGCCGCCGCCCGGCGCGCCCAGGGCCAGAAGGTGTTCGTGGCGGATCTGTTCTCCGCCGTGAACGGTATCACCATGTTGAATAGCGACGGAACGCATCCCAACGCCACCGGCCTGGCGGCCATCGCCAATGAAATGATGTTCCGAATCGCCGCCATCACGGTGCGAACCAACTCCGTGATGACGCCGTTCATTCTCGGCGGTTCGGTGTGGAAATATTCGGACCAAGGATTGGACCTGGGAACCAATTGGTCCCAACCGAACTTTGATGATTCGGCCTGGTCTCAAGGCGCTGGACGGCTTGGCTACACCATTATCGGCGTAACGACCACCGTGGGCTACGGGACCAATTCCGCCAGCAAATACATCACGACCTATTTCCGGCGCGGGTTCGTCGTCCCCGCCGGCATCTCCTACACCAACCTCAGCGTGCGTCTCAACCGTGCGGACGGCGCGGTGGTGTGGCTCAACGGAAAGGAACTCTATCGCGTGAATCTACCCGCCGGCTCGATCACCGATCAAACCGAAGCAACCGCGCCCGTGGCAATCTTATCAGACGCTGCAAACACTTATTACCCGACCAACCTGCCAATCGCCTCGCTTAACGCCGGCACGAACATTATTGCCGTGGAAATCCACAAACAATCTCCGGCTGCTGGAGGCGTTACTTTCGACCTCGAATTGTTCGGCAATGGGATGTACGCGCCACCCCCAACACTCTCCTTCACCTCTACCTCCGGCGGTTTACAACTGACTTGGCCAACCAACTCCGCCGGGTTCAACCTGCAAACCGCCACCAACCTGTCCTCCGCCGGAGCGTGGCAAAGCGTCCCAGGACCGTATCCGCTGAGCAACCAAATGTTTGAAGTCTCGATTCCAATCAACGCCGGTTCCGCGCAGTTCTTTCGCCTCAGCGAGCCGGGGCCATGACGGCGGGCGCAGAAGAGTCTGCTATTGTTCGCCGGCGCGATAGAAGCGTTGCGGCCAGTTTGAGGCGCCGACATTCAAGATACCACAATGTGCCGTCCCAAAGAGCGAATTGAAAACGATCGTAGGCAGCGATGAATCGCAACGTGTATGAAGCGGGCAGAGTTTGCGTCGTGCCCCCGTCATTGACGAGGCAATAATCGTTGTTGGTGTCAGCCAGATCCACCCAGGTCTTTACGCTGTAATTATTGCTGCGGGCATCAAAGTTCAGCCCTCCTGCGGGATCATTCACGGATACAAAGCCGATTGTACCATCGAACGACACGCTGGCACTGGTCTTGCCGAAACGGTCGCTGGAAAAAAAGGTTCCGCCATTTGTCGTGCCGTTAAACCCGCTTCCGCTGGCGTCGGCGGCGTTCCCGTTGAATGGATACCACGCGAGCAATCCCTGCCACAAAACGAATGGATAATCGGTCAAATTAAGCCCCGCGTTGGAACTAACGATTCCGCCAAATACATTGGTGACGCCGACGGAGTAATAACCGATTTGTGGTGGCTCCAAATTCGTCAGCTCAACGGTGAAATTGGAGCTGACCCCGACCACGCGGCCGACGGGTTGCGTCAGGATGTTGGGTGGCGCCAGCACCGCGAGGGTGGCCGCTGCACTGGTGACAGTGCCGAGAAATTGGTGACTTGGCAGGTGTAGGTCCCGGCATTGGTGAAAACCGCGCTGATGAAGGTCAGCGAGGGGTTGGTTGCGCCGACTGTTCTATGTGATCGGGAACGTGTCAAAGATTGCGAGGAAATACATCGGTGGCTGGGCTTCATTAGCGGTAGTTAAACTCCTTTAGGAAGCGATCGAGTCCTCGCAGGTAAGGTTCGAGATATTCCTCGTAGTTCCTCCAGCGGCCAACCGCCGTTCGGTAAAGCGGCTTTTGCACGTCTGCGTAGGCCGGTGAATTGACCCGCTTGGTGCGCGCGTGTTCACGGTACTTCAGGACCTGGTCTTCAAATCCGATGCCGAGAAATTCCAGCACCGACCTGGCTACGGTCGGCAGGTCGTCCACCATCGCTTCGTAGCGAACCGGCATTCCTTGGTTGCCCATGCGCGGAAGCATCTCCAGCCAGAAGCCCATCACGCTGGCATACTGGTTCACGGCGCCCTCCAGGCTCAGGTAGGCGGAACTGGCCGGCGTGAGCGTCAGGGCTTGCATAAAGCAACTCATCACCACGTCACGCGGATCGCGCAGTGCGATCAGGAATTTCGTCTCCGGGCATATTCGCATCAGCACGGGCACAATTATATTCACCCCGGGATTCTTGTCCACCAGCAGGCGGCTGCCGATGCCTGCGCGCAGGAACCTTTCAGCGCAGCAAAAGTAGTTTTCGCGCACCTGCAGGATCAGGCTGGGCGGGGCCGAGTCGAGCATGGGAAGGAGGCCTGTTCCCGGGGGAAAATCCCGTGCGATGGGCCGATATGCCTCATCATGCGCAAGGGTCGTCTCTTCAGCGCTAACGGCGTGGCTGTGCGCAGCCAGCACCTGCTCCCAATGAAACGGAATGCCAATTGCAACAATAAAAGTGAAAAAAAAGCGAGAAACAACGGAAATGCCAGCGTGGTCTCGATCTGGGGTAAATCCGCCAATTTGAAATTGTTATATTCTTCGAACGCAGCTAAAAAACATTGCGTGGCTTGTCCCCGTTTTCCAAGCTGAGTGGCTCAATGCGCAATTTCGCCAGCCCCAATGCCGCGCGCCTTCAGTGCGCGCGCACCATGATCCTGCTGATCGGCGCGCGGCGTTCATGCCGCTTTACCTTCCGACGATGCAAGCGCTTTGTGGGTCGGAGCAGCGTTCACGCCGCGCGCCGGTTCAGGGGTTCCATGCGCGGAATCTTTCGGGACGTTCTCTCCTGGTCGTTGCTGGCCTCCTGCTGGTTGAACCTGGCATTCCCTCCGGCCATGCTGGCGGGCGCATCCGTGGGCGACGACATGAAGAGTCGGGGCTCGCTGGCTGCTCCACTGGGATTGCCGACCGGCGAAACCACTGGCGGCCAGAGCACCCATAGCCCTTCCGTCGAACCGATTGTCCTGTTTGACCTCACCTATCTTTTTCAGCTCGACTTGAACGACGATCGCCAGCGTCGCCGATTTTGGGACGAGTCCCATCTGGTCGCCGCCTTGGAAGGACTCGTCAATCGCGACCAACCGCGGCTGTTCATCCGCTATCTCAAAATGCCGGACGACTTTTGGTGGGGGCAGATGACCCAGCCGGCAGGCTGGCTGGCCAAACGGGAGATCGTGAGGATTGGCAGCTTGGACGAATTGCTCAAACGCTTTCAAGGCTTTTATCACGGCGCCGTCGTCTGGGATGAACACGTGCCCGCCACCGCCAACCTGGCGTCCACCATTGCCGGGTGCGACGATCTGCTGCCCATGCGGTTCGATTCGCAGGCGGATTCACTTTATCAGCGCCTGACCACTTCACCAGGCGCGATACCCGTCAAAACGCGCTTGCTCCGCGAGGATGGCGCGCGGCTGTTTACGGGCGGCGGGCTGATTCCCGGCACCAGCCTGCCTTCCACCGGCAGCGCCAAATGCGACGCCTACCGATGGCTGATTGAAAATTATGTTCGCACCGGCAAGGCCAATCCCCTTTGCCTGGGCTATTACCTGGACGCGTTCTGGCTCAATTGCTGGAAGGCGGCGGCGCCGGAAAACGCCACGCTGTGCAACCAGGATTTTGTGATCGCCCGCCGCGGCGTGATGTTCGATCTGGGCATCTGGGATGACGAAACGCCGGTGGATGATCCCCAACAGCGTCCGGGCACCGATCCCGATACGTTGAAAAAACTGCTGCGCGCTGCCTACGACCGATTTCAAGGCAACGGTTTCATCCAAGTAGCCGGCTTCGTCCCCTGGGCCTACAAATACACCTCGGCTCGCTGCCCCGCCTGGTTCGCCGGCGGCACGCATGACGGGGTGCCCACGGAATGGCATTACGCAGAAATCCTTTCCTGCTACAACGCCTATATGGACGCTGACGCGCTCGGACTTAGCGCCATGGCGAATGCTTCGTTTTACCAGCACTACCCGTTGGCGGAGCGTTATGCGCAGAATCCCAAACCCACCGCGGCCACGCTGGCCGCGCAAGGCTGGCTGGATGCCCGGGGAACGGTGGCGCCGCGAACGTACGTGGGCATCTATGTGGGCGACTACGATTCGGCGGCCTGGCTCTATCACATGCTGCCGGCCATGTGGCGCGACCCGGCGCGCGGCCACGTGCCGCTGTCATGGGCGTTCAATCCCAACCTGTGCGAGCGATTTCCCCTCGGGATGGCCTGGGCCCGGGAACGCCGCACCACGAACGACTGGTTTGTGGCCGGCGATTCCGGCGCCGGCTACCTGAACCCCGGCGACCTCACGCCTCCGCGGCGATTCTCCGGCCTGCCTTCCGGTTTGGCCGCCTGGGAGAAACATTGCGCGCCGCTTTACCGGCAGTGGGATCTGAGCCTCTCTGGCTTCATCATTGATGGCTATGCGCCGCAACTGAAATCCGCGGCCCTCGACGCCTATGCGCGCTTTTCCCCGGACGGAATTGTCTCTTACCAACCCCGGTACGAAGGGATGCACCAGGGCATGCCATACTTGCGCATGCGCGCCGATCTCGCGGGCACCCCGGCCGAAGCCGCCCGCGCCATTCGCGACCAAAGCCGCGACCCGGCGCATCATTTTTATGTCTTCCGCACCATTCTCAAAACCCCCTCCTGGCACGCGGCCTTGGAGCAGGAACTCCGCACGCTGGCCGGGGATGAAATCAAAGTGGTGGATCTGTACACGCTGATGCAACTGGTGCGCGAATCTGAGACGGGCACGAACCGCTGAGGAATTAATGGTGAAACGGGGCGCCTCCTCATTAACCCCAGGGGGAAATGAGTATGAATAACGCCCGCCCTCCCTTAACCGTTTTCGCCTTGGAATTTGGTTTCCACCACCCTGCCGCGCCGCTGGCGCCGGGGGCCCGCCAACGGTTAAGAAAATGTAACCTTTTGCTTTCCTTCGCTGTCCATTCCGATTATGAATACGAGAGTCATGAATACGAGACGTGGATTCACCCTGATCGAATTGCTGGTGGTCATCGCCATCATCGCGATTCTGGCGGCGATGCTGTTGCCGGCGCTCACCGCCGCCAAGGGCAAGGCGCAAAAAATTGCCTGCGCCAATAATCTCAAACAATTGGGCACCGCCTGGACCATGTATAACGGCGACAACAACGGACGGATTCCCTCGTGCTGGCCGTTCGATCCCACCACGGGCGTCATTAATTTGAACGCCTGGGTGCTTGGGGTGGCCACCACGGTCAACGAACCTGGCTTTGGCATCGTGGACCCCGGCGTGCTCGATTGCACCAACAAGAACGCCCTGTCTCGCGGCACGCTTTTCCCCTATGTCCAGTCCTACCCGGTTTATCAGTGCCCCAGCGAACTACGTCAGGTGGGGGGCGTCACCGTGGAGCGCGGTTATTCGATGAATAACTGGATGAACGGCGAACCGTTCGCCAGCGCGGCCAATAATCTGGACTCGACGCATCTTCTGTTCCAAAAGGATGCCACCATCGCCGCGCCTTCGCAGCTCTACGTCTTTCTGGATGAGGACGACAGCACGATCAACGACGGCATGTTTGTGGTGTACATGAACCCGGCCCAAGGCTTGCAGGACGAACCTTCGCTCCGGCATAAAACCGGATACCCGCTCGCCTTCGCCGACGGGCATTTGGATTCCTTCAAAGTGACCGCCGCCAATCTGGAGCTGGCGCAGTTGGAAATTGCCGCCACGCTGCCCCAATGACCAAATATGAAATTCCTCCTTCCCATCGCCCTGGTTTCGCTTCTGGCCACCGGCTCGCTGATCGCCGATAACCCCCAGCCGGAAACCGGTTTTGTGAGCCTCTTCGACGGCAAAACGCTCGACGGCTGGAAGGCCGGCGACAACGCGGAAATCTTCCAGGTCCGCGACGCGATGATTGTCATGGAATGCCCCGCCACGGACCACCGCCCCGCGCACCTGTTTTATGTTGGCGACGTGCACGGCCATGCCTTCAAGAACTTTGATCTCCGCGTGGATGTGATGACCTACCGCTGCGCCAACTCGGGGATTTATTTCCACACCAAATTCCAGGATGCCGGCTTCCCCACGAATGGCATTGAATGTCAGGTGGACAACACCCACAGCGACTGGCGCCGGACGGGCAGTCTGTGGGGGATCCGAAACATTTCCTGGGGGCCGGAAACGCCGCCGGAAAATAATCATGAAATGGTCACTATTTTGCCCAAGCCGCCGGTGACGGATAACGTCTGGTACACGCAGGAAGTCATCTATCAGGACGGGCTGGTCACGGTCAAACTGGACGGCCAGACGATGTTCGAGTACCAAATTCCCGAGGCGGCTTCCGAGCACAAGTTGCCGACCCGGAACACGTGGCTGCCGGTGGGAACCTTCGCCCTGCAAGGGCATCCGCCCATGCCCGGCCAGATCAGCAAAGCCTGTTTCAAGAACATCCGCGTCAAGGTCTTGCCTGACTGAAGTCGGTGTGGCGGCCGGCATCCTTGCCTGCCCCGAAAGTATTTGGGGCCGGCCGTGGAGCCGGGCTTCCCAGCCCGTCGGAGAAATCCGTTCGCAAACTGAAGCGTCTCGAAATTCTCGCACGGCATAAAATGCCCCCTGCCTCCCCGGGCGGCAGGGATGCCGCCCTCTACTTCAGGCACGGATGCCTGACGCTACGATGTGGCGGCGGGCCTCAATACTTGATTCTTCAAGCCAGGCATGTTATTGAAGTGACACTGGAGCAACGAAATGAATTACGTCAAACTTGGAAACACCGGCCTGCGCGTGTCGCGCATTTGTCTGGGCTGCATGTCTTATGGCAAAACCAAGGCTGCGCCGTGGCCCGACATGTTGAATTGGCCTTGGACGTTGACCGAAGAAGACAGCCGGCCATTCATCCAGCGCGCCCTTGAGCTGGGGGTGAATTTCTTCGACACGGCCAACGTTTATTCCATCGGCGAAAGCGAGGCGGTGCTGGGGCGGGCGATCCGGGATTTTTCCCGCCGGGACGAGGTGGTGATTGCCACCAAGGTGAATGGCGCCGTTCGGCCGGATGTCAACGGCCACGGGCTTTCCCGCAAAGCCATCCTGACCGAGGTGGACAACAGCCTGCGACGATTGGGAACGGATTACATCGATCTATACATCATCCATCGCTTTGACTACGACACGCCCTTGGAAGAGACGCTGGAGACCCTGAACGACATTGTGCGCTCAGGCAAGGCTCGTTACTTGGGGGCCTCGTCGATGTTTGCATGGCAGTTCATGAAGGCCATCGGCCTCCAGCGGGCCAATGGCTGGGCGACCTTTGTATCCATGCAAAACTATTACAATCTGCTGTATCGTGAGGAAGAGCGGGAGATGTTGCGCCTGTGCCAGACCGAGGGATTGGGCGTGACGCCGTGGTCTCCGCTCGCTCGCGGCCGTTTGGCCCGGCCTTGGTCAGAGGAGCCGGTTACCAACCGCGCCCAGAGCGACAACTTTGCGCGGACGCTTTACAGCAAGACGGTGGACCTCGACAAGCCGGTCATTGATCGCGTCAATGAGCTGGCGAAAAAGCGCGGCGTGCCTCCTTCCCTGGTCGCGCTCGCCTGGTTGTTCCACAAACCCGTGGTCACGTCTCCGATTGTGGGCGCCACCAAAACTCATCATTTGGAGGAAGCCGTGGCCGCCCTCTCAATCAATCTATCGCCAGCGGAGACCGCGGCATTGGAAGAACTTTATCAGCCGCATGCGGCGCCGGTGGGGTTTGCTTAAAATGCTCCGGCCCTTGGCGCGTAAAGTTTACCCGTTGACGAATCGAACCGGCACCCTACAATCGTTTTGAGGCGGCGGCGGCCTGTCTGACCGCCGCAAAAAGCCGGCAGTATTAGGTCATTAACCTGGATTAAATATGAAATGGATTCTATTGTGCGCCTGCGGCTGTTCACTGCTTTTCACCACGGGCTGTCTGAGTTCCAGTCAAGAATGGCGCGGACACGAGAATAACATGCGTTTCGGCGGCTTCACGACGGCAACTCCGACGATTAAGGTGTTTGCCGCAGCGGATGAAGCGCGCACGCCGGTAATGCTCGCGCCATAGTTTATTTATCCGCGGGGCATCTGCCCGGTGTCAGGCGGATCCTGTGTTTCGCCCGCTGCAACCCGGAAGCGGGCCTGTGCCGTTTGAAGGCATTCTCCCAAATAAACCTTCAGTGCCGCGCGCAACCGGCGATGTATCAGGCAGACAGCGTTCTGTGGATAAAATGAAAAACCTGCTTCGATTGTCCTATCCGATACACCTCGTCCAGCAATTTGGTCAGGCCAAACTGATCAAACTGGCCAACGGCCAGCATGAATTGATCGGCGGTTCAGCCGCAGACTTGGCCGACGCGTTTCAATGGGCCTCGCTGTTTGCGCATGAGCTCGTCTTCACGCATTATCATCGTGAAATGGCAGTTTGCTGTCGTTCCCGCGAATCCCTGTCCGCACCCCGGTTCCAACCAGTGTGAACAACTTTCCATTATTCATTCCGGCAGCCTAAGCCTGGTGGCGCTGATGCACAATTTTTGATCGGATTTTTCAGGTTGGTCAGCCAGTGTCCAACCGTTCATGCGAGACTCGGGGCATGAAAATGAAGAATATCATCGCCCGGCGCTCCCGCCCCCCAACCGTCATCCGTTTTGGCGGGGCCAAACTCGTCGAACACCGCCCCGGCCGGTACGAATTGATCGGCGGCAATGAGGCCGATCAAGCCATGGCGCTTGAATGGGCGTCATTTTTTGCCCACGAGGTCGTGTTCAGCCCTCCGGTCAACCCTCCCTCGCCGTGAAACCTCTGGCGGTTCGAAGTTCGTCCGGCTGGTCACGCGTCATTTGGCCGCTCTTAGCTCGATAAACGTCCGGCCTCTTTGCGTCAAGGTTTTGCCCGTGGGCTCCCAGTTTTCCCGGCGCAGTTCCGTAAAGGCATCGGGAGCGGACGCGACTTGTTTTTGAAAATATTGCAGCTGGGCTTCCGCCTGGCGGGTGATGTGGCGCGCCTGCCAAACACTGGCCAGCAACATGCAGCAGCTGAGCAGACAGGCTATCGCCGTTGTCGCCAGGGCCAGATGTTGCAAATCTTTGAATTTCCGATGGGTTGCCGCAACCCAGCTTCTGAAATTTTGCGCCTCGCCGGTCAGGGAAGTTTGCAAACAGCTTCTCACTGCCTCACCAATTGTCTGGGCTTGATCCGGCTGGGCCGTTTGCTGGTCCGGAACAGCTGCCGCTGTTTCCAGATTGTCCAAAATTAAAATCTTGTTCATAAACCAATTTTCTCTGTCTCAATTCGTTACAGTTGTTGACTTCGCCTTTCCCGGCGATGCAATAGTTTCAACGCATTCTTCATTTGCCGGCGGCGACGCGGACTATTTACAAGCAAGCCCTGTGCCTTCGCGGACAGCACTGGGCGGGTCAATGTGCGGGTGAATGATTGCCGCACGCGGCGCTATAAATTCAGCCTGATCTTATAATTGCGACGAACGTGCGATGTGATATGGTTGGGACAACATTCTGAGTGAATTATGAAAACCATCAAGAAAGACGAACTGTTCAACCACATTGGCGACTTTCTGAAGTCCAAGGGGATTGAACTGAAAGCAGGCAGCTACACCTCGCGCATCCAACAAGGGAGCAACCTTCTCGCGGACGCGATTAACGCCGCCCAGACGACGGTCAGCAAGACCAAAGTCGAGGTGGACCGCGCATTGGACAAACTCCGTCAGAAAATTCACGAAAGCACGGCCCCGCCGCCGCCGCCTGCAACCCAGGGCAAAAGCCGGGCAGCCTCTCCCGGGAAAACCCCGACGGCGGCACCCAAGAAAAAGGGCGGTCCGAAAGCTTGATTCCCGGTCGTTTCGATTGGAACGATTTCCGCCGCCCCTGCGGGACTTGAATTGTCGTTCCCAAGGATGTTTGAGTCTCTCGCCGGGCACGGTGAGTGACCAAGTCGGCCGGACGCGCAGCCGCCGACCCGCTGCGCCAGCGCGACGGCGCGGAGAGCGTCAGGCGGCGGATTCTCCCAACGGCACCGCTCGCTCCGGTCCGCCTCCTTGCGTCGGCGGCTGCTTTCCTTTGTCAACCGCCTTGTCTCGCCGGCCACCACGAGATAATTATTGGCAACCGCTGTCAGGACTTGGACAATGGCTCGCACCATTTTATGAAGCGCAAACTCAAGGTCGGACTTTTTGGCATAGGCTTGGACACCTACTGGCCGCAGTTCAAGGGGCTCAAGCCGCGCCTGGAAGGTTACGTGCGGGCGGTGGAGAAAAAGCTTGCACGGCCGGACGTGGAAGTCGTGAATCTGGGCCTGATTGACAATCCGGTGAAGGCGCTCGAAGCCGGCCACGAATTCCGCCGGGCGGACGTGGACCTCATTTTCCTGCACGTGACCACCTACGCGCTTTCGTCCACCGTCCTCCCGGTGGTGCAACGTGCGAAAGTGCCGGTGATCATTCTCAATCTGGCGCCGGAAGCCGCGATTGACTATGCGCGTTTCAACCGGATGGGCGACCGCACGGCCATGACCGGGGAATGGCTGGCGCATTGCGCGGCCTGCCCCGTGCCGGAGATTGCCAATGTGTTCAGCCGGGCGGGCGTGGATTTCCATCAGGTCACCGGCAGGCTGCACGACGATCCGGTTTGCGGGCGCGAGATTGACGCGTGGATTGACGCCGGGCGCGTGGCCCACGTGATGTTCCACAACCGGCTCGGCTTGATGGGACACTATTACGGCGGCATGCTGGATATTTATTCCGACACCACCCTGCAGTGCGCCACCTTTGGCGGCCACTTGGAAATCGTGGAGGTGGACGAGCTGGCGGCCCTGCGCCGCGAGGTTACGGGCAAGGCCATCCAGGCCCGCGTGGCTCATTTCAAAAAGGTGTTTGACGTCCAAGGCGACTGCGCGCCCGACGAATTGAAACGCGCCGCGAGGACATCCGTGGCGCTGGACCGGATGGTCAAGGAACACGACCTGGGCTCGCTGGCATATTATTACATGGGCACCGGCAACGCCGATAACGAGGACGCCATCAGTTCCATCATCCTGGGCAATTCCCTCCTGACGGCGCGGGGCGTGCCGGTGGCCGGCGAATACGAGGTGAAGAACGCCCAAGCGATGAAGATCCTGGATGCGTTCGGGGCCGGCGGCTCGTTCACGGAGTATTACGCCATGGATTTCAAGGCTGACGTGGTGTTGATGGGCCACGACGGGCCGGGCCATATCAAAATCGCCGAGGGCAAAACCAAAGTGCGCCCGCTGAAAGTGTATCACGGCAAAGTGGGCCGCGGACTTTCGGTGGAAATGTCGGTCAAACACGGCCCGGTGACGTGCCTTTCGGTGGTGGAGACGACGGACGGGAAATTGAAGCTGCTCATGGCCGAGGGCGAATCCGTTCCGGGCCCGATTCTGGAAATCGGCAACACCAACAGCCGCTACCGCTTCAGCCTCGGGGCGCGACAATTTGTCGAGCACTGGAACCTGCATGGCCCGGCGCACCACTGTGCGGTCGGGGTCGGGCACATCACGGACAAATTGCAAAAACTGGCCGCGCTGCTGGGCATCGAAGCCGTTCGCGTTTGTTAGCGCCCGCCACCAACTTATGG
>Ga0302320_10015321_pt1 | contig 15770 bp, 18 predicted proteins | sample Bog_T0_3_FD_202130 | JGI IMG/M metagenome (GOLD analysis project Ga0302320, IMG submission 202130) | Peat permafrost microbial communities from Stordalen Mire near Abisko, Sweden - Bog_T0_3 | ecosystem: Environmental > Terrestrial > Soil > Wetlands > Peat | place: Sweden: Abisko, Stordalen Mire... | reverse complement strand
GAACGTCATCCAGGCCATCTGCCGCGACGTGTTGGTGGACGCGATGCTCCGCTTGGACCCCGCCGGCTTCGAGCTCGTGCTGCACGTGCACGACGAGCCCGTCGCGGAGGTGACCGACGCCGCGCGCCTCGAGAAGATGAAGGAGATCTTGGCGACGCCGCCCGCGTGGGCCGCAGGTCTCCCTCTGGCGGTTGAGGGCTACGTTTCAAGGCGCTACCGGGGGAAGTGACCCGAGGTCGCATGCCGCCGCGGCGGGCCTCGTCGTCGGCGTCTGGTGTCGGGCGCGACTGCAAACCCCCGCGCCTTTCTCAGCTGGCAGGGTTCGGGCGTACGGGGGGTGCCACCACTTGCAGTGGGGCGCTGCAGTTCCGCTCAGATCGCCCGTTCGGGCGCACGGACCACTCATGCCGATGACAGTCGATCCCCTCGCCCACACCCCGTTCTCGTACGAATACAACCCCCAGTCGCTCCTCACCCCCTACGCCTACCAGCAGCAGCTCATCGACGCGCTCGTCGCGAGCGTCTCCATCGCGCGGAGCGGTGACTGCCTCCTGATCGTCCTCGCGACCGGTGGCGGCAAGAATCTCGTCTCGAACGAGTTCGTCGCGAACGTCATCCAGGAGGGCAAGCGCGTTCTGCGGCTCACCATGAACTGGGAGCTCTCGGCGCAGTGCGCCGCCGATCTCTGCGCGCGGCACGAGGGGGTCGCTGCCCGCGTGTCCTACGTGGGCTCGGGCGCCGCCGCGCGCGCGATGAACGGGCTGACGAAGGGCGCCATGGGGCAGGTCGTCTACACGACCGTCCACACGTGGAGCGCGCGCAAGAACGACGACTTCGCGGACCAGCACTTCGACTACGTCGTGATCGACGAGGTCCACTGGGGCGAGCAAGCGCCGCTCTACGACGCGGTCCTCGAGCGCTACTCCAGCGAGGCCGTCTTCATCGGGCTCACGGCCACGCCGCGAAAGTGGACGCAGTTCGAGCAGGTCGGGCAAGCGTTCGATCTGGCTGCACTCGTGCGGATGGGCATCCTCCCGCGTCCGGTACTCCACCGTGTCCCCACGGACGTGGACTGGTCGCCCCGTCGAGCCAGCGAGCATGGGGATGTGACCCCGAGCTCCCTTTCGGAGCTCGGCGCACACATGTCGCGGGACGAGATCATCGTGCGCACGTACATCGACGGGCGCAGCACGTACAGCAGGGCGATCGCGTTCGCCGTGAACATCGCGCATGCCGAGCGTCTCGCGAAGTGCTTCGTGACGAGCGGTGTGCGGGCCGCCGCGCTCCACTCGAAGATGAAGCACGAGGCACGCGCCCAGGTCGTCGCGGACTTCCGCGCCGGAAACCTCGACGTCCTCGTCAACGTCGTGGCTCTCATCCACGGCTTCGACGTGCCCGAGGTGAACACCGTGCTCATGGCGCGGCCGACGATGAGTGACCTCTTGATACAGCAGATGCTCGGGCGCGCGGCGCGGCGAGCCCCGGGCAAGGAAGAGTTCCACGTCGTGGACTTCGTGGACAACGTGACGCTCCACGGCGTCCCGGTCCTCCGCCCCGACGGATTCCTCGGAACCCGGGTCCTGCAGCCGGGCGCGCGGGGCCCCGCGCTCGTCGAGCACGAGTTCGTCGAGACCGCCATCGAGGAGTTCCCCGGTCTTGAGGGCTACGAGGTGCTCGCCGGCCTCCCGCTGCAGCCGCAGCAGACCTTCGGGATCGAGTTCGAGCTCACCGCCCTTGAGGGAGATCCGTTCGCCAATATGCGAACGTGGCAGCAGAAGGCCGACCGTCTCCTCGCTGCGCTGCGCCCCGTCGTGCCCACGGCCAACCGGATCGCCGAGCGTGGCTCGAAGGACAACTCGGTCTGGAACGTCGAGTCCGACGGCTCCTGCGGCTGGGAGATCACGAGCCGCATCCTCCTGAGCTTCGAGGGCTACATGGAGATCACCGACGCGTGCACGGCGATCCAGAAAGCGGCCGATGAGCTGGGACTCGGGGTGAGCGTCAAGACCGGCACGCACGTCCACCTCGGGTGGGGGCAGGAGCTCTCTCGTCTCCGCGGCCTGATGGACATCGCGGGCTACTTCGAGCCGGCCTTCGTCAGCCTCGTTGGCCCGTCCCGAGCGAAGAGCATGTATGCGACCCCCGTGCGTCGAACACTGCGCGCGCTGCGCAATCTCGCGTCGCTCGAGGACTGGAGCAGGTACTTCCGGGATTACGGGCGGCGCTATCTCGCGGTCAACCCGCGCAACCTCTTCCATGGATACGGGACCGTCGAAGTGCGGCTGCACAGCGGGACCATCGAGGCGCCGAAGATCCTGGCGTGGACGTCCCTGTGGATGCTCGCGATGGCGGCAGCTCGCCGAGGGGTTCCGGTCCCCGGGGACGGCGCGCGCCGCCTGCGTACGGCCCCACTGTGCATCGGGCCCCGGGGTGACGTGCGCGCCCTCGCCGCGTACCTTCGCGCCAGCTCGCATTTCACCGAGCGCCTCGTCGTCCGCCGCGATCACGTGGTGCGCGAGTGGTGGGCGCGAAACCCCGCGTACACCGCGCTTGCCGGGCGTGTGCAGGCGTCTTGGGCCACGACGCCGAACGCGGAGGCAGCGGAATGAGCCAGGACGCGCGAATCCGGTACTTCGCCTACGGGTCGAACCTCGACACTGTGCAGATGGGGCGCCGCTGTCCGGGGGCGCGGATAACCTCGACCGCCACCATCACCGGGTACAGGCTCGCCTTCACGGGCGAGTCCCCTGGCTGGGGCGGCGCCATCGCGACCCTGGTGCCGGAGCGTGGGGATGCGGTGCAAGGGCTGCTCTGGAGCCTTCCGGTCATCACGCTGCCGGCGCTCGACTCCTACGAGGGCCATCCGTCGCTCTACCGTCGAGTCCGGCGGGACGTGATCGATGAGTTCGGTGAGCGCGCCCGAGCGCACGTCTACATCCGTGCGCTGGAGGGAGGCGAGCGCCCAGCCGGTGCGCCCTACCTGGAGGTCCTCATCCGAGCCTACAAGCGCTTCCAACTCGATCGCTCGGCGCTGGATCGTGCCCTGGAACGAGCGACGTCCGATGGATTGCGCGCATGATCTCGGCCCTCCACAATGGGCGCATGGCGATGCGTGTGCTGCCGGGGCAAGCCGAAGAACCCCCCGACGTGTCCCTCTCGGCGATCGAATCGATCGTCGGCATGGAGCTCGAGTGTGCGCCGGACCCGGACATCGAGGGCTCCGAGCCCATCGAGGAGGCGCGGGAGGACGCAGCCGGCCTCGCTCCGCCGTCACCACAGCCCCTGACCCTCCAGCTGCCAGACGACTACCTGGCGGAGGCCAGGAGAGTACGGGAGTCCTTTATGGCCGCGGAGCGCGACGCCACCCCCGCGGAACGCCTCCTCGAGGGCTTGATCTCGAGCGAGGTTCCCATCGCCATGGGGCTCGGCGACGCGGAGGGCGCGCTCGTCGCGCTGCTCCAGAAGACAGTCGCGGATCCCCGGCTCGCGGCGGAGGTCGCGCGCACGCTCAAGGAGACGGTCGCGCTGCACAGCGCGGTGAGGCGGAGGATCGAGAACTCGCTCAACGCCGTCGCGGGGCTCCGGGCCCAGAGGATCTTCTTGGAGGGGCGCCGTGCTGGACGAGGGATTTGAGGTCATGCCGCGCGCGGGCGAGCTCCGGAGTCGCGATGTGCGCGCGTTGTACGGCGAGATCCTCCACACCTTGCCCCACGTGGACGTCCTCGTGCTCGACATCGAGGGGCGGGTCCCCGTCGCTGCCCGCGTCGCGCTCGTCTCGGTGACGGCGGGTGCGCGCACGCATCGGATTCTCGTCTGCCGGCGGTGTGAGAAAGCACGGTACCTGCTCGTCGCTCGTCACGGCGAGTTACGGTGCCGCACCTGTGACCGGACGCGGACACGACGACAGCTGGAGCGGACGACCGCGGACTGGCGGCGGCGCGGAGCCAGGGAAGAGGATCGCCTGCTGCGCCTCCTCTCCCGACCGACGCTGTCGAGGACGAACCTACGACTGGCACGGGCGTTCGTGGACGGGCTGGTCGCGGCGGACCGCGCTCGCCTGGGCGAACTCAGAAGGGAGATCGAGGTGCTTCAATGCTGCGCGCAGCTCAGGATCTAGGAGACGCCCCGCAGGAAGCCCCCCGCACGGAAGGCGCACTGGACGCTCCGGCCGCGGATCCGAGCGTAGAGAGGGAGGGGACGTTGGACACCGAGTCCGCGTTCCAGGACGTCCTGCGCGAGGTCACCCGCGGCCAGACGCGCGCGTTGATGATCGAGTACCTCGCCTCCCGGCTCGTCGACGACTTCGCTGCGCACGGCAGTGGGAAGCCGAAGATGCTCCTGCGCCTCCCCAATACCGGTGCCTTTCCGGCCGATCTCGATGATGTGTTCCAGCTGAACAGCGACCTGCTCGGGATGGCCGGAAAGGCACGCGCCCGCGTTCGACAGCTCCTTCGATCCCGTGTCGCGGTGCCGACTGCGCCTCCCATAGCCGGTTCGTTCTCGCCCCCACTCGATCCAGCGGAGGGCGTTGTCGACAACTCTCGTCCGCGTCCGAAGAGGCGGCATGAGCCGGATGACGACTGGAGCGGAATCGGAGGGGACGCGAGCGTCCGAGCAGACCAGCCTGCGGCCGCTGGCGGGATCAAGACAGGGGGCGGCTAGGCGACCGTCGACGTCGATGACGAGGGACCCGTTGACGGAACCGTTGCCAACGGCACCGGCGCTGCTCCGACGGCGAGATGCTCTGACGATTCGCGGCGGCCACCTTACCTGCGGAGCCGAAGGCGTGGCTAAGAAGAAGGGCGGCCTGTGCCGTCCTTCTCCCGGCTCACGTGCCTCGGTGGGCTCAGCCTGGAGGACACTTCGCGGCGCACGTCCGCTCGCACGCCGAATCATCCCCGCATGTTCCAACGCACTTCCGCAGGCAGTCGGCGCGGGCAGCTGCGCGCTTCGTTGGGTCGTCTGGCGCCCTCGCGATTGGAGGCGTCGCCTGAGCCACAGGCGTCGCGCGCGCTGGCGGGGACGCTGCCGCGACCGCCGCCCCCGAGGCGGCAGCAGGTGCCTCGGAGGGAAGAGCTGGCGGGTCTCCCTTCTTCTCGGCATAGGGAACGTAGGTAGCGAAGAGCCCCATCGCGTTCTTCGCCAGCGCTGTCGCCTCGATGCCCCCGCCCGAGTGCGCCAGGTCCATCAGGATCTTGGCGAGCGTGGCCTCCTCGAGAACGACCCATTGCTGGGTCGCGCCTGAGTTGACCGTGACCTCGCGCGTCGTCGGCTGCTCCTGCACCCACATGTTGAAGGCGCCCTTTGTGGAGAACTTCGTCTCGTCGGTGTCGAGGATGCAGTGGTGCCGGTAGCCGCCGACCGAGACCTCGTAGTCCCCTTCGTTGCCCGCGTCGTCGATGATCGTGCCGTAGACGTGCTTCCAATGCTCCTTCGCGAAGTACGCGCGAAAGATCTCGCCGTCGGGGCGCTCGACCCCCTTGCCATCGGCCTTTGCCGCCGCCCAGTTGCACAGCGTCGCGTTGACCCACGGTGTGCCCTTGCAGACCTCGGTGTAGTGGCCGTCCTCCGCGGCGGCAGCCATGTCCTTGCGGTGGTCATCAAGAAGTTCCTGCGGCGTCTTGGACTCCGGCGCCGAGGCGTCGTGGCCCATGCTGGCAATGTCCCCGAGGCCGATGCCCTCGTGCCGTGTATCGCCCGTGGATGCGATGGATCCTGAGTCCGCGGCAACGGCTGCCGCATCGACCGACCCCGCTCCTCCCTTCGTGCATCCCACGACGAACACGACGAACACGACGAGCGCGAGGCTCGGCATACGGATCCACCCCATCTTGGTCTCCTTCCGTTGGTTCACTTCGCGCCGAGTAGGGCGCGCGCCCGATCAGCGTGGAGGCCCGCCGGGTATTTCGTGACGTAGAGCTCCACGCCGACGCACGCGTCGGGCGCGGCGTGCGCGCCGCAGGCGCCGGCTCCCGCTTGCGCCCATGCGTTCTCGTCCTTCTGCAGGGCCTCGAACTTCGGCTGCCCCGTCGCGAGCGCTCTCTTCGCCTCCTCGACGTGCACGCCGGACGGATACTTCGCGAGGTAGATGCGGACGTTGTCGCAGCCCGTCAGCGATGTCGGCATCTCGCATGCAGTCACGTGAGCCAGGTTCCAATACTGCTCCTCGGTCACTCGAGCGCTCTCCGCTGACCTGGCGTCGGCCTGTGCTCGCGCCGCCTCGCCGGCCTGTTTCTTTGTCTGGGCGAACTGCGCGAGCCGATTGGAACGGCCGAGTGCGGCGACCAGGCTCGCCACATCGTCGGGTCGCACCTCGCCGCCCTTCGACGTGAACTCCGCGCGGAACTCGTCGATGACCTGGTTCGATGCCTTGACGAGGAGAGTCGCCGTCACGTGCTCGGGAACCCGCCCGTTCACGACGACGAAGGATCGCTCGCGCGTAAGCGCGACGTTGAGCGCAAGGACGACGTCGGCCGTCGTGTCGGTCGTAACGTGGTAGCCCGCGCTGACGAGGCCCTGCTGCACCGCATCGTTGGTCGCGCGGACGGTCTGCGGACCACGAGGGGATACGAGCACGAAGGAGAGCGCGGCAACCTCCTGCGGGACGGCGACCGCCTCTGGCCGGGTCGCGCCTACGTTTGCCGGTGTCGCGGGCGGCGGGCTCGCCTCGCCACCGCATCCGGCGAGGAGCGCGACGACAAGTGCGAAGGCCCGGCGTGGCCGGGGCACGAGTACATCGTCGGGAGCGCGCCCCTTCCCAACCAGTGCGGCCTGCCCAACCAAGAGCACAGGCGCTCGCCCGCTCCGAACACGAACGACCCTTCCAACCATCGCGACCTCCTCTGCCCCTCGGGCGCTTCCGTTCATGGCACCACAATCGTGTTGCTAGTCAATCGCATCGAGCGTTCACCTTCCGGCATGCATCCGCGACGCTTCCTCCCGTGTCTTTCGGCGCGACGATCCGGCGGAAACGTGAGGCCCTCGGCTTCACGCTCGAGGAGTTTGCCGAGCGCGCCCACCTCTCTCCGAACTACATCGGCACCGTGGAGAACGGACGGCGTGACCCGTCGCTCTCCACCGTGCTTGCTCTCGCCAAGGCGCTCCGCGTTCCTGCGGGAGAACTTCTCGGGGGAGTGAAGGAACTCGGCCCCGAGGGGCTCGAGGCGGGCCGGCTGTTTGAGTCGGCGTCACCCGAGGTCCAGGAGGCCGTTCTTCACCTTCTTCGTGTCGTCGCCCGCCGTCGTCGTTGACGCTTGCCGATCACGTAGGCGGCAGCCTCGGCGGCAGCGTTGTCGACGCGGAGGGCGGCTCGGCTTCGCTCCTTCGCGGACAGCGCGACGCCGACGAAGACCTCGCCGTCCTCTTCGAGCGCTCGGCGTAGCAGCTCCTCAAGGCTCTCTCCGTCTCCGAACTGGGCCAGGCCGACGAACACCGTTCCGTCGAGCGCGAGTGCAAGAGCGGCCCCGTGAATGCGCCGGCTCATGTCGCGCTCGCGATCTGCCCGAGCTCGAGCAACGAGCTCGCGTGCTGGCGGGCGATGATCACATGGTCGAGAATCGGGGTGCCGACAACCAACGCCGCCTCGGCCACGCTCCGCGTGAACGCGATGTCCTCGTTGCTCGGGGCCGGGTCCCCGCTCGGGTGGTTGTGCACCAGGACGAACGCAGAGGCGGCCTCCTTGAGCACGATGCGAAGGATGTCTCGGACACCGACATGCAGACCGTGGATGCCGCCGGACGCGACGCGCCGAGCTGCACGCAGCCCCTGGCGTCCGTCCAAGGCGAGCACCCACAGCTCCTCGTGATCGAGCGCAGCCAGCCGGGGACGTGCCCAGGCGACGACGGCGTCCTTGTTCGGCATGGCGCTCGTCGCCTCGAGCGAAGCAGCCGTGATCGCACGGCGGCCCAGTTCGACGCTGGCTGCGAGCCGCACGGCTCGAACTCGTCCGATTCCCTTGCACTGCGCGAGCTCGCCGATTCCTGCTCGGGCCAGACCCGCGACGCCACCGTCGCCGAGCGCCGCCGCGAGCGCGGGCAGTTCCCGGCGGGCCGCTCCGAGCACGAGGACGACGAGGTCGGTGTCGCTCAGGGACTCGGGCCCTGTCACGACGGCGCGATCTTCGGGCGTGCCCGCTACGCGCAGACTGGGTGATGCGCTATCCGCAATGGTTCCCTTCGACATGAGATTCTCAACGGTCGCGCTCATGGGCGTGGGCCGTGGTGGATAGAGGAACGCGGACGCTTCGAGGCATCACGGCGTCAAGCTGGAACCGCGATCCACGAGCGCGCTCTCGAGCAGCGCGCCACGAGGCGCGCAGGTTGGTCGACGCCGCCTACGGCGACGCCAGGGGAGTCACGAGCATCGAGCTCGTGAGGGTTCCCTTCAGTGCTCTTATCCCTGGGGGCGAAGGTGAATTGCCGGCGCGGAGGACGGGAGCGCGGGCATGTCCTCGCAGAGCGGGAGGTCAATAGCGAGGTTCGCGCTGACGACGATCGCTCCAGAGCGTCGGTGAGGGAGTGGCCGCGCCACCGTCAAAAGTGGCCGTGCCACCCGACGATCGTGTCCTCGCCGTTGAAATCCAGCCGCGTGACCGTGGAACGAGATCTGGCGTGCGCGAGCCCTCGTGGCTGCCCTCGCGCCCCCGTACCTTCCGCGCCGACCTACGGAGACCGTCTTGTACGGGCTCGTCCGCGAGCACCTCACGAGCTTCCTCGCCCACGCACGCGAGCACTACGACGGCGGGCTACCCAAGTACGTCGAGGCGGAGCTTCGCGCTTACCTGTCCTGCGGACTCTACTCGGCAGGCTTTTCGCGCGCTCACTGCGATGCGTGTGGCCACGATCTGCTCGTCGCGTTCTCGTGCAAATCCAGAACGGCGTGCCCGAGCTGCGCGGGAAGACGGATGGCCAACACGGCGGCGGCGATCGTGGACCGCGTTCTTCCGGACAACGTGCCCGTGCGTCAGTACGTCCTGACCTTGCCCTACGAACTGCGCAGGCTGGCTGCGTTCAAGGCGGACGTGCTCACGGCGATCGGGCGCATCGCGGTCGAGGCCATCTTCGCGAGCTACCGGCCGCGCGCCAAGCGCAACGGGATCGAGGATGGACAGTGCGGCGCGATCAATTTCGCGGTCTCCGGCAGGGAAGGTCGTGGGGGACGGCGACGACGATCGGAGCGCCTCCCTCGTTGACGAGATGGTGCGCCTGGGGATCGCTGAGAAGCTCTGAGGGGCCGGCGGCGCGGAGCGTCAGACACGGCGTCGGGCGTAGCATGTCGGCGCCGCTCCCGTGGCCGCGTGGCCCCCAAGGGTCCTGCTGACTCGCAGCGTCGATCCGAGGCCGACGCAGCGCAGCGAGTACGGCCCGCTACGGTGCGCGCCATCTTTAGTAGACGACCTCAAGCGGAACCAATAGCTTGCGGGCCATGATTCGGAGGGGGGCGAGGGGGCGCCGCTTCGGTGCCGTGCGAGTGGGGTGCGCGCTGCTCGCGTGCGCGTGGGTGCTGAGCCCTCGAGAGGGGCTCGCCTTCAAGCAACCGGGTCACGATGCCATCGAGGCCGAAGCTTACAGAAGGCTCTACGATGACCCCGCACCGGCCACCGGTACGACATCGTCGGGCCGCGCTGTAGTATGCGACCTCGTTGCGCGGGGGTTTCTGAGAGCCCCGCATGGGTTCGACGTTCAGACCTGTCTGGGTGATACGTCGCCGGCACGCGCCGAGGCTCTTCCCCCGGCGACCAGCGGTGACGTCGACCTCGATATGGTTCTGCAGCTCGGGAACGGGGGCCAGTGCTACCACTTCATGGCCGCGCGCATTGACGAGGAATACTACAAGCCCCAGTACTTCCAGCCCGCGAGCGACGGCTTTCCCTTCCAGCTCAACTATGCTGCCTTGCCACGTTGCCTTCGTCTCCTCGACAAGTTGCTCGATGAAGCTCTCCATACCAATGATGCCGGGCGCCGGTTTACTGTGACCCGGCAACTCATTCACTCCATTGGCGACTCTTACTCGAATGCGCACACGGAACGCGGTCCGAATGATTCGGTAAAGTGGCTCAAGGTCTGGGACCTCGTCGCAGAATTCGACGGCGCACCGCGCGGACCAAGAACTCGCCACGCCGGCGACGACGAGCGCGACAAATACTATGTTCGCAAAAGCGTGGTCGGCAGCACCGACTGCGATCCGGGTCGCTATGCGAATCACCTAATCCCGAGCGACTGTTTCGAGATGGGGGTCGAGAGCTCAGACGGCGCACCTGCCATCGCCGCTATCGTAGACTTTCTCCGCGCGCTTGATGGTCTATCCCGTGCCCCAGCGCAGGCAAGCCCCGCCGCGAGCGCGCCATGGGTGGCCTTCAAGGCCGCGCACTTCAGCTCTGCCTTTGCGTGGAGTGAAACCCGTAACCAGCCCGGCGCTCAGTATCTTCCCAATGACGACGTGGCGGTGCCGTGGGCATACGGAAAGTGTCCCCCAGAGGATTTGGGCGATCGCATCCAAGATCCAAAATGCGCCCGCAGATTCGAAGACCTCTCGACCGCCACCTTCTACTTTGTCGGCAATACGTGGTCGGCGCACGCACTCGACCGAGCCGGCTGGACACTTGGCGTCAGCGGCGGCTTCGAATGGTTCTTTCCAAAGCTTGGGTACTACGAGGGCACCGCGCTAGCTTCGCTCTTGCCGTTCTTCCCTGCGCTCGACCCGTCTATCCGGGTGAGCGCTGGCGAGTTTGACGCCCAGTTCATGTTGCGCGGCACCGTAGGCTGGCTTCAGGTTCCTTTGCATCCCGCGTTCAACGTGTCGTTCGCGCCCGTCTACCTTCAGACGTTTCCGACGCAGAAGTGGCTCGTAGACTCCGGAATTGAGTTCGTTGCGCTGGACATCATCCGGGTCGACGGTCTCGGGTACACTTTTCGAAGCTTTCCATTTCGCGCCGCTCTGTCTTGGGGACAAGCAAGCTGGTCGCGTGCAACATCGCAGCAACCCGTGGCCGACGCTCTCGCCTTCGGACTCACGCTCGGACTCGGACTGGATACTGGAGCATATTAGCCTCGGCCTCTTTCGGGGGGCCCGAGTTAGGGGGAAACGTTCATGCGTATGACAGTGCGCGGTGGCTACAGAGCCGCCTTGCTGGCCGCAAGCTTGTCCACGTTCGGCACCATCGGGCGCGCCGCCGCGCCCCCGCTCGCCCGAGCGACAGACCTCGCGAAGGCTCTCACTGAGTCCGAGCAGTACTCGATCTACTTTCGATCGGCCGCGAGCGGTGACAAACTCGTTAGGCCGTGCGTACTAAGCAGTTGCGGCGAGATGTGGATTAGCGACTCTGAGTCCGCTCTGCCGAAGTTGCCGCAGAAGGCCCCAGCCGCGTCGGTGGGATCCGCGCTCGCGCACGAGGAGTACAAGCGCGGCAAAGAAGCGTCGCTATTCATCGTGCGCTTCCCGGCCGTCGCCGCCGCCGCGCCGGCCGTCGCTCCCCCACCTGTGGTGCTTCCAGTCGTCGCCCCACCGCCCGGGCCAGCGCGATTTGCGTCCCTGAAGAAGGCGCTCGAGCCGACGAGTACTCCCCGCGGCGCAACTCTTACCGCTTCGTCGGACGCGCCAGTCACGCCTGACGCCGTCGCTGCGGAGGCTGCACGCGTGGTCGGTCAAGTCGTAGTCGACCGTGCCAGCGCGGCCGTGCTCGAGGACGCCCGCACGCTCCTTCGCAAACTCCTGGTATGCGACGATGCCCAGAAGACCCACTTCGCCGCTACCTGCACAGCGCTGAAGAGCCTGCGCATTCAGGATCTATCTGTATCAGCCCACGCACTGATTGACGCGCTACTGACAGACACAATCGCACTAGGCTTTCATGACTCTAAGCTGTCCGCGCTCCCAGCGGATCAACAGTCAGCCCTCGCCTGCGGTGAATCTCTAATATCTACGCAGCTCGTTCCGGAGATCACGCGCACGCTTCTAGGACGGCCGCAAAGTAAGGCGTCGCTCATCGTGACCCGGGTCGTCGCACGGGCGCATAACGCGTCAGCCGCGCCTGCGGGCGCAGCACTAGATTCCTGCGTGAAGGCGTTTGGAAACTTCTCCGCGGAGGCCAACCTTGCCCCGGGCCCCGCGGCTGTCTCGGCCGCCGTGGGAGGGTACCTCCTGTGCGACCCCGCTGTGTCGGTAGCGAAGTGCCCGATCGAAGAACACGTAAACACCGTGGCTACGAGCCTCGCGGCCACGGTCCCGGTCCTTAGCCGCGAAGACGTCGTCACTGCTGCCACTTCGCTCGCGCTCTCCTTCCGAGATGCGCTTACGAGCGCGGACGCGCAAGGACATCCGGACACCCGAGCACGCCTCTCCCACGCCATCGACGTAGGGTTCGACGTCGCTTGTCTAACAGCGTTTCCGGGAAGTGTCGCGAACGCCGCCGAGGTCTTTGGATGTGATTCGAAGCTCCACGACCCGCCGGCTTCGACGGCGCAGTATGTCTCCGACGCACATTACGCGCTCAACGGAGCCATCGACGGCAATCCAAACGCCATCGTGGCAGGGTTATCGAGCATGATCACCGAAGATGACGCGCGCAAGGGTCTGCGTCTCGTCGCGGCCTTGCTGCGCTACGTGGGGACGTATACTGACCCGAATCAGAAGCAGGATGCGTCCTCTCAGAGAGTAAAAATTCTAGAGGATCTCAGCTCTGAGATCACAGATCGCACGTCTCGCGACGGCAACGTTGTGTTCTCAGTCGGGGGCTCCTTGCGAGCCGCAGCCGGTGGCCGTTGGGATCTAAGCGGTGGGAAGTCGGCCTTCTTCGGGCCCATCTCATTGCCCATCGGCTTCGGTATGGACGTCGTGGGCGGAGTCGGCTTCCACGCGGAGCTAGGCATCGTCGATCTGGGTCAGTATCTCTCCTATCAGCAGAGCTCAAATGGCGTCGTACAGGTGCGCTCGCCTTCTGTAGCGGACGCCTTGGCCCCATCGGCTACCGTGGCAGTCGCGTTTGGACGTTCGGTTCCCTTCTTCGTCGGGGGAACGTTCGCATACTCACCCGAGGTGAGCATCGACACAACGGGCGCGAACAAGAGCGGCTCTGTGTCCGTAGGCTTAGTCGTCGGGGCCTATGTCCCCATTATCGACCTTAACTGACCGGCGCTAGGGAGGGTCGAATGAACGCAGGGGGTATACGCCTGATCGCTCGCTTGCTCGTCGTGTCGTGCGTCTTGCTCCTGGGGCCATCAAGAGCGTGGGCACAGGAGCGAGTCGTTGGAGGCAACGCAGCCGTCGCAGGGTGGTGCAACGACTTCGGCGCCAGTTCGTCGCCGCTGCGTGCGCTGGTCATTGGTAATGCAAGCTACAGCTCGGTGCTCGGGACGCTCCAGAACCCGACGCTGGACGCAGATCGTGTATCACTTGCTCTGAGCGCCGATGGATTCGGCGGGACGGTATGCAAGAACCTGCCGACCGCAGTAATGAATCGCGTATTTGCACTGTTCGAGATGTCGCTGCACGCCAATGAGGTCGCGCTTTTCTATTACTCGGGCCACGGTTCCGCAATTGGATCGGACAACTCGCTGTACGGCACTGACTACGACGGTCAGCAGGTGACCAAGACGGTGCGTTTGTCTACGCTAGTAGACGACCTCAACCAGCGCGATGGCAGTGACAGCCTGAACATCCTCCTCATCGACGCTTGTCGTAGCACCGCGAATGGCGTCAAGTCCGCGCAAGCGGAGTGGTTCCTCCCGGTCGGGTATGCCGAGGGGCTGTATGTGGCCTTCTCGACGGCGCCGTATACGACGGCGTCGGACGGGCTAGCCGGCTCGGGCAGCCCCTTCGCGATCGCATTTGCATCCGCCATTACGTCGAGCAGTGGAGTGGAGTTGGACATGGCCGTTCGGGCAACCAGGAAGGACGTGCTGCTTGCGACATCGAACCGACAGCGCGTCTGGGTGACGCACTCCATCGTGGGCTCTTTCTCCTTCAAGACCGCCGCGGCACTCTGAGGCGATGTCGAACCACGTAGGTCCGCGATTCCGTCCGGAGCGTAACGCTTCGAGGGATACAGGGAAGCGTGACGGGCGGACGGGACGAGGCCCCGTCTTCCTCGGCGAACGGCGCTACGTCGTCCTACTCGCCCCGCTGGTCGAGATCCTCGGGCGTATCTCCGCGACACGGAATCGTGCGCCGGCGGGCGCCGCGGAGCATCGGCTTGAAGGCCCACATGAGGAGCGACGTCCAGAGCGGGTGGGACGAGCGCTGCGCCTCCACGACGAGGGCCGAGAGCAGTGCGAAGCGGCCGTCCTCTGGGGCGCCCGCGGGGCGGCGGCCGTGCCGCGTGAGGACGTGCGTGAGCGCATCGAGCGTCGCGTACGGCGCGAGCTCGGCGATGCGCAGGCGCGCGGCGGCGTACGTGCTGGCGTGACGGGAAACGAGAAGCGGAAGCTGATCGAGGATGGGCATGGACATGGCGGGCTCCTTGGCGACCGCTTCGTTTTCGTGCGGTGCTCATTAAGGGCAGTACCGCTGGCGACTTGACCGCGAGCAGTCCGTCCCTTGACTTTGATCGCGCCCAAAGAGGACTGGGCTTTCGAGTACTTGCGGTGCACTTGACCGCGCGCGGTCAAGTGCGGCTCCGGACGAAGGCGCGCGAGGGCGTCTCGCGGGCGCCTGTCGCGCACTCCGACCGATACCCTCGCGGACGCGGTGCGGCCGGGCGTGCACGCCGATCGGCTACGTCGTGGAGCGCGTGCACGACGTACGTGGGCGGCGATCGCCTCGTCGTGCTCGCCGGTCGGAGGTCTCGTGCGCGACGACTCGCAACGCGACGACGCCTTGCACGTGCTCGGGTGCCGCGTCTCGGCCCATCGCGGACGCCGTGCACGTGCAGCAGGTCGCGTGATCGGTGGAGCGCGTGCGGCGTGCACGTGGGCGCGCGACGCGTTCGACGTCGACCACGACATCGAACCCCTGCATCGTGCTGCGCGTCCGCGCGCTACCGAAAGGCGACCACGACCATCGTGCCAATCAGGACGAACGAGCCGCTACGGATGCTGCAGTCGCGCTCCGTCGCGTGCAACACGCGCCAGCGTTTGGTCTTCATCCTCTTCGAGGCACGCCAATCCACGTTCTCGACCACGATGGCCGTGTTCAAGCGGTAGGCCTGCATCCCGTTCTTCTCGAGGACGACGAAGCCTTCGGGGACGGAGAGGACGGTCTCGCCGCACGCCAAATGTTGGTAGGCGTTACAGCCCAGCTTTAGCCAAGGCGGGCGTGCCGAAAAGGGTGGATTGCGGGGCGCGCTCTCGCGCGCTCGACCCCCACTGCACCATCTATCCGCTGCCGCCGCGCTCGTCCCGCTCGGGCATCGTCTGCTGCTCCGTCGCCGCGCGGCGCCGACGTCCCGCGTGATGACGGGTCACCTCGTCATCGGCCTCACCGCTTCGATCGGCGCGCTCCTTCATACGTTCGCGGTCCTTCCGGCGCTGGGCTCACCGGCGTCCATCCGCGGCGGCATGATCGCGCTGGGCCCTGGCGCGGCCGCCTTCTTCTTGCTCCTCGCGCACGTCGGCGTCGGATTGCAGCTTCGGAATCCAGCGCTTCGAGATCGAGTGCGCGTCCGGCGTCGCCACGTCGCGCTCGCTCTGGCGATCACCGTCGCCGCCGTGGCGCACGTCATCGCCTTGGTTCGCGCAGCGTGAGGCCGGTTCGCAGATACGTCGACTTGTCAATCACCCCTACAGGGGTGATGCGGTGGGTAGGCGACGCGGAACATTCTGGGGACGCGGTCTAAA
>Ga0302320_10015320_pt1 | contig 15770 bp, 8 predicted proteins | sample Bog_T0_3_FD_202130 | JGI IMG/M metagenome (GOLD analysis project Ga0302320, IMG submission 202130) | Peat permafrost microbial communities from Stordalen Mire near Abisko, Sweden - Bog_T0_3 | ecosystem: Environmental > Terrestrial > Soil > Wetlands > Peat | place: Sweden: Abisko, Stordalen Mire... | reverse complement strand
CAATCCACACTTTCACCACCTGCGGGTTATACGCCACCAGCGCAATCAGCGCGCCCGTCACCATCACCTTGTCGGCAATCGGGTCCAGCAGCATGCCCATGGTCGTAATCTGGCTCCGCCGCCGCGCCAGGTACCCGTCCAGCCCGTCCGTGATTGAAGCCAGCACAAACAGAACCGAGGCCAGAATCTCCTGCTCGCCGTGCCGCCCTTGCCAGGGAAAGCTCGGCGAAAGAATCCATAGCAGCAGCGGGATCATCGCGATCCGGCTCAACGTTATGGAATTGGGCAGATTCACTCGCTGTCCCCGTCGATGTAAGTTTGCGCTCTATCAACTATAACCGCCGTCACCCCTCATGCACGGGCGCTACCCTCCAGACCCCACCCCACGCCCCCCACAAACGCAGAGCAGACCGGGGAATAACCCCGGCCCGCTCTGTTACCCGCCCTGCCATCACGCCTGGTGGATCGTGCATACGGCCGCCGTCAACCCGCTGGCGCCAAGGCCCAGTTCATAGGCGATGGCTTTCACTGCCTCCGATGCGCCCAACGTCTCATCTCGGCCGTCGAATGCGGGTGCGAATCCGCCTGAACCAGACCAGCCCCCTCTCCAACCAGCCACCCTTCATTTCGCGGGCTCCAACAGAACAGACTCGGCCTGTTTCAAGTCGATGTCGAGCCGGTTGTCCTTGAGTGAATACGCGCTTCCGCTCCAGCCATCTTTCCAGTTCGAGCCCGGCCACGATTTCGGCAGGACGAACGTGGCGTGCCGCGCAAAGTCGGCATCGTCTCGCAAGCCCTCTTCCAGATTGCCCGCCAAAATGCGCAGCGATCCATTCTTGCCACGCCACGCTGCAATATTCATCGTCTGCTGCATGTCGATCTGTTCAGCATGCAAACCGGCGTGCTCTTTGAGCAGCTCGTTCAGCACGCCCGCGGCCAGCGCATAGGGCGCGCCAGTGTTTCCCCATATTTCCGACAAAGGAATGCTTCCCATGCTTCTGAAATCCGGAGGACTCCACACCGCAACCCGCTTGCCCCCGCTCGTGTCGATGGTCAGGCGCGGAGAGTCCTCGACCGTATAGATAACGCGCGCCTCCCCCGACGCTCTGCCGCTCTCCGGCTGACAATATGTTTTAAACATGCCAGGCACATTCTTTACCAGTTCCGGAGCCTGATCGGTTGCGGCGCAAAGCTGCAGAGAGCCCTGAGCCGCAGCCGCCCCGGCTTGAACGCCCGCAAGCCGCAACAGAGATTCGTCAACGCCCTCCAAACGGCCGAAGAGAGCCACCGGCTGCCCAGTCTTGATCAGTCGCTCGAGCGACTCAAGATGCGGCGCAGAAAGATGGGAAGGTGTCCCCAGCACAAACAGGTCCGATTTCATTTGCGGAACCCACTCCACGCGCGTCGCGGAAAGGATCGGAACCGGCCACTTCATCACCGACGCGGCCTGTTCATCCATCCACTCGTTCACGTCGTGGTTCGCCGTCGCATGGTCAATCTGCCACTGCATCGCCTCGCGGGAGTAAACCAGCGTCGGGCCGAAAACCTCCGTGGTCTCGTGCGCATCCGTCACCGCTGCATTGATGTTGTCTGTCAGAAAGCTCACGTCCTGCTGGCTCAGCAGGCGCTCGCCCTGGTTGGCCCATGAGATATACGTACCCACCGGCATCTTGATGCCATGCGGCGTCTTCACCGCGGCATGCGAGTAAGCCCAGATTCCCCAACGCAACCTCTGCGGCGCGGAGTGAATAATGTCCCAGTCCTCCCACGCATCGAACGTCTCCACCAGCGGGTAATGCCGCACCTTGGTGTCGGCAAGAATAGCGGCATGCGTCAGCATGTAGCCAAGCTGGTAGGTCCACCCAAGAGTTGGATTGTTCCAGAAGTCCCCATCTCGCACGCCAACTTCATTCCACGCGCCGGCCCACGTCTGATCCACCCAGATATCCAGATACCCTTGCTTGGCAATCGACTCCAGATCCATGCCGTTCGCGCGCCAGTCCCCTATCGAGCTGGCCGCGTTCGAATACATCATCACCAGTGCATCCGGGTTGGCCAGCTTCGTGTCCTTCACCAACGCCGCTACTGCATCGGTTGCCCGACGGATCACGTCCGCCGAGGGCGCCACCGGACCCCAGGGTCCATTGCGCGAATACGGAACCGGCATGCCGAATGAATCGCGCAACATAATCGCATTCAGGCCCAGTGCCCGCGACATGCTGCCCCACTGTGCCGCATACGCCTCGTGCACCGTTGTCCCCTCGGCGATTCCATGAGGCAACCCTCCCAGGGCAATCGGGTCGGCATGCAGCCGCGCTCCCGGATCGAAATAGCGTCCCTGTGGCGTTGAAAAGCTTCCGGGGTGATCCGCGGGAGAAAACGTGAAAGCCTCCTGGTGTCGTTGGCTCCACGCGCCGTCAAACCGTCCCTCGCCGTAGCCATTGGTCCAGGCCAGGTTCAACATGCCCACCTTGAAGCCGGCAATGCCATGACGCGCTGCTTCTTCTTTCAGTGCGGCAGCCAGCAGCTTTACGTCGCCGTAGGTCCACGGGTCATAACCATGCCGTTGCCTCGGCGCCGAACCGGCAAACCGCGCCGCCGCTCCCTTCTTTCTTTCCGCCGTGGTTCCGGTCAACGGCCCGTTCTCATCCACCCATCGTGCCTGGCCGGATGTCGTGGGCAGCCAGATCTTCTGCTCCGGATTGCCCGACCACTCCATCACCGCGCTGATCGTCCAACCGATATTCAGAATCACCCCGCGATCGCCGCGAACCCCCGTAAACAGCGGCTGAAACCGCCCCCAGAACTCGTGTGCCGAGCCCTGAATATCGTTCTGCCTGAACCAATAAAGGTCGATCTCAAGCCAGCGGTCCGTATCCACTTGTGCCGTTGCCGCCGGCGCATTCGTCTGCGCCGCCTGCGCACTGGACGGGATCAGCATCAAAACTCCCAGCACCAAAACCAATGCAGTGATCAAAGGTCGTTGCAGAAAACTCCCATGTGCTTCGTGTCCGGTGGTCATTCTTCATCTCCTTGTTGCTGTTTGCCTGGCCGCTAACGCGCTTAGTGCAATGTCCCCACTCCTTCGCCGCATCTTCCTTATTGCGTCACGGCGAGGTTATCGAACTGTGCCTTGTTCCATCCCGTTCCCACGGCAAACATTCCATGCGCATGCGAGTCATCGCCGACGATCGCCAACTGCGTTCCATCCAGCGATGCGGAAATCACGTTGCCGCGGAACGTCAGCGCAAAGCGATGCCACTCGCCCGGCAACAGCGTCGCTTTCCCTGAGGCCAAGGTGACGGTGGGCTTTTTGTAAGCCGCGGTCACAAGCTTCCACGCCCCATCCGTCTGCACACTCAAAATGTACCCGCTCGGATAGATCACCTTGTCGTCCTGAAAAACATCGGCCGAGTCAATTCTTCCCATCACTGTCACCGCGCCGGAATCTTTCAGCGCAAAATCCGCAGCCACGGTGTAGTCCGTCCACGCCACATCGCCGGCCACGGTAAATGGATCAGGCAGCGGGCCCCATGGAATCGGCTTCTCCGTGATCACCTGCTCCAGGCAACGTCCGCCGCGTCCGGCGCAAGGTTGCGCCTCAAAGGCGCCGTCCTGATCGGAGAGATATTTGGGCGCGCGCGCCTGCGGGGTGCTTTCGAAATCCTCGCTGTAGGGCATCGGAAACGGCTTGGGCGAAGGCGGCTGCGCGTTGCCTTTTCCCTGTCCGGTAGTCGTCGTAATCGAGTAGATCGATTCCGGCTCGAAGGCGAACGAGAACGCGCCCTTCACCGGCGTCAGGTCGGCAACGTGCTCAAAGATCCGGGTGGCGTTGGTCTCCCAAATGTGGACCGGACCAGATGCGAGGCCGCCGGCTATGGTGAAGCTCACCTGCTGCGGCCCCTTCGCGTCAATGGTTTCCAGAACCGTGCTCCAGTCCTTCCCGTTCGGCGAGCGCAGCGTGACGTACGTCCCCTTCTCCGGCAGGTTCCCGGAGGACGAGTCAAGATACTGCCAGCCCGGCTGGGCAAACTGCGTCGTATGCGCGGTCACCCAGATGGTGGGCTGGATATCGTAGTTTCCCGACCACGGCGTATTCGCATACATCAGGCCCGAGTTGGGCGCGGCGAGAATGTCGTAGTACGAAGTAATCGGGCTCCAGATCTCCGTCTTCGTCATCGCGCCTTCAATGTAGTTCTGGTTATAGAGATGCGCCAGCATGCGCCCGCCGATAGGCCACGTGCGTTGCACCAGGGGCATGGCGCCGTTGTTGGGTTGGTCTTCGCTGGCCCAGAGCGGCTTGCCGGTGGCCCGCGCCGCGTCGGTTGTCGTGCACTTGCCTTTTTCCTTCGGGTAATGCACGCCGATTGCGTCCACCGCGGCCTTCAGCGCGGGGTCCGCTTGCATCTCGTCGGCAACAATCCATTGCCCCTTGCCTTCGCCCGGCCACAGATCGCAGCAGACGATCTTCGTGTCCAGATGATGCCGAACAAAAGTCTCATGAAGCTGCTTCACATAGGCGTCATCATGGATCGTCTCGTTCCAAATCCCGGCGTAGTTGATCTTCAGGCCGTATTTGTCGCGGGCGTCCTCAATAAACTGCGCCATGTACTCCGCCATGTCTGGGGAATAGTATTTGCCGTTGCCGATCCAGCCCGGCGCCCCCCACGGAAGAATGTCGAGAATGATATTCGGATTGCGCTTGTGCGCCTCCACCATCAGCCACCACTCGTAGCCCCGTGTGAAATCGTGGTCGTTGCGGCTGCGCATATGGCTCGGCTCCGAGCCATCCGTAGAGTTCACATCGCCGCCCACTTCCACTTTCAAGTGTTGCAACGCCGCGCCATAACCGGGCTTGAAAAGATAATCGAGAATCTGGCTTCTCTGCGGCTCGGGATAGTCCACAAGCAGCCGCGTCGACGCGCCGGCGCTCAGCGCGCCCAACCCCTCGAAGATCCTGCCGGCGCTCCGGCCATCAAGCACAATGGTCTTGTCTTGCGCAGTGCCACGCACCCCGCAGATCGCTTGCGCCATAGCCACGAGCACGGAGACGACCACAATCGCAGTCCTGCGTTGAATCTGAAAAAGGCGGTAGATCCTCATCGAGTCCTCCAACAATGCGGCAGATGCCGCAGGGCAATTGAAACGGAAAAGCATCAAGCAGCGGCGACTGAATCTGCGTCCATTCGCTACCCCTCAAGCCAGAGCACTTCATAAGGTGCGAGTTTGCGTGCGGCTTCAATCGAGCGACCACTGATCCTGTCTTTCGCGGCACGCTTCAACCCACAAGTAAGTGCCTGCGAACTTCCATTCATCACAAACACGCTGTTGTCGGTGCGTGGAACCGCGAGCACTCCGTCTGGAAGCGGATCCGCGAACAAGGGATGAGCCAGCCGCGTTGTCTTCTCAATCAACGTGAGGAAGCTTGAATCGGCCGGCCAGAAGGCCAGCTTGATCACCTGTCCCCGGCCGACAGATCGAATCGTCGCCGCCGGCTTACCGTCGACAATCGCTTGGTCGCTGGCAAAGCTGGCGATGACTCTGGTCTCCGGTTCCTGGATCTCGATGAACTCGACGTAACCGTCCAGCCCCGCAGGCGAGATGCCACTCATTTCAGCGCTGCTCCATTTCACATTGAGCTGCTGCTTCTCGCCGTTCTTGGGCGAACCCATCCACCGAATCGTGCGCACCAGCCCACCCGTCAGCTTGGCCAGATTCGCAGCGAAGCCGTCACCGCGCAGGATGCCGTCCCGATTGCTGTATCCCGTAAACGGCGTCACCACCAGCGTGCCTCCCTGCTCCACGAATTGCCTGATCGCCTCCACCACTCCTGCATCGTCCAGCGCGATGGCAGCCGGAAGCAGCAGCATCTCGTACTTCTTCAGGTTCTCGAACTGTGCCGCATCTCGCGCATTAATCGTGTCCACGCCGATGCCCAACCGGTGGAGCGCCGCGAAAGCCTCGGTAAACACCGCGCGGCTGTGCGGGATGGGCGGATAGATATCCAGCGCCGTACGGCTGTCAAAATCCGTGTAGACCACGGCGCGCGCGTCCACCGGGTTGGTCAGCAGCGTGTGCCCCCACTTGTCGAAGAATGCCCCAAGCTCGACGGCCCATTCTGAATCCGGCTCGGGGTGGCCCGACCAATCGAGCAGCCCGCCCCACTGCGGCCAATGACCGCCCCGCCAGCGATTCCCCGACCAGTAAAGCAATCCAGCCGCGCCGAATGCCGCTAGCTGCAAATCCCACATGTGGAACTGTGCCTTCGATGGAGCCGGGTCCCACATCGTTGCTCCGCCCATCACGCCGAACCGCGTCTCTGTAACAATAAAACGATTCTTCCCATAGCAGGAACGATGCATGTCAAACTGCCAGGGCAAGTCGTTCCAGGTTTCCGCGTTGTCGGCGGTGGGCTGATAGTAGTTCAACCCGGCGATCGACATGAACGACTGCGCAGCCGGCTCGTCCGCGATGGCAGTCCAAACAGGATTCCAGTCCGTCAAAATCCACTGCGTTACGCCGTTCTTGCGCAGGATCGCGGCTTGCTCAGCCAGAAAATCGAGGATCGTGTCGCGGCGGAAATGATACTCCGCCAGCGAAAGCGCCGGAAGCGCCTCGTGCACATTGGCGCGCGCGGCCTCCATCCCATAGCGCGGCTGGGGCACCTCATCGAACGATTGGATCTTCATGCCCCAATCCACAAGCTCCAGCCTGCGGTTGAACTCCTCGGGCGTGTGGTAGGTTTTCTCCAGCCATTGATGCCACGCGTGTTCGCATGCCGGGTTATAGCAAACAATCGTGTCCATGAACTCGATCTCGTTGTCGAGCTGCCACCCGATCACAGCCGGATGATCGTGAAACTCCGCGGCCAGCGCTTGAATATATCTCCGGCAGGCCTCGCGGTAAAGGGGATGATTAAGGCACGGAGAATGACGGCTCATCGGGTGTGTCGGACCCAGGCCCGGTTCCGCCACAAGCAGTGTCTCGGGATGCGCCGCCACCAGCCATTGTGGCGGAATGAATGTCGATGTTCCAAGGATGGCCGAGATGCCGCGCCGGTGCAGTTCGTCAAGAAACGTGCGCAACCAGCCAAAGTTGAATACGCCCGGACCGGTCTCCAGATTGCCCCAGCTCGACTCTCCCACCCGGACCACGTTCATGTGCGCGTGCTCCAGCAGCGCCAGCAGGCCCTGTGTCTCCCCGGCGCTCGCAATGTCGGGATAGACGTCCGCTCCGAATAAAAATCGCTCCCCGCCTGAGCCGGTTTGTTGCGCTATCGCGCGCAGCGCGGGCAGGCCCTTCAACGCCGGAACCGCAATAGCCAAAGATTGCAAAAACTCACGCCGGTTTTGCATGGTCTCTCCTCAGGTCGCACGCCAACGAAACGTCTTTCGCGGCTTGTCTCGATAACTCCTGCCGACAAACCGCAAAGCACGGTTCGCGAATTGCAGAAAATCCTGCAACAATCACGGGCTTCTGCCGGTCAAGCCTATGCCTTCGCAGTGCTGAAGCCATCACGCCCCACGAATGCTGCCTCTTTCCGTTCCAGTAATCGTCTCGATCATGGCCCAGAAATTTTCCAGCGGCGTATCAAGCTGCACGTGGTGAGTCGGTCCAAGAATCAGCCCGCCGTCGTAGCCAACCTTCTCGATCCGATCCAGAACCTGCTCGCGCACCTGCTCCGGCGTACCAAAGGGAAGCGTGTACTGCTCGTCAATCGTGCCCCAGAAACATAACTTGTCTCCAAACTGCTTCTTCAGTGCTTCCGGGTCCATGCACGCAGGCTGGATCGGATTGAGCACGTCAAGCCCAATCTCAATCAGGTCCGGAATGATCTTGATGATGTTCCCGTCGGAATGATAGGCGATTTTCACCTCAGGATTGATGGCCTTGAGCGTGGAGATGAATTCTGCCATGCGCGGCTTGAAGAATTTCCGCCATGTGCGTGGAGCGATGTACATCCCCTGCTGCGTTCCCACGTCATCCCCAACCCAGATCATGTCCACGCCCATCCTCACCAGGCGCTCGGCCGCGGCAAGATGATAGCGAAAGGGAAATTCCAGAATGGTATCCGCGAGCGGTGGATCTTCAATGAAATCCATCAGCATCTGCTGCAGGCCGCGCAGAGCCCATGCCGTCTCGAAAATAGTCGTTACGGTCACACCCACGATGAAATACTCGTCCTTGTACTGGGAAAGAAGGCGCTCGGCCTCCTTGTACAGCTCCGGCCGGTGCGGGTCCGGCGGTTGCCAGGTGTCCAGAGCCTTGCGGTCCGCAAGCGGAAATCCGACCATCTCCGTGTAGAAGCCCGAGCCGAACCGGGTCTCATAGTGTTGGTTCCTGAAGCCTATGCCCCACTCGTCTGTGTACGATTCGCCGGAAGCTCCGAGCGTTTCATTCGAGTAATAAGAGTTAGCCCAGCCTACCGACGTAAGCAGCATGTCTTCGCCAAGCGCCCGTTCCAGTTCGTATGTGTTCCCGCCGCCGTGCGGGTTATGCGTCGCAGCGCCTGCCTGGTGCAAATCGGCCTTCAGCCTCACCGCAAACTCCGGTGTGAAGCTCACCTGCATGGGGCAACGGTCTGGTTTTTCCCGTCTTAGAGACTTGGCAACACGTTCGCGGGGTTTCATCGCTCTCTCCTCTTTCTGTTCGCCCGGGATGTTTCACCCTGGATTGGTTGAAGTGCACTCATACGAAGGTAAGTGGTTGGCTCGCGCTGTCCCATACGCCACCTTGCAGCGCGTGCAGGATTCATGGCAGCATCACGGCGCCCTCAACAATTCGCGCGGCTTTGCCAGACAAGGCCCCATGACGCGCGCCGCCTCCTGCGCCAGGTCCGCGCCGTCGCGTGAAACGATCTGATACTTGCCGCCTTCCAGCGCGAATTCTGCAGCAGGGTAAGTGGCTAAAATCGTTCCCTTGGTCCGCAGGTCCTTGAGTAGCTCCCGGTAGTACGACTCGATATTGAGCGGTGTGAAATCGCAGACCATCAGCGCCAGCCGGTTCTCACACTTCTGCTGCATGGTCCGCACTTGCTGAAAGTCGCCCATGCAGAAGCAATTGATGCCCGTCAGTCCTTCTGTCGCCAGAAAGTTATCAATTTGATGTTTGGCGCTACCGCAATAATGCAATGTCCCGCCGCCGAACGCCTTGAATACCCGGCTGTTGTATGGAACCACAAACTCCCGGTACATCCGCGGTGACATCACTGTGCAGTCGTCGTCGGAGATGCACACCCCGCCGAAACCTTCCGGCAGCAGAATGGAATGCGGAAATGCGCCGTTGTTCTCTTGTTGACCGGCGTACTGCTTTTGCACGCGAATCCAGTCGATCAGCACCTCCGTCGCGTAGTCCATCAACTCGTGGGCAAGCGCCGGCTCTTCGCGAACCCAGACAAAAAAGTTCTCCACTCCGCACAGCGTGAGAGCAATGTTCAGCGGTCCCTGCGCATCCGTGAACATCACCGGCAAGTCGGAGTGCTCACGGAAATAGCGAATCGTCTCAAGCACCCGCGGCATCAAGCCATCCGTGCGTGGGTTGGGCGGCCGCAGCTTGCGAATCTCCTCGGGCCGTTCCAGCACGCGTCCCTCCACTGCCGGATCCATGCCGCGCTGAAACAGCACCGTGCTGCCGATCGCCGATGGCGCCACCACCGTCCCGTACCACGGCCACAGCACGGGGATGTAGTCGTCCTGAAACATCTCCAGGTGGCGATCGATCTTTGCCTGTTGAAACTCCAACATGCGCGCGGGGTTCGTGAAGTAGTCGCCCGGAATCAGCTCCGGCGATTCGCCCGAAACCCAATAATTCACATCCATCACAAGAACCGGCATCTCGCCCGTGTCCTTATGGCTGTATGCATCGTGTATTCGCTGGCGCGCTTGTTCGATTCTGCCGTCCATACTCACTTCCTTCTTGCGAAGCCTCTACGAGCGAATTACGTTCATCCCTCGCTACTCCAACCACAGCACCTCATACGGTTTCAGCCCGGGGTGCCCCCGGTCCCTCGCATTTGGGGACCGGGGAGAGTACGAATCCATCAAGACACGCTCCTGGGGCTCTCCGAGCGGCATTTGCTCCCATCCCTCGCTACTCCAACCACAGCACCTCATACGGCTTCAGCGGTGCCTTCCCGCTGAACTTTGCGGCCGAAAGCCGGTCCTGCGCCACCCGGCGCAACTCAATCGCCTTTTCCTCGCTTGTCGTGTTCAGAATGAAGGTACTGTTGTCCGTGCGCGGAATCGCCAGAACGCCGGCCGGTACCGGTGCGCTCAACATGCCCTCGGCTTCTGGAACAAGAAGTCGGATCAAGCTCAGCAGGCTGTCATCCACCGGCCAAAAACCTAGTTTCACCACCACTCCTCGTCCCAGCTTCCGCAGTGTCGCTGCAGGCCTGCCTTCAAAGATCGCCTGATCGCTGCGGAACTTCGCCACCACCTCCGCCTCTGGACCCACCTCCATGAATTCGCAGTAGCCATCCAGTCCCACCGGCGAACTCCCGCTCATCCCTCCGCCCGTCCACTCCACCTGTGGGCTTCCTGGTGCGCCTTTGCCCGCCGGACCCATCCACCGATTCGTCCGCACCAGGCCTCCCGTCAACGTCTGGAGATTGGCCGCGAGCCCGTCGCCACGAAAGATACCGTCTTCATCCATGTAGGCCGTGAAAGGGGTGACGATCACCACGCCTCCACCTTCCGTGAAAGCCTTCAGAGCGGCGGTCACGCGCGGGTTATCCAGCGCGGTCGCCGCGGGAATCATCACCAGGCGATACTTCTCCAGATTCGAGAGCTTCTCAACCGCCGGCCCATTCATCGTGTCCACACCCATGCCCAGCCGGTGCAGCGCGTCGAACGCCTCCGGCAACACAGAACGGCTCGGCAGAATGTGAGGATAAATCTCAAGCGCGGCTCTCTGATCAAAGTCAGTGAGCGCCACTGCCGTAGCCTTCACCGGATTCTCCAGCAGAACCTTTCCCCATTTCTCCAGAATCGCGCCCAGTTCCACTGCCCAGTCGAAATCCGGTTCGGGGTGCCCGCTCCAGTCCAGCAGGCCGCCGCACTGCGGCCAGTGTCCGCCCCTCCAGCGATTGCCCGTCCAATAGAGAATTCCCAAACTTCCACTCGCGGCAGCCTCCAACCCCCACATCCGGAATTGGTCATGCACCGGATGCAGCACGGAATGACCAACCCAACTTGACTTGCCGTCTCGCGAATCGCCCCAAAGGTAAGTTTGGCCCACGGCGCCGTAGTGATTCTCCGTGGTAATGAAGTGCTGCCGTCCATACGCCGAGCGATGCATATCCTGGTGCCATGTCAGATTCCGCCAATATTCGGCATCGTCGACAGTGGGCTGGTAATAGTTCAACCCCGCGATATCCATCACCTCCGCGGCCTGCGGATCGTCCGCCACTGCGTCCCAAACGTCGTTATAGTCCGTCATGATCCACTGCGTGACTCCGGCCTCCCGCAGAGCGCGCGCCTGCATCCCATAAAAATCCACCAGCACATCCCGGCGAAAGTGCCGGTGTGCAAGCGAGAGCGCTGCGATGTCCGCGCCGCTCTCCTCCACGCCCTCGCCCGGTTGCGGGATTTCATCGAGAGATCTCACGTTCATCCCCCAACTCACCAGGTTCAAGCGCCGGTTGAATTCGGCGGGCGTGTGAAAGCTCTTCTTCAGCCACGCTCTCCACGCTCCCTCGCACGCCGGGTTGTAGCAAATCCGCGGGACGGCGCCTTCCATCTCGTTTCCCAACTGCCACCCGATGACGGTAGGGTGGTCTTTGAACTCCCTTCCCAACGCCAGGATGTACTCGCGTAGCGCCTGGCGATACAGCGCATGGTTCAAACACGGCGCATGCCGCGCCATGGGATGCGCCTTCACCCCGGGATGAAGTTGAACCAGAATCTCGGGACTCCCCGCCGCAAGCCACTGCGGAGGAACATACGAGCCCGTTCCCAGAAAGGCCTTCATCTGCCGCTTTTCCAGATCGTCTAGAAAGCTCCGCACCCAGCCAAACTCATACTTGCCCCGCCCTGTCTCAATGTTGCCCCACGATGATTCCGTAACCCGCACGCAGGTCATATGCGCGCGCTCAAAGTGGTCCAGCATCCGGTTCCACTCGTCCCGCGTCTGAAGCTCCGGATAAACACTGGCGCCGAAAAGAAACTTCGATATCTTCATTTGCGACTTCGTCACCGCGCCCGGCGAGCCCGATTCGAGTTGCGCAACTTCTCCCGCGGCCGAAGCCGGAGCCATCGAAAGAAGCGCCTCCCCAATCACGAGGGTTCCACTCCCGCTAAGGAACTGCCTCCGGGACAACTCGCCGTTCATCGTCATCGCTCACCTCCCGCAAAGGTTCGAATACACGTCAAGAAGCTCTCGCTCCTAGGGGGTAATGCCCATACTTGTGAACCGTCTCGTACATGCGCAGAGCATTCTCGGCAGGGATCAAATCATGAACCTCACTGGATGACCCGATCAGAATCCCCCCCTGCGGGCCGATTTTCTCCACCAGTTCCAGCGTTTCCCGTTCCACGTCCTGCAAACTCCCGAAAGGCAGTGTCACCTCGCAGCAGACGTTCCCGAACAGCAGCGTCCGCGGATACTTCTCGCGGATCGCGAAGATGTCGTTGCAGCCGTTCCGCTCAATCGGGTTGAAGCCATCCGCGCCGAATTCGTCCACGACAATTGGCAGAATCTTCTCCGCCTTGCCGTCCGTGTGGTACAGAAACTTGAATCCTTTGTCCCTGATCGGCTTGGCAATCTTCTTCCAGATCGGCAGCGCCTTCTGGCGAATGAATTGAGGACTGAAAATCGGTCCAGAACTGCCCGCCACATCCTCGCCCATAAACATCAGCGGCGCCGACGGGTTTTCCGCGAACACCTCCGCAATGTACTGCGAGAAGGCCCCGCACACCTCCATCAACCGGTCCACCAACTCGGGCGCGTCGTAGATCGCCTCGCAGAATAGAGTCATGTCGGCGTAAGTGAACGCGTCGGTGAGCGGCCCTTCAACCGCGCCGATAAACACGACGTCGAACGAATCGTAGACCTCTTTGATATTCCTGATCACCGGCTTGAACCACTCCTCCACATCGCACTTCTTCGGCATGGCCGGCATGTTCTTTTCAAGCCCCCGCAAGTCAACGAAGGGACGCTTTGCAATCCACGCGGTGCCGCCAGTTTCTGAAACCTCCCAGCACTCCGGATCGACCCCGAAAAAGCGTATCCAGTTCTGGATCTTTCCCCACATCCAGTGGTGGTCCGGGTCGTAAATCCCCCGGGTAACGTCCAGCCCAATCCTGCTGGCCATCCGCGCGTTGCGCTCGATCAAATCCCCGGTTCCTCCATAGGTCTCGAACAACTCGCGGTGGTCCACGAGGTCATACGTCATCAGCCGGTCTGGAGTCTTCCAATTGATCGTCAATTCGAATCGCTCTCGATTCGTCATATCTGCCCTTCCAGGAGTTACACCCAACTTGGTCGCCGGCAGCGCAACTCGGTCCCGCTGCCACTTGCTTTACTTCACGGCTGCTTTGATTCCTTCCCGCCCAAAAGCTCATCCAGATACATGGCTCGCACTTCGGTGCGCGGATCGAAATCGCGCGAAGCAGCATAGCGCAGCAAGCTGGAACGGAATTGGCGCGCAGCCAGTCGCGTGTCCAGCGAGTTGATGAGATCGAAGCTGGTTGCCAGCAGCTTGCCGCGGCCAACGCGCGCTTCAATCACTGCTCCCAGCCGGTAGCTGCGAGCTGCATCGTCAATCACCTGCACCACCGGCCTCAATCCGGCAGGCGCGCCCGTCAGCACAAAGGCGCGCGACCCACTCATCAGGTCCCACCATTGCCAGTCAGCGTGCGTCGCGGTCGGGAAATCCTTGAGCGCCAAATGCGACGGATCGCAGAGAACCCCCATCGTTTCGTGCCGTTCGGGAAACCATGCATTCGCCCAGAAGGCGGTGGTGAACGCTGTGGGCGTGGTACGCGCCGTCTCTCGCGGCTCCAGCAGCAGCACTACCGTGCGACCCGCCGCCAATTGCTTGCGCGTGGCGTCGTCCCAGCGCGTCGCGATCACGATCTTCGATGACGGTGCGCGAACCTTCTCCGGATACAGCCACAGATCCCAATCGTTCACGAATGCGCCCGCCGTCACCTGGATCGAATAACGCGCCGGCGCAGGATAGTTCTTCAGTTCCAGCCGAATCGTGCCAAGAGCAGTTATGCCGCCGGTAGCCACTTTGGCCGGCGTCAATTGCCCTGAAGCCACGGTGCGGCCCGCGGCGTCGCGCAGCACCCATGAAGCCTGCAAGCTATCGAGATCGGCCGCGCCATAGTGCGCGATCTCAACCGGGGCCTCCAGCGTTTCGTTTGTCGCAAAGGTGCGCTTCTTCAAGCGCACCAGCGGAACCGTCGCACTTGAGAACCGCCGGAACGCCTCCGGAGTGATGAGGCCTTTCGATTCACCGAGCGCATCGAGGACTCCGTCAATCGCCGGGCCAAAACCAGGCCAATCGGTGAGACCCAGCAACTGGAACCCCGTCAGGCCCGGCGTGCGCAGATTCGATTCGATCTCTTCCTTATAGAGTGCTACCATCAGCGCGCCCGATGCCTGCCGGAACGCCTCCGCGTCGCCGAGCGTGCCGTTACGCTCCAGTGCCTCGCGATAAATGTCCAGATAGCGGGGTTGCAGAGGGCCGGTATATTCGCGGGCTTCGGCCAGATTTGGGAACACCGTCCATTGCCCCAGTTCGTGCGCCACTACCGGCCGATCCAGCTTCTCGACATACTCCCGATAGTCAAACGCCGTGTCGGGCGCATTCTTCTCAAACCGAGGATCGCCGCGCAGATTCTTCCACTCCGGTCCCGCCGTAACGAAGTAGTTGTCGGGCCGCGCCATATTATCGGGTGCTGACGTGGTCGAGTAGAAATGTCGTGGATCGTCCCGCTGTAAACTGCGCACAAGATTGATTAAGAACGGGTCCTGCCCGGAACCTTCCTCATTGCCCATCGTCATCAACGCGAACGAAGGATGGTTCCCATAGGTTTCAACGATCCTGTGCGCTTCTGTGCCAATGAACTCCGTGCGCCTGTCGTCCGCCGAGACCCGCCCATCGCCGATCCACATGGGATTTTCAACCTGGAGCATCAAGCCCAATTCGTCGGCCGCCGTGAACGCGGCTTCAGGAGGGCACCACGAGTGAAAGCGAACGTGGTTGAATCCGTAATCCTTGTACGTCTGAAACCGCGCACGCCAGGTTGGGACATCGGTGGCTGGATAGCCCTTCAAAGGAAATGAGCCGTTATCCACTGTTCCGCGCAAATGGATCACGCGTCCGTTAAGCATCATCTGCTTGCCGGCGCTGGTCAGGGCGCGCATCCCGAACGGGACTCGTGCTTCATCAAAAAATCCCGCGGCCGCAGTCGAGGTCGCCGATGTCAAAGCGACATCTAACTCTTGAACGACGGGTGCGAACTCATCCCAGGGTTGAGGCGGCCCTGCTAGCAGCAGGTCCCGCTCGATCGTCTCAACCGGCAGATTGCCGACGACGACCCCGGTAGAACTGGTCGTTGTGCCAACAGCAAGATTCAGATTCGCAGCCGCAGGTTCGCCCGTGGTGTTGCGAACTCGTACCCGCACATGAACCAGGTTGCGAGTCCCATCGGCAGAGGCGGTCACTCCATCAATCCACACAGCATCGGTCGCGTGCAGCTCCATGCGGCCGGCGATGCCGTTCCAATTCCCGGGTCCCTCCTCAGTAATCGCGGACGACC
>Ga0302320_10015312_pt1 | contig 15773 bp, 16 predicted proteins | sample Bog_T0_3_FD_202130 | JGI IMG/M metagenome (GOLD analysis project Ga0302320, IMG submission 202130) | Peat permafrost microbial communities from Stordalen Mire near Abisko, Sweden - Bog_T0_3 | ecosystem: Environmental > Terrestrial > Soil > Wetlands > Peat | place: Sweden: Abisko, Stordalen Mire... | reverse complement strand
TCAACTGCCGCTGTCCGCGGAAGAGCGTGATGGTGACCACGTCGCCTGGATGGTGCGTGGAGAGAGCTCCGGCCAGGTCCTGGGCCGTGGCGATCTCCTGGCCGTCAAAGCCCACGATAAGGTCGCCCCCCAGCATCACCGGCGTGTAGCCCATGTACATGCGCTGCGTGCCGCCGTGGATACCGGCGTGCTCGGCGGCGCCGCCGGGCAGAACGCGCTCCACCAGGATGCCGTTGTCCGCCGGCAGGCCGAGCTGCTGCGCGATGTCCGGGCCGATGGGAATGGTGACGATGTCCAGCGAGGGACGGCGCGCGTGGCCGTACTTGGCAAAGTCATCCAGCACCGCCTTGGCGGTGGCGATGGGGATGGCAAACCCGATGCCGGCCGACTGCTCCGCGCCGCCGTTCGGGTTGGAGGCGATCAGCGTGGTGATGCCGATGACCTCGCCGTGGGAGTTCAGCAGCGGTCCGCCGGAGTTGCCGGGATTGACCGAGGCATCAGTCTGGATGGCGTCCTCAATCTTGTTGCCGCTGGGCATGGCGATGGAGCGGATCGCCGAGATGATGCCGCGGGTCATGGTGCCGGAGAAGCCGAACGGGTTGCCGATGGCGTACACCCGTTGGCCGACCATCAGGTTCCTGGAGTCCGCCAGCGTGGACGGCTGCAGGTCAGCTGCGCCCTGGATCAGCAGCAGCGCGATGTCGTGGTTGCGGTCCGCGCCCACGACGGTCGCCTTGTACCGCTTCTTGTTCCACAGCGTCACCTCTACTGACTGCGCGCCCTCAATGACGTGGTTATTGGTGAGGATGTGGCCCTGCGTGTCCAAGATGAATCCCGAGCCCTGTCCCTGCTGCGGGTACGGGCGATAAAAGAAGTCGTAGGCTACCTCGGTGGAGGTGATGTTCACCACGCTGGGGAGCGCCTTCTTGTAGACGCCGATGTTCTCCTGCTCTTCAGCGTCAAAGGCGGGAGCGGCAGAGGCCTCGGTGAGGGTGAAGTTCCCGACCGGGCCGCTCAGGGTGGATTCGGTGGTGCCGGACACCTGGCCCAGCCCACGGTGCACCAGTCCGGCCAGCGCGCCGACAGGCATCAGCCGCGTGGTGAGGTAGTAAAAGACGCAGAGGAGAAGCAGGACCAGCAGGACAGGACGCAGTTTCATCGATCGGGACCTTCGCCGGCGCAGAGGCGCACTTGTTTGATTTTAGACGCGCCTTGAGGTGCCTTTCGAGACACAAATCGGTGTCTTGAGCTACCTTTCAGCGCGCTCCATCGCCAGCAGGCGCTTTTTCCGCTCCAGGCCCCAGCGGTAGCCGTGCAGGTTGCCGTCCGAACCGACGATACGGTGGCAGGGCACCACGACGGCCAGCAGGTTGGCGCCGCAGGCCGTCCCCACGGCACGCACCGCGTGCGGCGAGCCGATTTCCGCGGCGATCTCTGCGTAAGTGCGCGTCTGGCCGCGCGGGATGGCGAGCAACGCCTGCCAAACGCGCTGCTGAAAGGCCGTCGCGCGCACGTGGAAGGGCAGCGACGCGGCAGTCGGACTCTCGCGCAGGCGGCTAAGTACGAAGCTGACCGCCTCACCGAGGCCGGAGTCGTCGCGGCGCAGCACGGCCTGCGGAAAGCGCTCGCGCAGCTCCGCGGCAGCCTCCGCGTCGGAGTCCGCAAAGAGCACGGCGCACAGCCCGCGCGTGGTGGTCGCGACCAGCAGACGCCCCAGCGGCGACTCGGCGACGGCATAGCGAATGCTCTCGCCCGCGCCGCCGGCCTTCATCGCGGTGGGGCTCATACCGAGCGTCTGGTCCACGGTCTCGTACAGGCGGCTGCTGGAGCCGAAACCAGCTTCGTAGACCGCGTCAGTGACGGAGAGCTTCGGGGCGCGGACCTTGGTGCGGAAGCGCTCCTTGCGCTGCTCACGGGCGTACTCGCCGGGCGTGACGCCCAGCACGCGCTTGAAGCCGCGCTGCAGCGCAAAGCGCCCCAGGCCGGCGGCGGCAGCCAGCTCGTCCAAAGAGGTGCGCTCGCCGGCGCGGCGGCTCAGCAGCTCCGCGGCCTTCGCAATCGCAGCGGCCTGCGGGTCAGGCTTCGGCGCGGCGAGCGAGGGCTCGCAGCGCAGGCAGGCGCGGAACCCCGCGGCCTCAGCCTGCGCGGGCGCGGGGAAGAAGCTCACGTTCTTGCGCTCCGGCCGGCGGCTGGGGCAGCTCGGTTTGCAGTAGATGCCGGTGGACTTTACTGCGTAGACGAACTGTCCGTCCGCCGCAACGTCGCGCGCCAGCACCTGCTGCCACGCCCTGCCGGCGAAGACCGCGGGCGCAGTCGGGCCGCCGCTTTTCTGGTTGTTATTCCCGGAGGGAATCTGCTGTTGTCTTGCCATCGTCTCGAATTCCGCCGCTTGCGCGGTCGCCCAACTCATCGTCGCCATGACAAGTATCGTGCATCACGGCATTGGATGCGACACTCCGCCGATTGCGGGCAAACTATCTTCCTTAAGCCATCGCTCATTAGATTTAGTTCACCGTCGGCTTGTCGCGGCGCAGCATGGCGCGGTCAATCATGGGCAGCACCAGGGGCAGCAGCACGACGACGGCCAGCAGCGCGGCTCCGCCGTCGGTGAAGAGCATGGCGCGCAGACCGTAGGTGTCATGCACCCAGCCGTCCAGCTTGGTCATGCTGCTGATGGGGATGTTGGAGGAGGCGCTCAGCACGGCGATCATGGTTCCGGCCAGCGCGTTGCGTGGGCCGATAATCTCCAGCTCCAGCGCGGTCAGCGCCGTGTAGTTGAAGCCCTGGAAGAAGTTGTAGGCCAGGAGTCCCACGGCAAAGATCACGACCGTATGCGGCAGAAGGCCAAGAAATACCGTCGCCGCGGCCGCGCCAACGCCGGAGAGCAGATAGATCGACCGCCGCTGAAACCGGCGGCACAACGGAATCGCCAGCAGGCAGCCGACCGAGCAGACGATGGCAACCGCCGGCCCATTCAGCGCGGTCACGGCGGTCTCGGACGCGCGAAAGTCCTTGCCCAGCGACGAGAAGAGGTTGGTCAGCGCGAAGCACACCGGCGAGAGAAAGATCAGCAGACCGACCCAAACGCGCCCTTCCTTGGCGACACGGCGCAGGTCGCGTCCCATGGCGGCGAAGTTCGCGGCCAGACGGCCTTCCGGCTGTGGGGGTGCGGGGAAGCGCAGCAGCAACAGTGTGGGCGCCAGCACCAGCAGCGTCAGGCAGGCGGCGGCGAACGGCAGCGGCAGAACGCGCACCAGCACCACGGCCACTGCGCCAAAGACACCGGCTGCGCCCAGGTTGGCGATGTTCAGCCATCCGCTCATGGTGTCTACCTCGGCGTCGCCGACGATGTCCGGCGCCCAGCCCTGCACAGAGGTGGAGTACAGGACCACCGCCAGACAGCTCAGCGTCAGGGCCGCGGCGAAGACGGTGAGGTTGGCCACCGACAGCACCGTCACGCCCAGCCCCAGCGCGGCCAGCGTGGCGAAGACGAAGGCGTACGTCCGCTTGGTGAAGTGGACGTCCAGTACGGGAGAGAGCAGCCAGCCCCAGAAGGTCGGCGAGAACGCGACAAAAGAGATTGTCCCGATGCGGTCCACCGAGACCCCGCGCGAGACCAGCAGGATCCCCATGGCGGTAGTGATGAAGCCATAGATAAAGCCGGTCGGCGCGTTGGCCAGGCCCATCGCCCACACCGGAAGTCTGCGCACGCTGCCTGACATGGGCTTACTTTACCCCAGCACCGCCGCAGCTTCGTCCGTTACACTTTCCTCTATGCGCCTCGCTACGTTGCTTGTTCTCGCCGCTTCGTCCGCTACAGCCCTTGCCGGAACCGCTCCCGACCCGCGCCTCGCGGGAAGCTACCGCCACAATGAGGCCGGATGGACCTACGTGCACCTCGCCGGGACGCCGGAGCAGGTCGGCTTTCAGCACGGCACGCTGCTGGCGAAGGAGATTGAGGACAACGTCCACGTCTACGCAGTCGAAGCGCCGAACCTGTACCAGCGCGAGTGGAGCTTCTTCCGCGAGGCCGGGCGCACCGTGCTGTGGCCCAAGCTCGACCCCGAATACCAGGCGGAGTTGAAGGGCATCGCCGAGGGGCTGAAGGCGCAGGGCTCGAAGATAGACCTGTGGGATGTGGTCGCGGTGAACGGCGATGAGGAGCTGACCGGCTACTACCTGCCGTGGCTGAACGCGAAGGAGCACAAGCCGAATCCGCCCGCGGCAGTGGCTCCCGGCAAGTGCAGCGCGTTCATCGCGACGGGCTCGGCGACGAAGGACGGCAAGATCGTCATCGCGCACAGCAACTGGTCCAGCTACGCCGAGGGCGAGCGCTGGACGGTGGTCTTCGACATCGTTCCCGCGAAGGGCTACCGGATGCTAATGGACGGCACGCCGGGCGTGATCACCAGCCAGGACGACTTCGGCGTGAACTCCGCTGGGCTGATGATTACGGAGACCACGCTGCCGCAGATCGTAGGCTTTGACGTGAATGGCATTGCGGAGTTCGACCGTTCCCGCAAGGCGATGCAGTATGCGGGCAGCATCGACGAGTACGCGGCGATGATGCGCGCGGGCAACAACGGCGGCTATGCGAACTCGTGGATGATCGGCGACCGCAAGACCGGTGAGATTGCGTATCTGGAGCTGGGACTGCATCACACTCCGCTGACGAAGAAGAAAGACGGCTACTTTGTCTCGTCGAACTTCGCTGCCGACCCGCTGCTGATCCGCGACGACACCAGCGGCTTCGACCCGAAGAATCTGTCCAGCTCCATGAACGCCCGGCATGTGCGTGCCGAGCAGTTTGTTCAGCAGCACTATGGCAAGCTGGACACTGCGCTGGCTGAGGCGTATCTCTCCGACCACTACGACAGCTACGAGAAGAAGGTCGACGTGGGTAAGCGTAGCCTGTGCGGGCATGAAGAGCTCTCGGCCGAGGGTGAGAAAGTGTGGGACAACCCGCCGTACTCACCGTCGGGCGCGGTGACGGGCAAGGTGATGGACTCCGACATGGCGGCGAAGCTGAGCTTTACAGCGCGCGCCGGGCATCCGTGCGGCGAGGACTTTGTCGCGGCGCCGTTTCTCGCGGCGCATCCGGAGTTTGCATGGCAGAAGCCGATTCTGCATGACATGAAGGCCGGGCCGTGGACGACGTTTTCGGCGGGGGAGTTTGGCTCCGCCTCACAAGTCTCCGCCGGGCGTTAGCGCCAACTGCGCGGCTGCGGTGCAAAGCGCGAGAATGCGCCCGGAATGTGGTGGAACTCCACGCCGGTCTCCAGCAGGTAGACCGAGAGTACGTCAAAGCGCACGCTCACTGATGCACGGTGCGGCGCGGGAAGCTGCAAGAGAAACGCATGCGCCATCTTTCGCAGGATGGTCTGCTTGTGCGAGTCCACCTGCACCTCGGCGGGGTATAGATCGCGGGCGGTGCGGGCCTTGACCTCAAAGATCACCAGCTTGTCGCCGTCCCACGCAACCAGGTCGAGGTCGCCCGCCTGCCGTTCGCTTCGCCAGCGCCGCGCGACGATGGTATATCCCAAGCCGCGCAGATGGAAGAAGGCGGCATCCTCGCCGCGCTCCCCGGTCAGAAGGTGAGGAGCTTGCTTGGAGCGGCGGTCGGCGAGGGATCGCAGGGCGGTATAAGTTCTGCGTTCCGCAGACAGCGTGAGCGATGCCAAACTCATGGGGAGAGCATAAACCCGGCGCGCGGCTTAGTACCACAGCCCCACGACCTGGCCGCTATGCGCCTTCGCTGTAAGCTCGCGCACGAACAGGTCTGCAACATCCGGAGGGTAGATGAACTTGTTGCCGCCGGGAAAGACCAGCGAAGTCTTATAGCCGCCGCGGCGCGGACCCTCCTTCACCCATGGGCAGCCGGCGAGCATCCAGTCCAGCCCGGATTGGGAGACCAGCGCATACGCACCGTCGTGGTCGCGGATGGCGTTGCCGACGGGCGTGAGCCGCAGGATGAAGGTTGAGAGCCTGCCGATCAGGGTCTTACTCGGCATCTCAGCGGTGCCGGTTACGCCCAGGTATCGCGGCACTCCCGCCGTCTTCACGGCTGCCAGAATGGAACGAGCCGCGTCGGTGACCAGCGTGGAAGGCTTGAGCGGATCGCCGCCGATCGCGACCACCACGGCGTCAAATCCCTTCCGCAGCGCGGCCTCTACTTCGGCGGAATCGAGACGTTGCGTTCGATGACCTGCACCTGGCCCGCGCCGACGGTCAGCCGGCGGGCGTCGAGCACAAAGGCGGAGACCTGATGCCCGGCGGCCAGTGCCTGCTCCACCACGCTTGATCCAATGCGGCCGGTGGCCCCAAAGACCATGATTTTCAGCATAGCGTCTTGCCGCGGTAGTCAGGTTAAGTAGCCAGGTTAAACGGACGGCAACGACGGTGGAAAATTCATTCCATAGCGCTGCGATATACTAGATTGTGCACATCACGCACAAACCAAACGCACAACTGAAGAGGTCGCGGCCATGTCGGCAAAGTACATCTTTGTGACCGGTGGAGTGGTGTCCTCGCTCGGCAAAGGGCTTGCCGCGGCGTCGATCGGGTGTCTGCTGGAGGCGCGCGGGCTGCGCGTGAACCTGATGAAGTTCGACCCGTATCTGAACGTCGATCCTGGGACCATGTCGCCGTTTCAGCACGGCGAGGTCTTTGTCACCGACGACGGCGCGGAGACCGACCTCGACCTCGGCCACTACGAGCGCTTCACCCACGCGAAGCTGTCCCGCGACAACAACCTGACCACCGGCCGCATCTACGAGCAGATCATCACCAAGGAGCGCCGCGGCGATTACCTGGGCAAGACCGTGCAGGTGATCCCGCACGTGACCAACGAGATCAAGAACGCGATGCGCAAGGTCGCAGCGGACAACGACGTGATCATCGTCGAGATCGGTGGCACCGTCGGCGACATCGAGTCATTGCCGTTCCTTGAGGCCATCCGCCAGATGCGCCAGGAGATGGGCCGGGAGAACACCTGCTTCGTCCACGTCACGCTCATCCCGTGGATCGCCGCCGCGCAGGAGTTGAAGACCAAACCCACGCAGCACTCGGTGAAGGAGATGCTGAGCATTGGCATCCAGCCGGACATTTTGCTGTGCCGCGCGGACCGCGCCGTGCCGCGCGAGATGCGCCAGAAGATCGCCGCTTTCTGCAACGTGGAAGACGCCGCCGCTGTGGTAGCGCGCGATGTGCCATCCATCTATGAGGTGCCGCTGAACCTCGCTGCCGAGGGCGTGGACGCGCTGGCGCTGAAGTACCTGCGTATCGAGACCAGGAAGCCAGACCTGTCCAAGTGGCAGGAGATTGTGCGCCGCGCCTACAACCCGAAGGACGAGGTCGAGATCGGCATCGTGGGCAAGTACGTGGAGTATGAGGACAGCTACAAGTCGCTGAAGGAGGCGCTGGTGCACGGAGCGCTGGCGCAGAACCTCAAGCTCAAGGTCACGTGGATCGAGGCCGAAGGGCTGGAGGTCGAGCACTATGAGTCGCAGCTCGAAGGCTTCGACGGCATCCTGGTTCCCGGCGGCTTCGGCAAGCGCGGCATCGAGGGCATGTTGAACGCCATCCGCTACGCGCGCGAGAAGAAGATCCCGTACTTCGGCATCTGCCTGGGTATGCAGACCGCGTGCATCGAGTTCGCGCGCAATGTCTGTGGCCTGGCGAAGGCGAACTCCGGCGAGTTCGATCCGGCCACCCCGCACCGCATCATCTACAAGCTGCGCGAGCTGATCGGCGTGGAGGAGATGGGCGGCACCATGCGTCTGGGCGCGTGGGACTGCGTGATGCTGCCCGACTCGCTGGCCGCGAAGGCGTATGGCAAGACCGAGATCAGCGAGAGGCACCGGCACAGGTACGAGTTCAACCGCGAGTATGAGGCGGTGCTCACCGGCGGCGGACTGCGGCTGACCGGGACAACGCCGGACGCAACATATGTGGAGATCGTGGAGATTCCTGATCATCCTTTCTTCCTGGGCTGCCAGTTTCATCCGGAGTTCAAGTCCAAGCCGCTGGAGCCGCATCCGCTCTTCCGCGAGTTTGTGAAGGCCAGCTATGCGCAGCGCGGTTCAAAAAAAACTTACGATAGCGCAGCACGAAAGACTTCGGGTAATGTAGCCGCATCCGAAGTGACGGCGTAAGGCTGCGGGAGAACGATGGCGAGAGAGTATGAATACCGTGGCGGCGGGCGCAGGTCAGGATCGTTTCTCAGCATCCTGCTGGCGCTGCTGCTGGGCGGCCTGGCACTCGGTCTCTTTGTGCATCACGCCCGTTCGGGGCTGGGCGGCAAGCTCGCGGCGATCATCAGCGGCCGTCCGCTGACCGTGGTCTCTGCCGGGCAGGTCGTCGAAAAGATTCAGCGCCTCAACCGGCTGGAGACTGTCGTCTACTCGCTCGACACCGTCGAGGAGGGCAGCGAGTCCAGCTCCGTGCTGCCCGATGCGCTGGCCGGCGACAAGCTGCTGATGATTGTGCATGGCCAGACCATCGCCGGCATCGACCTCGCGCAGCTCAAGCCGGACAGTGTGGAGATCACCGAGGCCGGCGGGGCGCGCTCTATCCGGCTGACGCTGCCGCCTTCCCAGGTCTTCGCCACCAACGTCGATAACGCCAAGACCCGCGTCTACGCGCGCGATACGGGCATCTTCGTGAAGGCCGATCCCAACCTCGAGACCGCGACCCGTGCCAAGGCTCAGAATGATCTGCAGCAGGCGGCGCTCTCCGACGGCATCCTGGACGCGGCCACCGCCAACGCCCGCACCACGGTCACCGCCATGCTGGAGGGCCTGGGGTTTGAGCACGTCGAGGTCCGATAAAAGGGCCACTTCAAGCGACTCAGCGTCCCTGGGCGGCGTCTTATCTACAACCTGCAGGAGTCCGCGCAGGACGACTGCATGAGCGCAGCTCTCTCCATCCCGCCTCCCCAGCCTGAGACTCCGCTCCGTGCGGCGCCTGGTCCTGTGGCGCTGGCCGTCTCCGCTGCTCCTGCGCGCAAGCCGGCGCTGCCCGCACTGACCGGCCTGCGTACGGTCCTGGCGCTGACCATCCTGCTCTTCCACTTCACGCCCAACGGCCTGACCTGGGCGCGCCATCCGTCGGTAACGCTCTATCCGCTCATCGACATCGGCTACGTCTTCGTCAGCTTTTTCTTCCTCATCTCCGGCTTCATCCTGGCCTACAACTACGCCGGCCGCGATCAGCCGGTGAACGCGGTGGACTTCTGGATGGCGCGGCTCTCGCGGCTGTATCCGGTCTACGCGCTCACCCTGCTGATCTCCATCCCTATGCTGCTCACGGAGTGGACGGCGCGGCCGCATGCGCAGTTTGTGGAGGGCGCCATCGCCACGCCGCTGCTGCTGCAGGGGTTCTTCCCGACCATCGCGACGTTCTGGAACACCGTGAGTTGGACGTTATCCTGCGAGGTGTTCCTGTACCTGCTCTTTCCCTGGCTGCTGCGGCTGCGCTGGCCGCGCGGAGCCGGAACGCTGCTGGCGCTGCTGCTGGGGCTGTGGCTGCTGGGCATGGTCCCTCATGCCGTCTACCTGTTCACCAACCCTGACCACCTGCCCCACCTGGCCGACCGCTACAGCCAGGGCTTCTGGCTGGATACGTTGAAGTACACGCCGCTGCCTTATCTGTTCACCTTCCTCGCCGGGTTAACGCTGGGCCGGCTGCATCAGGCCGTTCCGCTCAGCTCGCGTGCCCGGCTGGCCCTCGGCGTGGCCGGCTTCGCGGCGGTGGGATATGTAAGCTACCACTGGGCCCAGCGCCTGCCCTACATCCTGATCCACGGCGGTCTGCTCACGCCGTTGTTTGCGGCCATCATCCTCGGCCTGGCAGGCCCCGGCCCGCTGGCGAGCTTGTTTTCCTGGAGGCCGCTGGTGGCGATCGGCGCTTCCACCTACTGCCTCTACCTGCTGCACTTCAACGTCTACCTGCTGCTGCACAACAACCACATCCCGGAGCGGCTGCACGTCGCGCGGTTCGATCCGTGGATCAGCTACGCGTTCATCGTGCTGCTGGCGCTGGCGGCGCGTCGCTGGGTGGAGCACCCCTGCCAAGTGGCCATTGGCGGCTGGTGGAAGCGGCGACGGCTGTCTGCCACAAGGGCCTGATGGCAGCCTACCCCCACCCCATTTTCCGCTAAAGTCCGCTTGAATAAAGACTTAGGCTAGGACCTCCCTGTACATTGTCTATGGACAATGTACAGGGCTTGAGGCTAGGCAAGCACCACTCACCCCCCCCTCTTATTTCCCACGCTTCTATTGTAAAGACGCTGTCAAGCGCGGGCAGAGAGGAGCTAGGCCGCCAAGCCTTGCACGGTGAGCACGGTGGAATCGACGCTCCGGCTGATAACAAGATCTCTCGGAAACGCTACTTCTTCTGTGGCGATTGCGATGGGGCGAAATATGGCTCTCATGGTGGCGACCTGCATTGTGTTGTTGGGTCTTCTCGAAGCGGTGGGGAAGACTCCTGGAGTGCATGTTCGCGCTGACATGCTGGCGCTCGGATATGTGAATTCGCTGATCGTCGCGTTGCCTTATGTTCCGCTGTTCATTGCGTTCGGGCTGTTGGCGATGAGGGGCGATGCGCCTATGGTGGAAGCCCCGATTCTTGAGCGGACAGATTCAGGGGCCTGAAGGCCCTGCTCATCCGGCGGAGCGTTAGGCCGGTATGAACTGCATCACTCGCTCGACGCGCTCGCACGGACCAGTGCCGAGCCCCCGATGGCGGCCAGCGGCGGGAAGATGACCAGAAATACCTGATAGAGGAACGGCTGGGACGCAGCGGGGTGGAGCAGAAAGAGGCCGCCCTGCACGAACATCAGCAGCGCCAGCGCCACTCCGTGGGCGAGGGGACGGTAGCCGGCCACGCGTGCGGCTACCCAGCCGCCAGCGACGGCCGCGGCCAGCGAGTACACCACGTTGATCACAAGGTATCCGGGCGTGGGGTGGCCGGTCTTCAGGTGCATCAGCGCCAAGCTCAGAAGGGTGCAGACGATGACGAGGACAAACATCACGGCAAAGCCGGCGAGGACCGCGAGGACGCTGCGTAAAGGGCGGGGCATGGTGAGGAAAGGGTATACCCGAAGGCGGCGAAGAACAAACAGAGACAAGCAAAGGCACTCACGCAAAGTGCGCAAAGGGAGCGGAGTTTCGCGAAGACAGATCCTTCGCTGCGCTCAGGATGACAAGGAGGGGTTGGGCGTGGTCTAGGCGGTGACCAGCGAGCCGAGTTTTTCGCCCTGGATGACGCGCAGGATGTTGCCGCGCTCGCGCATGGAGAAGATGATCATGGGCAGGCTGTTGTCCTTGCACAGCGAGACGGCGGTGGTGTCCATGACCTGCAGGCCGAGCTTGAGGATCTCCATGTAGGTAATCTCCTGGAACTTGACGGCGGAGGTGTCCTTCTTGGGGTCGGCGTTGTAGATGCCGTCCACCGAGGTGGCCTTGAGCAGCACGTCGGCGTTGATCTCCATGGCGCGCAGGCTGGCGGCGGTGTCGGTGGAGAAGTAGGGATTGCCGGTGCCGGCGGCGAAGATGACGATGCGGCCCTTTTCGAGGTGGCGGATGGCGCGGCGGCGGATGTAGGGCTCGGCGACCTGGTGCATCTGGATGGCGGACATCACGCGGCAGAAGAGGCCGGTCTTCTCGATGGCGTCCTGCAGGGCGATCGCATTAATGACGGTGGAGAGCATGCCCATGTGGTCGGCGGCGACGCGGTCCATGTGTATGGCCTGCTCGGCGACTCCGCGGAAGAAGTTGCCGCCGCCGACGACGATGCCGATCTCGCAGCCGGCTCGGGAGGCCTCGGCGATCTCGGCGGCGACGGCGTTGACGAAGACGGCGTCGACACCGAAGCCGCGGCCGGCGGCCAGAGCTTCGCCGGAGAGTTTGAGGAGGACGCGCTTGTACATGTCAAGTTCAAGTGTACTCGGGTGCGGCAAAGTGCGGGATGGGCGTTCTATAACGTTGCGCAAGTTCAGATTGCAGCGAGGAGGGCCCTAACGTGACGAGGCGTTTTCGCCGGCGGATCATTTTGCTGGCCATGTGCGTCTGCCTGAGCGGGGTGGAGACATCTGTGCCGCAGCAGCCGAAGCGTTTGAACAGCTTCGACCTGGCGCAGGGGCACTTTATGCTGCGCATGGCCTACGAGGAGATCAAGAAGAACTACTATGACCCGAAGTTCCATGGCGTGGACCTCGAGACGGTTTATACCAGGGTGGACAAGGCGCTGGATGGCGCGGCAAGCAACAGCGATGTGTACTTTTTGATTGCCGGGTTTGTTTCGGCACTCGATGATTCACACACATATTTTATTCCGCCGACACTCGTTCACGAGATAGACCGTGGCTTCCAGATGGGAGTGGTGGGTGAAGCCTGTTTTGTCACCCACGTGCGCCCGAAGACCGACGCCGCGCTGAAGCTGCATCCAGGCGACAGAATTTTGAGTATCAACGGATATAAGGCAACGCGCGAGAGCTATGACCTGTTGCAATACGTGTTTCAGACGTTGTCACCGGTGCCTGAGTTGACAATGGAACTGGTCGATCCAAATGGAGCCCGGCGCACGGAGGTTGTGAAGGCTACGACCATCGAACACAAAGCACTGATTGATGTGATCGGGGGCGTCGATGAACTGCACCAGAAAATCGACGAACAAAACGAAGCTCACCGCAACCGCGAGCGATACTACGTAAACGGCGACATCGTCGTCTGGAAGATGCCGGATTTTGAGGCGGACGACGATGCCGTGAACACCATGTTCGGCATCGCACGGAAACATGGGACGCTCATCCTTGATCTGCGCGGCAATTTGGGCGGAGATGTAGACACCCTCAAACTGATGCTGCAACACGTGTTTGACCATGAGATCAAGTTGGCAGACGAAGTCGCGCGCAAGAACACGAAGCCCATGACCGTAAAGGCCGGCAAGTGGGGCGCCTACAACGGAAAGTTGATTGTGCTGATCGATCGCGACTCGGCATCCGCCTCCGAGATGTTTGCGAGGGTCATCCAGATGGAGCATCGAGGCACAGTGATGGGTGACGTGTCCGCCGGAGCCGTGATGGAATCCAGACAGTATCAGGAGTCTATTGGAGAAAGGGCGACGGTGGATTTCACTCTCTCGATTACCTGGGCAAACCTGGTGATGACCGATGGCCGGAGCCTGGAGAAGGTTGGGGTGGTCCCGGACACGCGGGCGCTGCCGACCGCACAGGCCCTTGCCGCGGGTGAGGACCCGGTGCTGGCGCAGGCGATCAACCTTGCTGGTGGACAGATTGACGCCGCGGCCGCTGGGAGGCTGTTCCCTTTTGAGTGGCCGAGGCTGCGGAAGCTTTAATTTCGGCAGCCGCAAGGCGGGAACTTTCAGTCCGGCCGGGCGTAGGATACTCTGCGGTGGTGCTAGTTGGACGCCGACTCCGCGAGAGGAATCACAACCATGCAAAGCAGGATTGTAGGAACCACCATGCCGGTGCTGGAGTGTCTGCTGGATCCGGGCGAGAGCCTGATCTCGGAGGCCGGCGAGCTGAGCTGGATGACCCAGACCATCGCCATGACCACGCACACGCAGATGGCGGGCGGCGGCGGCATCCTGGGCGCGATCAAGCGCGTGGCCGGCGGCGGAACGCTGTTCATGACGGAGTACACGGCCCAGGGTTATGCGGGTGAGGTGGCCTTCGCGGCCAAGATTCCCGGCCACATTCTGCCGCTGGAGATCGGCCCCGGGCACGAGGTCCTCATCCACCGCCACGGTTTTCTGTGCGCCACGCCGCACATTCAGCTCGGGGTGGGCTTCCAGCAGTCGCTCGGCGCGGGCATCTTCGGCGGCGACGGCTTTCTGCTGCAGAAGGTCTCCGGGCTGGGCACGGCGTGGCTGGAGCTGGGCGGCGAAGTCGTCGTCCGCGACCTGCAGCCCGGTGAGACGCTGCGCGTACACCCCGGCCACGTGGGGGCGTTTCAGAGCAGTGTGAGCTTCCAGATCACGCGCATTCAGGGCATCCGTAACATGTTCTTCGGCGGCGATGGCATCTTTCTGGCCGCGCTCACCGGGCCCGGGCGGGTGTGGCTGCAGACCCTGCCGCTGAGCAACCTGGCCCACGCGCTGGCGCCGTTTCTGCCCTCCGGACGGAGCGAGGTGCGCAGTGTGACGGCGGGTTCCGTGGTGGGCGGCATCGTGGGCGGGTTGCTGGACCGCTGATTTTAGAAGGAATCCGCGTCCCCTTGTGGTACAACTGCTGCGTGTCGCAGCGGGGCTTTTCAAGCGCGCGACCGATAGGAGCTTTGCCATGAGCGATGATTTGAGTACTACCCCTGCACCGGCTGAGGGTCTGAGCGATAACGCCGCCGGGGCGATCGCGTACGTCACGATCATCCCCGCGATCATCTTCTTAGTGATGGCTCCTTACAACTCCAGGCCGTTTGTGAAGTTCCATGCATGGCAGAACATTGGGCTGAACGTGGGATGCATCTGCGTCTACATCGTCATGGCCATCCTCGGATTCCTGTTGGTCTTCGTGCACCTGGGATTTCTCGCTTTCGCCCTCTACGGCCTGCTTTGGCTGGCGATCGTGGTGGTCTGGATTCTGTCCGTGGTCAAGGCCTCGCAGGGCAGCGCGTTCAAGCTGCCGCTTATCTCCAACTTTGCCTCGAAGCAGTCCGGCTATAACGTCTAGGAGCTTCTGACGGAGATCATCCTTCTGCACGGCGATGACTTCCGGACCGCTGAATTTAGAAGGAATCCGCGTCCCATTGTGGTACAACTTTTTCGTGTCGCTGCGGCAGGTTCCAGACTGCGCGACCTGACAGGAGTTTTGCCATGAGCGACGAAACGGGTACCACCGCACCTCCGGCTGAGGGTCTGAGCGACAACGCCGCCGGAGCCATCGCGTATATCACGATCATCCCGGCGATCATCTTCCTGGTGATGGCGCCCTACAACACCAAGCCGTTTGTAAAGTTCCATGCGTTCCAGTGCCTGGGCCTGGCGGCCACGGGCTTCTGCCTGGGCATCATCGGAGTGATCCCCATCCTGGGCTGGATCGTCCTGCTGTTGGGGATGCTGACGCTGTTTGTCTGCTGGATCCTGTGCGTGGTCAAGGCCTCGCAGGGCGGCGCGTTCAAGCTGCCGGTCATCGGCAACTTCGCGGCGCAGCAGTCGGGCTACAACATCTAGCTATAGAGCACACCCCGTCCGGTTGGGCGGCAACCCCACGGCCTGCGGTCCTGCCGCAGACGGTGGGGTTGTGTGTGTCTGGATGCTCGCGAAGATTCGCGCAGGCATTGCAGCCGCACGGCCCCGCAAAGTAGACTCGCTGGCATGAGACGACAGATGGCAGCAGCGGCGGCGGTTACGATGTTGAGTGCAGGGAGCCTTCCCTGCGTGGCACAGGCATGGGCCAAGGCCGCCCTGGAGAAGAGCCCACGGCACGGGGAGTATGTGACCATATCCGAGGCCGGCGGCCGCAAGCTGCAGGCCTTCGTGGTGTATCCGGAGATTAAGGACAAGGCGCCAGTGGTGGTGCTGATCCATGAGATCTTCGGCGAGAGCGACTGGTTCAAGGAGATGGCTGACGAGCTGGCCGGGGCGGGCTACATCGTGGTGGCGCCGGACCTGCTGAGCGGCTGGGGACCGGTGGCGGCACCAGCCGCTCCCATGGCTCCGATGGCGGGCATGAGCAGTGATGACCACTCGCACATGACTCCGGCAGCTCCCGGCGCGGCGTTCACGGCGGCGATGCCGGGCGGCACGACGGCGTT
>Ga0302320_10015309_pt1 | contig 15775 bp, 12 predicted proteins | sample Bog_T0_3_FD_202130 | JGI IMG/M metagenome (GOLD analysis project Ga0302320, IMG submission 202130) | Peat permafrost microbial communities from Stordalen Mire near Abisko, Sweden - Bog_T0_3 | ecosystem: Environmental > Terrestrial > Soil > Wetlands > Peat | place: Sweden: Abisko, Stordalen Mire... | reverse complement strand
GGCGGAGCCCGTGTTGATGGCCCGGATCATAACCCGTTCACTTGGGGACCGGCGCTGACCGTGGGCGGCGGTATGGACTACGAAACGCCGTTTTTTAATCATCATTTGGCGATTCGCGTCTTCCAGGCTGACTACGAATACATCCACGCTGATTTCGGTCCAGGAGTCTTTGGCGGCCGCGCCAACATCAATGCGGCTCGTTTGAGCGCAGGCGTTGTGATTCATGTTGGCTCGATCACACCCCCTCCGCCAGTGACTTTGGCCTGCTCGGCTAGCCCGCTTTCGGTTTTTGCTGGCGATCCGGTTACGGTCACTGCAACACCGGGAAGCCTCGATCCTAAGCTGAACGCGGTTTATAGCTGGTCGGGCGCAGGCGTCACAGGTAATGGAGCCACGGCCACGGTGGCCACGGCTTCGTTGGCTCCCGGCTCTTATACGGTGAAGGGAACCGTCAAGGAAGGCAAGGCTGGTAAGGAAGGCCTCAAGGCTGGACAGAGCGCGGATTGCTCGGCCAGCTTCACGGTGAAGGCATTCGAGCCTCCTACCGTTAGCTGCTCGGCCAGCCCCAGCACCATCAAGCCTGGCGAGAGCGCCACGGTGACGGCTAGCGGCGTTAGCCCGCAAAACCGCCCCTTGACTTATAGCTACGCAGCCGCTTCCGGTACGATCAGTGGCAGTGGAAACACCGCTACCTTCTCTTCGACCGGTGCGCCGACTGGCGCAGTAGACATCACCTGCAACGTGAGTGACGACAAGGGACAGACAGCGACGGGTTCGACCAGCGTGAGCATTCTCGCTCCTTACGCCGCTCCGGCCCCGCACGCACAGGCTCTTTGCTCGGTTACCTTCGACAAGGACAAGAAGCGTCCGACCCGCGTTGACAACGAAGCCAAGGCTTGCTTGGACGAAGTTGCCCTCGACCTGCAGAAGCAGTCTGACGCCAAGGCAGTTGTGGTAGGTAGCTCTGACGCCAAGGAAAAGTCCATCACCGCCAGGGAAGAAAAGGCTGCCGCGAAGCACAAGCATGTTAAGGTTGCTGATCCTGCCGCGGAGCGCGCTGTTAACACCAAGGCGTACCTTGTGACCGAGAAGGGCATTGATGCTTCTCGCATTACTGTTGCGACGGGCACGACCGATGGGCGGAAGGTAGAAGATTACCTGGTGCCTGCCGGAGCCAGCTTCGAAGCTGATGTACAGGGAACTACTGCGGTGAATGAGACTGCGGTTAAGCCCCAAGCGCGCAAGTCCTTGGCTGCGAAGCACGCCAAGAAGCATGCCAAGGCCGACGACAAGAAGTAAGCGTGTCTGACATCCAACACAGTTGCCGAGCCCTCCATCAAGCATCGATGGAGGGCTCGGCAGGTAAAAGCCAGATGTTTTTTTGAAAATAGGCAAGAGGCTGACCGGCTAGCCGGTCAGCCTCTTGTGTCTCAACCCATCCTCATACTGGATAATTGTTTTGAGATAGGAAAATCGCTTCCTTCATGAATCTGTTACGAACGAGCCTTGACTGTCAGCGGCCGGGATGCTTTGTGAGTGCCGCGCTTACTCTACTCCTTGTGATAATTCTTCCTGGTCTGCATGCGCAGAGACCATGGTCTGCGTCAGGCCCGGATGGTGGCGATGCGCGTGCCATTACTTCGGTGCCAGGCCAGCCAGATCATTTTTTTATGGGAGCTACTGGAAGCTGGATTTATGAGTCCATGGACCGTGGTGCCAGTTGGCATCGGCTTTCCAAGCTGGACACTTCCGACGATCTGATTATGGACCACATCATAGTGGATGCGGCCAGTCCCAGCACAGTGTTTGTTGCTGCATGGAAGCTGGACGAACCCGGCGGCGGACTTTGGGTGAGTCGCGACTCGGGACGGAGTTGGAATGTGGTGGAAGGGTTGCGAGGGCAGTCGATTCGAGCTTTTGCGCAAGCTCCCTCAGACCCGAAAATTCTTTTCGCTGGAACTCTTGAAGGGGTCTTTCGCTCGGTGGATAAAGGCGCCAACTGGATTGAGATCAGTCCGGCAGGTAGCCGCGAGATTCACGAGGTTGAGTCGCTGGCCATCGATCCTATCAATCCTGAGATTGTCTATGCGGGCACATGGCATTTGCCGTGGAAGACAACGGATGGTGGCGCGCATTGGCACAATATCAAGCAGGGTGTCATTGACGACTCGGATGTTTTCTCGATCATTGTGGATGCCAAGCAGCCGCGCACGGTTTATGCCAGTGCGTGCAGCGGCATCTACAAGAGCGAAAACGCCGCCGAGCTTTTTCACAAGATTCAAGGTATTCCAGCTACGGCGCGACGTACGCGGGTTTTGAAACAGGATCCGGCTCATCGCAATGTGGTTTATGCAGGCACCACTGAAGTGCTTTATAAGAGCGTTGACAGTGGCAAAGATTTCAAGCGCATGACCGGCCCTGACGTGATTGTGAACGACGTTTTTGTTGATCCGCTGGAGTCCAAACGCGTGCTGTTGGCAACTGATCGCGGCGGAGTTTTGATGAGCACCGATGGAGCGGCCAGCTTTACGCAAGCAAATGAGGGGTTTTCCGGGCGCAAAGTCGAGGCGCTGCTGGTGGATAAGAGCTCACCAGAACGGATTTTTGCGGGCGTTGTGAATGACAAGAATTTCGGGGGAGTGTTTGCCTCCGTCGACGGTGGCGCAGCGTGGAAGCAGATTGCCGACGGGCTGGACGGGCTCGATGTTTACGCATTGGCTCAGGCTGCGGATGGTACTGTGATGGCCGGTACCAATCACGGAATTTTTGCGCTGGACGCAGAAAAGTCGGTTTGGACGCCCAAAAATCTCATTGCCAATACGCTGGTAAAGACGGCGACAGAAACCCACTACGGCAAGCGCATCAACGTCGAGAAGCGGGTCAAAGATACAGTGCGCGAACTGGAGAGCCGCGTGAACGCCTTGGATCTGGGGGGCGTGGCCTGGATGGCCGCGACGACCGGCGGAATCTATTCCAGCCGGGATCAGGGAACCAGTTGGCAGGGTGGCCCGGTGATGGGCGTGGGCGATTATCTTTCCGTTGCCTCGCACGATGCGCTCGTAGTGGCAGCCCGCTCCAATGGTGTGGTCTACTCCACCGACACCGGGTTGAGCTGGATGCCTCTCCACATTCCTACTATGCTGACTCGCATCCATCGAGTGGCTTTTTCCTCGGATGGAACCCTGTGGCTGGGAGCGCGTGAAGGCGTTTACTTTACCCGCGACCGGGGCAAGACCTGGTTGTGGATCGAGCGTCTTCCTTTTCGCGATGTAGACGATATTTATTATGATGTCGCAATGGACCGGGTGCTGGTCAGCTCGCGGTCGGGCGGTCAAATCTACATGATCGACCCCAAAAACCTGACTTGGAAGTGGGCCGAGAGCGGCTATCGCATTGCGCTGATTCGCGCGGCGGGGGGGCGGTTGCTGGCGGCTTCGCTCTTTGATGGCGTCTTGGTTGAGCCTCCCGCTATTGCGGAGACGATTCAGAGGTGATCTGTGGCAGCAAAATTCTGTATCATCAGGTATGCAGTCTGAATTCGTAGTTTCCCGCCAACCCGCAGAGTTTCATAGTTACGACGCACGGCTCGATCCGATTGCCGCCAAAGTGCTTGCTGGCGAGCGGCTCGACTTCAGCGATGGCCTTGCGCTCTACGGCTCACCGGATTTACTGGCCGTGGGCTGGCTGGCTAACCATGTGCGTGAGCGGATGTACGGCGATGTGACCTATTTCAATGTCAATCGCCACATCAATCCCACCAATGTTTGCGTGGCCAACTGTCGTCTGTGCGCCTTTGGCCGCAAGAAGGGCGACCCCGCTGGCTACACCATGACACTGGAAGAGGCATGGGCGGCGGCCGCTTCCGGTTACTCGGAGGCAGTCACAGAATTTCACATTGTTGGCGGGCTGCATCCCGACCTCCCGCTCCAATACTTTCTCGATCTGGTGCGCGGCCTGAAAGAACGCTTTCCCAAAGTGCACGTGAAGGCCTTCACTATGGTCGAGGTTGCCTTCCTGGCCCGCCGCGCCAAGCTGACCATCGAAAAGACGCTCCTGAAGATGCGCGAAGCGGGCGTGGACTCGATGCCTGGCGGCGGTGCGGAGATCTTTGCCGAGCGGGTGCGAGCCATTATCTGCGACCACAAGATCGGCGGCGACGAATGGCTCTCCACCGCACGGCTGGCGCACAAAATGGGCTTTCGGTCCAACGCGACCATGCTTTATGGGCACATCGAAAATGACGAAGACCGCGTTGACCACCTGCTCAAACTGCGCGCGGTGCAGGACGACACGGGCGGTTTTCAGACCTTCGTCGGGCTGGCCTTTCATCCAGAGCACACTGCACTCGCTCATCTGCCTGTTACCACCGGGCTCTGTGACATTCGCCAAGTCGCCGTCAGTCGTTTATTGCTCGATAATTTTCCTCACATCAAGGCCTATTGGCAGATGCTGACGCCGAAGATCGCGCAGATTGCGCTTCGCTTTGGCGCCGATGACCTGGATGGTACGGTGGTCGAGGAGAAGATTTATCACGATGCTGGCGCCACCACACCTCAGAGCATGACCCGCAAGGAGCTTTGTCGTCTGATTACAGAGGCTGGCCGGATTCCTGTGGAGCGCGATACCCTTTACCATGCTGTTACGCGCACCGATGATAGCTTTACTGTCGCCGTTTAGAAAGGAAAGAATGCCATGAATACTTTTGGCCAGGCCGCTATTTTGGGGCTTTGTTTTGGGCTTCTTTGGGGCATGGGGTGCACATTGGCGATTATGTATTCCATTTATCTGGCTGGCTATCGCAAGGCGGTGAAGGAATCTCTCAAACCAGTTAAGCCGGAGCGCTATTCACATGTGCTTCATGCCATTTTGACGAAGAAGGCAATGAAGAGTCAGCGCAAGATTGAGGCTGCCGCTGCTCGGCCTCCGGTTGAGCCTCCCTCGCAGTCTCCCTCGCAAAGCTAAGATCCCCGACGTTCGCGATCTTTTCGGAGGATTGTCGTGTAGATAATTTTTGGCGCGTGCTATTCGTTCCTGTTCTGCCATAAAAATTGATAGTTATAGCATCGGAGTTACCCGCGTCGAAGGGTGGAATCGTGTCGGTCGCCGAATTCTCTTCAAAAGAGGTGGGTGACTTTAGTTACGTGTAATTTCTCATCTTCTTGCCCGGATGGTCGATATACGCGCATGGAGGGCTCTATGGTGCGTATACGTACACTCTTGATGATTGGTATCTCATTTGCGGCATCGCTGGCCGCTCCGCCCGCTACCGCGCAGCACCAGAGTAGTGGGAATACGGCAATCACGGTAAGTGGCGCTTACGCCGTCACGTTCAACCTGACGATTGCTTCGACTCTACCAACAGGGAGCACAATCACTTGTAGAGCGCAGATCGTGCCCACGCAGAAAGGCTCAGACGCTACCAATCTCCAAGTTTTAGCGGCTCCGATGGAGACCGCAACCGGGATTGCTACGGTCAATGGCTCGACGGCAACCTGTACGGCAGAGATTCCGTTTTCCTGGACGCTTCCCAACTCACAAAGTACAGTGATGCTGAGCTACGAGGTTGACGCTGTGAGCACGGCAGGCGGAACTCGGCTAGTGGTCAGGAGCAGTTTGCAGCAGAACATCAGCGAAGCCTTCCCGTCAGCAGGCGGAACCGCAAGTCCTAGCTTCAATGTGACCCTTTGATGGCGACGGGATACCAGCGGACCTTAGGCGTTGCGCTATACGATGCACGGAAATTGTTTCCAATTCAGCGGCATTACAGCAAGTAGCGGTGCAAATCAAGTTGACGCATCGCAATACCCACTTCCGGAAGATTTCTAGGCAGACCAAGCAGCCCGGTTGACGCGCCCATTGGAGATGAACCCCATATCGACCGATATGCCGCGCACGCAATGGAGCAGATGGTTGGCGATCGAAGGCAATTTTTGCGCCGTGACTCGAAACGAAGGTCCAGAGACGCTCACTGCGGCAATCGGTTGGTGTTGCGCATCCAACACTGGAACCGCGATACATCGCAGGCCATCTTCCAACTCCTCATCGTCCACCGCGTAACCGCGACGGCGGGTCTTTTCGATCTCCACGCGCAGAGCCTCGGGAGTGGTGACGGTGCGGTGTGTGAAGCGCTCAAAGCGAGTGCGGTGCAGGATGTCGGCAACTCGGTCCTCTGGAAGAAAGGCCATGATCGCTTTTCCCACTGAGGTGCAATGCACGGAATTGCTGGCTCCGATGCGCGTGATCATGCGAACAGAGCGGGCAGGCTCAATTTTGTCGATGTAGATGATTCTCGCCTGTTCAAGGATACAAAGGTGCGCAGTCTCTTCGGTTTCGTTGACCAGACGACGCAGGTGGGGTTGGGCACGGTCGCGCAGGTCATATTGTTCGATCGCTCGGTTACCAAAGTCGAAAAGACGAAGCCCAAGGCGAAATTTTCCAGTCGAGGTCCGCTCCACCATGCGGTGACGCTCCAAAACCATCAAAAAGCGGTGCGCTGTACTTTTGTGCAGTTGCAGGGACGAGGATACCTGCGCCAATCCCAAAGGTGTATCACTTTCTGAGAGTAGGTCCAGAACGGCAAATGCCCTGTCCAGAGCTTGAACTTTGTAAGTACCTTGCGGGGAGACGTCTCGCACTGTGTTCTCCTGTTTCGTCTAATGTTGCCTCTCTAAGTTTGCAAGGAATGGGATGCTGTGTCAAGTTGTGATACGCGGTTTCTGCCTATGGGATCACAGCGGAAGATTGAATGAAGCTCGCGTTTTGAATTCACTACGTCGCCCCGAAGACCTATTTTCCCTGGAGAGCGTCTCCCTCGCCCGGTGCTAAAAAGAGGTTGCCTTCTAGCCCGTGCTGGCGGGTATAGAGGTCGTAATAGCGACCGTGAAGAGAGTAGAGCTCCGAATGGCTGCCACGCTCCACAATGAGCCCCTCTTCGACCACCAGGATCTGATCGGCGCGGCGAATGGTCGAGAGCCGGTGGGCAATCACGAAGGTGGTGCGCCCCTGCATCAGTTGGTTAAGCCCCGCCTGGATCATGGCTTCCGACTCAGAATCCAGCGAACTCGTCGCTTCGTCCAGAATCAGAATTCGCGGATCGGCCAGCAGGGCGCGCGCAATCGAAAGTCGCTGTCGTTGGCCACCAGAGAGCTTGACGCCTCGCTCACCGACAATGGTGTCGTAGCTTTCTGGAAAGCGCTCGGCAAACTCGTCTACACGTGCGGTGCGGCAGGCAAAAAGAAATTGTTCTTCGGTGGCCTCGGGGCGCGAGAAGAGAATGTTCTCGCGGATGGTGCCGTCGAAGAGAAACGAATCCTGCAAGACCACACCTAACTGCGAACGAAAAGTATTCAGATCGACATGCGCCAGATCCACGCCGTCCACAGTGATGCGGCCTTTCGATGGCGTGTGAAAGGCGCACAACAAGCTGATAATGGTGGACTTGCCTGATCCTGATGAACCCACCAGAGCGGTCACCGATCCCTGCGCGGCCTCAAAGCTGACGCCGTGCAGAACCGATTTTTCTGGCGTATAGGCGAACTCGACCTCTTCAAAACTGACCGTACCCGCAATGGACGGCATCTTCAGGGTGCGCTCGGGGCTCTGGTTTTCTTCCAACTCGGACATGATTTCGCCGGTGCGGTCCAAGCCGGCAAAGGCCTCGGTCAATTGTGTGCCGATATTCACGATCTGGAAGACTGGTGCAATCATGAAAGCCAAAAACATGTTGTAGCTGAAGTAGTCGCCGACCGACCAAGTGCCCGCCAGTACGCGATGCCCGCCCAAACCTATCACTATCGCCGAAACCAGTCCCAGCACTGTGGTGGAGGCGGCGGCCAGCGAACTGGTCATGGTCAGCGACTTCATCACGTTCGTCAGCAGCCGCTCCACGCCCAGGGCGAAGACGCCAGCCTCGCGCTCTTCGGCGTGATAACCCTTGATGACGCGCGCCCCGCCCAATGATTCGGTCAACCGCCCGGTCACTTCGGCATTGATCTTGGCGCGTTCGCGAAAGATGGGGCGGATGATTTTGAAACCATATTGCAAGACGAAAATAAAGGTACCCATCACGGCAAAAACGGTGAGCGTGACCGTGGCGCTGCGATGCAGCAGGTAAAGGAAGGCTAGCACCGCAGTCAGCAGTCCGCCAACAAACTCGACCAAGCCTGTTCCGACCAGGTTGCGGACGCCCTCGACGTCGCTCATGATGCGCGCTACCAGTGTGCCTGTCCGGTTTTCGTCGTAGTAGGAGACCGAGAGCAGGCCCACGTGCCGCTGAACTTGACAGCGCATTTCGGCGATCAGCCGCTGCCCGGCCTTCGAGAGCAATTGCGTCAGAGAAAACGAAGTGATGGCTTGCACCAGCATCGCCGAAAAGACCAAAGCGATGAAGAACGGCAGCTTGTCGGGATGCGGATGCGTGGGCGACAGCACAGTATCGAGAAGCGGCTTGGAGGTATAGGGAAGCACCAACCCAGCCACGCGATTGACCACCATCAGCGCCATGCCCGCAGCGAGCAGCCCGAGCCGCGGAACGACCAGAGAGCGGATTTGCGGCCACAGCTTTTTCAAGCTGGGCTTGCGCTTGGGCAGATCAGTCTGGCCGGCACGAGCGCTACTGCGGTACGAACGCTCGGCGCGCGTTGCCATGCCCATCCCTCCGGTTCGCAGGCCGCCCACGCGCTAAACCTTTCCTGAAATTCGCGCGTTGATGAAGGAGCGCACACAGAGCAGTATGTAAATAAACATCAGGCCAGCGAGGGCTAGCTTTGAAGTGAGCGCAAACGCGTTTGGTTCCAGGCCGAGCGACACGGCATGCACGTAGCCGCGCACCGCCTCAATTGCGCCGCCCAAAAAGCCCAACAGGCCGATGGATACGTTGACGTGCATATAGAGCTTGCGCCGGCTTTCGTTTGGACTGATTGCCAGAAAGCCGAAAATCCCCAGCGCCAAGCCAAAGTAAGAGGGAATCAGCGAGGTGGGATGCACACCGCCAGTGCCGATGTAGCCCGCCAGTCCCAGGGCAATCAAAAGAACCGCAAAAATCAGTGTTACTTTCGCCATCAGGCGTTACCTCAAGGAGAAGAATTTGTTTCTACCTGAATGGATGTGCGCCAACCGGCGAACGACTCACAACCCGATCCAGGCAAGGACTTTCGCCACGGCTTCTGCCGTCGTTTGCGCGTCAGCCAAGTGTAGAACGTCGACGCCCGCAGGTGGTTCAAGCGTAGCCAACTGGCTGCCAAGCAAATTGGGATTCATATAGTGGCCGGCGCGATGCGCCAGGCGTTCTTCCAACTGCGCACGTGGTGGGTCCAGCCATACAAAGCGTAGTTCGTCGAGCCCTGCTGCGAGCCGCTCGCGATAACTGGCTTTGAGCGCCGAGCAGGTGAGAATTCCACTTGCTCCATTACGCTTCCATGCGGACAGGATCTCATGCAATTCGTTCAGCCAGGGCTTCCGGTCTTCGTCGTTTAAGGCGATACCAGACGCCATCTTGTTGCGGTTTGCTTGGGAGTGGTAGTCGTCTCCTTCGGCAAAGCTCCATCCGGTTTTCGTCACCAGTCCCGCCGCCAATGTGGACTTGCCCGATCCACTTACGCCCATCAGCACCAGAATCAACCGTAATCTCCTCTTCCGCAACCCTTGCCAGCGGAACACTCAGCCAGTGTACAACCATGTTCGTGGACTATGATGAGGTTTCCGCTAGCCGTAGCTCTGGGGTGGTCTTCGAACGCAGTGCATCGCTTTGCCCTTATTGATCAAGGAGTTTGGCCCCCCACATCACCGGTGGGTATTTTCAGGCCATACGCAGGCTTCCAGGACGTTAGTAGATGCTACTGTGAAGTCTCTTGCTCTCGTAAAAATATTCAGGCCCAAAATGGTTATTTCCCACAAACGTTCTCGATAACACCAAAGCGTTATCTAAAGTAATCGAAGTGCTATTTATGTTTTTTCTAATCTATCCGATGATTCATTTGTAGACAGATTCACGTGAACGAAATAAGGAGAAGTATATGCACGATCTGCTGATTGCCCTGGCTTTTATTGGAATGATTGTTGCTCCTGCTATTGTTGCCGCCAAGTCTGGGACCGACGCCACGGAAGATGGCGACTAAAGACGGCAGCTTTTCCCCAGCTACGCTCTTCGCATAGAACCGCCCGGCGATCCCAGGGGGTGCGGGATCAAGTCAGCGTTCAGACCTCGCGGAAGATTGCTCTTCGCCGCTCCACCCGTTAGACTTGGGTTTTGAGGGGCTATCCATGTTGGTTGTCATGAAGGCACAGGCCACGCCCGAAGAGATTCAGGCGGTTTGCGAACATATTGAGCAGTTGGGCTTCCGCGCCCATGCGCTTCCCGGCGCTCAGCGCACCGCCATTGGCATCACCGGTAACAAGGGCGAAGTGGACCGTGGCAATCTGGAAGAACTTTCTGGCGTCGCTGAAGTCATTCGCGTGACCAAGGCCTACAAGCTGGCCAGTCGCGACGTAAAGCAGGAAGACACCGTCATCAGCTTTGCTGGTTCCGATGCCACCATCGGTGGCAGAGGATTGGCGGTCATTGCTGGTCCTTGCTCGGTTGAAACCCGCGAACAAGCCTTTTCCATCGCCGAAAAAGTCGCTGCCTCCGGTGCGCAGTTCTTTCGTGGAGGCGCTTTCAAGCCCCGTACATCTCCCTATGCGTTCCAAGGTCTTGGCCTTGAAGCATTGCGCATCATGGCGGATATCCGCTCGGAGTTTGGCTTGCGTATCGTCACCGAAGCCATGGACAGCGAGAGTTTGGAACTGGTCGCCGAATGGGCGGATGTCATCCAGATCGGCGCTCGCAATATGCAGAACTATTCCTTGCTGAAGAAGGCTGGAAAACTGCGCAAACCGGTGCTGATCAAGCGCGGCCTCTCGGCTACTCTCGAAGAATTTCTCATGTCAGCCGAGTACGTCATGAGTGAGGGAAACTATCAGGTCATTCTCTGTGAGCGCGGGGTGCGCACCTTTACCGACCACACCCGCAACACCCTCGATCTGAGCATTGTTCCCGCCGTGCAGCGCGTCAGTCACCTGCCCATTCTGGTTGATCCAAGCCACGGAACCGGGCGACGCGATAGCGTGTTGCCCATGGCCCGTGCTGGAGTTGCATCGGGCGCCGACGGCATTCTGGTCGAGGTCCATGACCACCCCGAAAAGGCGCTTTCCGACGGCCCCCAGTCCATCTACCCTGAACAGTTTGCTACCATGATGAACGAGATCGGGCAGATTGCCCCAGTGGTGGGCCGCTACCTGCCGCGCGGCGTACACGTTGCGACGGTTGCAAGCTAATCCAGGCATTCCAAGTTCTTGATTTTGAGACTTGGAATGCCACATTTTCCCAAAGGTACCCCCCTGAGCAAAGCGACGGATCTGCGCTAGAACGCCGAAAGAACCTCATGATCGCGACGAAATTTTCTCTTTCACATCTTTTTGTTCTTTCTCTGCTGCCTTTAACCCTGGCCGGTTGCCGCACCCACGACTTTCCTCAGTACCCATCCAACTATCGCGAATACGCCTATGTGACCAACGGCTCCAGCGGCACGGTCAGCGTCTTGGATGTGGTCAATGTGCGACTGGACCGCGAATTGGCCGTCGGCCAGAATCCGGTTGCCGTGGCTGCCAGCCCCACCCGCAACGAAGTTTATGTGGTTAACTCCGGCGCGACCGGCGCACAAGGGTTCGTCTCGGTTATTGATGCCACCAAAAACGCGGTCGCGGCCACCATCACTGTGCAGCGCGCGCCGGTGTCGATTGAAATCGATCCGACCGGTAAGTTGGCCTACGTGGCCAACTCCGGCTCCAACTCCATCTCCGTGGTCGACCTCCATGCACGCCGCGAAATCGGCTCCATAGGTACGGGGGAAGAGCCGGTTTCCGCGCGTCTGGCACCCGATGGAAAGACCTTGGTGGTGGCCAACCGCCGCGGCAACTCGGTTACCATTATCGATCCCATCACCCGCACGATCCGAGCCATCTTCGAGGGCTGCCCCGGAGCATCGGACGCTATCGTTCTGCCCGATTCGTCCAAGACATTTGTGGCATGTTCGGGCGGCCATCAGGTCATTTCCGTTGCTCTGGCACATTCAGAGGATAAAAAAACAAATCTCAAGAGCGAGACCAATGTCGCCAAGCCAGACCGTCTAGAAGCCTTCTTGGACGTGGGTAAAGCGCCTTTGCAATTGGCGGTGAAGCCCGATGGCGGTGAGCTGTTTGCTCTCAATTCGCTCTCCGATTCCATCTCTGAGGTCGTCACCGGCAACAACGATGTGGGGGGAGCCTATATGATTGGCTCCAATCCGGTCCGGGGCTTGGTCTCCAACGATAATTCGACGCTTTATGTGGCCAATTTCAGCTCTCAATACGTAACCATCTACGCGGTTGGTGATGGCAAGCTGGCTGGCTCCATCCGGGGCGGCGACGGTCCCTCTGCGATGGCTTTTTCGTCCTATGGCCACCTGCTCTTCGTGGTTGACGCTCGTTCCTCTGACGTAGCTGTGGTACGCACTCACACTCCCAAGCCCTCGCTCCTCACCTTGCTTCCTACCGGACGGAACCCCAACGCTATCGCTATCAAAGCCTTCCAACTACACTGATTTGTTAGCAGCCTGTGGCGAGGGTCCGGTTTTAAAAGGGCGTGGCTCTAATCGTGCCATAAAGCTTTAACCAACCCCTACCCTTCAACCGGGTTTGCTCTTCAATTCGCTGATTTGGGCTTTCGCGTGGTCCGGACGACAGGCTTGGCTTCGCTGGGTTTGGGAATGGCGTCGAGATCGACTTTGCCTTCGGCTAACTGCATAAGAAATCCCTGGGCGGAAAAGGGCGTGGCGTCTTTGAAGACTTTGTTGGCGCGCAGGTAGCTGCCGTCGGGCTGCTGGAGCCGGGCCTTGGTGGTGTCGGCAAGATAGGCGGGTAGAATTTCCTCGTGAATGCGGGCGCGGGCGGCAGCATCGCGCACCGGAAAAACTACCTCGCAGCGCTCGAAGAGGTTGCGTGGCATCCAGTCAGCCGAACCGAGATAGATTTCATCGTCGCCGCCGTTGGCGAAGTGAAAGATGCGGGAGTGTTCGAGAAAGCGTCCGACGATGGAGCGGACCCGAATGTGCTCAGAAAGGCCCTTGACGCCGGGGCGGAGAATCGACAGGCCGCGCACGATGAGGTCGATTTCGACGCCAGCCTGCGAGGCCTGATAGAGCGCCTCAATGACGGAGGGCTCCAGCAGCGCGTTCATCTTGGCGACGATGTGGGCGGGACGTCCGGCCTGGGCGTGCTCCTGCTCACGGCGGATGAGGCCGAGGAAGCTTTCGGCCATGGTGAGGGGCGCGACCAGCAGAGGGCGGTAGTCGTCGATTTCGGCGTGAGCAGTCAGATAGTTGAAGACCATGTGAATGCGCTCGGTGATCTGCGGATCGCAGGTGAGCAGACTCAGGTCGGTATAGAAGCGGGCGGTGACGGGGTTGTAGTTTCCGGTGCCAAGGTGGCAATAGCGGCGGGTGACGCCGTCCTCGTCGTGGCGTACCAGCATGGCCAGCTTACAGTGGGTTTTGAGGCCGACCACACCGTGAAAGACCTGTACCCCAGCGTCTTCCATCGAGCGCGCCCAGCGGATGTTGGAGGCTTCGTCGAAGCGCGCCATAAGCTCGACCACCAGAGTGGCTTCCTTGGTGGCGGCGGCTTCGATCAGCGCGGCAAAAACCGGCGAATCGTGGCTGGTGCGGTAAAGGGTTTGCTTCATCGAGACGACGGCGTCATCTTCCGCGCCCTGCTGAATGAACTCGACCACCGGATCGTACGAGTCGTAGGGGTGGTGGAGGAGAATGTCGTGCTGGCGTAGCTCGTCGAAGATGTTGGTCGATTTGCGGCTCAGCTTCAGGGTTTTGGGCGTGAAGGGCGGAAACTTGAGGTCTTTGCGGTCCACGTCGCTATAAAAAAAGATGAGGCGCGAAAGGTTGACGGGGCCATCGTCGGCGAAGACCTGGTCTCCGTCGAGTTCGAAGTTGACGCGGAGCCGCTCGACGATCTCAGGGTCGGCTCCAGTTTCGATTTCCAGTCGAACCGCGTCGCCTTTGCGGCGGTTGTGGAGTTCGACGCGAATGGTCTCAAGCAGCGAGCGAGCCTCTTCCTCCTCGAAGTAGAGGTTAGAGTTGCGCGTGACGCGGAAGGCGGCGCGGGCCAGTACCTCGAAGCCGCGATACATGCCGGCTAGGTTTTGCGTAATCAGATCTTGCAGAAGCAGATAGTCGTGCGCGCCCTCTGCCGACGGCAGGCGGACAAAGCGTGGCAGCGCGCGGGGAACCGTGACGACGCCAAGAACTTGAGGGCCAGAGCTGCGGCGCTTGCGCCGGAGCAGCAACGCGAGGCAAAGGGCTTTGTTCAATACGCGTGGAAACGGATGCGCTGGGTCAATGCTGATGGGCGTCAGCAGGGGGTCTACCTCGCGCTGAAAATAGTTCTGGGCAAAGTCGCTGGCCTTTTCGTCCAGTTCGTTCCACTCCAGAAGGCGCACACCTTGCTTGCGCAACTCAGGAAGAAGATGCTTGTTCCAGCAGCGGTATTGGGAGTCGACGAAACTGTGAATTTCGGCGGTAAGCACGGCCAAGGACTCATCGGGGCGGTTGCCGTCATAGCCGGGCTCTCGATAGCCGTCTTCGATGCGTTGCATGAGCCCGGCCTGACGAATTTCTACGTACTCGTCCAGGTTGGAGCCAGTGATGGCAAGGAACTTGACCCGTTCCAGGAGCGGATTGGTGGGGTCTTCGGCTTCTTCGAGCACCCGCCGGTTGAACTGCATCCAGGAGTGGTCCCGGCCGTTGAAGAGTTTCTGCTTTTGTGTGATTCTCGCCATGGATTTCGCTGCTTATGCTGTAGTTGGCAGTCTACAGCGTTTTTAAGAAAAACTGAAGTTAAAGTCTCTGAAAAGAACATAAAAGCAGCAATCGGTTAGGGAAGAGGCGCGAAAGGGATCGAATGATGAGGCTATGGACCGGTAAAAAACGGATCGCGTTGCGCGGTACTTGCCCGAACGGCTCCAGATGGCAGGTCAACCATCCGGCGCCCTTGGTAGAGTACAATTTCTGAATCAAATTGCGCCATGTGACAGATGCGTTCTAACCAATCGCAATCAAGCTATATGCAAAAACCACCTACTTGATTGCGATGCAAATTCTTCGCAAAAGGAGTGGGAAAAACAATGCGTACTTTCTTTGCGGCTCCAGCCGTTCTTGTGGCGTCATTTTTCTACGGTTCGTTCCACGTTCAAGCGCAAACTGCGCTGTCGCTTCCGGGTTGCGAGGCGTCGCCGGAAGTGCGCAAGACACTGGACGAAAAGCTCGATTACAGCGAACTGGACAAGATGAAATACACCGAGCAACATGCTTTCGAGCGTCAGGTGCTTGAAGATTTGGTTGCCAAGTACCCTCGTGAGCTGGAGCCTAGTGAAACCCTTGGTAGCCGTATCCATCAATATTTTCCGGACGAGTATCCTGCCTTCCGCGACCGGCGAATCAAGGCGGCCAAGGACAATCCCAACGACCCGCTGGCGCTGCTGCTGGGCGGCGAGGCGCTTGCGGGCAAAGACACGCCGGAGACTATTCGCCTGTGGGAAGCGGCCAAGGCCAAGGCGCCCAGCTTTCCCTGGCCGGCTCTCAAGCTGGCGGGGCTTTACGCCGACGGTAAGCGCGCCGACCCCGTCAAAATGAAGGAAAACATCGAGGCGTTTTTTGCCTCCTGCCCTGCCTCCACGGATGGCTATGCG
>Ga0302320_10015308_pt1 | contig 15777 bp, 14 predicted proteins | sample Bog_T0_3_FD_202130 | JGI IMG/M metagenome (GOLD analysis project Ga0302320, IMG submission 202130) | Peat permafrost microbial communities from Stordalen Mire near Abisko, Sweden - Bog_T0_3 | ecosystem: Environmental > Terrestrial > Soil > Wetlands > Peat | place: Sweden: Abisko, Stordalen Mire... | reverse complement strand
GGAAGATGGGTGTGGCGCGCGGGTCGATGTAGGGCAGGACGATGCCGTCCTGCGTTGAGGTGGAGGTGGGTGGGGCGGTGAGGTTTGCGGCGCGGAAGAGTGCGTCGTATCGGGCGGCGCGTTCGCGGCGCTGCTGGTTCCACGCTGGGAGATAGCGGAGCTTGACGGAAAGGACGGCGGCCTGGATTGCGTCGAGACGGGAGTTTGCGCCAACCTCGTCGTGATAATAGCGCTGGGTCATGCCATGGTTGCGCGGGGACCGGGCGCGGGCCGCGATCTCGGCGCTGTGCGTCGTGACGAGTCCGGCATCGCCGAAGGCGGAGAGGTTTTTGGTGGGGTAGAAGCTAAAGGCGGCTGCGAGGCCGAGGGAGCCGGCGTGTTTGCCGTTCCATGCAGCGCCGAAGGCCTGAGCGGCGTCTTCGATGAGAAGGAGGCCGGGGTGGGATTGCGAGAGCGCGGTGAAGGCGTCCCAGTCGGCGCACTGGCCGAAGAGATGGACGGGGAGGATGGCTTTCGTATTGGCGGCGGCTGGGCTGCTGAGGAGTTCGGCGACAGAGGCGGGTGAGAGGTTGAAGGTGTGGGGGTCGATGTCTGCGAAGAGCGGGCGGGCTCCGGCGCGCAGGATGGCAGAGGCGGAGGCGAAGAAGCTGAAGGGGGTGGTGATGACGCCGTCTGGCTGGCTGCTGCTGCGAATCGCTCGGGTGCTGTCGCCGATGCCCGAGGCTGCGAGGGCGAGCCAGAGGGCGTCAGTGCCGCTGGCGCATCCTATGGAGTGTGGGACCGCGCAGGCTGCGGCCGCCGCGGTCTCGAAGTCTGCGACATGCGGGCCGAGGATGAAGTGTTGCGAATCGCAGACCTGAGCGATGGCCTCAAGAATCTCCTTCCGGAGGGGGCCAAACTGGCGAGAGAGATCGAGCATGGGGACGGGCTGCGGGGGGATTTGCGACACGGAGCAATGGTACAACGCAGACGGCGGAGACCTTTGGCGCGGATGAAGCGTCTAATAATGTTAGATATCCCACGATGGACAGAGTGGAGCTGGAATGCTCGCCCGGAGCTTGGCGGGCGCGAGTTCCGAGTTGAAAAACCGATCCGATACTCGTATTGTGATCTGACCTTAATAAACGGACAAAGTGCTGCTACCAAGTTGACCTCTGTCGTTGGGACTTATCCGAGGAACCCGATGGATTAGGGATTTACTTTTTTCCAGGCAACGAGCCAAGCGAAGGAGATCGGCATCATGGAATCAAAGCCGGCACAGAATATTCAGGATACATTTCTCAACACGGTCCGCAAGGACAAGACTCCGGTGACCATTTATCTGGTGAGCGGGGTGAAGTTGACGGGCAAGATCCGGTCGTTCGACAAGTACTCGGTGCTGCTGGAGAACAACTCGCAGGAGCAGCTGATCTTCAAGCACGCGATCTCGACCGTAGTGAGCGGCCGTGTGGGGTCGCATACGGACGCGAAGATTGAAAGCAGGCCGCAGGGCGTGACGGCAGGACATCCGGCGTCGTCCGCGACTGTGCCGGAGGCCGCGGGTGTCGCGGGCGACTGAGCATTCCCACACCCGATGAGGGCAGAGTGACTCTTGCAGAGGCCCAGAAGGCCGCTTCGCGCGCGACGAGGGCGAAGCGTCGCGCGGCTCCGCGGGAACAGGCCGTGCTGGTGGCGGTCGAGTTTACAGGACGCAGGCGGGGGCTGACTGCGGCGGCGAAGCTGGCGCGGGATGCGGCTGCGATTGTTGCGGTGTCTGAGAATGAGGGTGTCGATGCTGCAGGCGCAGATATGGACCTCGACTTTGCGGCGTCGCTGGCGGAGTTTGAGGAGCTGGCGCGCAGCGCGGGTGCGGACGTGGCGGCGACGCTGGTGCAGCGGCGCGCGAGGCCGGATGCAGCGACGCTGGTGGGACAGGGCAAGCTGGAAGAGCTCGCGGGCGTGGCGGCATCGGCACATGCGGACGTGGTGCTGTTCGACCACGATCTGTCGCCGTCGCAACTGCGCAATCTGGAGGCGAAGCTACCCTGCAGGGTGATTGACCGGACGCAGCTGATCCTGGATATCTTTGCGCGCCATGCAAGGACGCGCGAGGGCCAGATGCAGGTGGAGCTGGCGCAGCTGGAGTATCAGCTGCCGCGGCTGGCGGGACGAGGCAAGGCGATGTCGCAACTGGGCGGCGGGATTGGGACGCGCGGACCGGGCGAGACGCAGTTGGAGACGGACCGGCGCAAGATCAACCTGCGCATTGACCACGTGAAGGAGCAGCTGGAGTCGGTGCGGCGGATTCGGCGGCAGCAGAGGCAGAGGCGCGAGGCTGTCCCGGTGCCTGTGGTGGCGCTGGTGGGCTATACGAATGCGGGGAAGAGTACGCTGTTCAACGCGCTGACAGAAGCAGGTGTGCTGGAGTCGGCGCGGATGTTTGCGACGCTTGACCCGAAGCTGAAGCAGTTGCAGTTGCCGAGTCGGCGCAAGATACTGCTATCGGACACGGTGGGGTTCATTCGCAATCTGCCGCATACGCTGGTGACGAGCTTTCGCGCGACGCTGGAGGAGGTAGAGCGAGCCGAGGTGCTGCTGCATGTGCGTGACGCTTCGAGCCCGATGATGGAGGAGCAGAAGAGGCAGGTTGAGGTGGTGCTCGGCGAGTTGGATGTGCAGGGCAAGCCGGTGATTGAGGTGCTAAACAAGATTGATCTGCTGCCGCAGGAGGAGCGTGCGCGACTGGAGCGCGGATGCAGAGCGCAGGGCAGCGGAGGGGCGGTTACGGTGGCGGTCTCAGGACTGACGAAGTACGGACTGGGGCAGTTGCTGGAGGCGATCGACGAGGCGCTTGTGGCTGATCCGCTGGTTGAGTCGAGACTGCGTGTGCCACAGTCGGAGGGCGCGGCGCTGGCCGCGCTGGAGGCGGGAGCGGTGGTCCGCGAGAAGAGGTTTGAGGGGAATCTGGTGCATCTGACGGCGCGCGGGCCGGCGTCGCTGCTGGCGCGCTACGGGCGATTTCGGGAGAGACAGTTGTAAGTTGGTAGTTGTGAGTAAAGGCGAGAGATGCGGATTGCTATAAAACTCTCCGATTTCTATTTCGGTATTAAACAGTACAGGCCGCCTGTCGGGGAGCGGAGGTGGTGTCCCCAGACCACGCGACCTGTGCGACCCAGGACATAGGGTCTTGGTGGTGTTTAAAGTTTATTCCTTCGCAGTGGTTTGTCAAAGGGGGGTTTTCACAGGTGGTAAACATGCGGGCTTTGAAGTGTGCGAATAACGGACTTAGAGATCGAATATCGAAGGTAGAGGTTTGACACCTTCGCAAGCCCTTTGCTAGAACTAGGTGTACCCAGCATGTGCGCAAGGCCGGTATCCGTACCCCTCGTGTCTTAGGATTCCCATCTCCTAGCCTGCTTCAACCATGAGTTCCATACTGCAACAACTCGGCGGACTTGTGCTCGGCTCCGTGCCGACGATGGTCTTGTTCCTGCTGTTGGTGGTGGCTTATGGAGTGCTGGTGCGCCGTCCGCTGACGGCGACGCTGGCGGAGCGACAGGCGCGGACCGGTGGCGCGCTGGAGAAGGCGCGCGCTGCGATCTCCGCGGTGGAGGCGAAGACCGCGGAGTATGAAGAGAGGCTGCGCAAGGCGAAGGCGGAGATATTTGCGGCGCGCGAGCAGCGCGTGAAGCAGTGGAACGCCGAGCGTGAAGAGGCTCTGGCGCAGGCACGCGGCGCCACCGGCGAGAAGGTGAACGCGGCGAAGGCCGAGATCGAGCAGGGCGTTCTGGTGGCGCGCCAGCAGATTGAGGGAATGAGCGCGGAGTTGAGCGCGCAGATTCTGCGGGCGGTGATGCCGGCCGGGATCCAACCGGGGGCGACCCAGTGAAGAAGATTCTGACGAGGAGTGTGCTGGCTGGACTGACGCTGGCTGTGGTGCTTGGCGTGTCGTCCCATTTTGTTGAGGTGCGGGCGCAGACGCAGGCCGGCGCGACGGATTCCAAGACGATTCAGGATGACCAGCAGGAGAAGGACGAGAATTACGCCTATACCCATTCAAAGATGGTGCAGAAGATGGGTGGGATGGTGGGCATGAACGCTGACCAGTCGGCGACGGCGTTCCAGGTAATCAACTTCCTGATACTCGCCGCCGGAGTTGGCTGGGTGCTGGTGATGATTTTACCGAAGTGGTTTCGCGACAGGAATTCCACGATCCAAAAGGAACTTGTGGACGCACGGACAGCTACGGAAGCGGCGCGCGCGCGATTGGACACCATTGAAGAGCGGCTGGCGAAGCTGGATGGTGAGATCGCCGCGATGCGGTCGCAGGCGGAGCAGGATTGGAGCAGGGAAGAGCAGCGCATTCGGGCCTCGGTTGAGGGTGAGAAGCAGAGCATCCTGGCCGCGGCGGAGCAGGAGATTGCCGCTGCGACAAGCCATGCGCAGAAGGCGTTGCAACAATTTGCGGCGGAGCTGGCGATTGAGCAGGCGGCGCGCAAGCTGGTGGTTTCGGCCGAGACGGACCGGCTGCTGGTGCAGTCCTTCGCGACGCGGCTGACGGGCGACGAGTCTAAAAAGGGACAGAATTAATGGCCAGCGCTGCTCCTCGATATGCCCATGCCTTTGCCCAGGTGGCGGAGGCGTCTGGACTGGATGCTGCCGTTGCGCAGCAGCAGTTGCGCGATTTTGCGGAGATGCTGGCGGGAAGCAGCGAACTGGGCGAAGTACTGATGAACCCATCGATTGAGATGGCGCAGAAGCTGAAGGTGGTGGATGCGATTGCGGCGCGGGTGAAGATGGCGACGCAGGCGCGCAACTTTCTTGCGGTGATTCTGGAGCACGACCGGCTGGGTGAGTTGAACGAGATTCTGGCGGACTATGCGGAGCTGGTGGATGAAGATTCGGGCACTGCCGAAGCGACTATCACGACGGCGCGGCCGCTGAATGCGGAGGACCGCGTGCGGCTGGAGGAGCAGGTGACGAAGCTGGCCGGGGCGAAGGTGCATGCGAGCTACGCGGAGGATGCGAGCTTGCTGGGCGGGGCCGTGGTGCAGATTGGGTCGAAGGTGTATGACGGGTCAGTGCGCGCGCAGTTGCAGCAGCTGAAACAGAGATTGGTGAATGCGTAGAGATTAACCGGATTGAGATTCGATTGGGGTAGAAGAAAGACATGGCAAAGATTAATGCGGACGAGATAACCACGCTGCTCCGCCAGCAGATTGAGAACTACGAGCAGCGCATCCAAGTGGATGAGGTTGGCACGGTCATCTCGCTGGGCGACGGCATTGCGCGAGTGCATGGGCTGGACAAGGTGATGGCGGGCGAGCTGATTGAGTTTCCCCATGGCGTGGCCGGCCTGGCGATGAATCTGGACGAGGCCGACGTAGGCGCGGTGCTGCTGGGGGATTTCACCGAGATTCGCGAGGGCGACGAGGTCAAGCGCACGGGCACGATCATGTCTGTGCCGGTGGGCGATGCGATGATCGGACGCGTGGTGAATGCGCTGGGCGCGCCGATCGACGACAAGGGGCCGATCGACACCAAGGAGCGGCTGCCGGTGGAGCGGTTGGCACCGGGCGTGGTTGATCGCCAGGCGGTGCGCGAGCCGATGGCGACGGGGATCAAGGCGATCGACACCATGATCCCGATTGGCCGCGGGCAGCGCGAGCTGCTGATTGGCGACCGGCAGACCGGCAAGACGGCGATTGCACTGGACACGATCATCAACTCGGCGAAGAACAATTTGATCTGCATCTACTGTGCGATTGGGCAGAAGCGGTCGAGCGTGGCGCAGATCGTGAAGACGCTGGAAGAGTACGGCGCGATGAAGTACACGATCGTGGTGGCTGCGACTGCCAGCGAGCCGGCGCCGATGCAGTACCTGGCGCCCTTTGCGGCGACCGCAATGGGCGAGTACTTCCGCGACTCGGGGCGGCACGCTCTGGTGATCTACGACGATCTTTCTAAGCACGCGGTGAGCTATCGCGAGATATCGCTGCTGCTGCGGCGGCCTCCGGGACGCGAGGCATATCCGGGCGATGTGTTTTATCTGCATTCACGGCTACTGGAGCGGAGCTCGAAGGTGAGCGATAAGCTGGGCGGCGGGTCTCTGACCGCGCTGCCGATCATCGAGACGCAGGCGGGCGATGTGTCGGCGTACATTCCGACCAATGTGATCTCGATTACGGATGGGCAGATTTTTTTGGAGACTGACCTGTTTAACTCCGGCGTGCGGCCGGCGGTGAATGTGGGGCTGTCGGTCTCGCGCGTGGGGTTTGCGGCGGCGATCAAGGCGACCAAGCAGGTTGGCTCCACGCTGAAGCTCGATCTTGCGCAGTATCGCGAGCTGGCGGCGTTCTCGCAGTTCGGGTCGGACCTGGACAAGGTGACGTTGCAGCAATTGAACCGCGGCGTGCGGCTGACCGAGCTGCTGAAGCAGCCGCAGTTCCAGCCGCTGCCGGTGGAGAAGCAGGTTGTGATTCTGTTCGCGGGCGTCAACGGCCTGCTGGACGATGTTGAGGTCTCGGACCTGCGCGCGTTTGAGGATGGGTTCTATCCGTATCTGGAGAGCGCGGCGCCGGCGATCCTGACCGACATTGCGACCAAGAAGGCTCTGGACGACGACCTTAAGAAGCGCCTGACCGAAGCGGTGAAGGAGTTCAAGGCGTCGTTTCTGGCGGACCTGAAGGAGAAGAAGGATGCGGGCCAGCAGGAGACGGCGGCGGCCAAGTAGACGATGGCGAATGTACTCGATCTTCGGCGGCGCATCCGCAGTGTGAAGAACACGCGGCAGATCACGAAGGCCATGAAGATGGTCTCGGCGGCGAAGCTGCGCCGGGCGCAGGACAGGGCGATGAAGGCACGGCCCTATGCGCGGATGCTGACGAGCGTGCTGGTGTCGCTGGTGCGTCGGACCGACTTATATAACGAGCAGACGGGCGAGATCATTCATCCGCTGCTGGTGGAGCGCGAAGAGAAGAACGTGCTCGTGGTGGTGATTGCGGGCGATAAGGGCTTTGCGGGCGCATTCAATTCGAACATCGGCAAGGCGGCGCAGAGGTTTGTCGACGAGCGGCGCGGTTGGGGGCAGACGATCGACCTGGAGCCGGTGGGCAAGAAGGCGATCGCGCTCTACAAGAAGCGATATCCCGCGGCGAACTACGAGAAGACTGAGAAGCATTACGACAACGATCTTTCCACGCATTATGAGACGGTGCGGCATCGCGCGCAGCCGATCGAAGTGGTGGCGGAGCACCCGGGGTTGCTGTTGCGGGTGGATATCGACGATGTGTCGGAGATGGCGCAGTCGATTGTGGATCGCTATAGCCATGCGGAGATCGATTCGGTGTACGTTGTCTACAACGAGTTCAAGAGTGTGATCGCGCAGCGCGTTGTGGTGGAAAAGCTGCTGCCCATCCGCAAGCTGGGCACGCCTGAGATTACGGCGGCGGAGGAGATGACGGAGGAGCAGCGCGAGGCGGTAGCGCGCGCGGCCGCGACCTCTGGGATTTCGATTCATGCGCCCGAGGACGAAGAGGTTGCGGAGGAGGAGTCGAAGAAGTTCGGCACGGCCGAGGTGGACTACATCTACGATCAGCAGCCGGAGCGGCTGTTTCGCCATCTGATGCCGCGCTATGTGACGACGCAGATATTTCATGCCCTGCTGGAGTCGGCGGCGGCGGAACATGCGGCGCGCATGACGGCGACCGATGCGGCGACCAAGAATGCGGGCGACCTGATCGACAGTTTGAGCCTGACTATGAACCGTGTGCGCCAGGCAGCGATTACCAAGGAGATTATTGAGATTGTGAGCGGGGCAGCGGCGCTGTAAGCCGTGCCCGAGACAGAGAGACTATGGCAGAAAATATTGGCAAGGTAATTTCGATCAGCGGACCGGCCGTTGATATTCAGTTCGAAGAGAAGGCGATGCCGCCGATCTACCAGGCGGTGCGGATCGTCTCCGACGGCTTTAATGTGCCGAAGCCGATGTCGGTGATTGTCGAGGTGCAGCAGCACCTGGGCGAGGGCCGTGTGCGCTGCATCGCGATGGTGGCGACCGAGGGATTGGTGCGCGGGATGAAGGCGATCGACACGGGCGCGGGCATTACGGTGCCGGTGGGCCGCGGGACGCTTGGACGCGTGCTCAATGTGCTCGGGGAACCTGTCGATGAGCTCGGGCCGGTGACCTCGGAGTTCCATATGCCGATCCATCGCCAGGCGCCGGCGTTCGACGAGCAGGCGACCAGCGAGGAGATGTTTGAGACCGGGATCAAGGTGATCGACCTGATCCAGCCATTTCTGAAGGGCGGAAAGATCGGACTGTTTGGCGGGGCCGGTGTCGGCAAGACTGTGGTCATTCAGGAGCTGATCAATAACGTGGCGACCAAGCACGGCGGTTTCTCGGTTTTCGCGGGCGTGGGTGAGCGGACGCGCGAGGGCAACGATCTGTGGGTCGAGTTCCAGGAGTCGGGCGTTATCGATCTGAAGGACTTTTCGAAGTCGAAGGCGACGCTGATCTATGGGCAGATGACTGAGCCTCCGGGGGCGCGCCTGCGGGTGGCACTGACCGGGCTGACGGTGGCGGAACACTTCCGCGATTTTGAAGGCGCGGACACACTGCTGTTTATCGACAACATCTTCCGGTTTACGCAGGCGGGTTCGGAGGTTTCGACGCTGCTGGGGCGCATGCCTTCTGCGGTGGGATACCAGCCGAATCTGGCGACGGAGATGGGCGAGCTGCAGGAGCGGATCACGTCGACGAAGAAGGGCTCGGTGACTTCGGTGCAGGCGGTGTATGTGCCGGCGGACGATCTTACCGATCCGGCGCCGGCGACGACGTTTGCGCATCTGGATGCGACGACCGTGCTCTCGCGGCCGCTCTCGGAGTTGGGAATTTATCCGGCGGTCGACCCGCTGGCCTCGACCTCGCGCATTCTTTCGCCGCGTGTGGTGGGGCAGGAGCACTACGATGTGGCGCAGGGTGTGAAGAAGATTCTGCAGCGGTACAAGGACCTGCAGGACATCATTGCGATCCTGGGCATCGACGAGCTCTCGGAAGAGGACAAGACGACAGTCGCCCGTGCGAGAAAAGTCCAGCGGTTCCTCTCGCAGCCGTTCCATGTAGCGGAGATCTTTACTGGCATCCCGGGCGCGTATGTAAAGGTCGAAGACACGGTGCGCAGCTTCAAGGAGATCATCGAGGGCAAGCACGATGCGATCCCGGAGCAGGCGTTTTATCTGAAGGGCGGCATCGAGGACGTGTTGGCTGCGGCGGAGAAGATGCAGGCAACGGCGTAGGGCGGTTGCAGGTTGCCGGTTGTTAGTTGCTGGTTGAAGGCGATATGGCTGAGGTGGGAAATAGTTCGGGGTTGTTGACGGTGCGGCTGGTCAGTCCCGACCGGCTGCTGCTGGACTGCACAGCGGAGGCGGTGGAGCTGCCCTCGTCGAGTGGCTATCTGGAGGCGCTGTACGGGGCGGCGCCGCTGCTCTCGGAGCTGGGCGCGGGCGAGGTGCGGCTGCATGGCGGGACCTCGGGCGACCAGAAGTTTTTTGTTGCGTGGGGATTTGTTGAGGTGCTTCCCGAACGGGTGATTATTTTGGCGGAGACTGCGCTGCACCCGCAAGAGATTGACAAGGCCGAGGCGCAGCAGGAGATGGAAGAGGGCGAAAAGATGTGGCGCGAGGCCGGCGACGAATGCGACAAGTACGAGCGGGCGAACGCGGTGATCCGGAAGGCGGAGGAGAAGCTGGCGAGCGCTGAGGGGCGCAGTACTTAAGGCAGAAAGCAGATACTGAGATTCTGGCTGCGCCAGAATGACAGCATCAGGGTGAATTGAGCCAGCGGCTGAGGCCGGTGGGTGGCAGATCGGGCGTCAGGAATTCGGTACGGTTGCCGAGGAGTTCGCCGGCGGCGAGGCGACCGCTGCGCGCGGCGCCTTCCATGGTGGAGGGCCACTCGGTGGCGGTCCAGTCGCCGGCGAGGTAGAGGCCGGGCCAGGTGGTGCGCCGCGATGGGCGGGAGGTATCGAGGCCGGGCGTGACGGAGAAGGTGGCGCGCGCCTCTTTGAGGATGCCGCTCTTGATCAGGCGGGCGCTGCGAACCTCAGGGAAGAAGCGGGCGAGTTCGGCGAGCGCGGGTGCGAGGATTTGCTCGCGGGACAGGAAGAGTTCAGTTTGTGAGCCGGCGATGACGAGTTCGACGTAGCTGCCGCGCTCGGGTGGGTAGCCGCGAATGCGCGACTTGTGAAAGAACCACTGGATGGTTGAGTCGAGTAGCCACGCGTGGTCGAGGTCGGTGATCTGGCGGTCGTACCACAGCAGGATGGAGATGAAGGGGGAGTGGGTGAAGCGGGCCATCTTGGCGAGGAGTTCTGCGCGGGCCTGCTCTTCATTCGAAGTGCAAAATTGCATTGTGGCGATGAGTTTTTGCGTCTGCTCGAAGGGCAGCGCGAGGATTACGTCGTCGGCGACGACGCTTTGTTCGCCGGAGCGGAGAAGCCAGCGGCCGTCGTGTTGCTGGGTTAGTTGTTCGACGCTGGAGCGCAGGTCGACGCGGCCTCCTTTGGCGCGGATAAGATTGACGCCGGCGTCGTAAAACTCGCTGAGCGGGATGGTGGGGATACCGAGGCGGCCGCCGGTGTCATTCTTGAGGAAGAGCTCGTAGAAGACCTTGCCGGCATACTTCATTGAGCAATTTGCGGCGCAGTCGTTGAGCGTGGCAAGGAGCAGCGGCTCCCACAGGTGTTGGATGGCGCGCTGGGTCTGGCGGGTGCGGCGGTACCATTGTGCGACGGACTCATCGTCCCGCCCGTGAGCGCCGCCGGCGAAGCTCAACAGGCCTTGCGCGACGGCGAGCTTGTCCGCGAGGCCGATCATCGAGAGATTGAGGAAGCTGGCGGCGTAGTGGAGGGGGGCGGGGAGAGCGGAGGGGGCTATGGCGCTTGCGCGAGTGGAGCGGGTCCGCGTGGCGGGTTCGAGATATATCTGTCGGTCGTACCAGCGGATTTGATCCGCGAGGCCGGCAGTGCTGCAGAAGTCGATGAGATTGGAGCAGCAGCCGACGAGGACGTGCTGCGAGTCGACTACCTCATCGAGCGCGGGATGCAGGTAGGAGTAAGCGCGGCCGCCGACGTAGGGACGGCGCTCCAGTACAGTGACGGTGGAGCCGGCGCTTGCGAGTGCCGCTGCTGCGTTCATACCTGCGACGCCCGCGCCGACGACCACTACGCTGCGTCCGGCGGCGGTCAACTGAGCACCCTGTTCCATGCGGCCATGAGCGCGCCGCGAGTGAGGATGGCGAGTTTGGTGGGGGTGGAGACGGAGGCGCGCTGGGTGAAGACGTCCATTTTGTGCGCGGCGATCTGGGCGAGGAGGTGGTGGTAGATGGCGACGAGAACGTGCATGGCGGCGCGGCTGTCGCGGTCGAGGAGTGGGATAAGTTTGCCGGCGGCGACGTAGTATTTTTCGGCACGGATGGCGAGGGTTGCGAGCATGGCGCGCTCGCGTTCGGTCATGGGTCGACCGGCGGCGAGCTCGCGCAGCTCGGGGATGGATTCGCCGAACTCGTCCATGAGGTCGAGGGGGATGTAGATGCGGTTGCGTTCGGCGTCCTCCTTGACGTCGCGCAGAATGTTGGTGAGCTGGAAGGCGACTCCGGTCTCCTCGGCCAGAGCTTCGGCGCGTGGGTCGGTGTAGCCGAAGATGCGGATGCAGACGAGGCCGACGACCGAGGCGACGAGGTAGCAGTAGCGATATAGATCGTCGAAGGTGGCGTAGGTTTGGGGTTCGGAGGGATTGGGGCGGGGTTCGAGGTCCATGGTGGTACCGGCGACCAGCTCCTCCAGCAGCGCATCGGGGATAGAGAAGCGTTGCTGGGTGTCGTCGAGGGCGAGAAATACAGGATTGGCTGCACTCTCGTATTCTGTCGAGGATGTGCGCGAGGCGCGCCAGGATTGCAGCCATGAGGTCATCTCCGCGCGGCGTGCCTCAAGGGACTTCGATTCGTTGTCGGCGATGTCGTCGGCGTGGCGCATGAAGGCGTAGACGGCGCACATGGCGTCGCTTTTGTGACGGGGGAGGACGCGAAAGGCCCAATAGAAGTTTTTGGCTTCGCGGCGGGCGACGTCACGGCAAAACTGGTATGCCTCAGCCGTACTCACAGCCTGAATGCCCGGCTTACTGGTCTCGGCAGGACTCACGCCGCGTGGGCTCCTGCCGAAGTGCGCGCCCGCAGCTTGCCAAGGAGTGCGCCGAGCAGCAGAAGCGTCTTTTTGCGCTTCGTCACCATGGGCCGGCCGCGGAGCACATCATAATCCTGCGCGGCGATGCCATCCAGAATTGCCTCGCCGCCCTTGCAGAAGAGATCGAGGGTGACGCGCAGCTCGGGATCGACGGTGGCGCTGATGGCGCTGCCTTCGCGCAGCAGGCCGCGGGTGCGGTCGACGAGCGCACTTATCATGGCGCCGAACTCGGGGGTGAAGACGCGGCCTTCGATCTGGCCCTCGGCTACGCCGAAGCGGGCCATGTATTCTGCGGGCAGGTAGCGGCGGGGGATCTCCGAGTCGCGGACGATGTCCTGCCAGAAGTTGGCGAGCTGCAGGCCGGTGCATATTTTGTCGGAGAGCAGCGCGCGCTGCTCGTCGCGATATCCGCAGACCATCAGGACGAGACGGCCGACAGGGTTGGCGGAGTAGCGGGAGTACTCGACGGCCTCGTCCCAGGTCGCATACTGGGTCTTGATCTGGTCCTGGCGGAAGGCGCGCAGCAGATCGTGAAAGAGGGTGCGCGGCAGGTCACAGGCGACGATGGTCTCGCGCAGCGCGACGAAGACGGGATGGCTCGATCGCTCGGGCGCATCGTAGCACTCGTCTAACATCGCACCCCAGGTATTGAGAAGCTGGAGGGCCAGGGCGGTGTCTCCGACCTCATCGCCGAGGTCGTCGGAGACGCGGCAGAAGGCGTAGACGCTCTCAAAGTGGGGGCGGACGCGTTTGGGAAGGAAGAAGGTGGCGACGTGGAAGTTCTCGTAGTGCGAGGTTGCGAGGGCGTGGCACCAGGCGCGCGCCTCTTCCAGAGTCGGGCGCTCGTCGGGGGGCAGATACTCGGCGGGCGCGCCGATGAGGGCGTCTGCATTGCGAGCTTCGCTGGCGAGTGCATGGGCAGCCCCGGTATTGGTAACGGTCGCGAACATCTCGCCGTTCATTGCAGGCTCCCGGTGGGAAAGACTGCCGTTTTGATGTCTACATTCAGGCCAGAATGTGAGCCGTTGGATCCGACCGAGCCTCGTTTCACCATACGCGCGAAGACCTTCGGCAGGTCTTCGAGTCGTGCGGTGCCGGTGATGTACTCGCTGCACTTGAAGCGGCGGCTGGCGACGAGGTCCAAGGCGGTGCGCGCGGTGGCTGGTGTGTGGTGGAAGCTGGCCTTCAGCGTGATCTCGCCGTAGTGGATGCGGTTTGTGTCGAGCGATACTACAGTCCCGCTGGGCGGGCCACCGAAGAAGTTGACCACGCCGCCGCGGCGTGCCATGGCGACGGCCCACTCCCATGTCTTCGGAGTGGCGACGGCCTCGATGACCACGTCGGCACCACGGGCGTCGGGCGTCAAGTTGCGCACATCGTCGATTACGTCCTCTGAGTTCTCCAGGCATACGATCTTGCGCGCGCCAAAAGCCAGGGCCAGAGGCCTCTGATCCTCGTGCTTGATTACGGCGATGACATGGACTCCATTGAGCTCAGCGACGTGCATGAACATGAGACCGATGGGGCCCGCGCCAATGACTACCATCGTATCTCCGGGGCGAGCACCGGACTCTTCCAGACCGCGGACAACGCAGGCCAGCGGCTCAGTGAGCGCGGCGTGCTCGAGTGGAACTCTGTTGGGCACCAGCAGGGTGTTCTTCTCGACGATACGCGCGGGGATTCGCATGTACTCGGCATACGCGCCGTTGTTGAAGATCAGGTCCTCGCACAGATTTTGCTGGCCCTGCCTGCACCAGAAGCAGAGGTCGCAGGGCGCGGAGTTCAGCGGCACCACGCAGTCTCCGATGTGGAAGCTGGCCACGCCGGGGCCCGTTTCGACGACCTCTCCAGCGAGCTCGTGACCAAAGGGGATTGGCGGCTTGAGCATCATGGCGTGGTAGCCGCGGCGATAGACTTTGAGGTCGGTGCCGCAGGTGAGGGCGGCGCCGACGCGAAGCACGAGCTCGCCCCTGGCAGCTCGCGGAACGGGCACACGTTCCATGCGCAGGTCCTCACTGCCATAGAGGACAGCCGCCAACATCGACTCCGCAGGGCCCTGCACAATCATCCCTCTATCTTCTCACTTCCAACTGGCGGTCGGCCATCCGGTCTTGCAGGCTGGACTTTGGGGCCTTGAGGCAGTATGCGCTTAACTGGGCAGTTCCTGCATCTGATAGTCTGAGCCACAGAAGCCATGACCTTGCGATCCCCAGACGCCTACCTGAAGCAGAAGATACTGGCGGTCCAGGACTACTCGGTCCTCTCCGGTACCGCCATCGCGGCGCTCTTCTCCAGCCCGCGCTACTGGGCCGACATCTACACGCAGATGGATTCGATCGGGGTCGGCTCCATGCCGATCATCATCCTTACGGGTTTCTTCACGGGATGCGTGCTTGCGCTGCAGTCGGCGACCGCGCTACAGAGCTTCGGCGCGGTCTCGATGACCGGTTCGCTGGTCTCGCTCTCGATGGTCAAAGAGCTGGGGCCGGTGCTGACAGGCCTGATGGTCTCGGGCCGCAACGCCTCGGGCATTGCGGCCGAGCTGGGGTCGATGAAGGTGACGGAGCAGATCGATGCGATGCGCGCCCTAGGTACCGACCCGATCCGCAAGCTGGTAACTCCGCGAATCGTGGCCACCGTCTTTATGCTTTTTTTTCTTACCATTATCGCGGATGCTTTCGGGATCGCGGGCGGCGCGCTGGTGTCGATCACGATTCTCGGACTGAACGCAAACGCCTATCTGCACACCTCCTACCGCGGTCTGGTGCATGGAGATGTCGTGCAGGGTCTGATGAAGCCGCTCTTTTCCGGCTTTATCATCGCCACCGTGGGTTGCTACTTCGGGATGAAGACCACCGGAGGCACGCAGGGGGTGGGCCGCGCCACGACGCAGGCGGTGGTGGTCTCGTCGGTCTTTATCATCATTGTCGACCTGCTGGTGACCCGCGCCATGATCGGTATCTTCGGCAGCTAGAGCGAACCTATGCCAACGGCCACTCTCACTGACCAATCCGGCGACGCGATCACCAGCCGTCCTGGGCCGGTGGTTTCGTTTGAGGACGTATCCATTGCGTTCGACCAGAAGGTGGTGCTGCAGAAGATCAGCTTCTCGGTGGAGCACGGCCAGACCTTGATCATCCTTGGGCCGGCGGGCACTGGGAAGTCGGTTCTGCTGAAGCTGGCGAACGGTCTGCTGGCTCCGGACTCGGGCTCGATCCGTATCTTCGGCGAGGAGATTACGACTATGCCTGAGAGGGAGATATATAAGCTGCGCTCGCATATCGGCATGGTCTTCCAGGAGTCGGCGCTCTTCGACTCGCTTACGGTGGAGGACAACGTCGCCTACCGGCTGCATGAAGAGCGCGTGCCGGAGGACGAGGTTCATAAGCGCGTTGTGGAGGCGCTGAAGTTTGTCGAACTGGAGGGGGCGATCGCGAAACTGCCGTCGGAGCTCTCGGGCGGGATGCGGCGCCGGGTTTCGATTGCGCGCGCGATTATCAGCAACCCAGACCTGATCCTGTACGACTCGCCGACCGCGGGCCTCGACCCCATCACCTCG
>Ga0302320_10015307_pt1 | contig 15777 bp, 10 predicted proteins | sample Bog_T0_3_FD_202130 | JGI IMG/M metagenome (GOLD analysis project Ga0302320, IMG submission 202130) | Peat permafrost microbial communities from Stordalen Mire near Abisko, Sweden - Bog_T0_3 | ecosystem: Environmental > Terrestrial > Soil > Wetlands > Peat | place: Sweden: Abisko, Stordalen Mire... | reverse complement strand
CGCCAAGTGGGGATTTTCCGCGAAGAGTTACTTTCGCCTGATGGAGCGGGTTTCGCTGTTTGCCGCTGATCGAATTATCGCGGATGCGGAGGCGATTGCGGCGAGCTTAGCCCGCCGTCACGGAAGACTCAAGGCCTGCACGGTGATTCCTTATGGCTGCGATTGTTTGGATGCGCCGCCCTCGGTTGAGCAGCTGAGTAAGTGGAATCTTGCGCCGCGAAGTTACTATCTGGTTGTCTGCCGGCTTGAGCCGGAGAATCACGTAATGGAAATTGTTGAGGCCTTTCAGCGGTCGGCGAGCAAGCGGCAACTGATCGTGGTGGGGAATCATCTTACCGGGACAAAGTATGTGGAGCAGTTATGCGCGGTGCGGGACGAGCGGATTCGGATGATAGGAACCGTATATGACCAGGCGGATCTGACCGCGCTGCGATGCCATTGTTTTGCCTATCTGCACGGCCACAGCGTGGGAGGAACGAATCCATCGCTGCTGGAGGCGATGGGATGCGGTAACTTGATTTTTGCGCACGATAACTCGTTTAACCGCGAGACGCTGGACGATTGCGGATTGTTTTTCAAGGATTCAGCGGAACTTACGCAGGAAATTGACTACGCGGAGAAGAATGAAGCTGAGTTAGAGCGGTGGAGAAAGGCTGCCAGCAAGCGCGCGCGCGATGTTTATTCCTGGGAAGATATTATTTCAAGGTATGCGGCGCTGCTGGAGCGTGGGATGGACTGAATGGCGTTTATGAGATGGCTTTCAGGAAGAAGCAATCGCGCAAGCTCAACAGACCAAGTTGGTAAACGGGGGAACGGATTCATAAATGCAGCAAGTTAGCGTCCGCTGCGCGGAATTGAGCAAGTTAGCAGGTTAGCGATTGCTGAACTGTGTTGTGGCGCCGGTAGTGAACTGAAAAATAGTTATCAACAAGTTATTTGATGATACTGGAGAATTATGCTGACCACCATGCGCCAATTCGATGCGGCACACGATGTTATCGCTGCGTTGCGCGCGGCGGGGCACGAGGCGTATCTGGCGGGCGGATGCGTGCGCGATATGCTGCTGGGGCGCGAGCCGAAGGACTATGATGTGGCGACCTCAGCGACGCCGGATGTGGTGTTGAGGCTCTTTCCTCGAACCTTTGCCGTGGGGGCGCACTTTGGGGTGGTGCTGGTAGCTACAGACGGCGCGGCACTTAATGAATCAGATAAATCAGAGCAGGTGGTTACGGAAGTAGCGACATTTCGCTCGGATGGAGTGTATCTGGATGGGCGGCATCCGGATGCGGTGCGCTACACGACGAGCGCTGAAGAGGATGTGCGGCGGCGGGATTTCACCATCAATGGGCTGTTGCTTGATGTTGAGCGGATTGGGCCGCGTGAGTTCAACGCACAGTTTGAAGGCAGTACTCTGCGCGATGCGGTGATTGACCATGTGGGCGGAGTGGCCGACCTGGAAGCGGGCGTAGTGCGAGCTATCGGGCGGCCGGAACTGCGCTTTGAGGAAGACCATCTGCGGATGTTGCGCGGGGTGCGATTTGCGGCGCGCTTTGGCTTTGAGTTGGAGGCGGCGACCTCTGCCGCGATGCGCCGGCTCGCGGCCAAGACGGCGGCGGTGAGCCGGGAGCGGGTGCGCGACGAGTTGACGAAGATGTTGACCGAGGGGCGCGCGCGGCGGGCCTATGAGTTGCTGGAGGAGACCGGTCTGCTGGCCGAGGTTCTGCCGGAGGTGGAGCAGATGAAGGGGGTGGAGCAGCCGCCGCAGTATCATCCCGAAGGCGATGTGTGGGAGCACACGCTGGGGCTGCTGGGCCAACTGGAGGCGGGCTGCCCGCTGACGCTGGCATGGGGCGCGCTGCTGCACGATGTGGGCAAGCCGGCGACCTTTCGACGGGCGGAGCGGATTCGCTTTGACGGGCATGTGGAGGTGGGCGTGGCCATGGCGGCAGAGATCTGCCGGCGCTTTCGTTTTTCGAATGACGAGACGCGGCAGATTCTCTCGCTGGTTGAAAATCATATGCGCTTTGCCGATGCGCCGCGCATGAAGGCCGCGACACTGAAGCGATTCTTCCGGCTAGAGAACTTTGCCGAGCATCTGGCGCTGCATCGCATGGATTGCATGGCGGGCGGCGGGAATCTTGACCACTGGGAGTTTGTGCGCGACCGCTACGAATCGATGCCCGAAGAGACGGTGAGGCCCAGGCCGCTCGTGACCGGGCGCGAGCTGATTGCGGCGGGATACGCGCCGGGAGCAGGCTTCCGCACGATGCTGCGGGCGATTGAGGATGCGCAACTGGAGGGGACGATCAGCACACCGGACGAGGCGCTGGAGCTGGTGAGCGAGCGATTTCCACGGGAGTGAGCAGCGGCGGAGTTACGAGGGGCAAAGTACAATCATCTGGAAGAGGGACTGATGCAATTTCTTGTTCTTGGCAAGGGAAAGACCGGCAGCCTGGTGGCGGAGGTGGCTGGCGAGCGCGGCCATGTGGTTCGCTCGTTTGACATCAACGAGAATCCGCACGCCGCGGCGCTGACGGCTGCGAATCTCGCCGGCATGGATGCGGTGATCGACTTCACCGCGCCCGAAGCGGCGGTGGAAAACATTCGCGCCGTCCTCGCGCTGGGCGGGCGCATCGTGGTGGGCACCACGGGCTGGTACGAGCATTTGGCGGCGATGAAATCGCTGGCGCGGGAGCGCGGCGCGCTGCTTTATGGAACCAATTTTTCGATCGGCGTGCAAAAGCTCTTTCGCCTCACCGCCGCGCTGGCGCAGCTTGACGGCTACAGCTTCTCGATTGCCGAGACGCACCACGTCTCCAAGCTGGACGCTCCCTCCGGCACCGCCATTACGCTGCGCGAGATTGTGGAAGCCGCGCAGCCGGGAGCGAAGGTGGAGATTACCTCGCATCGCGTGGGCGACGCCAAGGGTGAGCACATTGTTACGGCGACGAGCGCGACGGACACGCTCGAACTCCGCCACGAAATACTGAGCCGCCGCTGCCTGGCCGAGGGCGCGGTGCGCGGCGCCGAGTGGGTTGCCGGCAAGCGCGGCGCATGGGATTTCCGCGAGATCTTCGACCAACTGTAGAGGCGCTGGCGGGATGCAAAGCGTATCGAGACGATTGTGCGTCTGCTTTGGTACAATCGCCGGGTATCTCCGCAACGAAATATAAGGCAGATATGCCGGCGGAGCGATCTTGAAAAATGCGCCGTACTTCATTTTCAAAAAGGAGAAACAAAGTGAAACATCCGCTCGGATGGTCTGTAATCGGTCTTTCGTTGACGTGGTTGCTGGCTGCAACAATCAGCTATGGGCAGGCCAGCGCGCAAAACAGCACGCCGGCCGCACGTCCGCATCCTCCCGCAATAGTGTCGCCGGAGGTGACGGCCGACCGGACGGTGATCTTCCGCATTCTGGCGCCAGAGGCCAAAACGGTCGTGCTGGATGCCTGGGATACAGCCAGCCAGGGGCAAAAGATGCCCACCGATCTCACACGAAACGATGAGGGCGTGTGGGAAGTGACGACAGTTCCTCTTGCCGCGGGCGCATATCGCTATCGCTTTGTCGTCGATGGCGTTTACATGGCGGACCCTGTCAATCCCGCCACGAGCGAATCGAATACGATGGTCTGGAGCCTGGTGGTAGTGCCGGGAGCCAATTTTGTGGATGATCGCGACAATGTGCCGCACGGCGCTGTTGCCGCTGTGTATTACTACTCGAGTTCCCTGGGACGCCAGCGCCGGATGCATATTTACACTCCGCCGGGGTACGAGACGAGCAAGAAGAAGTATCCGGTCTTCTATCTTCTGCATGGATCCAGTGACAGCGACGCATCGTGGAGCACGGAAGGGCGCGCCAATTTCATCCTCGATAACCTGATCGCCGACGGCAAGGCCGTGCCCATGATTATTGTGATGCCTGCGGGGCATACTTCGCGCCGGGGTTATCAGCGCCCATCGCCGGATGGGAAGCCGGCGCGCGACGAGTTCGCGGAGGATTTCGTCAATGACATTATGCCGTACGTGGAGAAGAATTACCGCGTGGGCAAGGATCGCGCTCACACGGCGATCGCGGGGTTGTCGATGGGCGGAGGACAGACGATTGACATCTCGCTCGCGCACCTGGATCGTTTTGCTTATGTAGGCGTGTGGAGCGCGGGAGTCTTCGCTGGATCGCGGCGCGTCCCCGGCGTCCCCAATCAGTATCCCAGCGTTGTTTCTCCCGAGTGGGTGGAGCAGCACGCTAGCGCTCTGGACAACGCAAAACTAAAGCCTGGGCTGAAGCTGCTGTGGTTCGGCACCGGAGCCGATGACGGCCTTCTGCCGACAACCAAAGGCACGGTAGCCATGTTCAAGGAGCACGGTTTCAACCCGGAGCTGGTTGTAAGTGAGGGGGGTCATACCTGGAGTAATTGGCGTGATTACCTGAACGGATTCGCGCCACGGCTATTCCGGTAGGCAGAGATCGGAGTGTGTATTCCGTGCAGAGTCGTATTATTCCATCCTTGCGACGAACCGTCGCAAGGATGAAAACCCAAACCATACATTATTAGTGATAATTCTCATGAATTACCTCTGGCTGGTGGAGGTCTTCTGAGTGCTAATTGAATCTGCCGGAAATGCAGTCAGCGGTCCCCCCAGAAGTTGCTCGATGGCCCGCGCCAGCACCGGCGTTCGTGTGTATCCTTCCCATCGTCCCAGCTCTTTTCCTTCAGGAGAGATTAAGAGGATCGTCGGTAGTGTGCGAATGTGAAAACACCGTGCCCGGCTGCCATCCGGATCTTGGAGGACAGGGAATCTCAAGTTCCAGTTAGCTGCCGTATTCACGATATCCTCGTGACGGGAAATTTGGCGCGAAATAACCATGGACGCATCCAGGGCCGCAACACGCAACCCGCGGCTGACGTACTGGCGGTCGAGACTCTGAATAACAACGGCTGTCGCGCGCGAAGAGTTTTGGCTGCTGGTTGGCGACAGCGCCAAAAACGCCAGTAGAACGGGCGAAGCTGCCGGCGCTTGCTGAACGAAGTTGCCGCCATTGATTTCTGGAGCGGAGAATCCTGCCGGGCAATTGGATGATTGACACCAACCGAAAGAGGCCAGGAGCAGAGATGCGGAAGTAATTTTGATGAATTGCATTCTTGCCTCTATTGATAAGCGCCGATGTTATATCCGGCGCCGTTGGCGGGCAAAGGGTTTCCAAAGAAATCCTGCGTTCCCATGGTACATTGGCTGATTCCAAAACAGACATTGGTTCCAGCGCCAATGGCCGGAGAGCCTGTTTCAAGGGTAAAGGCGGAGGTAGGCTTTTCTGTTGAGTGGCTGGTAGGATTATTCAGCATGGGATCGGCGACAATGCTATGGGCATCCTGGGAGCTGGCCGCCTGATAGTCAGCCAAACTCGAATAAGTGGCGCCATTCCACGTCCATTGCATTGATGCGTCTGCGTCAGTCCAATAGATGTTGTAATCCAGCTTGAAGGGGGAAGTAGTCGCAATCATGCCGGGCACAGTGGAATAGATGATATTGTTTTCAAAAAATGTTGGGGAAGAACCCGTGTAGGTTACTCCCATGGTGTTAAGCACGGAGGCTGGCGCTGCCGGATTGAAGTAAATGGTATTGTTATAGATCTGCACACCGTTGAGCGCCCCGCCATTCCAGGTATTAAGGAATATCTCGCCCTGGGCGGCGTTTGCCGCCCATTTGTCATCGTTGGAGCAGACGTTGTAGCGGATGATACTGTTGTTATCCACGCTGGACGCCGATCCGAAGACCGATATGCAATAACCCACGGAGTCATGCCCATAGTTATATTGCACGATGTTATTGTTGTCGTAAAAATCTATGTCGAAGTCGCCGCCGTCGTTCTCGTCACCGCTGAGGTTGTTGTAGGATTCGTTATTCTGGACGGTGCATGTGTTGCACCACCACTCCCACAAACCGCTCGAGCTGCCGCTGCAATTAGAACAAAGCCCGGTATGATAGACAACATTGTTCTGCATGGTTGCATTAGTCGCTTGCGAGACCAGAATTCCGTCTCCGCCGACGTCGTGAGCGGTTGAGTTCTGCACGATGATATTGTTTCCCAAGGTTTGCAAAGGAGGTCCCAGCCAGTAACCACCGGCAAAGATATAGATGCCTTCAGAAACATTGCTGGGGCCGGCGGTAACTCCATCGACAAGAATATCGTTGAGAGTTTGATTGGACCCCGTGGTATTGAAGACAACTTCGCCGGAGTCGCCGCGCGCAACCTCAGTACCCGTTGCGTTGTGAACATTCAGATTCTTGAGATAGATGTGATAGAGGGGACCGGCTGTACTTCCAGTTACATAAACTCCATATGTAACACCGCCAATGATCTCCAGATCATTGATCTCCCAGTAGGACTGATCCTGTAGCAGGACGGCTTCCTTGTTCGTTGAGCCGCCATTCAATAAGGGAAGGCTGCCCGTGCCATAGGCGTCAACGAGGATGGGCGAGCCGCTGATGCCCGAACCAACAGGCTGAAAGATGCCGTTGCATGTCGTTCCCCGTTTGAAGAGAATAGAATTGCCGGCCATATACGCATGAGAGTTGGCATCCATCAAAGAGTTCCACGGGGAGGACTGAGTGCCGGCGCCATCGCTCGACTGCGAGCAATCCACATAGAAAGCTATTTGCGCTGGGGGTGTGATGGTATTGGTGGAACCGCCGCCTCCGGAGGCGCAGCCCTGAAGCAAGCACGACAGTAGAAATAATGCTCCGGTCGCAAGCAATGGCCGCCCTGGCAAGGAAGTCGAGAGTCCTAACATGGCTTTGTGTTCCTCGTCGAACTACTGATCCGGCCCCAAAGAAATGCAACACTCCCTCCCACCCATTCCGCAAAAAGCGCGGAATGGATGGGGCACGATGTTTCAAAAATTCCGGTCAGCATCAATAATATATGTTCCAAGTGTGTTGCCGCGCCAAAGACCGAGCGGATTGAAGCGCGACGGCTGGGTGGCTGAATTGTGAGGCATACAGTGGAGCCGCGAGGGCGCGGTGGCCGCGAAGGAGCGGGTGACGTGCAGCCGGTCCATCACAACGTAGCGGGTGCGCAAGCCGTCTACGGTTGCGGGCAGTTGGGCGGGAAGGCGATTGCGATCTACATAGATGACCAGCGCAGCCTCGCGCGGGTTGTCTAGGCTTTGGCCCACGCCCACGCCGAAGAAGGCCGGGTTCTGACGCATCAGGCCGGCGGCCACCTGGTTTTTGACGGCCACGGCCTGTGCGACAACCGAGGACGGCAGCGAGACGGCGCCCGCTTCGAAGGGAGCCTGCGGCGCCGAGCCGTAGACCACGGCGCGGGCCGAGGTGGGGATGAGCATGGTGCGCACACCATCGACCGTGGCCGGTGCGTTGGCCACCATCTTCTCGTCGGTGTAGAGAATCACTGCGGCCTCGCCGGCGTGATCGATGCTCTTGCCGAGGGCCACGCCCAAAATCCCCGCAGTCGAGTTCACTAACATTCTCGCCTGTCCGAGGGCCTGTTGCGCGCGCGATGATTCCGCGTCGCTGAGCGCGCGGCTCTGCGCCTGGGCGAATGTGCTGTCGCCGTAGCTGAGGCAACTGACCGCATGATCGGCAGCGCCGACAAAGGTATAACTTCCGCCAACCTGCGCGCCTAACTCGGCTAGTACACTGGGAGCCGGGTTGGCCACGCCCTGGCTGACGCCCGCGGTATCGGTGCCGCCGGCAAAGTAAAGGCCCACCGGCTCGGCGTTTGCGGCATCCACCACCAGCGCGCCGGAGTCGCCCGCGTCGGTGAATTGGTTGCCGCTCAGGCCCAGCTGATGGGTAAAGGTTTTGGTCAGGTAGGGCCGGGTCTCAGCGCAATCGAGGAAGTAATCGACCGTCACGTCGAGGTCAACAGCCGAAAGGCCGCCGCAGGTCAGCCCGGTTGTCCGGCCGCTTTTGGCCACCTTCATGTCGAGCCATGCGCTCTCGCCCCGCCCGCCGGTGGAGCTGATGCCGGGTGGCGCGGCGGCCAGTGTGCCGTCTGCCTGCCTGGCGCCCAACTCCAGAATGTTGCCTGCCGGGTCAACATTTCCCGTGGCAACCTGAGCAATGGCCGCGTCGGCGTTGGTGAGCTTGGAGGTGAGCGGCAGCCAGCCGGTGAGCTGCGCCACCGGCGCCATGGAAGAGGCTGTTTCGCTGCCCAACGGTGTGCAGTTGTTGTCGATCAGCCCCGGCTGGACGATGGTGTCGCCCACGTCGGCGTGGTCGCTGCGGGCCAGCACGTGGTTGTTGCTCAGCAGATACTGGCGCTTGTTCTCGTCCTCAATCAGCGCGCCGAGAGTGCCGCTGCAGCAGTCCACAATCTGGTTGCCGTGCGTGTCGTAATCAGCGTTGTTGCCGCCTGAGCTGCCCAGCAGGACTGGCTGCGGCATTGAAGCCTGATGCGTGGCTGGGTTGCTCGTGATGCCAGCTGAGTTCACCAGCGCCACGGCGCTAGCGCGGGATGAACTCCCGCTTACCGTGGCCACCACATAGGTTGCGCCGGTTGCCTGCACCGAAGATGGCGCGTAGTAGGTGACTGCACAGGAGGTGAAGGCTTTTCTATCCCGCTGGCAAGTGACACTGCTGAGCGAGCCTTGAGCGCCGGACGGGATTCCGGGCGAGCCAGCCAGCTCGAAGTTGATGCCAGCCGAGCCGCCCGCCTCTGCCAGAAAGCCGGTGATAACGACGCTTCCGTTCGCGCCCAGCGCCACGTTCTCAGGGGTGAGCGGCTGCAGGAATCCCGGTGTCACAGTGAGCACGGCGCTCGAGCGCAGGATTGGATTGGCCTCCAGCGCCGCGGTCACCACAACTTCGGCGCGGTCGGAGGTGAGATAGCTGGGCGGCGTGTACTGGCCGCTGGCGTTGATGCTTCCGGGGCCGCTGGTCGCGTCGCCGCCGGCCACGGACCATGTGACCTCGGCTGGGCCGCCGCCGGCCAACGTGGCTGTAAACTGGCGGACGGATGCTCCCTGCACGGTAGTCGAGTTGCAGCCGGTGCAGTTGGTGTCAATGGAGGCAGTGCCGGGAGTGACAGAAAAGGCCGCATTCGAGAATCGCGCCGGGTTCAAACCGCTGCCACAACCGGCTACCAACAGCAGCGCCGGAGCCAGAAGCGTCGGGAGATTCCTGGAAAACAGGCGCATGGTCTTAATCCCAACATCTATTGTATCGACTGCGCCTAAAAAACAAAGAGAAGCAAGCCTGCAATCACCACCACCTGCGGTGGGGCCAAAGGCTCTCTGAGCATATTCATCGGCTACGGATGCAGGGCCGATCGGGATTGCGCTCCACATTGCAGAGCCAGCGTCTGCGCTGTATGGATGTGGCAGATGGCGACGGCGAGGGCATCGGCGGCATCGGCGGGCTGGGGAAGCTCGGCGAGTTCGAGGAGGCGGGCAACCATGAACTGGACCTGCTCTTTCTGGGCGAGGCCGTAGCCGACGACGGAGGATTTGATTTTGAGCGGCGCATACTCGGCTACGGGAAGGCCCTGCATGGCCGCGGCCAGCAGAGCTACGCCGCGCACCTGACCCAGCTTCAAGGCCGACTTGGCGTTGACCGAGTAGAAGACCTCTTCGATGGCTACTGCATCCGGCTTCCAACGCTCCAACTCAGCAGAGAGAGCTAGAAAAACCTGCTCCAGGCGTTCGGCGGTGGTTTTGGACTTGACCAGACGGATGGCTCCCATGGCTTTCATCACCAGCCGCGGCTGGCGGGCCGTGTCGTCAGACTCGACGACGCCGTAGCCCGTGATCTCGGTCCCGCAATCGACGCCAAAGACCCGCATGGACCTGAGTGTATCGCAGCCGCGCTCTTCGGTGGCAACGGCACAGCCCCAAAAATAACGGCGGCCTGAGCGCATTGCCCAGGCCGTCGCGGTGAACTGTGGGTATTGGACTAGAGCGGTTCTCCAATGCGTGTGCCCTTACAAGCTTTGTCAAAGGTGGCTTTTTCTTGAGGAAAAAGCCACTTGGCAATGTGGTTTTCGGGGTATAGCAATTGGAGAACCGCTGTAAGGCCATCGCGCTTAAGCGAGTGCCCGGGCATCTTCACTTCTGCTCCCTGCCGTGATCGTTTGGTGGCGACGCCCGGCAAGCCGGACTCCTTCGGCGACAGACTTCGTCGCTGCATTGAAGATTGCCACGCGCGCGCGTCGGGCCGAGGAAACATCCAACCGTGAAGGTGCAGTAGCGTCCCTGCGGAAGCTCTCCGCTGGGGGCAACCAGGGGGTCCAAGGCGCGATGCCCTAGGCCTCAGTCACCTCACGTACCATGCTTCTCGAAGATTCTTTCTGCATCAGTTGGACCTACCTCCTTTCCCGTGTTCGCTCAATGTACCTCTGATTTCATGCGGCGTCAACAGTTGATTTTTTCCGGAGAGATTTTCTCATCTCCTGCTTCCCGGAGTGGTCTGCCGGAAGTTGTTTCAGCGGCGCTTTCGCTCTCCCGCCGATCCCAACCCGTTTATTACCGTGGATAAATACTTGCCCAATACTATGCAAACTGTTGCACAGTAGTACTCTTTACCCCCACGTTCGCCTGCCTGTGGATATGTTTGCGATTGTAGGTATATTCTTATGCATATCAATAAGATACATACAATATTGAAGGTTCTGAGGTGATCTGGCCGAGATGGCCCATCACGTGCATATATATTTGCGGAATGGATCTGTGACGCGCAGTCCTGCTCGCCAGGAGTGTACGCTACTGGCCACTGAAATTTGACCCCGGTTACCGTCTGGAGCCCCTGCCAGCCGGAGCCATCACCCGATGGAGCCATACAGGCTATTTCAGTCTGGCCCGTAGAAGATGAAGAGGAAAAATTATGAAGAATCTTCGCAACGCATCAATCTTCCTTCTCCCCATTGTCGCGTTGGCTTTGATTGCGCCACCCGTGGCCATGGCAGGCACGATCACTGCTACGCTCACCGGGTCGACTTCGACTTCTGAAACCTTCACCGGGGCGATATCTTTGACGCCCACTGAACTGAACGATGTTATCAATGTCCCACAGTTCAGCCCCAGTCTCGGTACGCTTACGTCGATTGATGTTGTTCTCGCTGGCGCGGGCTCAACTGACATCACTGGCAGTGTCCCAGATGGTTCTGACGGTGGTACAGTCACAAAACTGTACACGGATTCTCTTTTCACACTGACGAACGCAAACGTCTCCTCGCTTTATGAAGATTTGGTTGGTGGGGAACCATATAATCCCGGTAACCATACGCTCGTGACTCCCATCACGATGCCCCCCGTGTTTGATACCGGAGCACTCGCATTGAGTGGGACACCTGTTGATAGCGGCTCAATTACATCTGGAGCTACACTCCTGGCGTTTACCGGTTTAGGAGATGTTCCATTTGGTCTCAGTACATACACAGAACTCAACACGGCTAGCTCAGGTGGACTACTGAGTTTGCTTGAGATGACCAGCGACAGCGGCACCGTCACGGTCACCTACAACTACTCGGGACTTACTCCCGAGCCGGGTACGCTGACCTTGTTCGGCACCGGCCTGCTCGGTTTGGCTGGCCTGCTTCGCCGCAAGTATATGCACTCCCGCCAGGCTTAACGATTGGCTGCACGGTTCAACTGATTTGTGCTCGGTGATTAGTTAGGGTTCAAACAAAGATGGAATACGATAATTCGTATTCCATCTTTGTTTTTGTCCTATTTTTATGGCTGAATTTCCTTTCCGGTGCTTGCATCTTCCCGTCCATGAACTGGACTGTAGCGTCGGCCTCCCGGCCAGCTTTAGCGCGGGGGGCCTCGCCCGCACTTGTCCAGGATTGATTAAGAATTCATCTTGACTGATAAGAAAGAAGCGTGGACCGGGAGGTCCACGCGACAGCCGGCCAGGAGGCCGGCGCTACAGTCAGGATGACGGGCGCAGTTCAACACAGGTCCTTCGACTCGCTGCGCTCGCTCAGGATGACAGCAAGGATGGGGCACCGCGCTACCAATCCCCACCAACTTCGCTACGGCGCTTGCGTCATCCAATAGTTGGCGCGGGCCACGATGCGGGCGCCGTAGTCCTGCGCAGTGCGGACGCGGAGGGTATGCAGGCCGGGGGTGGGATTGGAGGGGCTGAAGGTGATCAGATAGCGGTTGCGGGTGTGCTGGGCCGACTCGACGACGCGCTTCTCGAAGCCCTTGTCGCCGGTGAAAGAGAAATACTCGCCGCCGCTCATGTGCGCAATCTCCTTGGAAACATTCTTCTTGAAGGCCTGCACCACCATGAAGAGCGTCGAGATCATGCTCATGGTGCGGTCATCGCCATTGTCTTTGATGTCGTGCAGCAGTTCGGCCTTCGCCGGTGTGAACGAGACGCTCAGCACCAGCACATCCGATTGGCCGATCTTCTGAATCAACTGCGCCGGCTTGGTGTGCTTGCTGCCGTGGTCGCGCTGCTCACTGACCAGCAGCAGAACGCGGCGGTACTCCTTGGGCTGGGATTGCAGCAGATCGACGGAGTAGCTGAGCGTGTCGAGGATGGCGTCGCCGCCGTTGCCCTGCTCCAGATGCTTGAGCGCCTCGTTCACCTCATCGCTCGAGTGGGTGAAGTCGCGCAAAAGGTGGGGTTTGGAGTCAAAGCCCACGAGCGCGGCCTCACCCTTGCCGTCAGAGAGAAACAAATCCAGCAGCGGGCCGAGCTTGGCCAGCTTGTCGAATTCAAGCGCGCCCACGCCGCCCTGCTCAACCGCAACCACCAGCGCGACCGGCGCGGTGTCCATCTCCTCCTGCACGCGAATCTTCTGCGGCACGCCGTTATCTTCGACGATGAAATCCTGCTGCTTGAGGCCGTAGACAACGCCGCCGCCTGATTTTTCCACCAGGGTGGGCACCAGCACCTCGTTGGTCGTGATGCGCAGGGTGGTCGTGCTGGCGTGTACTGGACTGGGCAACGGCAGCGGCGGCTCGATGGGCGGCAACTGCTGCGCGCTAGCCAGAGCAATGGAAACCAACAGTACGGGAATCAACAAACGGAGCAAGCGTAATGAACTGAATCTCATACAACGACAGTGTACAGCGGGGAGGGAAGACTGGCCACTGCCGTCACGCCTGCTTGTGCACTTCGCGGTCCATGCGGCTAATCCAGCCGAGGTAGCTGAGAAACTCCCAGCGCTGGCTCCAAAGGAAGCCCAGAATATCTTTGGTGGTGAGGGTTTCGGCCTTCATGCCTGAGTAGGTTTCCACGCGCCAGCGCATATACGCGCTCCGCCAGGGGGCGAGCCGGTGGCCGCGGGTTGCATTCCAGAGAAAACGAAGCTGAGCGAACACAAGGAAATCCCTTTGCATTGAGTATAGTCGCCGTTGGCTCAGGGCAATCGCATCTAAAAGGCTCAGCAATCCTGCAACGAAACAGATCAGCATTGTTCTACCTTGTTTTTGCGGAGGGAGAAGGGGTCTTTAGACCCCTGAAACAATCGCAAAAGCCGCGGGCTTCAGCCTCGGGCTTTATGTTCGCAACTGATACGAGGCCCGGGCCTGAAGGCCACCTCCATTGTGCCTTTTCATTCAGGGACCTGAAGGTCCCTGCTCCCTCCGAAAGCCGCTCCAGATTGCATCGCGATTCAAAACCGGTTATGACGAAGAAATTAGATGCGTTTGCCCAGGCCAGGGTTGGTCCGAGCGCGCCTGCATGAAGATCATTCCTGTATACTTCCGTTGCATCGCAGATTCGCTCTGGATTCCGAGGTTTCCATGTCTGAAAAAACACTTGCGCCGGCTCGGCGCCCACTGTCTTGCGCCCGCTTCTCCGCGTTCCTAGCCGCTTTCCTTTGTCTGTTGTTCTGCTCGTCCCTGCTGCGCGCCCAGGAGTGGGTTCTCACGAACGGGAAGGTCTCCCGCACTCTGGCCTTTGACACGCGCTCCGGGCTGTATACAAAAAGCTGGCGGGATGTGGAGGCACAGGTTGACCTCGTTAAGGAATACGAGGCGCGCGAATCATACTGCAAGGAGTTTCAGGTGAAGGTGGATGACCAAACCATCACTGGCTCCAGCCAGGATGTGACGCTTGAAGGCGCGCCGGTGGCCGCCAAGGTTGGCCTGGACGAAACCCTGCAAGTTACCCTCGCGGCGCGCCGGCTGCCACTGCGCGTGGTGATTCACTATCAGGCTGCCGCCGGTTTTGCCGCGGTTCGGCAGTGGCTTACACTGGAAAACACCGGCGACAAGACGCTGACACTGCGCAACCTGACCGTCGCCTGCCAAGCTGTTTCGCCGGGGCCAGTGCATGATCTGATCGCCTTTGGCCACTATGGCGAAGAGCCGCGCGAGCTTTTTTTCACGGCGCGCGTGAATGACGTGACACCCATGGTGGAGAACGCGCGCACCGGCGAGGGTTTGGCCGTGCTGAGCGAGGTGCCGGGCTATCTGCGCCGCACGGAAGTTGCCAACAGTTGGGGCCGTTCCGTTAGCGTAATGTATGACACGGATTTGTTTCCCTTTGAGCGCCGCCTTGCTCCCGGAGAGAAGTTTGAGACAGCAGCTTCCTCGGTGGTCTTCTATCGGCGGGGAACGGCGCGAGACCCTCACTGGGTTTTGCCGCAGTACGTTGAGCAGGTGATTGCGCACAACAAGAATGAACTCCCTCCCGAGTGGTTCTACAACAACTGGGAGCCGTGGAATGGAAGGATTGGCGAGGCTGCTCTGCGCCCGATTGTTGAGCGGGCGGCGGCCCTGGGCCTCACCTTGAACACCCTGGACGACGGCTGGCAGAAGACCTATGGCGAGAATGAGATCAGCCTGGAGCACTTTCCCAGCGGGCTGGATGCGATCTTCACGTTGAGCAATGGCGCCACCCTCAAACGCGGGCTGTGGTTTCCCATCGCGCTGGTGGCGCGCGGTTCAAAAGACTTCCGGGAACATCCCGAGTGGGTCTGCCGCGGCCGCGATGGCCAGCCGAAGCAATCGCAGGGGGAAGGTGTGGTGATGTGCATGGCCTCGCCCTATAAGCGGGCCGTGCTGGAGCGGGTGGCGAACGCCGTGGAACGCTACAAGCTGGACTACGTCAAGCTGGACTTGACCACCGTCTTCAACGCCTACGGCGAGGAGCCGGGCTGTTACGAGACAAACCACGAACATGCCTCCGAAGCCGAGTCCACGGTGCGCATCTATGAATCATTGAACTGGCTGGGAGAGAAGCTCCATGAGCGTTTTCCCAGCCTGCTGATCGACTATACCTTCGAGTTGTGGGGAGAGAAGCACCTGATCGACTACGGCCTGCTGCGCGTGGCCGACCTCGACTGGTTGAGCAACGTTTCGGACCACAACGCCATGGATGCCGGCCCCCTGCAAGCGAGAATGCTGCTCTACCAGCGCGCCATGTCCATCCCCACCGAGGATCTGCTGATTGGCAACCTGCAAGGCGAGACGCCCGCCTGGCAGGATCGCATCGCAACCGCCATGGCTTCAGCACCTCTACTGCTAGGCGACCTGAGCAAGCTCTCCGCGGAGGATCTCAAGCACAGTTCAGAATGGACTGCGCGCTTCCGCAAGCTGCGCGCCGCGGTGCGCCTCGAAGAGTCGTTCTTCCCGCTGGGCGCATGGCGGCAGACGCGGAGCGACGCCTGGGACGGTTACGCCCGCTTTGCCAAGAGCGGCGAAGGATTGATCGTGATCTTCAGGAACGAGAGCGCAGATGCCAGCGCGAAGATCGCCATTCCCGGCTTTCCCGACGGCGCCTTCAGCGTCACCAATTGGCAGAGCGGCGCACGCACGAGCCTGGACGGAAAGGCGCTGCGCGACGGCTGGGAGA
>Ga0302320_10015304_pt1 | contig 15779 bp, 8 predicted proteins | sample Bog_T0_3_FD_202130 | JGI IMG/M metagenome (GOLD analysis project Ga0302320, IMG submission 202130) | Peat permafrost microbial communities from Stordalen Mire near Abisko, Sweden - Bog_T0_3 | ecosystem: Environmental > Terrestrial > Soil > Wetlands > Peat | place: Sweden: Abisko, Stordalen Mire... | reverse complement strand
ATGGCCATCAACGCCATGCAGAAGGAAGGCTCAAAAGGCTCGCTGCGCGGCAAGTTCAAACGAGCAGGCTGGGACGACGACTTCCTCTACCGGCTCTTGGAGATGTTTTGAAATGCGATTGCCCTGCGAAACTACCGCGTCGGCCTTACAACTTGCGACAACTGGTGTATCATTCTCCCGAATTCGTTTTCAAAAGAGAGATTCCAGATTGGAGTTGGTGTACCAACAATCCTGGAATTCAACCTCGGCTGGAGAAATAAGATCATGCTCACCAGAAGAAAGTTCATGGGGGTGCTTTCCGCCACTTGCGCTTTGGCCAAGATCGAGGGCCATGCGCTCGCTCTTGCGCCAAGCGGCAGACAGTACCACGTATCTGTGCATGGGATTGACGCGAATAGCGGGTCGGCCACCGGTATGCTGCGGACGATCTCCGCTGCGGCCAAACGTGCCCAGCCCGGCGACACCATCACCGTCCATGCCGGCGTTTACCGGGAGCGCGTGAGCCCTCCTCGTGGAGGAGAGTCCGATACAAAGCGGATCGTTTATCGAGCCGCACCCGGCGAGCAAGTGGAGATTTCCGGGGCGGAAGTTGCACGCAATTGGGTCAAGGTGCAGGGCGATGTTTGGAAGACGGTCCTCCCCAACAGCTTTTTTGGCGCTTTTAACCCATACAGCGACCTCATCCACGGCGACTGGTTTGAGGACAAAGGCCGTCCGCACCATACCGGCGCCGTCTACCTCGACGGCGACTGGTTGACCGAAGCCGCCACGCTCGACGATGTGCTGCACGGAACCGATGGCCCTCCGCTTTGGTTTGGAGAGGTTGACGACAAGAACACCACGCTCTGGGCGCAATTCAGGGGGGTCGAACCCAACCAGCGCCTCGTGGAGATCAATGTTCGCCAGACCGTGTTTTACCCCGGCAAGACGGGCGTGAACTACATTACGGTCCGCGGCTTCCTTCTGCGGAAGGCCGCAACTCCCTGGGCACCGCCGACGGCCGAGCAGATCGGCCTCATTGGCACGCATTGGAGCAAGGGCTGGATCATCGAGAACAACACCGTCAGCCACTCCGTCTGCTCCGGAATCTCGCTGGGAAAGTACGGCGATGCCTGGGACAACAAATCGGCCAACTCCGCTGAAGGCTATGTCGAGACCATTCATCGCGCCTTGAAAGACGGCTGGTCGAAGGAGAACATCGGCAGCCACCTGGTACGCGGCAACACCATCTCCCACTGCGAGCAGGCCGGCATCGTCGGCAGCCTGGGCCCCGCGTTCAGCGTGGTCACCGGCAACATCATTCATGACATCCACGTCCGCCGCCTGTTCACCGGCGCGGAGATGGCCGGCATCAAATTCCACGGCGCCATCGACGTCGAAATCAACCGCAACCACATCTACCGAACCTGCCAGGGCCTCTGGCTCGACTGGATGGCGCAAGGCACCCACGTCACTGCCAACCTCTTCCACGACAACCTCGATCAGGATTTCATGGCCGAGGTCGACCACGGACCATTCCTCTTTGACCACAACCTCTTCCTGTCCCCCATGTCCCAGCTGATCGTCTCCCGAGGAGGAGCTTTTGCGCATAACCTCTTCTGCGGCGGCGCCACCGTGGTCGCCTACGATGCTCGCCAGACACCCTTCCTCAAGCCCCATTCCACCGAGGTCGCCGGCTTTCACGACAACCCCAGCGGCGACATGCGCTTCTACAACAACATCTTTGCGCAATCGGGCGATCTGAGCGCCTACGATGAAACCCGCCTGCCCATGATTCTCAACGGCAACGTCTTCCTCAAAGGCGCAAGGCGCTGCAAACGGGAGGCCGAACCCGCCCTCCATCCGGACTTCGATCCAGCCATCCGCCTGGTCGAATCCCCAGCCGGCCCAGCGCTCGATATCTCGCTCGACAAGGCGTGGTCCGTCGAGCCATTGCGCCACACCGTGACCACTGCCCTGCTCGGCAAAACCGCCATCTCGAACCTGCCCTTCGAGCGCGCGGATGGTTCCCCGATCCGGCTCGATAAGGACTACTCCGGAAAGCCGCGCAATCCGTCCAATCCCTTTCCCGGTCCGTTCGAGATTGCGCAATCCGGCAGGCAGCACATCCCACTCAGTCAGCCCAATCGCAGACCGGCAGTGTGATGCAGTGCTTTTGACCAAGAGCCATCTGCCTGATGCGACGGCAGATCGTGATTTTGGCGAAGCACAGGATTTTTCCAGCAATGAAAGACCGGATATCTTCAACACCGACCAAGGTAGCCATTTTACAAGCGAGGCCTTCACCGGGCGGCTAAGAGAAGGAGGGATCTGGATCAGCATGGACGGCAAGGGGCGCTGGCGCGACATCGTCTTCGTCGAGCGCACCTAGAAGTCCGTCAAGTTCGAGGAGGTCTACCCGCACGCATACGCCTCGGTCAGCTAGGCCAGAATGTCCATCGGCAGCTACCTGAAGTTCTACAACTCCACTCGGTCGCCCTCCAGCCTGAAAGCGCTCATGCCCAATCAGGTATGCTTCAACCGTCTGCCAGCTGCCAAGGCAGCTCAAAAACAAAACTGGAACTTCCACGTTAGAAGAAAGCGAGACTGTCCGAACTATCGGGACCACCTCAGCTTGCCTCACTGAGTTCCGGTGTGCTGAAGGGCATGCTCTTGTGCGCTACACTTCAGCCCGAGGAGGGTTTTGTCTGTGCAGATTCTCGGCTTGGCGTTGAGCCTTCTGGTAACCACCCTTTTGATTGTCGGAGATTGCCGGGCCCAACAGGTGAAGCAACCGCCGGCGCGCTCGGGGCAGAGCGGGATGGGCGGCATTGCCTCGGGCGTTGTGGCTGCTCCGGTTTATGACGACCAGAGACGGCCTATTACAGCTGGAGGAATCGTCGACTCAGGTCCGGTGGTCTTTCAGGACATTACGAAGGCCGCGGGGCTTTCCGGCTGGCGCCACAAGATGGGCGTGCCGGAGAAGAACTTCATTGTCGAGACCAATGGGTCGGGCGTCGGGCTGATCGACTACGACAACGACGGGTGGCTGGATATTTATCTGGTCAATGGGTCAACATTCAATGCGCTCGACGGCAAGGAAGAACCCCCGCATGCCGCGCTGTTTCATAACAACCATGACGGAACGTTTACCGATGTAGCCGCGCAGGCCGGCGTGACCAACGACCGCTGGGGCTACGGGGTGAGCGTTGCCGACTACGACAACGACGGCTGGCCGGATATCTTCGTGGGTAACTACGGCAAGAACCGGCTTTACCACAACAATCACGACGGGACATTTACCGATGTCGCCGAAAAGGCCGGAGTCACGCTGGGCAACTGGTCGACGGGATCTGCCTGGGGCGACTACGACGGCGACGGTCTTCTGGATTTGTATGTCGCCGGCTATGTGCACTTCGACCGCGATAACCTGCCCATCTCCGGTTCCAAGGCAATGGGATATGCGATCTGCAATTATCGCGGGGTGACGGTGAACTGCGGACCGCGGAGCCTGAAGGGCGAGCCGGACCATCTCTTTCATAACAATGGCGACGGCACCTTCACCGACGTTACAGTGAAAGCCGGCGTGGAGGACAAGGACAGTTATTACGGACTCACCGCGATGTTTGTCAGCCTGAAAGGCAACGGCAAGCCTGATCTGGTGGTGGGCAACGACTCGGAGCCGAACTATCTCTACATCAACCAAGGCGACGGAACCTTCGACGACCAGAGCTATGCTTCAGGGTTTGCCCTGAACAGAGACGGACGCGAGATTGCTTCCATGGGGATTGCCGCCGGCGACTACGAGAACAACGGGCTGGTGGACTTTTTCGTGACCGACTTCGGCGACGACTACAAGGTGCTCTACCACAACGACGGAGACGCAAGCTTCACCGATGTGAGCTACAAGGCCGGCGTTGCGCAGGTCACGGCTCCTTTTGTGGGCTGGGGCGATGGCTTCATCGATTACGACAACGACGGCTGGCTGGACCTTTTCATGGTCGACGGCCACGTCTACCCCGAGGTGGATCAGCACGACTGGGGCACCACCTTTGCCGAGAGGCCGCTGCTGTTCCACAACGTGCCGGGAGGCAAAGAGCGGCACTTCGAATATATCCCGCCGGTAAAAGGATCGGGGCTGGCGGAGGTGATTCCGGCGCGCGGGGCCGCGTTTGGCGACCTGTTCAACGACGGCAAGATCGACGTGATCGTCAATCCCATTGACGGCCCGCCCGTGCTGCTGCGAAATGTGAACCCCGACCAGCATCACTGGGTGGAGATGCAGTTGGTGGGCGGAGGCAAAACTGCAACAAGCCATGGGAGCCCGCGCGACGCCACCTGCGCTACGGTTTATCTCAAGGCCAACGGGATGCGGATGCGCCAGGATGTGCTGGCCAGCGGGAGCTATATTTCAGCCAACGACCGCAGACCGCATTTTGGTCTGGGCGACGCGACGGACGCCGGGAGCGCGGAGATCCACTGGCCTTCGGGCGCAGTGGAGACGGTGAAGTTGCCGGCCGTGGACCGCATCTACACCATTACCGAGGGCCGCGGGATTACCGGGGCGCTGTGCGGGGGCAAGCCGTGCGTGGCGCCCGCAACTTTGGACTCGACGACTCCAAAAGCCGCGCAGCCATAAGCGGGAAATGGTCCTGCCTGTGGCCGACGGCGGATCCCCCGGAGACCCGAAGCTGGCACGGCGGAGCACTGTGCAACCTGGCTCGGCAGCTTCACGCAGCATCGTCCTGTTTCAGGCCTCTTTTGTCCCGTGTAATCCTCAGAATCCATTGATGGAAAATGTTTACATCGATCCGGTGGAAAACCGTGTCCGGTAACGCAGAAACGGCTTGCGGGCGGCCGGATCTGGGAGTAAATCGAATTATTTAAAGGGAAGTCACAAAATAATGGCTTGACAGTCTGATTGAAACGCTCGTATATTGGCGGACCATCGGTACCGGACACGGTTGCGAATGCTCTCTACGTGCACGGTACCGCCTTGGCTTGGTCTCCTGCTGCAAAGATGGGCGGCCTTTTCCTTGCGAAAACGGACTTCGGGCATGCAAGTGCACGGAGTTGCAGGAATTCATTGGAGGAAGATGCGATGAACCGATTCGGTAATATGGCAAGAGCCGTCCTAAAGGGGCTGGCTCTGTGCTCTCTCATCATGCTTCTCACAATTGTTTGCAGCGCGCAGACGACGGGAAGCATCACCGGCCGCATCACGGACCCCGGCGGAAACGTCGTTCCCAAAGTGGCGGTCACCGTAAAGAACGTGGGGACTCACGCGGTGCGCACCGCCGTGACCAACAGCGACGGCGTCTTTCAAGTCTACGACCTGTTGGTCGGAGTCTATGACGTCTCCGCCGCGGCTCAGGGCTTCAAGTCCGAGGTCAAGAGCGCAATCCAGCTCAACGTTGGCGACAAACTCGCTCTCAATTTCCAGCTTCAGGTTGGCAGCACGACGGAAACGGTGACCGTTTCCGATGCCACCCCTTTGATCAACACCGAAACCGCCGACCTGAGTGACACCATCGAGACACAGCAGATGACCGATTTGCCGGTCAACGGCCGCGAATTCACTCAGATCCAGCAACTGGTGCCAGGCGCTTCCCGGACCATGGGCGACGAGGGCGGCACCGGCTTCAACAGTTCCAGAGGGTTTGCTCTCAATGGCCAGCAGGAGCAGGCAACGGGCTTCCAGGTGGACGGCGTTGAGAATACCGATATGGGCAACGGGACCGGGTCGCTGACGACTCCGGGACTGGAAGCCATTGCGGAAATCAAGGTCAACACCACGGACTATTCCGCCGAGTACGGCAATGCAGCCGGCGCTAGTTTGCTCGTGGCTACCCGCACCGGAACGGATCAGTTCCATGGAGCCGCGTACGAGTTTTTCAAGAACGATGCTCTGGACGCGGTGAACTACTTCTCAAACAGCAAGGAAAAACTGCGCTACGACGATTACGGGTACAGAATTGGCGGCCCTTTCTTTATCCCGCATCTCTATCCCCGGAGCAAGTCGAAGACATTCTTCTTCTTCGCGGAAGAATTCCGCAGCAACACTTCGACGGATATCTTCAAGGCTGCCACGCCCACGCAGGACATGCGCAACGGCGACTTCACGAATGAAGATGCCCGCACCGGCGTGCACATTGTCAACCCCGCCACCGGCAAGCCGTTTCTCAACGATCAAATTCCTCAAAAATTGATCAATCAGAACGCGGCCCTGATGCTGGCCAGCAATTTCCCGCTGCCAACGCCTGGAGCCAGCGGCTTCTTGAATTTCAATCAGAATGCTCCCGACACGGACAAGTGGAGACAGGAACTGGTTAACGTGACGCACCAGGCTACCAGCAAGACGCTGGTCCAAGTTCGTTATATCGAGGACACTGAGCCGCACCACCTTGCGGGCGTACTCTGGGCAGGTCAGGCGTTTCCCGATATTCACACCTACACCAACATTCCGGGCCACAGCTTTCTCGCCAAGGTATCCACGGCCATCACGCCCAACATGCTCAATGAAGTGTCGTTGGATTACGCGAGCAACTACGGGCCGAAGAGCAATCTGGCCGTCACTGAATCGGGCGACTACCTGATGCCTGCCGGCGTCAATATCACCCCTCTGTTTGCGCAGACCGGCGCTGTCAAAATCCCCAACCTGGCATTCAGCGGCGGCTGGGGAAACATCGACACCTCTTACTATCCGTGGTGGGCGCATCACAATGTTCTGGAAGGCGCCGACAACTTCTCCTGGAATATCGGTGTGCACTCTCTGAAGGCGGGCGCCATCTACGAGCATTCGGTGACTCCGGTTGGAGCCCAGGTCGATCCCGGAACACAGGGCGGCTTCACCTTTAATGGATACTCGAGCGGTGATCCGATGGCTGACTTCATGCTGGGGAACTTCCAGCAGTACAGCCAACTCCAAACCAGCCTCATGCCATCGTACAACTACAACCACTTTGAGGCGTACGCGCAGGATACGTGGAAGGCCACGAGGAAACTGACCCTGAATCTCGGCGTGCGCTACTTCGATATCCCGCATCTTTATATCGCGGGCAGCATCCTCTACAACTTCGTGCCCTCGGCCTTTAATGCGGGCAAAGCGGTGACAGTCAATCCCGATGGCACCATCGCCCCCAATTCGGGTGACCGGTACAACGGTCTGATCAACCCGGCGCAGGGGCTGCCCACCGATCTGGTCCAGAACACTGCCGTGCGATTTGGCCCGCGGTTCGGGTTCTCGTACGATCCGACGGGACAGGGCCGCTGGGCGGTCCGCGGCGGATATGGCATGGGCTATTACCGCATTCAGGGCAATGACAGCTACGGGCTGGTGGGCAATCCGCCCAATGGCAACATCGGCACCGTTTATAACGGCCCGATCAACAATCCATCCCTGGGCACGGCTGGAGCGTTGAGCCCCTTCTCGGTGGGGTCCCTCGCCGAGCATTACCCAACACCGGTGGTGCAGAGCTGGAGCCTGGATATCCAACACCAGTTTGCCTCCAAGACCGCGGCGTCCATCGGATATGTGGGCACGCTGGGCACGCACAGCGACAGCACGCGCAACATCAACCAACCGCTGCCCGACGGGGCTCATGACTTCAATCCGGGCCTCAACGACGGTAGCGTCATCCTCAGCACCATCGTTCCGTATGCCGGCTACACCAACATCAACCAGCACGTGCCCGAGGGATCGACGGCCTATAGCGGTTTGCAGGCGCACGTGCAGCATCAGTTGTCGCGTGGACTGCAGGCAGAGGTTTCCTATACCTTCTCCAAGACCATGTCGGATGCCCCGTCGTTCGGCGCAAGCCCGCAGAACGCCTACAATCCGAAGGCGGAGTGGAGCCTGGCTTCGTACGATCGGCCTCAAATGCTGATTGCCAACTATCTTTACCAGCTTCCGTCGTTCGCGGAACACCGCGGGTTCCTGGAAAGAGCGGTTCTGGACGGTTGGCAGTGGACAGGCATCGTGCAATTCCAGAGCGGAACTCCGTTTACCGTCGGCCTCGGCACAACCAATCCGGGGCTTGCGAATCGGCCGAATCTGCAATCCGGAGGGCACCAGAAGCTGACCAAGAGCGTTACCCAGTGGTTCGATCCCAACGTCTATACGGCGCCGGCGCCGGGATACTTCGGCACCCTCAAACCCTACAGCCTGAGAGGCCCTGGAATCATCGACTGGGACACCGCTCTGTTCAAATCCATCAAGTTGACCGAACGGTTCACTTACCTGATTCGTTGCGATGCGTTCAACGTTCTGAACCATCCGAGCTGGAGTGGATTAAACACCAGCTTTGCAGGAACGAACGGGAGTGGCCAGGCGATCGACAATGGAATTGGACAGATCACCTCGGCGCACGATCCTCGCATTCTGCAACTGAATATGAAGATCGAGTTCTAGCCTGGTGTCACAATCAACCCGCGGTGCGAACCTGTGCCGCTTGAACGCAGTTAGGAAACATGCTGGACCGCGGAAGGCGCGGTCCAGCATACTGAGTAAGTTATGCGATTGCCGAGATCCGTGCTCATCGCCGTCGCAGTTTTGCTGGCTCTTTCGCAGCCGGGGCTGGCGCAAAAGGAGCAGTTTGAGCAGGCGAAGCGCGCCCAGGCAAGCGGAGACTATGCCGCTGCCGAGCGCGGATACCGGAAGGTTCTCGCGGCCGAGCCGCGCTCGATTCCGGCGCTCACCAACCTCGGTGTGGTTCTGGCGCGGCAGGGCAGATTCACGGATGCGGTTGCCGCGTACCGGTCGGTATTGAAGATAGACCCGCAGGCTTTGGCCGCGGTTATCAACATGGGACTGGCTTACTACCGCATGAGCGACTGGAAGAATGCGGCCAGCAGCTTTGAAAGGGTGATTCGCCAGAATCCCCAGGATCGCCGATCGCGCCAGCTTCTGGCCATCTCGCTGTCGCAAAGCGGAGATTACGCGCGCGCCTTGACCGAATACGAAGCGCTGATGCCGTCGAGCGATGTGTCCATTCTGATCGGCCTGGCAACTTGCTATAAGGAAACAGGAAGGGAGGCCGACTCGGAGCGCATTCTTGCTTCGGTGCTCGAGAGCAATGCAGATACCCCACAGGTCTATTACCTGTTCGGGCTTGCGGCTTATACCCGGCAAGATTATCCTGAGGCAGTTGAGAATCTCAAAAAGAGCCTGGCTATGGCTCCAACGCAGGTGGAGCCGCGATTCTATCTTGGTGCGACCTACTTCAAGCAGAACGACTTTCCCGCCGCATTGAGGGAATGGGAAGAGGTGGGGAAGGCCGATCCGAGTTTCTTTCCCGCATATTTTTGCGCCGGCGCGCTGCTGGTTGACCAGGGTTCCGACAAGGATGCCCAGCCTTTGTTGGAGCACGCGTATGCGCTCAAGCCGCAGGACCGTGCCGTGCAGTTGGCGCTGGGAAAGGACTATCTCGATCAGGGCCAGCCCCAAAAGGCCTTGCCGCTGCTCCAGAACGCGAGCCGCCTCGACCCGGACTCGCAGCCAGCCAGTTTCCTGCTGGCTCGGACCTACAAGGAACTGGGAAGAAAGGAGGAAGCTGCCGCGGAGTTCAAGCGATGCAAGGTGCTTTTCAAGAACGGCGTCGACGTACTGGGTGAACCAGGTAACTCCGCGCAGCAGAGCGAGCCATAACACGGTTTTCAGTTACAGCGGTTGAAGCAGCAAGAGGCTTGGGAAGGTCACCCTCGATGCAGTTCAATTGACAGAGCAACGAGCCGGCGCAGTTTGATTGAGGGCGGAATCACTGGCCGATGGAGTGGGATGGCTTATCAGGGGATACGGTCATGACACAAGGTACGACAAAGCGTTTCGGAGTTCGGGATTTGGCTCGGCTGGCGAAGGTTTCGGTGGGCACCGTTGACCGGGCGCTGAATGGCCGCAGTGGAATCAACCAGGAGACACGCGAGCGCATTCTTGCCATCGCCGCCGAGAACGGCTATGCGCCAAATCCGACCGCGCAGGCGCTGTCTTTTTCCAAGTCTGCCTTTCGCATTGGCGTGTGCATTCCTCGCGAGATCCATTACTTCTATGACTTCCTTAACGAGGGCGTTATAAACGAAGCCAAACGGTATGAGCATGTGGGCCTGGAGATCGTCTACCGTCGCGTAAAACAGTTGAGCTCTCCGGTGTCAAGAGCGGTGAATGAATTGCTGAATCAGAATGTTCAAGCTCTGGTGCTGACCCCAGGCAGCGCCGAGGAAGTAGCGCCGATCATCGAAAAGGCGGAAAGAGAGAAGAATGTTCGCGTGGTGTGCGTGGCCACCGACGATTCGCCCAGTTGCAGGTCAACGGGCATCTCGGTTGACCCCAACATCAATGGCGCGCTGGCGGCCGAATTGATGGCACGCGTAGTTCCGGCCCGTTCCGAGGTGGCCATTGTGACCGGCATGTTGATTACCGAGGAACACCGCAAAAAGGTCGAAGCATTCCAGAAGAAATTCCCGATCGAGTGCCCCGGGGGCAAGACCGTGAAGTTGATCGAGGGGCATGAGGAAGAAGAAGAGGTATACCGGAAGACGCTGCAGTTATTGCGAGAGTACCCCAAGCTGAAGGGAATCTACATTAGCACAGTCAACTCCATTCCCGTGTGCAAGGCCGTCGAGAAATGCAAGCGAAGCGATCGGATCAAGATCATCGCTACCGACGTGTTTCCCGACCAGGAGCCCTATTTTCGCCGCAGGACGCTCTGCGCGTCGATTTACCAGGACCCTTATCGCCAGGGCCAATTGGCGGTGCGCCTGCTCATGGATTCGTTCCTGAACGGAACAGCTCTTCCTACCAACTACTACATCAACCCAGTGATCGCTTTGCGCACCAACCTCGGCCTGTTTCGTGAGATGCGTGGGATTCCGGCGCTTCTGCCGAGTGAACTTGCCAACGCGCCCGGTTCTTCGCCGCGGGTGGTGCAGCGTTTCGATGCGTGGTCCGGTGAAGTTTCTCCTCACCCTGAGCCGCGTTCCAAATAAGCATTTACACCATGAAACTACCCGAACAATAGGAGCTTCGAACGATGGATCGTAGAGATTTCTTGAAGACAAGTGCATTCCTCTCGGCCAGCAGCTTGCTTGCCCTCAACCGCGCTTCAGCCCAGGGCGTCACGCCGAAGAGCATTGCCATCCGTTCGCAAGCCGCCGACAGCAAGAAGGCGCGCCTCGCAGCGCGAGAGCTATCCAGCGGGTTGCACATGTTGAATCCAGCGCTGGAAGTGAAGCAGACGGGCAGCGATGCCGGCCCCGGAGCAACGGTTCTAACGCTTGCGGTGGACTCAGCGAGATTCAAGGGAACAGAAGAATATGAGATAGCCGCCTCCGGCAGCGGCGCGATTCTGCGCGCAGCCAACGAACAGGCGCTTCTTTTTGCCGTCTTTGAGTTTCTTGAAAGGCAGGGTCTTGTGTTTGGCATCGATGGGACAACGGCCCCGATCGATCGTCCCGCCTGGATCGTCCTACCCCGTGACGGGCAGCCATGGACCGCGTCTCCCTGCTTTGCGGTGCGCGGACTTCTGCCATGGCCGGACTTTCTGAACTGCATCAGCATTTATAACGACGAAGATTTCAAGTCATACTTTGCCGCCATGCTGCGCATGCGCTTCAACATGTTTGGCATGCACGTTTATACGGAAAACGAGCCTGGCCCACTCGCGGAATCTTACTTGTCCTATGACTTTGCCGGCGCTGGGCATCGCGCCGCACTCGAGGACAGCACTATGACCGCCTGGGGATACCTGCCCCAGCGCACTTCGACCTTCAAGATGGGAGCGGCGCAATTCTATGACTCGGAGACCTTTGGCGCGGACGCGACACGCAGCGCCGCCGATACCTGGGATATAGCTGCCCGCACCACCGCCATGATGCGCTCCGCGTTCAACTTCGCCGGGGAGCTGGGCATTCGTACCGGCATTGGCTTTGAACCATATCGAAATCCCGCGGAGATTGTTCGCGCATTGCCTCCAGAGGCGCTTTCCCATCCCGGTGGCTTCATCGAGTCGAGCACGGCGCGCGACCTGCTCGAACGGCGTCTCGCCGATCTGCTGGAACGCTATCCCATGGTCGACTACGTGTGGCTCTGGCAGGACGAAGACGCAAATTGGGAAAGCCGTAAAACGAACATCCCTTTGTCCGTAACTCCCTTTGCTCAGGCGCACGACTTTCTCAAGCGTCATGCCCCAGGCAAACGCCTTGTCCTGGCAGGTTGGGGTGGGGTCGCGCGCCATTTCGAGTCGCTGCATCAGCGCTTGCCCGAAGATGTCATCTTCTCGTCCCTGAGCGATACCCTGGGATGGGATCCAGTTCACGAAGCCTTTGGCAAACTCGGAAGCCGCGAGCGCTGGCCTATTCCGTGGATCGAAGACGATCCTTCGATGTGGTTCCCGCAGTTCCGCGCCAGCCGTTTCGAAAGGGACATGAGGCACGCGCAGGATCTTGGCTGTCAGGGGATGCTCGGGATTCATTGGCGCCACAGAGTTATTGATCCGACGGCAACGTACTTCGCGCGCGCCGGCTGGAATCGCCAGCTCAGCGCATCGGACCACTACCGCAGCTTCTCCAAGGCACAGGCTTCCGGCAGCCGGTCCGCGGAACTGGCCACACTCTTCAATGATTGCGACCGGAATCACGCAATCTCTTCCACGTTTCTCGGCACATATGATAAGTCGGGATTCGCAAACCGCGTGGAAGTGACCGGGGACTACAGCGAAGCCTTCAACTACACGACCACGGAGCCTGACCTGGCCGTCTTAGCGACGCAGCGCAAGACTGCCGAGCGCTTCCAGGAGCTTGCTGAGCGCGCCGAATCGCCTCTGGAGAAGAACCGCCTCGCCTACTTTGCCGGCTTCGTCGCTATGATGGTTCCCTATTGCGACGCGTTTGAGTCGGCGCATAAGCTCGATGCGGTTCTCAAGCAGGCAGTGGAACAAAGGGCAGCCAACAAGGCTGACGAAGCCCGCAACCTTGTCCTCGAACAAGGAGTTCCGCTCTGGCTTACGATAGCTCCGCTGGTGCGGCAGACCATGTTGCAATACCAGTCGGTCGTCGCCACGCGGAACGACCTCGGCCAGCTCGCCTCCATGCAAAACAAGGTCGTTCGCATTGCACTGGAGCGGCTGCGGCTCTCGGTCAAAGAGTTCCTCAATGAGCTGCCCGCCGAGATGAATCGAGCGTATGAGGCGGCTATCTCGGACGAGGGCGCCAATCCTCCACGGATCTTCATACCCACCAGACCCTCCCTGCTCAAGCCGGGTGAATCGGCGCGCTTGTTTATCAACTGTCCCGGAGAAACGGGCGCCGTCGCGGTGAAGCTGTTGACGCGCCGTCAAGGCATGCAGGAATGGAATGCCTCCGCGGCAACGCACGTGGGACGCAGTGTCTATTCCGCTCAACTCGGCCCCTTTGTTGCCGACGATGGCGCTATCGAATATTGCGCCACCGCGGTGACCGATCGAAACACATACAGCGACCCTCCGCAGGCGCCTACAAACGTCTACAACTTGAATCTGTTTTCATAGCCCCCGGGAGAATTGTCGATGACCGTTTCCATTGAACAGACAACAAGCCGTGACCGGCTAGCCTCGACACTGAACCACAAGCAGCCTGACCGCATTCCTATTGATTTCGGCGGAACGGCTGTTACCGGCGTTCATGCCAGTTGCGTCGCGGCTCTGCGCGACTACTACGGCCTGGAAAAGCGCCCCGTCCGCATCCACGAGCCGTTTCAAATGCTCGCCCTCCTGGATGACGATCTCCTTGATGCGATGGGCGTCGATGTAGTGGGAGTTTTCTCACGCAATACCACCTGGGGATTTCCTGCCGATGAATATAAGCAGTGGCAGTTTAATGGGCTGGATGTTCTGGTCCCAAAAGACTTCAACACCACGATCGCCCCGAACGGCGATACGCTGATTTATCCCGAGGGCGATATTACCGCGCCGCCCAGCGGACGCATGCCGCAGGGAGGGTACTTCTTCGACTGCATCGTTCGCCAGGAGTCCTTCGACGAGGAGAATCTCAACCCCGAAGACAACACGGAGGAGTTTACTCCAGTCTCTCAGGTGGACATCGATCACCTGGCGCGGTCAGCCAGGCAGGCCAGGGCCACGAGCCGCGGCGTGATCGCCTCGTTTGGCGGAACTGCCTTCGGCGATATCGCGTTTGTTCCAGGTCCTTCGCTCAAGCATCCCCGTGGCATTCGCGACATCACGGAATGGTACGTATCCACCAGCAGCCGCCAGGACTACATCCACAAAGTCTTCGAGCACCAATGCGCGGTGGCATTAGGGAACCTTGAGCGCGTCTATGCCGCGGTTGGCGACAGCGTGCAGGCGGTCTTTGTCTGTGGCACCGATTTCGGAACGCAGTCATCCTCTTTCTGTTCGGTCAAGACCTTCCACAGCCTCTACTTTCCTTACTACAAGCGCGTCAATGACTGGATTCACACGCACACGGGATGGAAATCGTTCAAGCATTCCTGCGGAGCTGTCTTCAAGTTCTTGCCTTCATTTATCGAAGCCGGCTTTGACATACTGAACCCCGTGCAGTGTTCGGCCACCGGCATGGATCCAGAAAAGCTGAAGGCGGACTTTGGAGACAAACTTGTCTTCTGGGGTGGGGCCGTGGACACGCAGAAGATCCTGCCCTTTGGGACTCCGGAAGAAGTGCGGGAGCAGGTCTTGCGCAGGTGCGAAATCTTCGCGCCGGGCGGGGGATTTGTCTTCAACAGCATCCACAACGTGCAGGCCAGAACGCCCGTTGAGAATATCGTCGCCATGATCGATGCAGTGCACAGTTTTAACGGAACAAGATGATGGTGGTAATCTACGGAACCTCTGATCAGGTCCCGATATTCTCCGTGCTGAAGGCTGGAGGCCTTTTCCTTTGTCGCGATGGAACTGTATCAAAGTTGGGCGTGGTCACGGTGGTGAATGAGTCGGTGGTCGGAACGTGGGCAGCCACTCGCGGAAGAAGGTTTCGAGTCGATTGTCGAGTACGGCGCAACAAACCTGCAGGAGGAGGTGGGCACCCTCTGCAGACCAGCGCATAGGCTGCCGTTTCCCCATCCTCTCATTGACAAGGTGATTCATTGCAGATTCGGCCAGCGCACTGGATATCCTGAGGCCTTTCCGCCTGTCCTGGGCGTAGTTCCTAAACGAGACCCGATTGCGGCGCAAATAGTCACGCAGATCCAATATATGCTTCCTGGAGTGCCCGACGATTTCTGTGCCAATTCTTCTGATCACCAATGGTACAGAAATGCCCGGTCGAACCATGCAACTCGTCTCATCGACCCCGTAATTCGTAGGAATAAACCTCTTCGGAGTGAATGCGCCGGTGCAGAATCACAGTATCGTTGGGACCCAAGGAGAACTGCAGGTCATCCATCTCGGCCAGGTCAGTCTTATCTTGAACGCGGAGATCTAGCACGGCCTCCTGTTGTCCCGTCGCAACCCGAATGCGAAGAATTCGGGGGTCAGTCCCATGCACGTCCGCATACAAGTACTTTGAATCCGCCGACCAGCTCAAGTCGGTTCCATTCATCGCGTCGGCCAGCTTACGCCACTTTCCGGTCCACACATCAAAGAGCATCAATTGATGTTTCCTAAGGTGCTGGGCCGCGATGAATTGCCCATCGGGCGACCAGCGAGCGGTGATTAGATCATCGGAGTCGGGAAGGGTTTGCGCTGTAAGCGTGACGTTCTGGCCGTCTTGATCGGGGTTGCGGTTTTGTGATGGATAGGGCCGTATGTGTCCACGATCAATTCAAGTGGACACGACCGGTCACAGGAAGTGTGTCT
>Ga0302320_10015303_pt1 | contig 15779 bp, 11 predicted proteins | sample Bog_T0_3_FD_202130 | JGI IMG/M metagenome (GOLD analysis project Ga0302320, IMG submission 202130) | Peat permafrost microbial communities from Stordalen Mire near Abisko, Sweden - Bog_T0_3 | ecosystem: Environmental > Terrestrial > Soil > Wetlands > Peat | place: Sweden: Abisko, Stordalen Mire... | reverse complement strand
CTCTTGGGGAACGGAGACGCTGCAAGATGTTGGGGGCGTTGCTTCGCTTTTCCTCATGACCCTCTTGGGTGATGCTACGGGCTGGAATTTCTTGGGAAATTGCCGATGAATTAGCGGGGCCAACGCCATGAATATCAGAAATCAAGCGCTTGCTGTTGATCGGGAACCTGGCTCGCTAGTTGGAGGCCAGCTAAAGTATGTAGCACGCCAGGCCATTCTGGATGCGCGCGGAAGAATTCATGGCTACGAATTACTCTTTCGGCGAGAAGCTGAGACCATCCCTGGGGATGACCAAGAACAGGCGACCCGGGCGATGCTGGATCAGACCGTCCTGTTTGGGCTCGAGAAGCTGACCGGCGGCCTGCCTGCCTTTGTGGCCTGTTCTGAGCAAACGCTGACCCATCATCTTGTCGAGGTTATGTTGCCCAGCATGACTGTTCTGGATCTGCAGTTCAGCGGACCGCCCACGCTGGAGTTGATTTCAGTCATCCGCCTGCTCAAAGCTGCGGGTTTTCGGATTGCATTGAGCGGCTTCTGGTGGGAGACCGGCTCGGATCATATGATTGCGTTGGCAGATTTTCTCAAGGTGGACTTCGCACTTCTCACCGCGATGGAAGGGGAAGTTCTGCGCGAGCGCCTCGGTCAGGCCACGGCTACGCTGGTTGCTTCCAATGTTGAAACGCAGGAAGACTTTCGCCGGGCTTTGTCTCATGGATTCACACTCTTCCACGGCCATTACTTTTGCCATCCAGAGTTATTGAAGAATCGCATCATTCCGGCCAACCGGTTGGCTCAAATCCGTCTCCTTGAAGCTCTACAATCAACAACCTTCAACTTACATGAGTTGAGCGCATTAGTGAATCGCGATACTTCCATATGCTATCGACTCCTACGCCTGGTGAACTCCCCATTGTTTGCGATCCGACAGGAGGTGCGCTCGATAGAGTCAGCCCTGATGCTGGTAGGTCAGGATGCTTGCCAGCGCATCGTCGTCCTCGCCCTAGCCAGCGAACTCAATACCGGCGGGTCCCCGATCGTGCTCCTGTTAACGCTGGTGAGAGCCCGGTTCTGCGAACAGGCTGCTAGTCTTATTCGTCTGCAGCCTGCTGAACAGTACATGCTGGGGATGCTGAGCCTGATGCCGGTAATGCTGCGGGTGACGATGAACGATCTGAGAGCTGACCTTCCGGTTCGGACGGCCATTCTTGAGGCCTTGCTTGGAATCGAAAACGATGAGCGTGTTCTACTCAGCTGGCTCGAGAGCTACGAGCGAGGCAATTGGGGAGACTGCGACTCCAAGGCCGAAGTTCATCATCTGAGCGGGAAAGAGTTGTCAGACATCTATACGAACGCCGTGTACTGGGCTGAGACGGTGGCGAACTCAGTCCATTGAGCCGGAACCCTCGGGAGGTAGCCCGCTTGCATGGCTGATCCTCTCTTCTCGCAATGTGGTCCTGTCTGGGATCCCACTTCAGAGTAAACCGGGATCAGCCTCCTCAAACATTTCTCGGATCAAACAGATATCAGCTATTTTGGACAGCAATGGGACGGCCCGAAACTGAATCAAGTTCACGGCCATTCAACGTCGATTGAGGTTCCGTAACGAGACGCTAATGGACCATGACTTCCACAGTCTCGCTGTCGGAGCTTTTCCAAGCCGTTGCGCCCTCGTGCGTGAGCCGCTGAGCGGCCTCATCCCAATGGAGGTGTGTAATCGAGCCGGCACCTTTCTCGTACGCGTAGGTCATGCCATCGTCAGAAAAGAGGGTGAAGTCGGCATTTGTTCCGGGGTAGATGCGAATTTTCGCGATCGCCTGGGGCTGATGCGTGCTCTCGATGGGTTCGCCTGTTGGAATGATCGAGCCGGCCCGAACAAAGAGCGGGATGGTGTCAATGGGCGCTTGCACGGTGATCGTCTTTCCACCCGGAAAGCGTTCGTTTGTCCAGTAGTTGAACCAATCGGAACCGAGTGGCAAATAGACTGGCCGGCTCGTCGCTCCTTGCTCAACGACAGGCGCAACCAGAAATGCGGGGCCGAACATGTATTCATCCCGCATATCGACCACTTGCGGGTCGTTGGGGAAATCGAGCGGCAAAGCGCGAAGAAACGGCGCCCCGGTCTTCCATGTCTGATAGCCAAGCGAATAAATGTACGGCATGAGCTGGTAGCGGAGACGAAGGTACTTTTCGAGAATCGGTTCAGCCTGCTTCCCATAAGACCAGACCTCGTTCTCGAGGCGGCTGCCGTGGGTGCGGAAAATTGGCAGGAATGTGGCGTACTGGAACCAGCGAGTGTAAAGCTCGGGATAGTCGTCGTATCCGCCCACGTTGGCGCGAGCGTCTGAGGGATCGAGCAAAGGAGCGTGGATCGGATGATGTTCTGCGGGCAAATATTGCCAGCCCCCGGTGTCGTTCGACCAGTAGGTGAGGCCCGATGCTGCAACGTCGAGGCCCGTGGGAATCTGGCGCTTGAGAGTATCCCACGTGGGATAGATATCCGAGGACCATACGATTGTGCCGTTGTGCTGGACCCCAAGATATGCGTCGCGAGAGAGGATCAAGGCACGCTTCTGCGGCTCGTCTTTGCGAAAGCCGTCATATAGCGCGGCAGTATGAAACAGCGGGTAGACGTTGAAGTATTGCGTGCCGGGTCCGATGTGGAAATAGGCGCCGCTGGGTGGCAGATCGGGCTCGGTTTCGTCGGCCCACAATGAGTCAAACCCCTTGCTGAGGATGTTCTCGTGGATGGTTTTCCAGTACCAACTTGCGGCCTCTGGGTTGGTGGTATCGATGTCGGAACCGGCGCGGTCATAAGGAAGACCAGTGATGGGCGTGCCGTCAGCGAGGTGAATGAACCATCCCTTTTGCTTGATTTCAGCAAAGTAGCGATCTTCGGGAACAAAGCGCGGCCAGACGCTGATCATGGTTTCGAAACCCATGTCGTGCAGTTGCTTGTTCATAGCCGCAGGGTCAGGCCAGAGTTTCGGGTCCAAGTCCATTTGGCCCATCTTTGTGTAGTAGAACCAGTCCACCACAAGTACGTCCGCGGGTAGATGGCGATCGCGATACCCTTGCGCAACTGCCATGAGCTCCTTTTGGCTGGCGTAGCGCTGCTTGCACTGGATGTAGCCGTAGGCGGCCTTGGGAAGCATGGGAGTGGGACCGGTGAGCTGGCGATACCCCGCATAGATTTCGTCGGCCGAGTCGCCGGCAATCACGAAAAACGAAACGCGGTTCCCCACCTCTGACGTCCAGCGAGTCTGCTCGTTGAATCCTGGCTCGATCGTGGTTTTCGAAGGATTGTCCCACACAAGTCCGTAGCCTTTGTTCGTAACGAGAAATGGGACGCAATACGTGGGAGCGGCGGGAGCCGTGTAGTCTGCCCAGCAACGGACTGGATGGCCGCGATGATCGAGAAAGCCTTCATGATTCTGGCCGAGACCGTAGTAATGCTCGTCGTCCGGCGAAGCGAAAGTGGCGCCTACGACGAAGAATTCTGGATCGGTGGGACGGCGGTCGTTTCCGATCGCGGCCGTGCCGTCCTTGTGATTCGGAACCGATTGCGACCAGCCTGTCATTTCGAGAAGCTTCTTCCCTTCTGGCGTGCGAATCGTGATGTGAGCGCCGGGAGTCGAGCCGTTGAAGTATTTCGCGATATCGGATTCGGTCTGCAAGCGCGGGCGACCAGACGGTAAATTCTCATTGTCGACCGTAGCGACGATGCGCGCCGACTGGTAAACGCTGGCCGTAGGGGTCTTCGTTGCGCTCCAACCGGACGATGAGGAAGCGGCTATAAAGCCGTAGCCGGGTGGTGCAATCGCCGGTTCTTTGCTCAGACTTAACGTCACGCGCAGGATGTTGGGCGCGTAGGGCTCCAAGACTATAGTTTCGCCTCTACGATTGAGTTCAAGCCGTTGTGAGTGCGATTGCGCTGCAGACGGGCACGCAATAACGGTGAATCCGGCGAAGAACGTCAGCGCGATGAACAACCTTTGCATTCGAAACTCCATAGATGTTGCGCGCAGAATTGGATAACCTGCGGAGATGAGTGTAAACCGCTTCACTTGACCTTTCCCAGCACCGTGCATTGAACGCTTGCGACCATCGTCGGGAGGTTACGATAATTCGTGGCCGAATCTAAGCTCGTTTGGCAATCGAAGTTAGTGTTGCTGATAGTGCTGCCTTTTGCGGGCGCGGAGGTGGTGCTGCAAACGCACTTCTTCCTGACAGCACTCGAGCACGTGGCGATTGCAACGATTGGAGTCAGCCTGCTGTTCGGACTCGTGGTGATCAAGCTGCGCGCAGGAACACCCGCAGCGGCATTTTCCGGAGCGCTTATAACTGGTTGCCTGATGTTCTCGACGGCGACATTCCCTTATTACCCGTGGCAGACAGCACTGGTACCGGTGCTGGCCGTATTTGTGCTTGCATTCGGGACAACACGCTTGGGTCGCGTAAAGAAAGAACAACTTGGGATCGCTGAAAGACGGCGGGGCAGGACCGCAGCCCAGGTAGCTGCGAACTTGGGGAATGCGGCTCTTGTTGCGAGCCCATTGGTCCAGCTGTGGATGATGGACGCGCATTGGTTCACACCCTCAGGATTGGCGCCGACCCGGTTGTTCGCCGTGAGTCTGGCGACATTAGCAGAGGCAGCAGCGGATACGGTTTCGTCTGAGATTGGCCAGGTTCTGGGTGGAAGCCCGCGCATGATCACGACGCTGCGCGTAGCAGAACCGGGAACGGACGGCGCGGTTTCAGTGGTTGGAACAATGGCCGGTGTAGTGGCGGGGTGCGTTGTGGCTGGACTCGGGACCCTGGCGCTACGCGGCGATGTTGCGTTTTTCTGGATCAGTGCCGCGAGCGGCGTGTTCGGGCTGTTTTTCGACAGCGTGCTGGGCGGTACGTTCGAGCGACGAGGCTGGCTCAATAACGACATGGTCAATTTTTTGTCGACTGGCAGCGCGGCCGGATTTGCGTTCGGCCTTCTTGCTGTGATCAATTATCGAGGTTGACCAGGGACGCATTATGAATGCGGATCCTGTCGCGACACACAGGCGACAGCCGAATCAACCTTGAATTTGACTCAATGCAGATGCAGGCGCCAGAAGGTGTAGGCCAAAATCTCGTGAACCAGGATTTCAACCTGGTCGGACCCGCCTTCGACTGCGACGCGGGGACGCGGAGATGTCAGGACATCGAGCCCCTCGGCAGCGCAGATCTCATGAATTCGAAAAAGATGGGTTCCGTCGCTCACAATCACCAGACGGCGCACACCATTGGCGCGAGCAATGATGGCAATGCGAAGTGCGGAGTCTTCAGTATTCCGGCTTTCGGTCTCGGCGATGATTGCTTCTTCAGGAACGCCCATTCCCATCAGGTATTCCCGACCAACCGCGCCTTCGGTGTAACGATCTCCGCCGGCACCACCCAGGGTAATGATGAGCGGGGCGATGTCCTGCCTGTACAAGGTCAGCGCGTGATCAAGGCGGGCGCGATAAACGGGAGATGGGTGGCCATCGTATTCCGCCGCGCCAAAGACACCGATAGCATCAGATGGAGCGGCAAAATCGTGGCTCGCGTAGCTTTCAATTTGGGTGTAGACCCAATGGCACCACCCGGCACCTGCGGCGGCTAGGATGAGAAGAAGCAAAAGCCCTAAGAGGAGCGCTAGGTTGCGACGTTTTGGCTTGGCTTGGCGCTTCATGCGCATCCCCGTTAGTGCTGGAACACCATCCTATCGTTGCAGCACCATGACGATCTCGTGCGTGGGGATGGCGCCTTCGCGCAGAATCTCCCAGCGGCCGGGCCCGAGGGAGAGGTCGACTATGGTGGTGGGCAGCGCGTGTCCGGTTGGGCCGCCGTCAATGATGAGCGGAATGCGGTCACCGATCTGATCGCGAACAGCAGCGGCATGCGTACACTCAGCAGCTCCCTGAAGGTTGGCGGAGGTCGCGGTAATTGGCAACCCGAAGGCTTCAACCACGGCGCGCGGAATAGCGGCATCCGGAACGCGCAAGGCAACGTTGCCGGTGTTGGCCGTCGAGCGGAGGGGCAGCTTGGTACCCGCGCGCACGATGATCGTGAGCGGTCCAGGCCAGAATCTTTCAGCCAGCTTGTCAAGCTGCGGGTCGGTATCGCGCGCCAGCTCGTAGGCCTGGGAGATGGAGGCGATCAGAAGGGACAGCGGCTTTTGCTTTTGGCGCGTCTTGATCTGATAGATTCGCTCGACCGCTTGCAGGTTGACGGGATCGACGGCCAGGCCGTAGAAAGTGTCAGTCGGCAGGGCAACAACGTCGCCTTTGCGCAGGCAGGAGACGATGTAGTCAATCCGGTCCTGCTGGGGTTCATCGGGATGGACGCGCAAGATCTCCGCGGACAAGCAGCCTACCTCAGTTCCCTAATTGGAGTAGCCGTAAAGACGGAAGCTATCACAGCACCAGCCGTGGTGCAAGGCGCGGAATCACACCCGAGTGTTCGTGCACGGCAAAACGGCTTAGAATCGGCAAAGACTGGAGGCGTCCGCGCCGATGCCTGTTCGCATTGTACAGAGTAAGCAGAACGCCCGCCTGAAACAACTTCGCCGGGCGCTGGCGCATCCGGGTCGCGATGCGTTGGGATTTATCGGAATCGAAGGGCCGAATCTTGTGGAGGAGGCGCTGCGTGCGGGCTTGCGCATCGGCTGCATCTTTGCCGCGCCGGGAGCGGAGAATTTGCTTAAGGGGCTGACTCTGCCCGAGGATATCGAGATCCTGATGATGCCCGCTGGGTTGCTGGACGGAGCCCTGGCGACAGAGAACCCGCAGCCGCTTGCAGCACTGGTCGAGCCGCCGAATTGGACCTGGGCACACGTGGTTGACCATAGCAGCAAGGTTGCGCCGTTGATCTTGGTGTTGGCGGGGCTGCAGGATCCGGGAAACTTGGGTACGATTCTGCGTTCATCGGAAGCATTTGGCGCGGACGGAGTGGTCGCGCTACCTGGAACCGTGAGCCAATGGAATCCCAAGGCCGTGCGCGCTTCGGCAGGGAGCGTGTTTCGGCTTCCATTCTTGTCCGCGAGCGCTGAAGTTTGCTTCACGCATTTGCGCGAGGCTGGGGTGCGAATTTTGACATCCACGGTGCGGGCGGCGGAGCCTGCGGACCTTGTGGACATGACGGGGCCGGTTGCCCTGATTCTTGGGAACGAAGGGAACGGGGTGCCGATCGAGCTGGCGAAGCTGGCGGATGGAGCTGTGACGATTCCCTGCCCCGGTATGGTGGACAGCTTGAATGCGGCGGTAGCCGGAAGCGTGCTTCTTTATGAAGCATCGCGACAGCGAATCCTACGAAGTGGACGCAAGCGCGAGTTTCGCGGGAGCGTGCGATGAGCCTGTTCGATGGACAGCCGGAAGGGCCGACCGGAAGCGTTCGTTCAGCGCCGCTGGCAGAGCGAATGCGACCGCGCAGCCTGGAGGAATATAGCGGCCAGGAACATTTGCTGGGACTTGGAAAGCCACTGCGCGTGCAGATCGAACGCGATGACCCGGGGTCGATGATCCTCTGGGGCCCTCCGGGAGTTGGCAAAACTACGCTGGCAAAGATCATTGCCGAGACCACGAAGGCCAGTTTCATTGAATTTTCAGCGGTGATGAGCGGGATCAAGGAAATCAAGCAGGTAATGGTCTCCGCTGCGCAGGCTTCGGAGATGCATTCGCGCACAATCCTGTTCGTCGATGAGATTCATCGCTTCAATAAAGCGCAACAGGATGCGTTTCTGCCGTATGTGGAACGAGGGACGATTCGACTGATCGGCGCGACGACGGAAAATCCTTCGTTCGAGATTATCTCGGCGCTGCTTTCGCGGTGCCGTGTTTATGTGTTGGAGCCACTGAGCGAAGAGCGAATTGCCGCGCTGCTGAGACGAGCGCTCGAAGACAACGAACGCGGGCTCGGCGGATTGGAGTTGACGGCGGATGACGATGCTCTTGAGTTGATTGCAAGCTACTCAAGCGGCGATTGCCGAAGTGCGTACAACACGCTGGAGGTGGCTGCGCAACTGGCCCAGGAGGGCACAAAGCATATCGGCAGGCCACTGGCTGTTGAGGCGGTGCAGCAACGCGTGCTGATGTATGACAAGTCAGGCGAGGAGCATTACAACCTGATCTCCGCGCTGCACAAGAGCGTGCGCAACAGCGATGCGGATGCGTCACTTTACTGGCTGGCGCGGATGTTTGCAGCCGGTGAAGACCCGCTTTATCTTGCGCGGCGCGTTGTGCGGATGGCGGTTGAGGATGTCGGGCTGGCAGCGCCTGAGGCTTTGAATCTTTGCCTCTCAGCAAAGCAGGCGATGGAGTTTCTGGGTTCTCCTGAAGGCGACCTCGCACTGGCGGAGGCGGTGGTGTATCTTGCGTTGGCTCCGAAGTCGAATTCGGTATACACGGCTTATGGGGCGGTTCAGCAGGAGATTGAACATACGCGCCAGGAGCCGGTCCCGCTCCACCTGCGCAATGCACCGACGCGATTGATGAAAGAGTTGGATTACGGCAAGGGCTACCGCTATGCGCATGACGAAGAGGGACGCGTAGCCGATATGGACTGCCTGCCGGATTCGCTAAAGGGGCGTAGATATTACGAGCCCACGCAGGAAGGGCGGGAGAAGTTGCTGGCGCAGCGGATGGAGGAGATCAGGCGGATCCGATCTTCGAAGCACCTATCCTAACGAGCGCGGCAATTTTTGAGCTGCACTCTCTCGGCTGGTGTCGGCTCACCGACGCGAACCAACGGAGCGGCGCGGGAAACAAAAATACTTACCGCTGAGGCGAGAACTGCGTCGGGGACTGAACGATGAGGAAAAACCTGGGTCGTTAACCTCCTGAGAGCAAATCAGGCGATCACTTGCGCGGCCTTACCTTGGATTGGACATTGAGGCGGTCGCCGGGGTTGCGGGCTTTGGCAGCGCGGCTAGCGCATCGGTGACGATGCCGGGGGTCAGGACTTCGGGGAGGAGCTGTGGGTCGGTCTGGCCTGGGGCGTAAAGGGCGTAGGCGGGAACGCCGCTGCGACCGAGTGCGGTAAGAGTCTGGGTGATGGCTTCGTCGTGGCGCGTCCAGTCGGCCTTGAGGAGGGCAACATTGCTGGACTGGAATGCCTGTTGGACCGAGGGCTGGGTGAGGGCGACACGCTCATTGACTTGGCAACTCAGGCACCAGCTGGCGGTGAAGTCGACGAACACAGGACGGCCCTGGGCCTGGTAGCGGCTGACGGCTTCGGCAGACCAAGGTTCCCAAGGGCCTGCGGCCTTGGCGGTGTGGGTTGCGTCGGGTTCGCTTTCGCCGACGAGCTTTTCAGCAAAGACGGAAACACAGACGACTCCGGCCAGAATGAGGGCGGCAACGGTGGTGGACCAACGCTTGGCGGGCCAGCGGCCGAGGAACCAGCCGGCGATGGCGAGCAACAGGAATCCCGCAAGCAATGAGGCTAGTTCGGCCGCGCCGTAAGCCTTGGCTAAGACCCAGGCAAGCCAGATGACGGTAGCGAATATGGGCACGGAAACCGCTTGGCGCAGTACTTCCATCCATGCGCCGGGACGAGGGAGGATGCGCGTCCATGCGGGTTGTAGGGTAAGAGCAACATAAGGCGCGGCGAGTCCCAGGGCGAGAGCGGTGAAGATGGTGAAAGTGACGGCGGCAGACTGACCGAGAGCGTAGCCGATGGCAGCGCCCATGAAAGGCGCGGTGCAGGGTGTGGCCACGATGACCGCAAGAACGCCGGTGAAGAAGCTACCGGGGTAGCCCTGTTTGGCGGCGAGAGATCCTCCGGTGCCTGTGAGAGTGAGACCGATGTCAAATTGGCCGGCGAGTGAGAGGCCCATGAAAAACAGCAATCCGGCCATAAGGGAAAGGAAGAGCGGCGACTGGAACTGGAAGCCCCATCCGAGCGTGGCGCCGGCAGCGCGGAGGCCGAGGAGGAGTGCCACCAAGGCCCAGAAGGAGATGAGAATTCCAGCAGCGTAGACGAAGCCGTGAATGCGAAGAGTATTGCGCTCTTCACTTCCGGAGTTCACTAAGGCGAGACCTTTGAGGAAGAGAACAGGAAAGACGCAGGGCATCAAGTTGAGGATCAAGCCGCCGAGGAAGGCTAAGGCCGCACTGCGCAGGAGCGCGGACGAGGAGAAAGCAGGAGTGGCGGCTGCGATGTTGCCTGGAAGCGCGGTGAGATCAAAAGCGCGTGCGCCGGAGAGCTCCAGAACACCTTTTAATTCACCCGGATTGGCTGCAAGGTTCGCGTCCTTCTTTAAGTCCAGGATGAAACCGTTCGCCGTGGGTATGAGCTTCTGCGGAGCGGGGTTGTCGAGGATCTCCTGATCGGCGGGGAAAAAGGCAGCCGTCGATTCGCGCTGTCCGGTTTGGACGGAGAGACGGAAGCCGGCAGGTGTCGGCTGGAAGATTGGCTTGTCGGTGGCGGGAAGCGGCTTTGGAAGCGAATTGGTAAAGCGCTTCCAGATCTCTGTTTCTGGCTGAGCCTCAGCGGGGACCATCGGAGCTTGGGCGAAGACAGTGCGTTGTACTGCCAGCTCGGCTTTGCCGGGAATGCAGACCTCGCGGCAAACGAGCCAATCGACTTTTGCGCTGAGGGTAGCTGGGCCGGTTTTTACGGTCTTGGATAGACTAAGGGTAAAGGGGAAAAGAACCTCATTCTCATAGCCGAAATCCATCAAAGGGCCGAGCGGCAGGCGGGTGGGCGCGGGAAATTGGAGCGGCCCCGCATTAATGCCTTCAGGCAATGTCCAGCGAATGTGAGGAGGTTCTCCCGAGTCCCCTGCGTTTTTCCAATAGACGTGCCAGCCCGGCTCCAATTTAAAGTAGAGACCGCCATTGCCGCCGCCGCCTGAATAGATGTTCGCGCTTGGGAAAACCAGTTGCACGCGCAGATGTTGCGCATCGACGGAGTCGGAGATGGCTAGCGCGGGCATCGCGGCTAAGAGTAGAACGACGGGCGCGATGATGGAACGGAAAAGGCGCATGTTTATGGAATTCTGGCTCCTAAGCGTTGGATTCAGTGTATCGAATCACGGTTACAGCGGGTGAGTTCAGGGCTGGCGTGGAGGTAAGGGCGGGCAGCGTGTTCGCGGAAGATGCAGTTGTTCTGGACGCAGCGGACGCCAGCGGCACGTGCACGGGCAATGGCTTCGTCGTGAATCACGCCGTCCTGGAGCCAGAGGTATGGAATTCGAAGGCGGATTACGTCATCGACGATCGGAGGCACGGCTTCTGAGTTGCGGAAGACGTCGACCAGATCGATGCCGGCGCCGGTCTGCTGGATGGCAGCGGCCTGGGCTGCGTCGAGATCGAGATAGCACTGGAGGCCGAGGACCTCAGTGAGCGCGGGATTCACGGGAAGGACGCGGTAGCCGTTAGCAGAGAGATAACGGCCGATGTTGTTGCTGGCGCGCCAGGTCTTGTCGCTCATGCCGAGAACAGCGATTGTTTTCGACTTCACAAGCATCTCGTCAACGAGGTCGGGAACGTTGTTCATGTGTAAAGCATGACCCAGGAGCCCATTTTTGCTGCCTACTTAGCCTATTTTAAGTGCCTGTTTGGCACAAAAACGCGGGAAAAATAGAGGAAAAGTCGCTTCCGCGCGTCGAAATCGTTTGAGCGACCCTAATAGATTCAATGACTTGCAGCTTTTTGAGTCGGTTTCTTGGTGGGGGGGTGGGGGGATAGCTGGTGGTACGGACCGCTCACACCCTGACATTCTGAACCTGGGAAATCGCTGACAAAAGCTTGCCATGTTTCAACGGTACCAGAAAGCGCGAATTAAACTGCAAACCCCCAGACAGGCTCGAGCTGATGCGCAGCGGATTGATCTCAGTCATCAAAACGATGCCGGGGGCCATCCTGCGTTGATCCATGTCGGAGGCTGCGCGGCGCAGGCGGGTCGGATGGTGGAAGGCTTCATCCGGCGATCAACCTCGTTCAATTCGATTGAGCGATTGGAGCAAGCAGCGCGTCCAGTTTCTGCACCTTCTAACAGGGGCGCGGATCTGGACGTCGAGCGCGTACGGTTCCCGCATTCGGCTTCTTATCCGGAATTAGCAAACCGAGTGCAATGTACAATGATTCTCGACACTGGCAGCGTGAGTACCGAGGTCGGTTTGGTGGCGCGTGGCGGGATGCCCGGTGAAATTAGGGCTCCTGGAAGCCGAACGCGTCCGGCCTTTCCACCCGGACCTGGAAAGCATTCGAATGCGTACCCTGATCCCGCTACAATCCGGAAGCGCTCGAAAATCGAGTTCAATGAAGTCATTTTGGGGCGATGGGCCGATGCAACTTCTGCTTGTGGGTGCGATGTTGATCGGAAGTCTTGGGAATGCGCTGCTTTGGGCTGACCAATCGCCTGCTCCTTCGTCTGGTCATACGAAGACACACCATACATCGCATCACCGCAGGCATCATGTCTCAGCCCGTCATCCCAAGCCCGCCCCCCATTCACAGGCGGTGGTGGCGGTGGAAGTACCCCCAGCGCCTGAAATGCTGCAATGGCCTGTCAACGACCAGCCTGGGAATGCCGCCATCACGTGGGATAGCCAGGGTCTTAAAATTGAGGCTGCCAATGCCAGTCTGCAACAGATCCTGAAAGATGTTTCGATGGACACGGGCGCAAAGGTGGAAGGCTTGGCAAGCGACGAACGTGTCTTTGGCGCTTACGGGCCCGGGCAAGCACGGGACGTAATTTCGCAATTACTGCAAGGTTCCGGCTATAACGTGGTCATGATCGGCGACCAGGGGCATGGAACGCCTCGACAGATTCTGTTGAGCGCTCGCCGCAGCGGAGATGTGCAGCCGGGCGCCAACAACAGCCAGGTAAACGCCAGCAGCGAAGACGATACAGACAGCAACGACGAACAGCCGCCGCCCCCTCAATTTCAACCGGGCAATAACCCGCGTCCGGGGTTCCCTCCCGGCGGTCCGCCGCGTACCCCGCAACAGCAAATCTTGCAGGAAATGCAGCAACGCCAGCAGCAAACGCAGCAGCCCGCTAATCCGCCAAACTAAGACCGCGGAGGTTTAGTTTCGCAGAAATCCAGATTCCTATGACTGGCGTTCAGGAGATTTGGGCGACTTCCGGTTGAACCTTGGCAGGAATCGGCCTGGTTTGGGGGCGCATCAGGGCGAATCCAACACGAAGAATGACATATGCAGACAATATTCCGAAGGCCATGGACCCAATCGAGGCACAGATCAACATCGCCAGATTCAATAAGTTTTCCACTGTTGAGCCCTAAATCCTTAAATCGACCAATTTAGATAGATTCGCTTTTGCACCCGCAGGAAATGGAAAAAACGCAAACGGGACACAAGAAACACTGCTGTGATTGTCGCAGAAAACCCGCAATCTCGCATTCCATGTCTAGTGCTGAATGGGATACCTCCTCGAGAATAGGCAAAGCACCTGTGTTTATCACAGCAGAAGAGCTCTCCTGCTGTGATAAACAAAGGGCGAGCGTATCGGCGCTCGCCCTGGGAGGATACATGCTTACTGGATGACGAAGGTGAACTTCGCTGTCGCGGTTGGAATGGTAGCCGAACTCGCGTCCTGCCCGGTTACCGTGATGGTGTAGGTGCCCTTAGCTGGGTTGGAGACGCTGGTTCCGGAGACGCTATTGCAGCCGGAAATCGCGAGTCCGATAGCGACCAGCGCAATTGCGCCAGCCATGGCCCGGAACTTCCGCGAATAGCGGCCGAGAAATCCCGCGAGCAACAACCCCGCAAATGCTGCTGCAGTGGGCGCCGGGTCAGGACCGTTGTTTTTGGAAGTGTTCCCGCGGTGTAACAGGTGCAGCGGTTGTTTGCCGCTCGTTTTTTGCGCAGCTGTTGTCGCGCAATCGGCCGCATTGGTATCCAGCATGAGCGATGTGGTTACGGGAGCACTTGATGTAACTGAAACCGTACCATCGCCGCTGCTGTTCGTGTTTGTAAACGACCAGCAAAGATTCTTGAGCGCGGTGTCGTTTGATGTATCGAACGAGAGATCGACCGTGCCTGTGTATCCGCCGGCTGGCGTGACGGTAATGGTTGACGCCGCGGACTTGCCTTGAGTGACAGTGACATTTGTTGCCGCAAGCGTGAAGGTTCCCCCGCCTGAGCTTGTGCCTGCAACGTTTACCGAGGCGGTACCGGTGGACGCCGCGTGAGTAGAGTCCCCGGAATACGCCGCAACAATCACGTGCGTGCCGGTTGTGGTGAATGAGGTGCTGTAGGTGGCAGTTCCATTCGAGCTCAACGTGATCCCGCTGGTGGGCGTGCCGCCATCGATAGTGAGCGCGACGGTTCCGGACGGCACCGTTGACCCAGTTGAGGAGGTCACCGTGACGGTGAAGTTATCGGCGGAATTGATGGTCGGCGCAGTGTTCGACGCGGAGACTGTTGTTGTTGTGCCGATAAGCGCCGGGCCAGTGTTGGAGGGCCACGCGCTTGCAAGGTTATAGAGGTCGATTGTCCCCAGGCCTGTCACTTGGTCATAGCCCGTACCCGCCGAAAAACCAGTCGTGCCGCTGCAATCTGCGCTGCCGGCTGTGCAATCGTTGTTGCCCGACGCGATGTCATGAAACGCCAAAGCATACGTGCCGCTGTTGGCCGCCAACGTGTAGAGGGTTGGATTTACCAATCCCTGTCCTGACGTATAGCCATGCTGTTGATTGATCAGAGCCACCATCCCGGCGAAGATGGGTCCGCCAAAACTGGTTCCACCGGCCACCGTCAAGAGGCCGCTGGAAGAATCGCGGAATCCGCTATTGCAACTGTTCGACTGACCGGAATCCCAGTCGCTTTCGTCACTTGTGCAGAACAGGTATCCGGGAAGATCGGGGGAAGAGTTGAGTGCGATATCGGGAACGTCGCGCTTGCTGTCAGCGGGTATGCCTGCCACACCGGTCTGCCAGGCGGGCTTGCTAAACAGCGAACTGGCTCCGCCTCCGGTTGCGCTTAGACAGTTGGACTGTCCGCAATTGGCCGTGTCTTCGTTCCACGTCACTTCGGGAATATATTGAAGCGCGGAACTAATGACATCGGAAGTACCCTTCGCTTCCCAGTAGCCGTCTCCCGCGGTGAGGTAACTGGCGCTGGACTGGGAAACCTCGGTGCCGCCGATGCCGGTAACGTAGGGGCTGCTGGCAGGGTAATCAACGGAAACGACCTCCTGCTGGGCGATGGGCGGATTTCCGCTGCCTGAACCAACGAAGCAATCGGTAGAGCCGGAATCACCGGCAGCTGCAACGATGGTTTGACCCTGGGTTGCCGCTTGCTGGAACGCAGACTCGAGAGTGGGTTCAACCTGCACGCCTGACCCGAGGGTACTGGACGCAAGAAAGGCCTCGCACTCGCCATAGCTGCTGCTGATGATCGGAGCAATTTTCTCGTCAATCGCATACTGGAGGGCATCGAACGCACCGTAATTCGTATTGCTGCCGGTATAAACGAAGTCGATGGTCGCGCCGGTTGCGATGGCACCGGACCATTCCAGGTCGATATCCGATTCGGCCTCGTCGCCATCGGCGAAGACGGTCGAACTGCCCGTGCCCGGCATCAGAATCAGGGTGGGGTCTTTCACGGTAAGGCCCGCGGCGCTTTGAAAATTTTCGATGTCACCGAGGGTGACCTCGGATTGCCCCACGACGGCGATTGACTGGCCCGAGCCGGTGTATCCTGCGCTATATTCGTGCTCGATGTCATACACGGTTGCGATATCGCCGGGTGCGAAATAGACGTTTCCGCTTTGACTTGAAGTGAATGCAGGTCTTG
>Ga0302320_10015299_pt1 | contig 15781 bp, 10 predicted proteins | sample Bog_T0_3_FD_202130 | JGI IMG/M metagenome (GOLD analysis project Ga0302320, IMG submission 202130) | Peat permafrost microbial communities from Stordalen Mire near Abisko, Sweden - Bog_T0_3 | ecosystem: Environmental > Terrestrial > Soil > Wetlands > Peat | place: Sweden: Abisko, Stordalen Mire... | reverse complement strand
AAGAGTCGGCGACAATCCGGGCGCAGCATCAATCCTGGCCCTTGCGGCGTCCTCGGTACTGGTCAGGCGAAAAAGCCAACATCCCTCCCGCCGCACCCCTGACAGGTCCGATGGCGCTTCCCTTGTATCCGCAACCGTGAAGAGGCACGAACCATTTCGCTGGTCCGCACCTCTTCTCGAATGCGTCTCGTTGTATCGGCTTGCTACTGGATAGTAATCGACAGGTTCAATGGGACTGTTGTTCCGCCACTGGTTACAGTGATGGGTATGCTGTAGGTTCCTGCCGGTGTGGATTTTTTGCTTGATCCGCCGCACCCGGCCATTCCGAATAAACCTGCTGCGGCAAGGGTTGTTCCTGCAAGCAGAAGCAAGCACGCAAGCCACGGGCTTCCGGCCTTTCTGGTGCGATGGATGCGCCGCATGAAGCTCAGAGGCAGCAGAATCAGGGCTGCCAATATCCCCGGAAGCAGGCCTCCTGACGGGCCATTCTGGAGATAAGCGGTGGCCGTCCCTATTGTCCCGATGGTTAGCGTGGTGGTCAGCGGCGCGGTGGAAGGGACCGTCAAGCTGGTGGGCGCGAAGCTACAGGTCACCAGAGTCGGCAGCGTTCCGCAGGCGAAGTTGACGGTGCCTGTGAATCCGCCTGTTGGCGCTAGTGTAATCACCGTAGATCCCGTGGAGCCGCTCTTGATGGTGAGTGAGGACGGGTTTGCGCTGAGCGTATAGCTGGGCGCGTTAACCTGCGTCGAGCCGGTTGAGACGACGAGGTTAACGGCAGAGCCGGAATTCACGTTTGTGCCAGCGCTCGGACTTTCGCTGATCACGTTGCCGGATACGACGGTGGAGCTGCTCGCCGTGGTGACCGTGCCAACCCCGAGTCCAGCTCCGGTGATGGCTGTTGTTGCGGCTGCCTGCGTGTCGCCAACCACGTTGGGCACGGCGACTTGCGCCGCGCCGGTTGAGACGACCAGGTTAACGGCAGAGCCGGAATTCACGTTTGTGCCAGCGCTCGGACTTTCGCTAATGACGTTGCCGGATGCGACTGTGGAGCTGCTCGCCGTGGTGACTGTGCCAACCACGAGTCCAGCTCCGGTGATGGCTGTTGTTGCGGCTGCCTGCGTGTCGCCAACCACGTTGGGCACGGCGATTTGCGCCGCGCCGGTTGAGACGACGAGATTGACGGAAGAGCCGGAGCTTACGCTTGTGCCAGCGCTTGGACTTTCGCTAATGACGTTGCCGGATGCGACGGTGGAGCTGCTCGCCGAGGTGACCGTGCCAACCACGAGTCCAGCTCCGGTGATGGCTGTTGTTGCGGCTGCCTGCGTGTCGCCAACCACGTTGGGAACGGCGATTTGCGCCGCGCCAGTTGAGACGACAAGATTGACCGCAGAACCGGAGCTGACGCTTGTGCCAGCGCTCGGGCTCTCGCTAATCACGTTGCCGGATACGACGGTGGAGCTGCTCGCCGTGGCGACCGTGCCAACCACGAGTCCAGCTCCGGTGATGGCTGTTGTTGCGGCTGCCTGCGTGTCGCCAACGACGTTGGGCACGGCGATTTGCGCCGCGCCAGTTGAGACGACAAGATTGACCGCAGAACCGGAGCTGACGCTTGTGCCAGCGCTCGGGCTCTCGCTAATCACGTTGCCGGATACGACGGTGGAGCTGCTCGCCGTGGCGACCGTGCCAACCACGAGTCCAGCTCCGGTGATGGCTGTTGTTGCGGCTGCCTGCGTGTCGCCAACGACGTTGGGCACGGCGATTTGCGCCGGGCCGGTTGAGACGACAAGATTGACGGCAGAGCCGGAATTCACGCTTGTGCCAGTGCTCGGGCTCTCGCTGATCACGTTGCCGGATGCGACGGTGGAGCTGCTCGCCGTGGTGACCGTGCCAACCACGAGTCCAGCTCCGGTGATGGCTGTTGTTGCGGCTGCCTGCGTGTCGCCAACGACGTTGGGAACGGCGATTTGCGCAGGGCCAGTTGAGACGACAAGATTGACGGCAGAGCCGGAATTCACGCTTGTGCCAGCGATTGGGCTCTCGCTGATCACGTTGCCGGATGCGACGGTGGAGCTGCTCGCCGAGGTGACCGTGCCAACCACGAGTCCAGCTCCGGTGATGGCTGTTGTTGCGGCTGCCTGCGTGTCGCCAACCACGTTGGGAACGGCGATTTGTTGCGCGACCTCCCCGATCGCCAGCCTGGCGATAAAGGCGTCGCTAGAGCCGCCGGCGAATGCGGGCTGATAAGAGCCCGTCGTCGTCGGAAAGTTCGTCGATGACGCGATGCCGGCTACATACACGCCGCCCACGCCGTCCAGTGCAATGCCGTATCCGTAATCCTGCACAGTGCCGCCGAGGTAGGTCGAGTACAGCAGCGACGATCCGCCTGGGTCGAGCTTGGTGATAAATGCGTTGATGCCAGCGGGCGCGGTATGGCCTGCCGCGTTATTCACGGTCTGGTAAGCGCCCGATGTGGTGGGAAAATTCGACGAAACCGCACTGCCAGTCACATAGGCGTCGCCCAGGCCGTCCACGGCGATCGCGCTGCCGGCATCTCCCGAGCCACTTGAAGTGCAGCCACTGCCGCAGGCCTGGGGCGAGAAACCGCTGCCGCCCAGAAAAGTGGAGTACACGAGACCCGTGCCGGCCGCGTTGACCTCAGTGACAAATCCGCTTGGAGCGTCATTGGCGTAGGCAGGGTTGGTGGATTGATAAGCGCTCCCCGCCACCGGATAATCCGACGACCAGGCCTCGCCGGTCACGTAAGCGTCGCCCGAGCCGTCGAGGGCAATGCCGGCGCCGAAATCGTCGATCGCGCCGCCCAGGAAAGTCGAATACACCAGGGCCGTACCGGTTGGGTTGAGCTTGGTCACAAACACGTTGTAAGCGACGGTCTGTAGACCTGCGTTGGCGGCGGCGAAATTCGTGGTCTGAAACGCACCATTTGTGATCGGAAAATCCTGCGAAGCTGCACTCCCGGTCACATAAGCGTCGTCCGAGCTGTCCAGGGCGATGCCGGCGCCTTCAGCGCCATAGGAGCTGCCGCCAAGGTAGGTCGAGTAAACCAGGGCCGTGCCGGTTGGGTTGAACTTGGTGACAAATGCGTTGCGCCAACCGGTGATGGCGTGATTGACAACCTGAAACGCGCCCGAGGTGGTGGGGAAATTCGTCGAAAAAGTACTTCCAACTACGTAGGCATCGTCAAAGCTGTCCACGGCGATGGCGGAGCCGGAATCCTGCGCATCGCCGCCGAGGTAGGTCGAGTACACAAGGGCTGTGCCGGTCGCGTTGAGCTTGGTCACAAAAGCGTTTTGAATAGAACCCGTGGTGGTGTTGTTGACAGTTTGATACGCATTGGGTGTGGTGGGAAAAGTCGTCGACTGCGTAAAGCCAGTCACATAGACGTCGCCTGAGCTGTCCACGGCGATGCCTTGGCCGACATCGCCAAACTGGGCGTTGTTGTTGGGGGGGGTGCCGCTTCCGCCGAGGTAAGTCGAGTACATCAGGGCCGTGCCGGTTGGGTTGAGCTTGGTGATCGTAATGCATTCAAAACTGGTGTTGGGGGGCTCGTTGTTCGTCGACTGAGCTGCCCCGGCAGTCACGGGAAAATTCGTCGAAAAAGTAACGCCTACCACATAGGCGCTGCCGGAACTGTCCGCGGTGATGCCATAGGCGGCGTCCGCTGAGCTGCCGCCGAGGTAGGTTGAGTAAGAAAGCACAGGGTCGATCACGAGTGGTTTCGAATGGTCGTATCGGCCCAGCGTGAAGCCAATCGCGTTCTTGGCCAGCATCGCGAACTGCCCGTCGACCGGCTGGCGCAGGCCGTCCTTTACTTGATAGACGACGGGTTTGTGAAACGCGATCTCGCCGTTTGCTGCTGAAACGGTCAAATCTCCATCGGCAGTCAGGTCGAGCTTCTTGGCTCCCGCAAATTCAAGCCGGATGGGCTTCGCGCTGGCTCCCGGCGCAACCACGAAGTCGTATTCCAACTGCCGCTGGTTGCCGTAGTAGACCAGATCGATGCCCGGATAGACGCCGGCGTATTTCACCTTGGCAAAGGTCGGCACACCGCTGTGCCATTGGGCCGGGTCGTTGCCGATGAAGTAGTTTGCCGTGCCGGGGAGTTGATCCATGCCGGCGACGTGCGTTGCGCGATTGGCGCCCGCCAGATCCATTCGCACCACGTCGGTCTTCTCGGCCAGGCGCGACGAAGCGGGATTCACTCCTCTTCCGGCGGTTTGGCGGGGCTTCGCGCCTGAGACCTCCGGTTTGGTCAGTGCCAATACCGCGGACGAATCCGTAAGAAATAGCGAATAACCGCTGCCGTTGGAAAGGAACTTCACGGTCTTGTCGGCCTGACCTTGGTTGGCCTCAAAGCTGAGCGGGATTCTGCCGTAGTGTTGGGCCACTTGCGCCTTCTTCGCCGCAGGCTTGTCTGCTGGCTGAGAGGCCGGGCCTTTTGCTAAGGACGTGAGAGCTGATGCCGCAATGAGTCCATACACAAGCAGGGCTCGTAATGGGGAAGATCGAACGCCCAAGAGCATGAATATCTCCTTGCACTCCGCATGGTTGTCTGGTTGAAGCCTGGGGGATCGGGCTACCTGCTCGCATGGTACGCGCCATTCGCGTAAGAAAGCTGTATAAGGATCAAATAGATCCAATTATTTTTGGGGGCGCCCCAGAGCGGAAAATCCCGAAAACCGCTTCTAACACCGCGCTTCCCCTGCGGCGCTTATGCCAGCATTCCCTCGTAGCGCTCCTTGCGCACACGGGCAATGCTGCAAAGATAGGGCACTGGCTCGGTCGACGTGCCAGTTTCCATAGCCGACCACGCCGGACAGCGCGGGCAGTAGCCTCGCATATCGCAAGCCAGGCAGAGGGAGCCGAGAGGCGGTGCGAATGGTCCATCCTAGCTTTGCTCCTGTTCAAACCTACTTGCAGCCCGCTTCAAAACAGAGATTTTTACTGAAGAACGGCAACACGTGATTTTGGAATCGATCGGCGACGGCACTGGTGTGCGTACCGGGGAAGATTTCAAAGCTGTTCGCGATTCCGTAGTTGTCCAGAACCTCGTGCAGCTTGATCGTACCTGTACGCAGACCATCCTGGTCGCCGACGTCGATGGAGATGGCGCGATACTGCTTCAGATTTCCGATGTACTGGTCGATGAAGGCGAGCGGGGCGTTCGCTGCAAATTTTGTCTGTATCTCCTGCACCGGAACGCCGTCCTTGGTAGGCAGGTCGAAATAGAGGGGAGGGTTCTTGGGGTTCGGCGCCCAGGCGGCGGCAGAAGCAAGCTGCGCAATCTCGAAGCCCTGCTGGAGCGATGCAGCCTCGGCTGGCGATTTGGCCCCAGCAATCTTCTTTTCGTTCGCAATCGCCATCTCTTTCATCTTGTCCGCGGAGACCGGCCCTCCGCCCGTCATCGGCGACAGGCAACAGGGGCTCATGATGTAGAGGCTGCCAAAAACATCGGAATGCTTCATGCCGATGCGGGTAGCGCCGTAGCCGCCCATTGAGTGGCCCACGAGGCCGCGACTTGTGCGTTCGGGAATCGTCCGGTAATGCGCGTCGATATAGGTGACCACGTCATGGGCGATGTAGTTTTCAAAGTCGCCCGTGGTAACGGAACTGGAATACATCGAGCCGTTGTAGATGGTTTTCGAGTCCGGCAGGACGACGATCATTTCTTGTGCGCCTTCAGCGAATGCGCCTTCGATGGTCTGCGGCACATGGATCTCCTGCGTCCATTGCTCGGCGCCGATCCAAAAGCCGTGCAGCGCGTAGACGACCGGGTAGCGGCGATGCTTGTCCTTCTCGTAACCAGGTGGAAGGAAGACGATCACGTCTCGATCGACGGCGTCCCCCTCCAGATTGCCTTCGAGCGCTGCGCCATGAATCTTGATGTGCTCCACAGAAACCGGTTTCGCGCCCGGAATCACCGGCGGCACGATGGTTTGCACCTGAGCCGAGAGCATGGAACTGAATGCAACGGCCATCGCAAGCGCCATTGCCCAAATTGACTTCGCAATCTTCATCACTGTCCTCATTTTTAAGCTGGTCGCTTTCGCATTCGTGCAGAGCCAAAACACACTACTGGAGCGGATACGAATAGATGCTGACACTAAACGGGGGCGCCTCAATCGTATCGGGAACCGATCCGAGCGCATGTTCCTCAACTGAGACCTCCGGCTTTTTGCCGACCGCGACAACCGCATCCACTGACAATGGAGCCATCTGCCAGAGAGTTCCTTGGCTGGCCAGCCTTACGCCGCTGACTGCCAGCTTCATGCTCTGCTTTGAGTCCGATGGATTCAGAACTGCGAAGGTCAGCGTCTTGCGATCCTCGCTGAGCGCCGCGCTGACATCGAGCGGATAGGTGTCGCTGCCGGGATTCACCGCGGGCTGATCGCCTCCCGCCGGAAACGTCGGCTTCGGCTGAGGCGAGTCTCCTGTCACCTCGACAGGGATGGTGCCGAAGTGATCGCGGTACATCTTGAAGAGCATTCCAGTGGGGTTGAGTATGGCTTCGGTACGGTTGGAACTCATCATCGCGGTTGCGAAGGTGAATGCGCCCATTTGGAAGATATCGGAATGGCGGAACATCTCGTGGAAGGCCCAGGCGTAGGCGGGGACGGTTTTGTAGGAGTTTGGTCCGCCACCGAAGTAGGCCCACTCGTCGATAGCGATGGGAACGGGCTTGGCGCGGAGCGCGGGAATCCGCTTGAGGTATTCCTGGTAGTGCTCATATTTTGCCCGGACCTGGACGGCCGGGGCACGCTGCCACTCAATGAACGACAGAGGAGGATCGATGGGCACCTTCTTCTGCAGCTTCATGTCGGTATGCTGGGTACCGGAAGCGTAGTAGTGTTCGCTCACCATGTCGATGTTGTCGAGGCAGTTGAGGAGCATCTGACCGGTCCAGTCGGCTGCGGAAAGATAGTCAGGAACATACTGGCCGTTAATGCGTCTGGCCTGGTCAGCCCCTTCCATCACGTCCGGCATGGCGCCGCCCGCGATGAGCTTGATGGACGGATCAACCTTACGCATTTCCCTGGCGAAGAGGTTGTGCTTCAACTCGAATTGGGGAAGCGACATGGCACCCATCTGGTAGTCGCCCCAGGGCTCGTTGCCAACGCCCCAAAACTTTACGTCATAGGGTGCGGGATGGCCATTTTCCGCGCGCCATTTGCCCATAGGAGTGGTAGCCGCGCCGTTGGTGTATTCGACGAGTTCGCGCGCAGACCAAGCATCTCCGAATCCTGCGTTGACTGTGATGTAGGGATCGACCCCGAGCAGCCGACAGAGAGTGAGGAATTCATCGGTGCCTACATCGTTGGGCTGCACCGAGTGCCAGACCGGGTCGAAAATCGGCGGGCGCTTGTCTATGTTGCCGACACCGTAGCGCCATTCATAGGAGGAGACGAAATTGCCGCCGGGAAAACGGAGGACGCCAAAGCGCAACTGTTTCAGCGCCGCGATGACCTCGGGACGGAAGCCCTCGATGTTGTCGGCGGGCATGAGTGAGACCGTGCCGACATGGAAGGAGCCGGGACCAGTGCCAGTGATCTCGAGAGTTGCGTCATCGGTGTCGGCTGCGGCGGTGTAGCGAAGCGGGAACTTGTGGTACTCGGCGCCAAGCGTCCCGATGGTAACGGTCTGACGGTCCGCGGCGTCCTTGCTCCAAATGAGCGTGACTTTCACGACCGCGCCGGGAGAGCCAGCGAGCAGAATGCGTCCGGCGTAGGATTTGCCTTTGCGAACCGCAATACCGGACTGGCTGAAACCGTGCGGTGTCTTGGCTTCGAGTTTGACCAAAGGCGTCTGTTCGCCGGTGTAAGGCGCCATGGTGTCCATAACGACAACGTTATCGCCCCCGATGGGAGCCCACCAGCGTGTAGGACTTCGTCGGAAGCGCGGGTTCCCTGCCGCATTGCCCATCACCGGCGGCGGCGTGGGCGCGCTGGTGGCGACCTGGTAATAAAACTTGCGATCGACGAGCATCTCAGACCAGATGCCGGTGTTTACGATATCGCCGCCATGTTCGAGAAACTGACCGTAAATGTACTTCGAAATTGGCGCTCCCGTCTTAGACGCGTCGATGGTTCCGTTGACTGGAGACGTTTGCGCCGCAGACACGATCGAGAGAAAGAGGACTGCCAGCAACAGTGCTGGTCTTTTCAACGCGGATCTACTGACTGCCGACTGCATGATGGACTTCTCCGTATATAGACCCAGTTTCCTGATTGGCTCGCGGAGCAGGGCTGGGGTTATGTGCATATTGCGATCATCCTGTTTTTTGAAGTCAAGGGTGGCGACGCGCCGACCCTCTCATGGTTCCAGCGAGATAACCGTTACCGACTTCGGTTCAACCGTCAGTGCCAGCCTGCCGCCTTTCACGGTTGCGGAAACTGGCTTCGGTACAACCGTATTGGGCGCTGCAAATGTGTTCACGCTGTCGACGGCAGAGGCAGTCAGCGTCTCTCCCTTTGCCGACCTGGCCGCTATGCCTGCGATCTCTGCATCAATCTCAAGCTGCTTTTCAGGATCGAGGTTCGTGATCTCGATCCACAACTTGCCCGAGGCATCTTTAGCGGCGAGAGCATCGATGCGCGGCAGAGTAACGCCGTCACGATGAAGTGATCCAGGATCGAAATCGACCGGAACAAAGGTCGCGTCCTGGAAGGGCACATACATCTTGAAGACGTAATAGGTCGGCGTGACGACCATCTTCTCCTTGTCGGTCAAAACCATCGCTTGCAGCACATTGACCATCTGGGCGATGTTTGCCATGCGGACACGCTCGGCGTGCCGCGCGAAGATGTTCAGGTTCAGAGACGCCAGAATCGCGTCTCTCAGGCTGTTCTGCTGAACGAGAAAGTCCTTGTTCGTACCCGGCAGCGGCGCATGCCATGCGCCCCATTCGTCCACCAGTAGTGCGACCTTCTTTTGCGGGTCGTACTTGTCCATCACGGTCTCCTGCTTGCGCAGGAACTCATCCATGAAGAGCGTGGACTTGAGCGTCTTGGTGTAGTCCTCGACCCCAAAGCCTGTCGAAGGAGTCGAGGGCGGCCATCCGTTTGGCACCGTATACCAATGCAGCGAAAGCCCGTCGATATCCCAGCTCCAGTCGTGGCTCTTCCATGCCTTCATGACGGCCTCCGTCCACTCGGTCTCAGGAAAGCCGGGGCCGACGGCGATCTTGAACATGTGGCTGGAGCCCTGCTGGGAGGGATTGAGGTTGTCGACGAAACGGCTGTAGATCTTGAGCTGGCTCACGTAGTAGTCGGCTGTCATATCGCCGCCGCAACTCCAGCTTTCGTTCCCGACGCCCATGAAGCTAACCTTGTAGGGATCGGGATGCCCATTGGCGGCGCGCTCTTTGGCCAGCGCCGTCGGCTGCGCGGCGGTCATGTACTCCAGCCATTCGGATGCTTCCTGCGGAGTTCCGGATCCTACGTTGACCGAAACGTAGGGCTGGCTGCCGATCTGCTGCATGAAATCCATGAACTCGTCGGTGCCGAAGCTGTTCGTGTCGACCACGCCGCCCCATGCGGAGTTCAGCGTTGCCGGACGCTGCCCGGCCGGTCCGATTCCTTTGCGCCAATGGTACTGGTCGGCAAAGCAGCCGCCAGGCCAGCGGACGTTGGGCACTCGCAACTCGCGCAGTGCAGCCACAACGTCCTTGCGGATGCCGCGCGTGTTCGGAATGGTGGAATCGGGGCCAACCCAGATGCCCTCATAAAGACCATGTCCGAGATTCTCCGCGAACTGGCCAAAGAGGTTACGGTCGATCTTCGCTCCGGGCTTCGATGCGTCGATGGACAGATGAATCGCTTCTTGGGCCGTGACCGGCACAGACAGAATTGCAGCCATGAAACCCAAACCGAGCAGAAGCTTATGCATCACGAGTTTCTCCTTGGAACAAGAGCGGTGGCAGGTTGAATGACCGAAAGAAGCCGCGGCACACTCCGGCCACGTCATGCGACCTCCCAGTTATTATGTCCGCTCATGGAACTCTTGACGATAAAGACTAGAGACAAGATGCGGCAAGACAAATAATTCGCTATAACATTATCGATTTTGTCGATGGATACTTGTCCGTGCCAGAATCGTTCTGAGATTGCCTCCGATAGCGCGCTCGTCAAATCGTTTCCGGTTCACTGTTCACCCCCAGCAACTCTGCCAGGGCATTGACCTCGGAGTTGCTGGCGCTCAGCTCTTTGCAGACGAGATTCAGCCGCACTTCGCGCGTTTTGCCGGCGGGCAGTGAAAGTTCGACAAAATCGCCCCTGTCGATCTCGGACTGTATGCGGTACCTTGGCAGCCAGCCGAAACAAAGCCCGTTCCGAACGGCTGCGATTGCCGATTCAATGGCGCCAACAGGAAGAACGCGCTGTGCGGGAAACCTCGGCTGCTGCTTCAGACTCCCGGATGCCGCGCCTTCGATGGTCACCAGCATCTGCTGCAACAGGTCTGAGCGCGAGAGCCTGCGCCGGATCGAGAGGAGAGGATGATCGCGCCTCGCGACTGCAATCATTCCGATCAACAGGATGGGCTTGACGAACAGCTCGCGCGACATCAGTCCAGTCACGCAGAGCTGAGCGTTGTAGAGCGAGAACTCCGAGTCCGCTGAGAGAAACGAGCCCTGCCGGAGCTTCACCCTAATGTGCGGAAAGCTCTGCGAGAAACTCGCCAGAGCGGCAAAGAGACGGTCGTCGGGAAAGAGGCTGTCCACGGAGAGCCTGACCTCCGAAGCGCCGCCCGACGCCATCAAACGTGCGCACTGCTCAAGCTGATGAAAGCCTTCCAAATGGGGTTCCGCATCCGCCAGAAGCACCCTCCCCAACTCAGTCAGCTGCGCTTTCCTGCCGTGCATCTCAAATAGCCGGACACCCAACTGGTCCTGCAAGCGTCCGATGGCATAGCTGACCGTCGATTGAGACCGATTGAGTTTTTTGGCGGCAGGCGCAAATCCTCCCAGTTGCACCACGGTTTGGAGGATCTCCCAGGCATCGAGCGTCGTATCCATAACGCAAGAATACATCGACAAAATCGATGAACTCGGTGATAAATTGTGACTATTATTCGAGAATCCTCACCAATACCATTAAACTATCCGGGAAAGCGCTGATAGCACGGTACAGGCTGACGGAGCAGGAAAATGTTTTCTTGCGATGCAGTCGATCGCGATTGGATCGAGTCTACTGGCTGTCTTCGTGGCTGTTGGTCTTTCGGGGATGGGATTCGCAATGGAGAGAAACTGATGAAGAGGATCGGAATCGCGCTATTCCTGCTATCGAACTTCTGCTATGCACAGAACCCCGACGGCTTTGAGTCCGCGTCCACCAACGTGTGGGGAGCGGCGTATCCCCGTGTCGACGCCAGCGGCAAAGCCGAATTCCGGATCAAGGCTCCCGATGCCACGACGGTAAAGCTCAATTTCTGGAGTAACCCGAAGATGGACATGGTCAAGCAGCCCGACGGTTTCTGGACGGCCACAACTCCGCCTCTCGTTCCGGGGTTCCACTATTACGCACTGATCATCGACGGAGTGGAGGTCAGCGACCCTGGAAGCCCCTTGCTCGTGGGGAAGGATGGCACGATCCGAATGGCGAGTGGAAGGTCCTGCTGAATCAAGTTCCTATGACCGTTGACCAGATTAAGATGAAAGGTGAAGTCAGATGATAACCCGAGATTCTGCACAGGGCTTAATGCCATGTTTGCCTCCCGCTTTCCTTCAAAAGTTTGCCCTCCCGGCATTGTTGGCTCTGTTTCCAATCTCCCCCGGCGCCATCAGTCAAATGCCTGGTCAGGAAAGGCCCGGTCTAGCGCCCGTTACGGCGCAAAAGTCTGAGCGTGGATTCCACGCTACAGTTGGTTCTGAGTCGCTCGATGTTAAAGTCTGTGGGGATTCGGTGATCCATGTGCTGGGGGAACCCGATACAGCGGCACAGACAGGGCCGCAGCCCTGGATGCTCGATGGTAGTCAGGCCTGTCCGGGTGCTACGTTTCAGTTCACGCAGGATGCGAAGTCAGCGACCCTCAAAACGGAAAAGCTCGAAGTAACCCTCGGGCTTGAGCGCGGAAATCTTTCTTTTCTTGCGGCGAATGGCGATGCGCTGCTGCGGGAAGGAAACAGTTTGCCGCGAACCTACGAACCAGTGCAACTGAACGGCGACAATACGTTCCGCATAACGGACCGATTCTCTCCATCGCCGACCGAGGCGCTCTACGGGCTCGGTCAGCACCAGAGCGGCATGTTCAACTATCGGGGCTCAACCGTTGAATTGGGCCAAAACAACACGGACGTGGCGATTCCTCTGCTGGTTTCAAGCCGCGGCTACGCACTGATGTGGAACACGGCGGCTCTCACTTACGTCGACAATCGCTTTCCGACTGAACTCACGTTCAGCTCTATCGCTGGACATTCGGTTGACTACTACTTCATCTATGGTCCTGAGATGGATGCGATCATCCACGAATACCGGAGCATGACAGGACATACGCCCATGCTGCCGAAGTGGGCCTACGGTTTTTTTCAATCCAAGGATCGGTATGAATCGCTGGATGAGATTCAGAAGATCGCGCAACGCTACCGCGCGGAACACATTCCGCTGGATGCGATGGTGCAGGACTGGTTCTGGTGGAAGAAGGAAGGCGATCCCGACTTCAACACCAATTATCATGATGTGCCGAAGGAGTTGGAAGCACTTCACAAAGAGAATGTGCATACGATGATTTCCGTGTGGGGCCTGCTCGATCCCGAGTCCGAAACCTATAAGACTCTGGACGAGAAGCACCTCATGGTTCCCGGAGCGCATGTCTACGACCCCAGCAGCACGGAAGCGCGCGATATCTATTGGAATCGGTTGCCCGGCAAACTGCTTGCACAGGGTTGGGATGCCTTTTGGCTCGACAGCGCCGAGCCGGAAGAATTCTGGCCACACATGGGCGACGCCATCCTCCGCAACAAGCAACTGGCCATCGGCAATGGCGCAGAGTACACCAACGTATTTCCGCTGCTGCACACACTCGGGGTGCAGGATCACTGGAAGAAAACAACCGGGAGCAAGCGCGTTTTTCTGCTCACGCGCTCCGCATTCCTCGGCCAGCAACGCGTCGGCGCCACGGTGTGGTCAGGCGATGTGTTCACCAGTTATTGGGCGCTCTCGCATCAGGTGCCGGCCGGGCTCAACTTCGCGCTCAGCGGCTATCCGTATTGGACAACCGACATCGGAGGCTATTGGCCTGCGTTTCCGGGAGCCACCGAACAGCCTGCCTACCAGGAACTCTATGCGCGCTGGTTCGAGTTCGGAGCATTCTGTCCAATTTTCCGAACACACGGCCATCGACCAGGCAATGAGATGTGGACTTACGACAAGGTCGAACCCACGCTCATCCGCTACGACAAGCTTCGCTATCGTCTGATGCCGTATATCTACTCGCTTGCATGGAAGGTATCGAGTGAGGATTACACCATCCAGCGCCCCCTGCTCATGGACTGGCGCACGGATGAGAAAACATGGAATATTGGCGACGAATTCATGTTCGGTCCTGCTTTCCTGGTCAATCCGGTTTTGAAGGCCAACGCCACTCGCCGCAGCGTGTATTTGCCCGCATCGCCGAAATGGTATGACTTCTGGACCGGAGATTCAACCGCAGGTGGCAAGGAGATCGAAGCCGAGGCGCCTTTGGATCGCATGCCGCTTTTCGTGCGTGCGGGTTCCATATTGCCCATGGGGCCGGAGATCGAATATGCCGCACAGAATCCCGGTGGCCCTATCGAACTTCGCATCTACCGCGGAGCAGACGGCCAGTTCGATCTCTATGAGGATGCAGGAGACAGCTACGACTACGAGAAGGGGCAGCATTCCGTGATCCCTATTCGCTGGAACGAAAGTGCGAGTATCTTGACGATTGGCAAACGCGAAGGGGCCTTCCCGGAAATGGTTGTGAAGCGAACATTCCGCATCGTAGTGGTTGGAAGCGGACACGGAACTGGCGGCGAGGTGACAAGCAAATCGGACAAAGAGATCGACTATGATGGCACGGCAATTAGGGCAAAGGTTCGCTAGCCAGGTTGACTCCGATGCGGCTGCCTCACTGGATCTTCGGTGCAAGTTGAAAGAGCGCGGGAACCATGAGCAGTCCACGGGAAGAGCTGGCAGCCCGGATGATGTCTACGCATTTCATTACGGTAGCGTTACATCCATCCGTTTTTCCCGATTGCCCTCGATTCTCCTTATTCTCCATAGATTGACTGTTTCTCCAAACTCAAAAAAACGGTGTGTGGACCATGAAAGCAAACGGATCATGGTGGATTCAGCCTTTGGATAAGGAGTTTGAGAGCCGCAATTCACCGCAAATGCCTCGGGGCGCGCGGACCGCAAACTGGAAACGCGATACGATTTGCGATGCGTCGGTTCTCGGTGTAGTTCGTTCATACAAGGACTTAGGGAGCCAACCGGGGTCTTGTAAGTTATTGAATTGCTTCATGCCGATTCTATGGCATGGAAGAGGTCATCGGTTCGATCCCGATCAGGTCCACCAATTAAACCATTCAACACCAACTACTTAGCAACACTAACCTACCGCCCCCGAAAGCTCTGAGGGTGCGGAAGTTTTTGCACTTCCAGCGGCAGCATCAGTTCAACGACTTTCAGGCTCGCTCCGCGCTTTTGCCGGTCGACCGCGAGGGTGTAAACGTCAAGCGTCCTGCGACATCCGGAATGCCGCATCAACCCCTGTGCGACCTTGATGTCCACGCCGAGCGATCTCAGGTTGGTCGCGAGGGAGTTGGTGGTTTCATCTCCGGCGGTGTGCGGAATGTGGGCACATTGGATGCTGTGATAGTTCTCCGAGCCAACATGCATCAAAGCATGCGGCGGCGATGGGGCATCCGATCATAACCAGCTTTGAGCCCGATGAGGACTGGTTCTTCGATTACAAGGAGCAGGCGATGATCAACGGTGTGAAGTTGCTTCCGCCGCATGCGCATCGGCAAGACCAGCCCACACCTGGACCTGCCGGAAGGGTGCCAGTCGACTGGGAATCGCCGCTGCACAAGGTGGCGGCAAACTATTTTTTATGAATGAGAGTGGGACTCGGGACACCGTATTTGTAATGAGCACCGTATCGAAAAAAGTCATCATGAACGCCGTACAAGTCGAACAGAATAGCTATGAGATGCCCCCGCGCGAGGGGTTCACCGTGACAGATTTCATCACCGTCGCTGACATCGACCGATCGGCTGATTTTTTTGAAAAGGTCTTCGGCGGCCGCATTCTGAGCGGAGGCGACTGCAAGGGTGCTTCTGTGCACATTCAGATCGCGAATACTTGGCTGATTGTCAACGGCGACGGCGGCCGCACTCCCGACAAGCCGGAGGCCGTCCTTGAAACGCTGCCAAATCTGGACCGAGTAAGTAGCTTCCTTAATTTGCGCGTCGCCGATATCTGGGACTGCTACAAGAAATGGGGCGACGAAAGAACGTTCTTTATTACCGAACCATTGCCCAATCCTGACGGCTGGGAATGGCGTTGCTAAATGCGTGACCAAGATGGCTACATCATCGAGGTGGGCCAATGTACTCAATTCGCCATCGACTGGTTCAACAGCCACAGTCAATTTGGCGCGCGATAAGACACTTTTTTGCAGTCGCGGTAGGGATACGGATTTCTCCGTACCCCCCGCACAGATCCGGACTGGCGGATTTCCCGCATCCGGCTCCTACCTCAGGTAATGACGCCCATGCGGCGCAGAGGAAAAGGATGATATACGC
>Ga0302320_10015294_pt1 | contig 15787 bp, 14 predicted proteins | sample Bog_T0_3_FD_202130 | JGI IMG/M metagenome (GOLD analysis project Ga0302320, IMG submission 202130) | Peat permafrost microbial communities from Stordalen Mire near Abisko, Sweden - Bog_T0_3 | ecosystem: Environmental > Terrestrial > Soil > Wetlands > Peat | place: Sweden: Abisko, Stordalen Mire... | reverse complement strand
TCCGCGGGCGGGCCCCGGCGGGCCCGGGCCAGGGCTGACATGGCCGCCCTGAGCCTGCTTGCGGACCTGCTGGCCCGCCCCGGGGGCGCCCAGCGCGCCGGGCTGGAGCCGGGCCAGACCTGGGACCGCCTGGCCCGCCGGCGCGGGGCCTGGGCCCGGGCCCTGGCGGGCGAACGCAGCGTGGCGCTGGCGCTCCCGGACGGCTTTGAATTCGCCGCGGCCCTGCTGGGGGCCTGGAGCGCCGGAGCGGGGGTCGTGCTCCCGGGCGACGCCACCGAGCGCACGCTTGAGGCCCTGAAGCCGCTGGCAGCGCGGATTTTCATGGGCGACGCTTCCGCCCCGCCCGACAGCCCATCGCCGGGATCCTTTCCGGCCCGCACCATGCCGGCGGTGCCGGTCACGGTGTTCACCTCCGGCTCGACCGGCCAGCCGGCGGCGATCCCCAAGCCCCTGCGCTGCCTCGACGTCGAGCTGGCCGCGCTGGAGACGGCCTTCGGCCCGGGCGTGGAGGGCGCCAGCTTCCTGTCCACGGTCTCCCATCAGCACTATTACGGGCTCCTGTTCAAGGTCCTGTGGCCCCTGGCCGCCGGCCGGCCGTTCCTGGCCCGCCAGCTGTTCCTGCCCGAGGACCTCGCCGCCGCCGCCGCCGGCCTGGCCCGCTGCGCCGTGGTGTCCTCGCCCGCCATGCTCAAGCGCCTGGGCGGCTCGCCCCAGGCCCTGCAGGCCCTGGAGCCGGTGCGCGAGTCCGCCGTGGCCGTGTTCTCCTCGGGCGGGCCCCTGCCCTGGGACGCGGTGCACCGCAGCGTGGCCGCCCTGGGCCGCACCCCCACCGAGGTTTACGGAAGCTCCGAGACCGGGGGCGTGGCCTGGCGCCGGCGCGAGCGCGAGAGCGATCCGTGGGCGCCGCTTCCGGGCGTCGAGGTCGCCGTGGGACTGGACCAGGCCCTGTCGCTGCGCTCGGCCCACGGGCCCAGCCTGGACTGGGAGCGTTCCGACGACCTGGCGGCGAAGGTGGACGGGGGCTTCCAGCTGCTTGGCCGGGCGGACCGCATCGCCAAGGTCGAGGAAAAGCGGGTCTCCCTGGCCGCGCTCGAGGCGCGCCTGGCCGGGCATCCCGAGGTGGCCGAAGCCAGGGTGCTCGTGCTCAAAGGAGCCCGCGAGGTCCTGGGGGCCGTCGTGCGCCTGCGCTCTGGCGCGCTCCCCGCCGCCGGGCGGCGGAGGGAGCTCACCCTCGAGCTGCGCGGCCACCTGGCCGACGGCGCCGAGGCCGTGGCGCTTCCCAGGCGCTGGCGCTATGTCGAGGCGCTTCCGGCCGACTCCATGGGCAAGACCAGCCTGGCCGCGCTTGAGGAGCTCTTTGCCGAGCCCGAGACCACCGAGCCGGAGCTGCTCTTTGAGCGGCCCCTCGGCGTGGGCGTGGAGCTCGATCTCCTGCTGCCGGCCTCGCTGCGCTGGTTCCGGGGGCACTTCCCCGGGCACGCGCTTCTGCCGGGGGTGGTGCAGCTGCACTGGGCCATCGAGGCCGGCCGCCGTCGGCTGGGGCTCAGGGGCGCCTTCAAGGGCCTGCGGGCCCTGAAGTTCATGCGCCCCCTGCGCCCGGACCAGAGGGTCACCCTGACCCTGGCCCTGGCCCCGGGCGGCTTTGATTTCACCTACGCGACGGAGGCCGGGAAGCATGCCAGCGGACGCGTCCTCATCGGCTGAAGCCTTCAGCCCCTGCGTGGTCATACCGGTCCACGAGCACCACGCCCCCCTGGCGCTGCTGCTTCCCAGGCTGACGGCCCTGGCCGGCCTGCCGGTGCTGCTCATCGACGACGGCAGCTCGCCGGCCTGCGCTGCCGCGCTGAGGGCCCTGGCGCATGGCGGGCAGCCGCCGGTCCTGCTGCGGCGCCAGGAGCCCAACCAGGGCAAGGGCGCCGCGGTGAAGGCGGGCCTGCGCTGGGCCGCCGAGCTGGGGCACACCCACGCCCTGCAGCTGGATGCGGACGGCCAGCATGACCTATCCGCCCTGCCCGGGCTTCTGGAGGCCGCCCGCCTCGAGCCTTCCGCCGCGGTCTGCGGGCGCCCCGTCTTCGGGCAGGACGCGCCCGCCGCCCGGCGTCGCTGGCGTCGCCTGACCAACTTCTGGCTGGCCGTGAACACCCTGTCGCGGGACATTCCCGACGGCATGTGCGGCCTGCGGGTCTACCCGCTGCGAAGCACCCTGCCCCTGCTGGGGGCCTGCGGCGACCGCATGGAGTTCGACCCCGAGCTGCTGGTGCGCCTGCGCTGGGCCGGGGTGGCGCTGCGCTTCCTGCCCGTGCCGGTGAGCTACCCCGCCAACGGCACGTCCGGGTTCCGGGCGCTCGAGGACAACGCCCGCATCTCGTGGATGCACACGCGGCTCTTCTTCGGCATGCTGCCGAGGGCCCCGGGCCTGGCCCTGGGGCGCGCGCGCCGGAGGCACTGACCATGACGATCCCCCGTCCAACAGCGGAGAAGCAACCTTGAGCGCACCCGTGGTGTTCGACGGCTCGCCCCTGAGCCTGGAGCAGGTAGTGGCCGTGGCCGACGGCGCCCAGCCCGGCCTGGGCGGCGCGGAGTTCCGCGCCCGCATCGAGTCGGGCGCCGCCCTGGTGGACCGCCTGCTGGCCGAGGGGCGCCAGATCTACGGGGTCAACACCGGCTATGGCGACAGCGTCACCGTGTCGGTCGCCCCCGAAAAGGTCGAGCACCTGCCCGAGCACCTCACTGAATACCATGGCGTGGGGCTGGGGGCCCATTTCTCGCCGCCCGAGACCCGTGCGATCCTGGCAGCCCGCCTGGCCTCCCTGGGGAGGGGCTTTTCCGGGGTCAGCTTCGCCCTGCTCGAGGGCCTGGCCGGGTTGCTGAGTCTGGACATCCTGCCGCTCATTCCCGAGGAAGGCTCGGTGGGGGCCAGCGGCGATCTGACCCCGCTGTCCTATGTCTCGGCCGTGCTGGGCGGGCGGCGCGAGGCCCTGGTGGGGGGCCGCCCCACCGCCGCCGCCGCCGCCCTCGCGGCCCGCGGCCTCAAGCCCTACCGCCTGCGCCCCAAGGAGGGCCTGGCCATGATGAATGGCACGGCCGTCATGACAGGCCTGGCCTGCATCAATTTCGTCCGGGCGGAGCGCCTGGCCGCCGTGGCGACCCGGGTGACCAGCATCAGCACACTGGCCCTGCGGGGCGGAAGCGCCCATTTCGAGGCGGGCCTCTTCGCGGCCAAGCCGTTCCCGGGGCAGGCCCGGGCCGCCGCGCGGATCCGCGGCGACATCGAGGCCAGCGGGCGGGCCGGCGAGGCCGGGCGCCTGCAGGAGCGCTATTCCATCCGCTGCGCGCCCCACGTCATCGGCGTCCTCGAGGACAGCCTGCCCTGGTACCGGGGCTTCATAGAGACCGAGCTCAACAGCAGCAACGACAACCCCCTGCTCGACCCGGACAGCGGCGCGGTCTACCACGGCGGCCACTTCTACGGCGGTCACATCTGCCACGCCATGGACTCGATGAAGGCGGCCTGCGCCTCGCTGGCGGACCTGCTCGACCGGCAGATCGCGCTGCTGGTGGACGCCCGCTACAACCAGGGGCTGCCCGCCAACCTCTGCGGCGTGGAGGGGCCCGAGGCCTCGGCCCACCACGGGCTGAAGGCCCTGCAGATCACGGCCTCGGCCTGCACGGCCGAGGCCCTCAAGCTGACCATGCCGGCCTCGGCGTTTTCGCGCTCCACCGAAAGCCACAACCAGGACAAGGTCAGCCTGGGCACGATCGCGGCGCGGGACTGCAGGCGGGTGCTGGACCTGAGCGAGCAGGTGGCGGCCTGCGCCCTGCTGGCCTCCTGCCAGGCGCTGGAGCTGAGGCTCAAGGCCTCCCCCGCAGCCGCCGCCCTGGGCGGCGGGGCGGCCGAGACCCTGGCCTGGGTCCGCGGGCTGTCCGCGGCCGTGACCGAGGACCGGGCGCTGGAGCCCGACCTGCGGCGCATGATCGCGGTGCTGCGCGGCCGAGGGTACCGGCCCTACGGGCAGGGCGCATGATCTGGGCCGAGGCCGAGGCGCGGGCCGAGTTCTACGACATCGACCCCATGCAGGTGGTGTGGCACGGAAACTACGTGCGCTTCCTTGAGCTCGGCCGCAACGCCCTGCTGGATTCGCTGGATTACGGGTACCAGCGCATGCAGGCCGGCGGCTGGGCCTTTCCTGTGGTGGACCTGCGCCTGCGCTACCTCAAGCCGGCCGTGCTGGGGCAGCGCCTCGCCGTGCGCGCCGGGCTGGTGGAATGGGAGAACCGCCTCGTGATCCGCTACGAGGTGCTGGACGCGGCCAGCCGCGACCGGCTGACCAAGGCCGAGACCACGCAGGTGGCGGTCAGCGCGGCCACGGGCGAGATGAGCTTCGTGTCCCCGCCCGAGCTCGTGGAGCGGGTGCAGCGCGCCCTGCGGGAGCGCGGGTGAGGGCCGCCCTGGCCTTCGCCCTCGGCGTGGTCCTGCTCACGTCCGGCCTGCGCGCGGACCCGTTGCCGCAGGACCTGCACGGCCGCTTCAGCCAGTCCAAGGCCATCGCCGGGCTCACCCGTCCCCTGCTCAGCCGCGGCAGCTTCGCCCTGAGCGCGGGCAAGGGCCTGGTGTGGCGCACCGAGGCGCCGCTGCGCTCCAGCGTGGTGCTCACGGCGCGGGGGGTCTTTGTGCTGGACCAGGGTGCGCCGCGCCGGCTCGGAGCCGGATCCGAGGCCCTGGCGCTGATGCGGGAGCTGCTGTCCGGGGACGCCGCGGCTCTGGCGCGCGCCTTCACCGTCAGCAGACCTGAGGGGCCCCCGGCGGCCGGCGGCCCCTGGCGCCTGGTGCTGGAGCCTCGGCCGGGGCCTCTGGCCGGCATCTTCTCCCGCATCGACGCCCGGGGCGGCGCCTTCGCCGAGTCGGCCGAGCTGCTGGAGCGCTCCGGGGACCGCACCAATATCCGCTTCAGCGGCGTGCAGCCAGGCGCCGGGACTTTGGACAAGGCCGAGGAGGCCCTGCTTGCCGATTAAGCGCGCTCTGGCCCTGGCCTGGCTGGCCGCCTTTGCCGCGGCCCTGCTGTGGCTGGCCCTGCGCCTGCCGTCGGAGGGCCTCGAGACCAGCATCTTTGAGCTGGTGCCCTGGCGGGCGCCCAACCCGGCCGCCCGGGCCGGGGCCGAGGCGCTGCGCCGCCAGGTCGAAGGGCGGCTGCTGGTGCTCGTGGGCGCCGCGGACCCCGCCCGCGCCGAGGCCGGGGCCGACGCCTATGCCGGCGCCCTGCGCGGGGTCGCCGGCCTGTCGTCGGTCGCCTGCGCCGTGCCCGGCGGCGCCGCCGGCCGGGCGCTGGCCTTTTACGCGTCGCGTGCGGCCGGCCTGCTGAGCCGAGAGGATCGGGACGCCCTTGCCGGCGGCGGCGATGGGCTGCTGCAGGCGGCGCTGCGCTCCCTCTACCTGCCTCCGGGGGTCGGCGGTTCCCTGGGCTTCAGCCAGGACCCCCTTGGCTCCTTCAGCCGCTGGCTTGCGGACAATGCGGCCCTGGCGGGCGGGCTGGAGCTGCGCAACGGCCGCCTCGAGGCGGACAGCGACGGCCGCACCTGGGTGGCGGTCTCAGCGGAGGCCGCGCCGGGCCTGGACGAAGCCGCGATGCGGGCCATGGACGCGGGCCTCGAGCGGGCCTCGGCCGAGGCGCGGGCGCGGGGCGCCGACTTGATCCTGCGCTCAGGCTTCGCCTTCCACGAGCATGCCGCCGCCCGCGCCGCCATGCGCGAGGTGGCCCTGGTGGGGTCGGCCTCCACGGGCCTGCTGGCCCTGCTGTTATGGGTGGCCTTCCGCCGCCCGCGGCCCATGCTGCTTGCCCTGCTGCCGGCGGCGGTGGGCTGCGTGGCCGGCGCGGCCGCGGTACTGCTGCTGTGGAGCCGCGTGCACGCCATCGCGCTGGTCTTCGGCAGCACCGTGGTGGGCGTGGCGGACGACTACGGCCTGTACTTCCTCAGCGGCAGCTACGACGGCCCCTGGGATCCGCGCCGGCGGGCCCGCCTTGCGCGGGGGCCGCTGGCGCTGGCCATGGCCACCTCGGTGCTGGGCTATGCCGCCCTGCTCCTGCTGCCCATACCGGCTCTCAAACAGGTGGCTGTGTTCGCCTCCGTGGGCCTCCTCGCGGACTGGGCCGGCGTGACGCTGTGGTATCCCATGCTGACGCGCGGCCTGCAGGCGGCCCCGGCCGGGCGCGCCGGGGCCGCCCGGCGGCTGCGCCGCGCCTGGCCCCGCTGGGGCGGCTGGGGATCCGCCTGCGTGGCGGCCCTGGCCCTGGCCTGGTCGGCCGCGGGCATGGCCCGCCTGAAAGTGGACGACGGCGTGCGCCTGCTTTATGCCCACGATGCGGCGCTCGACCAGGAGCAGGCCCGGGTGCAGGCCATCACCGGCGTGGGCGGCGCCACCGGCTTCTTCGTGGTGTCGGCGCCGGATCCCCAGACGCTGCTGCGGCGGGAGGAAGCCCTGCGCGACGCCCTGGCCGGCTCGGGCGCGCCGCTATGGCAGGCGGCCAGCGCCTTTGTGCCCTCCCTGGACCGCCAGCGGGCTGACCGCGAGGCGCTGCGGACGGCGCTCTTCGGGCCCGCCGCGCTTGCGGGCCGGCTGGAGAGCGCCGCCGGGCAGCCCGGCCTTCGCAGGCGGCTGCTGCGCTCGCTGGACGCTCCGGAGCCGGCGCTGACGCCCGAAGACTGGCTGAAGGACCCGGTGTCCACGCCCTGGCGGCGCCTCTGGCTGCCCCAGGCGGACGGCAGCGTCGAGTCGCTGCTGCTGCCGGGGCCCGGGCTGGCCCAGGAACGGCTCGCCGCCCTCGCTCCCCTCGCGGCCCGGGTCCCGGGAGCCCAGTACGTCGACCAGATCGAATCCGTGGCTGGGCTGCTGGGCGAGCTGCGCCGCCTCCTGGCCCTCGTGCTCGTGGCGGGAGGCGCCCTGGTCTGCGGACTGCTGGCCCTGCGCCTGGGCTGGAGGGCCGCCGCGGCCGCGGCCGCGCCCGCCGCGCTCGGGTCGGCCCTGGCCCTGGGAGCCCTGGGATGGCTGGGCCTGCCCCTGAACCTTTTCGCCCTGCTGGGACTGCTGCTGCTGCTGGGCACGGCCGTGGATTTCGGCATTTACATGCAGGACGGGGGGCAGCGCCTGTCGTCCTTCGTGGCCGTGCATGTGGCTGCCCTGACCAACATCGCGGCCGTCGGCGTGCTGGCCTTCAGCTCGACGCCCGCGCTGCGGGCCTTCGGGCTGGTGCTGGCGGTGGGCTGCCTGGCCGCCTGGCTGAGCGCGCCCTGCTTCGCGTCGCCCGACGAGGGCACGCCCCTTGCCTAGCGTGGCGCGCCCCGCCGGCCCGGGGCTGCGGACGGTCCCGGCCCAGGCCCGAAGCCGGACGGCCGCGCTGCTGGCGGCCTGCGTCCTGCTGGTCCAGTCCTGCGCCGAGACCGGCCGGCCCCGGGCGCCTCTTTGGCCCCTGCCCGACCCGGCCCAGGCCCCGTTTGAGGGCGAGCGGCTCCAGGACGTGGAGCTGCGCGGCCCGCGCGGCGGAGCCCATTTTCTGGCGGTCCTGCAACACGAGGGCGGCACCGTGGTCCTGGTGGGGCTCAGCCCCCTGGGCCAGCGCCTCGTGCGGGCCACCTGGAGCGCGGCCGGCGTGACGGTGGACACGGCGCTGGAGGCCGCGCCCTATCTGGACGCCGACCTGATGCTGCGGGAGCTCGCCTTCGCGCTGTGGCCGCGCCCCGCGCTGGAGGCGGCGCTGCAGGGCGGCCCTTGCACGGCGGAGTTCGGTCCCGGGCGCCGCAGCCTGCTGGTGGGCGGCAAGCCGGTGCTTGAAGTGGAACAGGATGCGGGGGGCGACCCCGGCCTGACGCTGCTCCGGCGGCCGGGCCATGACGGGGAGGTGCGGGTGCGGGAGCTCAAGGGCGTGCAGCCATGAGGAAGTCCGAGGCCTTTCTGCACGGCTTCTGCGTGCTGTCGGCCGCAGGCGAGGGCCTTGAGGCCCTGGCCCTCGCCGTGCGCCAGGGCGCCAGCCCTGGCCTGCGCCCCTCGGCCGAGTACAGCCCCCCGGGCCTGGCCCTTCCCCTGGGGCACGTGGACGCCCCCCTGTCGGCGCCGCCGGGCCTGCCCGCGGACCACGACAGCCGCAACAACCGCCTGGCATGGACCGCCCTGCAGCCCCTGCGCCCGGCGCTGGAACGGGCGCTGGCCCGCCACGGCGCCGCGCGTATCGCCGTGGTGGTGGGGACCAGCACCTCCGGCGTCCGCGAGGCCGAGCTGGCCTTCGACGCGCGCGCCCGGACCGGCGCCCTGGGCGGGGCCTTCCGCTATGGGCAGCAGGAGATCGGCTCCCCGGCCGCCTTCCTGGCCTGGGCGCTGGGCCTGGGGGGCCCGGCGCTGGTGGTGTCCACGGCCTGTTCCTCCTCGGCCAAGGCCCTGGCCCTGGCGCGCCGGCTGCTGAGGCTGGACGCCTGCGATGCGGTGCTGTGCGGCGGCGTCGATTCGCTGTGCCGCTTCACGGTCCAGGGCTTCGCTGCATTGGGCGCGGTGTCGCCGGAGCGCTGCCTCCCCTTCAGCCGCAACCGCAGGGGCATCAACATCGGCGAGGCGGCCGCCTTCTGCCTGGTCACCCGGGACCAGGGGCCCGTGCGCCTGGCCGGCTGCGGGGACTCCAATGACGCCTACAACGTGTCCGCGCCCCTGCCCGGCGGCGAAGGCGCCGAGGCTGCGATGCGCGCGGCGCTCCTGGACGCGGGCCTGGCCCCCGGGGACCTGGGCTACCTGAACCTGCACGGCACGGCCACGCCGCACAACGACTCGATGGAGGCCGCCGCCACGGCCCGGGTCTTTCCGGACGGCATCGCCTGCTCCTCGACCAAACCCCTCACCGGCCACGCCCTGGGCGCGGCCGGCGCGCTGGAGGCGGCGCTGTGCTGGGACCTGCTGGCCGGCCGGGCGGCCCTGCAGGGCCTGCCGCCCAATCTGGACGACGGCGAGGCCGACCCCGCCCTGCCGTCCCTGGCGCTGGTGCGCCAGCTTCAGCCCCTCGCCGGGCTGCGCCGGGCCATGAGCAATTCCTACGGCTTCGGGGGCAGCAACGTGTCGCTGATCTTCGAGAAGGCATGAACCCCATCGACGCCATCGCCGCCCGTCCCCTAGAGGACCTGCTGCCGCACCGCGCCCCCATGATCCTGCTGAGCCGGGCGCTGGGCATGCGCGGGGAGGATTTCGCCTGCGCCGTGGACATCACGCCGCAGAGCCCCTTCTTCGACGGCCGGGGCGTCCCCGCCTGGGTCGGCCTCGAGTACATGGCGCAGACCGTGGCGGCCCTGGCGGGCTGCGAGGGCGCCCAGGCCGGCCGCGGGGCGCGCCCCGGCCTGCTGCTGGGATCGAGGGACTTCGCCGCCTCGGCCGAGCGCTTCGAGCCCGGGGCCACCCTGACGGTCCTGGCGCGCAAGGTGCTGCGCCAGGACGGCGGGGTGAGCGCCGTGGAATGCCGCATCGTGGACGCCGGCGGGGCGGAGCTGGTCCGGGCCCAGCTGACCGTCATCGAGATGCAGGACATGGCGGCGCTGGACCGCCTGGGACGGCCGTGAAGGGGAAGCCATGAGCGAAAAGGTCCTGGTCACAGGGTCCAGCCGGGGCATCGGCAGGGCCATCGCCGAGCGCCTCGCCCGGGCCGGCTTCGAGGTGCTGGTCCACGGCCGTGCCCCGTCGCCCGCGGCCGTGCAGGCCTGCGCCGCCGTCGCGGCCCTCGGCGGAGGGGGGCGCTCCCTCTTCTTCGACGTCTCGGACCGGGCCGCCTGCGCCGCCGCGCTTGAGGCCGAAGCCGAGGCCCACGGCGCCTTCTGGGGGGTGGTGGTCAACGCCGGCATCGTCCGCGACGCCCCGCTCGCGGGCATGAGCGGGGACGACTGGGACGCGGTGTTGCGCACTGACCTCGATGGCTTCTACAATGTCCTCCGCCCCCTGGTGATGCCCATGGTCCAGCTCAGGCGTGGCGGGCGCATCGTTTCGGTGGCCTCGGTGTCCGGGCTCATCGGCAACCGCGGGCAGGCGAACTACGCCGCGGCCAAGGGCGGCCTGATCGCCGCCAGCAAGTCCCTGGCCCTGGAGCTGGCCAAGCGCCAGATCACGGTCAACTGCGTGGCGCCCGGCATCATCGAGGGCGAGATGGCTGCCGGGGTTCCGCCCGAGGCCTTGGCCCTGGTGCCGCTGCGTCGCATGGGCCGGCCGCAGGAGGTGGCTGGGCTGGTGGCCTGGCTGTTTTCGGAAGAGGGCGCCTACGTGACGCGCCAGGTGTTCGCTGTCGATGGGGGGCTGAGCGCTTGAAACGGGTGGTGGTGACGGGAATGGCGGGCCTTTCGCCGCTGGGCGGCGACTGGCCCACGGTGCGGGAACGCCTGCGCTCGGGCCGGGGGGCCGTGGTGCGCATGCAGGAGTGGGAGCAGTACCGGGGGCTGAACACCCTGCTGGCGGCGCCGGCGGCGCCCTTTGAGCTCCCCGCCGTGGGCTACTCGCGCAAGGCCACGCGCTCGATGGGCCGCGTCGCGCTGCTGGCCGTCCGGGCCAGCGACCTGGCCCTCCAGGACGCGGGCCTCATCGGCCATGCCGTGCTCACCAGCGGCGACGCCGGGGTGGCCTACGGCTCGTCCACCGGCAGCCCGGACGCGGTCGGGGACTTCGCCCGCATGCTCATCGAGAAGTCCACGGACGGCATCACCGCGACCACCTACATCCGCATGATGCCCCACACGGCGCCGGTCAACATCGCGGTCTACTTCGGCCTGAAGGGGCGGGTCTACACGACGTCGAGCGCCTGCACCTCGGGCAGCCAGGCCATCGGCTACGCCTACGAGGCCATCAAGGCAGGAAAGCAGAAGGTCATGGTCGCCGGCGGCGCCGAGGAGCTGACGCCGACGGACGCGGCGGTGTTCGACACCCTCTTCGCCACCTCCACGGCCAATGCCTCGCCCGAGACCACGCCCCGGCCCTTTGACCGGGACCGCGACGGGCTGGTGGTGGGCGAGGGGGCCGGGACCCTGGTCCTGGAGGAGCTGGAGCACGCCCGCGCCCGCGGCGCACGCATCCACGCCGAGCTGGTCGGCTTCGGCACCAACTGCGACGGGGCCCACGTCACCCAGCCGGCGGCGGGGACCATGGCCAGGGCGGTGCAGATGGCGGTCGACGACGCCGGCATCGACACCGCCGAGATCGGCTACGTGAACGCCCACGGGACGGCCACCGAGCAGGGGGACATCGCCGAGTCCCAGGCCACCGAGCAGGTCTTCCGCAGGCGGGTGCCCATCTCCTCGCTCAAGAGCTACATGGGGCACACCCTGGGCGCCTGCGGCGCCCTCGAAGCCTGGATGAGCATCGGCATGCTCAACGAGGGCTGGGTGGCCCCCACGGTGCACCTGGACAACGTGGATCCGCGCTGCGCGGATCTGGACTACGTGCGGGGGACCTGGCGCGCGCTGCAGACCGGCGCGGTGATGTCGAACAATTTCGCGTTCGGAGGGATCAACACGTCGTTGATCTTCCGGCGCTGGAGGGAGGCACTATGAAGAACGGCATGAGGAACGGAACGTTGGCCCTGGGCCTGGCCCTGGCCCTGCTGCTGGCCCCGGCCGGTGCGGGCGCGGGTTCGAAGAAGGTCGAGTGGAAGAAGCAGGCCGCCTCGGAGCGCCTGGTGTCGAACGCCTACCGCTACCTCGGAGCGGACCAGGCCAAAAAGGCCCTCAAGTTCCTGGAGAAGGCCGCCAAGACCGCCGAAAACGCCTCGGCCTATGAGGCCCTGGGCGAGTGCTGGAACGCCCTGGGCAAGGACAAGAAGGCCCAGGAGGCCTGGGACAAGGCCGACAAGCTCAACGGCGGCAGGGGAAGCGCCGACTTCCGCGGCGGGGACAAGGCCGACCAGGCCGTGCAGAACGGCGCCGTGGCGTCGAAGCTGTCCTACCAGGGCTACGCCTGGGCCGCCAAGGGCGACTACAAGTACGCCGTCGAGCTGTTCAAGAAGGCCGTGGCCGCGGATCCGCAGTACTGGAACGCCCAGGCAGGGCTCGACGCCATCGCGGCGAAGGGCCTCGACGCCAGCCAGACCCTGCCTTCACGCGCCGGCTCGGGCGCCGTGGACAGCGGCAAGGATGAGGGCGGAGCCACGGACATCGACGACGATTCCGCCGACGGAGGCAAGGACGCCGCGGACAAGGACGATTCGGGCGGCAAGGACAAGTAGGACGGCAACGCGCGGTCCGGCCGGCTGCGGGGCGTCCCCGCGGCCGGAACTGCCGCCGAGGCGGCCCACCACGGAGATTCCATGACCCTGACACCCAGGAAGACCGCGCTGCTGCTGGCGGCGGGAATGATCTGCGGGGCCCTGGCCGGCCAGGCCCGGGCCGACAAGGGCGCCGCACCCGCGGCGGCCGCGGGGACCCAGTACGCCGTGCTGAGCGCCACCAGCAGCGCCCGCTTCGAGGTGCTGGCCCACAGCGTGGGCGCCCCGGTGCACGTGCACGGGACCAAGGGCGCCATCAGCGGGGTGATCCGCCTGGCCGAAGGTGTGACGCCCACGGTCAGCGGCGAGCTCGACATCGAGGCCGGGACCCTGAAGAGCGGCAACGGCGGCCGTGACAGCAAGGTCTACAGCGTGCTGCACGCCGTCGAGCACCCCCGCATCGTGTTCACCATCGATTCGGTGGAGCCCTTCAGCCTGCAGCAGCTCGACGCCGCCGGGGTCACGGTGACCGCCCACGGCAGCCTGGACGTGGCCGGCGTGACGGTCCCCCTGTCCTTTCCGGTGTTCGCGCGCCGCGAGGCCGGCAGGCTGCTCCACCTGGACGGGCTCGCCCAGACCGGCTTCAAGGACCTGAAGCTGGAAAAGCCGGGCGTGGCCGTCTTCCTCACGGTTGAAGACGCCATCGGCGCCGGCGCCACGGTGGACGCCCAGGCAGCGCCCTAGGCTCCCTGGCGGACCCGACCTCGGGGCGGGTCCGCCGGAGAAGGAAGGGCGCCGGCGAAGCGGATCCAAACAAAAGGAGGGGCGGCCCCAGGGGCCGCCCCTCCTCTGTTTTTCCGGCGTCCCGGTCCGCCGTGCCCTGCGCGCGCCGCCCTAGCCTGCGGCCTCGCAGCTGAACAGGGTGTGGAAGCCGTGCTGTTGTTCGAGCATCGGCTTCAGGCCGGCGGCGGCGAAATTGCGGTGCAGGTCCGAACTGTGGAACATGCGGCTGTTGCCGTTGGCCATGCAAGTGAAGTACAGAGAGGTGGCCTCGACCGAATCCCTGGCAGCGGCGTTGGGCTGGCGGTCCCAGCAGGGCTCCAGCACCATCAGCCGGCCCCCGGGGGCCAGGGCGGCCCGGCCCCGCTGCAGCAGGCTGAGGACCTCGGCGTCGCCGAAGCAGTCCAGCAGCTGGCTCATCCACACCACGTCGAAGCCCCTCGGAAAGGCCTGCGAGGCGTCCAGCAGGTCCACGGTGCGCGCCACAAGGCGGTCCTGGACCCCGGCGGCCGCAGCGTTGGCCAAGGCGGCCTCGAGCTGGCGTGGGTGGTCCAGAATCGTGACTTCCGTGCCGGGGCGCCCGCGCAGGCACAGCAGGGCCCATTTGCCGGTGTTGCCCCCCACGTCCAGCAGGCGCGCCACGGGGCGGTCGAACACCGCCGCCAGCGCCGCGGGGAAGGCTCCGTCGGAATAGTGGTGGTCGAAGTCCAGCCAGCTCCTGCGGACCTGGGCCGGCAGCTCCAGCAGGCCCTGGTAGATGGTGTCCCAGCCGCCGAAGACCTTCAGGCCGGCCGGCCTGCCGCCTGCGATGGACTCCTCGAGGTGGAAGGCGCCCTGGTAGCAGACGTCGTGGGTGAAGTTCATGTTCACGCGCACCAGGTCGTCGTGCAGCAGGATCGTCCCGACCGGGCTGAGCCGGTAGCGGCCCGCGGACTCCTCCACAGCCCCGGCGGAGTCGCAGCCTTCAAGCAGGACTTTGGCGGCGTAGACGCCCAGCCCGGTCGCTCCGGCGGCCTCCTCGGGGGTCAGCCCCGCGGCGGCGTGGTCCTCGAGGGCCGCGAGCAGGCCGCGGTCCCGGGCCACCCGCACGGCCTGGAACGTGAGTGGCCCAAAGGCGATGCGGTGGGCCTGGCGGAAGGCGTCAAAGGCAGAGTCCAAGGCGGCGGCCTTGAGCAGGGGTGGGGGAGGGCGTGACGGGGGGCCCGGGGGCCCGCTAGAGCAGCAGCTTGGGGTAGCGCCAGGTGGCCACGGCCAGGGCGGCCAGCCCCATGGCCAGCAGCCAGCCGGCGTCCCAGGCAAAGGACCCGTAGTCCGGCACCAGCATCAGGCCCCGCAGGCCGTTGACCAGGAAGCTCATGGGGTTGACCGTGGCGAAGGCCTGCAGCCAGACGGGCATGGCCTTGACAGGGTACAGGGCCGAGCTGGCGAAGAACAGGGGCATGGTGGCCAGCTGGCCGATGCCCATCATGCGCTCCCGGGTGCGCACGATGCTGGCGATGATCATGCTCAGGCCGGTGAAGAAGGAGGAGCCCAGCACCGTCAGGACCAGCACCCCTGCGATGCGGGCGACCGACCATTCGAAGTGCAGCCCCATCGCCAGGGCCAGGGCCGTGACCACCAGCAGCTGAAAGAAGCTGCGGGTGCTGGCCGAGAGCATCTTGCCCAGCACCAGGGCCGTGCGGGTGATGGGGGTGGACAGGATCTTCTGCATCAGGCCCATGTCCTTTTCCCAGATGATGCTGAGGCCGTTGAAGATGCTGACGAAGGTGATGGCCTGGGCCAGGATGCCGGGGGTCAGGAAGGCGAGGTAGGGCACGCCCCCGGTGTCCACGGCCGCCGCGCGGTTGAAGGCCTGGCCGAACAGCAGCAGCCACAGCGCGGGCTGGACGCTGCGCGAGACGATCTCTGCGGGATCCTTCAGGATCTTGAGGCTTTCTAGCTGGAAAATCGTCCACACCGAATAGGCGAAGCCGGGCAGGGCCCGGGGCCCCTCAGGCGACGCGCTGGCTGTTGCGGCGGCTGCGCTGGACATCGTGCAGGCTCCCTTCTGCGCTTTCGAGGTGCCCGACCAGGCGCACAAAGATCTTCTCAAGGCTGGCCTTGGGCAGGCGGGTCTGCCTTCTCAGGTCGGCCAGGGTGCCCATGGCGCAGATCCTGCCGCGGTCCATGATGGCCATGCGGTCGCAGAGGCTTTCGGCCTCCTCCATGTAATGGGTGGTCAGCAGCAGGGTCATGCCGTACTGGCGGCGCAGCTTCGTCAGGTAGCCCCACAGGGACACCCGGGCCACGGGATCCAGGCCCGTGCTGGGCTCGTCGAGGAACACCACCGGCGGACGGTGCAGGATGCTCTGCCCCACCTCGAGGCGCCGGATCATGCCCCCGGAATAGGTGGACGCCGGGCGGTCGGCCGCGTCGGCCAGGTCCAGCATGTGCAGGATCTCGGGGATGCGTTCCCGCCGCACCCGGGCCGGCAGCGCGTAGAGCTTGCCGAAGAAGTCGAGGTTCTCCCGGCCGGTCAGCACGCCGTCCACGCTGAGGGACTGCGGCACATAGCCGATGTCGGCCCGCAGTCGCTGGGCGTCATTGAACAGGTCGTGGCCGTGCACCCGGGCCTCGCCCCGGTCCGGCGGCAGCAGGCCGATGAGCATTTTGATGGTGGTGCTCTTGCCCGCCCCGTTGCGGCCCAGAAGGCCGAAGCATTCCCCGGGCTGCACGTCCAGGTCGATGCCGTCGACGGCCTTCACGGCGCCGAAGTGCTTCACCAGGCCCCGTATGTGGATCGCGCCTTCTGCCACCTGCCA
>Ga0302320_10015293_pt1 | contig 15787 bp, 11 predicted proteins | sample Bog_T0_3_FD_202130 | JGI IMG/M metagenome (GOLD analysis project Ga0302320, IMG submission 202130) | Peat permafrost microbial communities from Stordalen Mire near Abisko, Sweden - Bog_T0_3 | ecosystem: Environmental > Terrestrial > Soil > Wetlands > Peat | place: Sweden: Abisko, Stordalen Mire... | reverse complement strand
TGCATCGTAATCCAGCCCAGCAGGCCAAGCAGCGCGGAGCAGATCGAAATCGATACCGTCCAGACCAGCGGCGCCCACCGGCCCGCGCCCGATGCCCAATCCGCAATCGACTGCCCCGCCAGCCAGATATTGAGGCCGAGCACCACGATAGCGGTAGCCCATCCGGTGGCGCGAATCTTCCAGCCGCTGGTGAATTCGCCCATCCGTCGCGGGTCGTTGGTGAACTGCAGCAGCGGAATGATGGCGAACGGAAGCTGCAGGTTCAGAATCACCTGACTCAGAATCAGCAATTTCAGCGTTCCCTGGCTGCCGGACACCCAGATCACGATCAACGCTGGAATAATGGCCAGCGCCCGCGTCACCAGCCGCCTCAGCCATGGCCGCACACGAATATTGAGGAAGCCTTCCATTACAATCTGGCCCGCCATGGTGCCGGTCAGCGTGGAAGACTGTCCGGAAGCCAGCAGCCCGACGCCGAAAAGCTTGGCGGCGAGCACCCACCCCATCAGCGGCGCCAGCAACTGGTAAGCCTGCTGAATTTCGTCGATGTGCTGATGAACCTTATAGAAAGTTGCGCCCGCCAGAATCAGGATCGCCGCGTTCACGAACATCGCGCCGTTCAGCGCGACAACACAATCGATCAGATTGTAGTGACAGGCGATCTTCTTCTCTTTAATGCTGCGTCCGATGCGCCGGGTCTGCACCAGCGCCGAATGCAGATAGAGATTGTGCGGCATCACTGTCGCGCCCAAAATAGAAACGGCGGCATAAAGCGTGCGGTGGTCGATGATCGGAATGAGGCCGGCCGCCACACTCAGGTAATCCGGCTTCGCCATGATGATCTCAATCGTGAAACAACCGGCGATGATTATGATCAGAGCCAGGATAAACGCTTCCAGATAGCGAATGCCCGCCTTCTGGAACCACAGGACCAGCAGCGTATCGAACGAAGTAATGGCCACGCCCGCCAGCAGCGGTATGTGGAACAGCAGATTGAGCGCGATGGCCGCGCCCAGCACTTCCGCCAGATCGCAGGCCACGATGGCGATTTCGCAGAGAAACCAAAGGGTCAGATTGACGGGACGCGGATACGTCTCGCGGCAGGCCTGCGCGAGATCGCGCCCCGTGACTATTCCCAGGCGGGCGCTGAGCGTTTGCAGCAGGATCGCCATGGCGTTGGACATGACCAGCACCCACAGCAGCCGATATCCAAAGTAGGAGCCACCAACAAGATCCGTCGCCCAATTGCCAGGGTCCATGTAGCCGACGCTGATCAGATAGGCTGGCCCGCCGAACGCCAGCATCCGCCTGAACATGGAAACGTGGTCGGTGGAAACGCTCTCGTGAACGTCGGAAAGGGATCGCGGCCGGACTGGAACGCCGGAAGGCACGGTTAAATACAACTGTATCGCTTCGCGGGCGTCAACCGTTCACAACAATTGCGAAAAAACTTCTGACTTTCGTATCTTGCTGATCTTAATGATATTACCTGCATTCTCTGCCAGTCCGTGGCCGTTACAGCCACATCGATTCCGCCGCACCATGTGCTACTTTTCAATCGGGTTGCAACGGCCGTCCATGCGAAGGGCTCCGGTCAAAAGATTTTTGAAAACAGAATATTGACCGACATCGTCGCCACACCCGAAGTGTGTCTGCTCCACTCAGTTGCTGGCTGCATCGGGTTCGTTTGGTAAAACCACCCGTGTGGACGGGAGACCGCAAATGTGGGGCAGATTGGTAATCTGCCCGCGGGTTGGCGCAAGCCAAACCGCCACCCGGGAGTTCGTTTTGTAAAACCGCCACCCGGGAGTTCGTTTTGGACTTTTTTTACTTTTGTTAACTGGCTTTGTTTCATGGTGTTGCAGGTATTAGAAAGTGGATTGTACGGAGGTGGGTACAATAAACGGTTCTAGTATCCCGCCTTTAATGCTTCTGTTGAGGCATACCCTCGCCCCTTTTTTGCAGTAACTTTTTCAGAGGTTCCAGCAAATGCACGATCTCACAGCCAGTTCGACCATCTACGGTCTTCGTCGCCCACTCGCCTTCTTTATGTTTATCCACCAGTTCCTTCTCGGCACCCAGCAAGAGATCAAGAGCGTGGGCCACGTCAATGTAGCGCTTAGAAATAGAACCCATGGGTGATGATGGCGGATATTTGTCAGGCTCACTAGGCAGATTTCCGAGTTCCTTACGGAGTTCAGTGGCCTGACGTAAAAGGGCGTCCATCATTTCCAGCCGTTGAGGGTCACTGTACTGGTTTGCTCTAGACTGAAGATACGCCCGAAGTTCCGCTTCAAAACTAACGCTGTCGCTCTCTGCAATGGGAGCGCTGGTTCTCCTGAAGCCCCGAACGTAAGGGATCGTCCAGGTACGGTCGATCAAGGATGGCGTATCGCTCAGACCAAAACAGAACTCGGCCAAAACCTTGCGGGCAATCCTCGTGGCTTCATCGACGTGCATATTCTCGAAACAATATCACACCGTGCTCAACATAGACTACCGAAACCGCAGACTGTGTAAACTGGAGCACATGCCGCAAAGTCGGTGCAAAATACTCGTCGTCTTGCCTCTCTTATTGATTGCCGGTTGCGACACGAGCCGGATCGACAAACTCGAAAAAGAGAATCACGAAATACTTTCCCGCTTACAGCGTCAGGAAACGGTGCAGGACTTTGATTTGCGAGCGAAATGTGCGGTTGCTGCGAAAGCCTATTTTCTGGACACAAAAGAAGACTACCGTCGCCCCCCGTCGCACGGATTGCCGGTCGCTCAAATACTGGAAGAGATCGGCTATTCGGACCACTACAACAAATCGCTGAACAAGTGTTTGGTCCGAATCCAGTTCTATGTGCTTATAAACGGAGCGGTGACCAACTCCGTGAATGTCGATGACGTTCACGACCGGGTTAATTTCGCTAGTTTTTATGCGCAAAACGCCCCGCCCACAGTATGTAACGTTCAGGAAGTTAACTGTACATCACTTGCCGAATTTGAAAACATGCTAAAGCCATTCATGGCCGATTAGGAATGGCGGAATCGCCCTGAGTACAAGCCAGAGCGTCACTAGTGAAATGCGGTAAAACATTTTCAGCTATAATGTTTCTATGATAGAAACAGAATACGTCCTTGAAATGCGAAGGACAAAAGGTTCTCCGCACTTCTTCATTGACCGAGCCTTGCACCCCCTTTACCAGGATTGTGAAGTGTACGGAGTGTGGATGATTTCCTGCGATGGTCAACCTCGTAGAATCAAATCACCCGGCGTCACAGATTAAAGAAAACTATGGGAACGGGTACCGACTGTGTACTTGAGGCCGTGATTGTGCGAGTTTGAGTGCTTGTGTGATCGTTTAGTATCTGTAACTTACAGATTAATATATGATACGCCGTGTTCGTATCGTAAAACCGCCACCCGGGAGTTCGTTTTGTAAAACCGGCCGCCGCGCCCGCCCATCGGTCCAGGAGAGTTCGTTTTGTAAAACCCGCCCCACAAGCCCTGGCGATTGAGGTAACGTGAAGTCATGTCACACAGACTATCGGGATTCCTTCTCGCCCTCGGCGCACTGGCGGCCGGACTACCCCTCGTTGCGAACACCCCGCCCTCCCAGGCGACACAAACCACCAAAACCGAAACTGTGAAGTTCGCACCCGGCGGTACCATTCGCCTGAAAGACTCCTTCGGCACTCTGACCGTAGAAGGCTGGGACCGGCCTGAAGTAGAGGTAACCGTCGTCAAATCCCTGGGTTTCGTCTCCGAGCCCGAACAACGGGCGAACCAGCGCCTGGATGGAGTTCACGTCGTCACCGAGCGCAAGTCCGATACCGAACTTGAAATTTCGACCACAGCCCCGTCCCTGGGCTTCCTTGGCCATCTGTGGCTCAAGGGCCACGATGTTGCCGTTGAATACCTCATCCGCGCCCCGCGCAATTCGCACCTGGTGATCAATCACGCCGGCTACATTTCAGTCGCGGGCATGACGGGCGACATTGAGGCTACCGATCGCCGAGGCGATATCGTGCTGATGCTGCCGGATCTCGCGGCGTATTCGATTGATGCGCACACCAAAGCGGGCCTCGTCACTTCCGACATCGCAGCCACCACCCGCAAGAAACATCTGGTCGGCGAGAATCTCAGCCATAGCGACGCCACGGTCCCGCACAAACTGGTGCTCCGCATGGGCTTCGGCGGAATTACCATCAAAGAGCTTCCGCCCGAGGCTGCGACACCAAAATAGAATCCGTCAGACCTTCAGTACGTCGTTCTTGCGCGCGACGATCTCATAGAGTACCGGATTAACGAAGAAACCAAGGAAAAGCCGGGAAATCAGGCCAGCCACTACCACGATGGCGAAAGGCTTCTGGGTATCGCTGCCGACGCCGGTTGCCATTGCCGCCGGCAGCAAACCCAGACAGGCCACCAGCGCGGTCATCATAATCGGACGCAGCCTCAGCAGCGATGCCGAGAGCGTGGCATCGTGGATCGTCATGCCTTCGATACGCAGCTTGTTAATGTAGCTGACCAGGATGACGGCCGTTTCAACGGAAACGCCAAGCAGTGCGAGCAAGCCAAGAAAACTGGATACGCTGAAGGGCGTATGCGTCAGTTTCAGTGCGACCAGCGCTCCCACCGGTTCCGTCAAAACCACGCCCAGCGCAATCGTGATCGGGAATTTGAAATTCCCATAGAGCGCAAACAGGATCAGGAAGATCAGCATCACCGCCAGCGGACCAATGACGGCAAACTGAGCCTTCGCTTCAAGCAGTTCACTGTATTCGCCGCCCCATTCCAGCCGGTAGCCGGGCGGCAGATGGACCGCCTTGCTGACAGCCGCCTGGCCATCGTGGATGACGCCTTCCAGATCGCGCCCCTTCACGGAAAACTGAACGCCGATGTAGCGCGAATTGTTCTCGCGATAGATAAACGACGCGCCGGATACTTCGCGGATCGCCGCCAGTTCCGAGAGCGGAATTTGCTGGCCGCCGGGCGTGGGAACCAGCAGGTTACCAATCTCGCGGGATCCCGAGCGGTATTGCGGGTCCATGCGGACGATCAGGTCGAACAGTTTCTCGCCCTGAATGACCTGCGTGGCGGTCTGCCCTCCGATTGCTGCCTGTACTACCGCTCCAACGTCATCCACGTTGATGCCGTAACGGGCAATTTTCGGACGATCCGGCTGGATCGTCAGGCTGGGCTGGCCAAGTTCGCGCACCACGGTAAGTTCTTCAAAGCCGGGCGTGTGGTCGAGTGCCCGCTTGATCTCGACGCCCTTGGCTTCGAGCACGTTCAGATCTTCGCCGAAGATTTTGACAGCGAGCGAACTCTTGAGTCCGGTGAGGGCCTCGTCAACGGCGTCTTCGGCGGGCTGTGTGAAATTGAAAATGACGCCGGGGAACGAGGAGAGCTTTTTCCCCACATCCTCGATCAGATCGGCCTTAGTGTGGATGGAACTCTGCCCCCACGTTTTATCGCTGTAGGGTCTGAGGCCCACGTAGAATTCGTCGTTGAAGAAGCCGGTGGGGTCGGTGCCGTCGTCCGGGCGGCCGAGTTCGGAGCCGACCACCGTCACCTGCGGATAAGTCTTCAGGATCTGCATTACCTTCGGAGCGAAAGCGGCGGAATCCTCGAATGAAATCGTATAGGGCATGGTGGCCCGCACCCATAACGCGCCTTCGTCGAGGTGCGGCAGAAATTCGCCGCCAATGCCCGGTATCAGCAGCAAAGAGGCTCCGAAAATGAGCACCGAAACGATGAGTGTCAGGGCAGGGAAGCGGAGGCATCCGCCAAGCAGGACCGCATAGACGTCGCGAATCCAATCGAAAATGATGTTCCTTCTCTCCTTGACGCCGCCCGTGAACCAGAACGACGCGGCCACCGGGACGATAGTGAGCGTCAGGACCAGCGCCCCGATCAACGCGAATGCCATGGTGTTGGCCATCGGCCGGAAGAGCAGGCCGGCCGGACCTGTGAGCGCATAAATCGGCAGATAGCCCGCGATGATCACGGCTATCGAATAGAAGATGGGCCGGTCCACATCGCGCGCGGCGGCCAGCAGCACGTCGTGCAGTTTGTAAGTCTGACCGTGGCGCAGGCCAAGTTCGCGATAGATGTTTTCCACCATCACGATGGTGCCGTCGATGATAATGCCGAAGTCGATGGCTCCAATGGAGAGCAGATTGGCGGCATCGCCTCTGGCCTTCATCACGACGAACGCGAACATCAGCGCAAGCGGAATGGTGAGCGCGGAAATCACCGCCGCCCGCACGCTGCCGAGGAAGAAGATCAGCACCACAATGACCAGCAGCATGCCGCGAACCAGGTTCGCCTCCACGGTGTCGGTGGTCACGCGCACCAGATCGCTGCGATCGTAGTACGGGCGGATCTTGACGTCGGGCGGCAGGATGGAGCGGTTCAGCTCCTCCGTCTTTTTCTGCACGCCCTGCAGCACCGTTTGAGTCTGCTCGCCGCGGCGCATGAGGATCACGCCTTCTACCGCATCCGGGTTGTTTTCGAAACCGAAAATGCCCAGCCGCGGAGCGTGGCCGATTTCGACGTGGCCGATGTCTTTGATACGCACCGGCGCACCGTTGGCGCTGCCAACCGGAACCTCGCCGATATCCTCGACGGTGGTCAGCAGGCCGAGGCCGCGCACATAATTGAACTGGCCGCCCTGCGAATAAAAGCCGCCGCCGGTGTTGGAATTATTGGAGCCGAGCGCGCTCACCACCTGAGCCACGGAGATGTGAAAGTTGTAGAGCTTGATAGGGTCGAGCAGTACGTGATACTGCATCGTCGGGCCGCCAAAGCCGGAATCGTCGGCGACGCCCGGCACGCTGCGATACGCCCGTTCGATCACCCAATCCTCAAAGGTGTGCAGCTCCATCGGAGTGCGATCCGGGCTTTCGAGCACGTACCTGTACACCAGTCCGCTGGGACTGAACAAAGGCGCCATGCTGGGCGCAATGCCGTTGGGCAGCGTGGCATCGGAGATACGCTGAAAGGCCACCTGCCGCGCGAAGTAATCGTCGGTGCCGTCATCGAACGTCAGAATGACGTCGGAAAGGCCGTAGAGAGAAATAGAGCGCATCACCCGCATGTTGGGGGTGCCGTTCATGGCGAGTTCGAGCGGCAGCGTGGTCAGGCGTTCCACTTCTTCTGCCGCGTGGCCGGGCCACTGCGTGACCAGTTCCACCATGGGCGGCGAGAGATCGGGATAAGCGTCTACCGGCATTCGCATGAACGAGTAAGTGCCGGCGGCGATCAGCAGCACCACCAGCATCATCATGAGGAAGCGCTGGCGCAGGGCGAATTTGACAATATGATGGATCATGTTTTTTCGCCCTTTTACTGCTGCAATGAATTCCTGAATTGCAGAAACAAACTGCCATCTCCGGCGACGCTCTCGCCTTCGTTCAGTCCTGTCTTGATTTGCGTTCGGCCATCGGTTGAATCGCCGATGGTCACCAGCCGGCGGCCGAACTGATTGTTCCCGCTCAGCACGTAAACAAAGGGCTGATTCTCCGTATCCCGGAGCACGGAGGTGTCGGGAACCAGCAGGGCGTTTTCCGTGGCGCCGGCACGGACCGTCGCGGTCACGTACATGTCTTTCTTCAGGCGGTGATCCGGATTTTCCGTTTCGATTCGCTCCTGCAGAGTTCGTGTTGCCGGATCCATCGCGGGCGCGATGTAGGAAATTCGCCCGCGAAAAGTCTGCGGGTATGCGTCTGTCGTCACGTCCGCCATGTCCCCGATATGGACGCTGCCCATATCGTTCTGATAGACGTTCACCAGGACCCAGACTTTACTGGTGTCGGAGATCGTAAAGCATTGGGTTGTACCGGCCTGCAGCAGTTGGCCGGGGCCGACCAGGCGTTCGACGATTTCTCCGCTTACCGGTGCCAGCAGCGGGATCTGGAGCGAATTCGCCGGCTTCACATCGGGATCGCCGATGCCGAGCGCGCGCAGCGCATCGCCCATCGATTCCACATCGGCCTCCGCCTGTGCGCGATCGGACTCCGCCTGCTCCAGATCTTTTTCCGCGATGGCTTTGTGCGTGTACAGATCCTGCGCCCGCTTATAGCTTTTCTCCGCCAGTTGCAGCGCGTCGCGCGATTTCAGATAGGCGGACCGCGCCTGCGAGTAGTCCGGGCTTCTGACTTCCAGCAGCGCCTGCCCGGCTTTCACCGCATCTCCCGGTGCGACCAGGATCTCTTTCACCGGTCCTCCGACGGCTGAAAATACCGGCGTCGTGGCCAGCGCATCGTAGGCGACGGAACCGGTGAAACGCAGATTCCGCGGCAGCGACGCCCTGACTGCTTTCACCACCTGGACATGAGCCATCTGGTCGGGCGGCAGGGTGAAGAGCCCGGCTGTATCGGCTTTCGATTCACTCGCCGTATAGGACGTCATCTGCGACTCTTTGTCGCCGCTGCGAGTCCCGCACCCGGCCAAAGTCAGCAGAGAGATGCCGAGCAGTACGCAGAGATTGCCCGAAAGAGCTTTCGTATTTGTTTTCACGGCAAAGTCCTTGTGCCCGCGGCTTCGCGGACCTGTTCGAGTGACACCATGTAGGCGGCGAGCGCCTGCCGATACGCCAGTTGATTGGCGCGGTAGCTTCGCTCCGCATCCAGAAAATCGAGCAGCGTCGCGGCGCCGTGCTGGTACGCGTATTCGGATATATCGCGCGATTGCGTAGTCTGATCCAGATAGCCGGAACGGAAAAGGCCGATGATCTCATCGTTCGTATGCAGACCTTCCCAGGCATTCACCACATCCGTCGTCACCTGCTGCGAGGCCTCCCGGTACAATTCGTCGGACTGCGTGACTACGGCCTGCGTGCGCGCTATTTCCCCCTGATTTCGGTCGAAGATCGGCACCTCCATATTGAAGAAGAGGGCCGCTGAGTTGACGCCGGCGACATGGGAATAAGCGAAACTGAGTCCCAGGTCGCGCTTACCGTTCGCCTGCGCCAGCGAGACCTGACTGCGTGCCGCCACTACGCTTTGCCGTGCGGCCACCAGATCGGGCCGCGAACTGATGGCCAGTGCTTTGATATCGTCGATAGCGGCATGAACCGGCTGATAATCGAGCGTGCCCGTCACATCGTAGTTCTCCGGCACCGATTCGAATCCGACCAGTTGCCGCAACGCCGCGAGCGCCTGAATTTTGGCCAGCCTGGCGGAAGAAACGTCCTGTTGAAACTGCAACAGCTGCAGTTTGATCTTCAGCAGGTCGCCGCCGCTCATATCGCCGGCCTTCAATCTTGCCTCACTCAGGTCGATGGTCTGCTGATAGCTGGTGAGATCCTGCTGGGCCAGATCCATCATGGATTGTGCCAGCAGCACGGCGACGAATTGCTGGCCGACGTTGAAGGCCATGGTGCGCTGATTATCCAGCACCTGCGAACGCGTGACGCTGGTCTGATCGCGCGCAGCCTGCAGCCGGTTCTGGCGTTTCTGGCCGCGTTCGATGGTGTAGCCGAGGCCGAAATCGAACTGCGCCTGGTTGTTGAAATAGCCCGGCGTGGCGAACTGGGGAAGATCGAAGAGCGGGATGAACTGCGAGTCCCAGGAGAGCACGGGGTTCGGCCGCAGATTGGCCGTCACTTCCTGCGCCACATTTTGATTGATGGTGGAACGGGCCGCTTCGAGCGCGTGATTATGCTGAGCGGCCAGCCGCAGCGCATCGTCGAGGCCGATCCGCATTATCGCTGGCGGCGGCGATTGCTGAGCGTATGAGACCGCGCATGCAAGGAGAATAAAAAACGACCGGAAGACCGATTTGCGGTTCCGGGCAGCACCTGATTCCAAAATCCACCTCTTTTCTCAACCAGCTGGCACGATTGACCATCGAACGTCGCAGGAATTTAGAGAGAGGAAGGCGGACCGCGTGTGAGCGTGGAAAGAACGCCGCCTGATACGGGCGTCTGGATCGCTACAGGAGGCGGGAGAATGCTTTGCAGTTCCGGCGCGTGAACCAGCTGGATGACAGCGACATGCCGCGCCGCCATGTGGGCAGTGCTGCAAACGTTGCAGCTATCGTCCGGTCTGTTGGGATGGGCATGGGCGGCGGAAACCGACGCGGCGGACACGCAGAGCAACGCCGTGATGATAAAGATCACGGCCGCTGTCCGAAATGTACCCGACAAACCGCCAAACATACCAACTGACAATATCATCGAAGCATAGTCCTCTACCAAACCATTCCGATTTCCATGGTGTAGGCGCGCGGGCTGATAAAGTGCGTCCCGCTGAATGTGGAAAGGAAGTTATACACGGCGACTACGTTCGTTACGTTGACGGCCATGAGTTGCGCGCGATAGCGAACGCGTTCGGTGTGGAAGATATTGTCGTCGCCGATGGCGACGTCGAAAAGATTGCGGGGCGCGACGCGCGGCGGATTCGTGTCGTCGTTCTCGGTTCCCGCTTTCGGGATGACCACGAGATTTGCGGCGGCCGTGGCGTTGGTGCACGAAGTGATCGGCACGAACAGGGTCGCGTAGGTGGAGCCGCAGTGAAATCCGATAGAAGCCTGTTCGTCGCCGGAGAGCGCGTAGACATCGGCCAGCGTGGCGACGGCGCCGGCGACCTCACCGCTGTCGTAGCGCCAGGTCAGGCTGGCCCACGGCCCGCTCTTCGTTTTCTGGTAGCGGAGGTTGGCGGTGGTTTCGAGCGCCTCATCGTGATCGATGCGGAAAACCGACGTATCGAGCGGCGAATTGAAGAGGATGCCGCCGCTTTCCGGGCCGAAGAAGCGAGCCCGCGTATGTCCCAGAATGCCGTAGGCGCTGAAGCCGTGGATAGGCGTGAGTGTGAGGCGAGCGGAGACGCCATCGATCTTGCTCAGACGCCACTGGATGGGAAACGTGATGGGCGAGTTGAACAGCGTATCGAAATCATACGCGTTGTGGGTGAACTTCCAGAAATAACCCCCATCGAGGAGGATGTGTTTGCCGAGGCCCTGCTGCAGGCCGACATTGTACTGGTTGCGCGTGCCGGGCACGAGCGCTTTGGCTCCGAAGGCGCCGAAGACATTACTGGCCAGGCCGCCAGAGCCTGTCGCACTGGACAGCAGCAGATTCTCGTTGTAGGGCGTTTCAAAGAATTTGGAGTAGGAAGCGCGCAATACCGTTTGGGTCGGCTTGAAGAGATAAGAACCGCCGATTCTGGGCTCCACTCCGTTGCCGCCCGTCAGGCCGCGATAGAAATCGAAACGCATACCCGCCTGGAGCGTGAAATGGCCCAGGGTGTAAGCGTCCTGAATGTAATACGAGTATTCCTTGATATCGGAATGGTCTGAGAAGTGAAATAAGGTGCCGCCGTGCGTGAGATCGTAAGGCGCTAGCCCGGGCGTATTGTTCTCCGCGACGTAGTTCGGATCGGTAATCCCGAGCGAGAATTCCTCACTGAGAAAAGTGTGCTGCCCCTGGAATCCGGTCTTGATATTGTGGTGCCCTTTGATGAGAGAGTAGTCGGCTTTCAGCCCGACATTCGTGAGGGTGCGGGTCTGCGCGACAGTGGCAGTTTCATCGTCCAGAGGATCGCGGCTGGGTGTGTAGTGCGCGTCGTCGCGCCGGATATACGGATTCACGGTGAGCGTGGAATTCGTGTTGATGACATGGGTCCAGCCTGGCGCGATGTTGTAAGTGACGATGCGATTGCGCTGATCTTGTCCGGCGAATTGCTCGACATAAGTGTTGGGTGTCTGGAACCAGGCGCGCGAGAAGAAAAGATTCAGGTGGAACGTGTCGTCGCTATCCGGCTGATAGTCGCCGCGATCGAAAACCGTCTGGTTGTTGCCTTCGTCGTGCAGGGCGGAGAACTCGGGGGGGTCTAGATAGCGGCCGGAGCGGACGCCGTTGAGAGAGATAAAATTGCCCCAGTCGCTGCCGCCGTTACCGTAGGTGAAGGTCTGGCTGGCTGTGCCAAACGAGCCGTAATCCGTAGTCTCGCTGCCGAAAGACTTCGACACGCCCATGCCGCTCTTGGTGATGGCATTGATGACGAGACTGGTCTTGTCGCCGTATTCGGCGGGCGGCGCGCCGGCGATCACTTCCACCGATGCAATGGCGTTTTCCGGCATCGACGTGGAGAAGTTCTTATTCTGCTGATCGGTGACGGGCTGGTTGTCGAAGACAAACTGCGTCTCTGCGTGATCGCCCTGCGGGTGAATAAATCCGTTGGAGTCTTCGATGACGCCGGGCGCGGAATGCGCCACTACATCGTTGAGGCCGCCCGCCACGGAATAGGTGGGCAGATTTTCGAACTGGCTGGTATCCACTTCGGTGTGCGGAGTGGGGGCGCTTTCCACCAGATCGGCTGTCGCGGAGACGTCGATCGAGGTGCTTTCGGTCCCGATCGTCATGGTGATCGGTTGCGTCACCGGCACCGAACCTCTAACGGTGAGGTCGGCTGTGTAGCCGGAAAAGCCGGCGGCTTTGGCGCTGAGGTGGTAGTTGTTGGGAGGCAGGTCCAGAAAATGGTAGGCGCCGGTGTCGTCGGTGGTGACGGTCTTATCGTAGCCGCTGATGCGATTCTGAAGTTCGATGGCAACGCCCCGAACCACTCCGCCCGAGGGATCGGTTACGATTCCCGATACCGATCCGGCGGATCCCATACCCTGGCCGACGGCAAATGGCGCGGCCACGCCGGCAATAGCCAGCACTGCAATAACGATGTTTTTCACGGAAATACCCTTCCTTACGACTGACCTGAAACTGCAAGCGGGGGACGACGACGCTTCAATTACAGGGAGGCAGGAGGACCACGGGTGAGCAGGGCAAGAATGCCACGGGATTCCACGCGCTGAAAGGCTTCGGGCGGAGCCAGATAGCTTTGTAATTCAAGCGAGTGGGCGACCGCAACGACCGCGACCTGCTGCGCAGCCATGTGGGCTGTGTAGCAGACATCGCAATGATCGGCGGCGGAATTCAGATGCGTGTGCGCTGGCGATACCGATGCAGCCGTCACGCAGAGCATCGCCGCGATCGCGAGGATCACGATTACTATGCGGGATAGCCGGGGTGCACCGGGAACCAAACGCAGCATCTGATTTGAAGATAGCATTGATTGCCAGGTTTTTTGCCGTTATTTTCGGGCGGGAGACTGTCCCGCCGGCGCCGACTGCTCTTTCGTGTTGTCGGCCGGGAGCGGTTTATCGTCGGTTGTATCGAAGGTAATCGACGTGTCGGCCGAATACTTGCGATACTGCCGCCATTCGATTTCATTCATGCTGGCGATGTGGCCGTTGCGCATCTTCACCTGCGAATGGAGCGGCAAAAGGAACCTCTCCGTGCCGATGTCCTGATAATCGTAGTCCACGGTCTGATCCACGTCCTGGACGGGAAAACTCGGCGGAATGTCGGGTATGACGGTCAGTCGCAGAACGACGTTTGCGGGGCTGTTTTGCACGTAGAGAAGCCCGTGGAAGCCTGCGGTGATCTTCTGGTTATTGGGTGGGTCGCCGTAGCCGATGGTTTCCTGCGAGTATTGCTGCTCCACCGTGTACTCATAGACATCGGTCAGGTGTCCGCGCAGCGTGCCCCAGCGCACCCAGTGAAAACCGGTGTTCGTCGAAGGCTCGAAAATGTCCCCGAGCAGCGTGGCCCATTCGCCGCGTGATATCGAGCCGCCCAGCGTTTCCCAGGTCTTGCCGATCAGCGCCGTATCGTTGTGCTGCAGCAGTTCGTAGTTTTCTTTGTGATCGAAATAGGTTAGCTTTTCGATGAGCCGGTCCTGCGGGGTCCAGGAACCCTCCGAGCCGATTTCGAAGTGCGCATCGACGGAACGCCGGGTGACCTCCATACACAGGAAATCCGGCAGAGATTTTACGTAGTTCAGGGCCCATTCGCGGGTATCTTCGAGGATCCGCTTCTTATCCGCGTCGGACGGCGCCGGCGGTCCCGAGGGCTGCTGCGTGGTCATCACCATTTTCGCGGGCGCGGCGCTCAGAGTGGCCGATTGCGTTACCAGAAGTGTGAGCGCGGCCACGGTTTTGGGGCCCGCTCCGGCGGATTGCAGATCTTCCACAACCTTCGGGCTGAGCCTCTCGCTCATTTTGATCTTCGCGGCAAAGTTCGCCACATCTCTATCGTTCAGCTTCTGCTGGATCGAAGATTTGATGAATTCTTCCAGCTTCGCAACGGTCAGGGTTTGCTGGGCCAGCGCAAGCCGGGATGAAGTCACGAAGCCGATCAGGAGCGCGGTCAGCAGGCACACAAATCCCGCTGCCCGCCGAAACGAAGACGGCATACCTGTATTGTCGCACCGGAGAGCGATTTGGTTTCGGCCAAATGCTACTTTTTGTCCGTTACTTTTTGTCGGCGGGCGCGGGCGTGGTGTCGCTGTCTTCGAAGATCAGGTTGGTATCGGCCGAGTATTTCCGGTACATGAGCCACTGGATATCGTTCTTGTTGCCCAGTTGCCCGTCGCGCATCGTCACCGTCGATTTGAAGGGCAGCAGGAACTTCTGTGTGCCGATAGTCTGATAGTCGTAATCGACGATCTGATTGACATCCTGCACGGGGAAACTGGGCGGAATATCGGGGATCACGGTTACGCGCAGCACCACATTCGTACCTTTCTCGATAAACAGGCTGCCGCGGAATCCGGTGACAATCTTATCGCTGTCGCCGTGGGAAATGGTCTCATGAGAGTTCGCTTTGTCCACCTGGTATTGATACTCATAGACCAGCTTTCCGCGCACGGTCTTCCATGCGACCCAGCGGAAACCGGTGTCGGTTGCGGGATTGAAGATTTCTCCCAGCAGGGAGGCCCATTCACCGGTGGAACGCGCTCCGCCCAGCGAATCCGACGTTTTGTTGACCACCGCCGTATCGTTATGCATGTAGAGGTCGTACTTTTCCTGATGATCGAAGAAGGTCAGCTTCTCGGTAACCGTATCCTGATGCGACCAGGAACCCTCCGTGCCGGGCTGATAGTGGTGGTCGACAGAACGGTCGGTGCGTTCGAGGCAGAGAAAATCCGGCAGAGACTTGACGTAGTCGAGCGCCCAGTCGCGTGCCTGGCGCAGGACTTCTTTTTTCTCCGCGTCGGAAGGCTCGGGTGGTCCCACTGGCTTAGCCGTCGCCGCAGTCTTCGGGGCGGGCGCGGGCAGATTCACCGATTGCGTAACGAGGGCGGCGAGTGCGGTCAGGGTTTTCGGTCCGACTCCGGCGTTTTGCAATTCCTGCAGGTCGGCCAGGGTAAATTTCTGCGTCAGTTTGGTGGTGGAGACGACCTGGGCTACCTGTTTGTCCGGATTCTTCTGCTCGATGGCGGATTTGATGAAGTCCATGAGCGTCGCGACCGTCATCGTTTGCTGGGCGAGGGCGATAAAGGCGGAGAAAATGGCGACGAGAATGAGGCGTACCATAACCACTATGATCGCATCGGACCGGACTTTGGTTTCGCCGGTTTTAATTCGCGCAGCGCATCCGCTGCTATCCAGCGTGCGGGGGATGTGCCCTGTTCCCTGATTCGTTCCGCGCAGGCAATTGCTGCCGGCCGTAGCTTCTCATTGCGCTTGCCGATGTTTCGCAGGGCCCAGTTCACGGCTTTTTTGACGAAATTTCTGTCGTCGAACGCGTATTTTTCGATCAGCGGCAAAGCGTCGAGAAAGACCCGATCGTCCGCCGCTTTATCGTGCACCGCCAGCGCGGCGAGGGTGGCAAACGCGGCGCGGCGCACGAATTCGTGGCGTTTCGCGGCCCACTTGCGGATCTGGCTCCAGGAGTGGGGCGACCGGTCGAACAGATTGCAGCAGCAGGCATCGCAAACGTCCCACGAAGCA
>Ga0302320_10015290_pt1 | contig 15788 bp, 9 predicted proteins | sample Bog_T0_3_FD_202130 | JGI IMG/M metagenome (GOLD analysis project Ga0302320, IMG submission 202130) | Peat permafrost microbial communities from Stordalen Mire near Abisko, Sweden - Bog_T0_3 | ecosystem: Environmental > Terrestrial > Soil > Wetlands > Peat | place: Sweden: Abisko, Stordalen Mire... | reverse complement strand
GGACAGGCCGAAAGAGCAACTTCCGCAACGGACTCTCCGGAGCTGCCGGGTGCCCGAGAGTCAGATTTACAAACAAGCCATCGCTAAAACTCGATCCGAGTCGCCCGAGGAACCGTTGTCTTGCTGAATCCTGCATTTTTGATACACTTGATTTAAGGAAATTTCTCCCAGACTAGATCGTTTTTGAGAAATCGCAAACCGATCAATTTAGGGAGCCGCTGAATAGCCTTTGTTGCACTCAAAGGGGGCGGCTCGGCCACCCGCCATTTATCCGCTTCCTCTCGGCGGGCAAGGCGGTTTCGAAGGCGTATCCCCGCAGCGGGTTATAACCGAGAAGCCAACGCAGCCGCCGGCCCCCCGTATTTGATGCGTGAGTTCATTTTGCACAGGCATCCAAAGTCTGTGTAAGACGATGCCGCTGCGCGGGATGCAACCCGCGTAGTGGTGATGGGTGTCTGGCCCTCCGCGGCGCAAAGGGCGGCGACTCCAAGCCACAGCCGGACCATTGCGAGGTTGTGAGAACCTGACTCTTCTGTTAATTGACTGAATAGATCCCCCATGACCAGCCACCCTTCCCCCAGTTTCTGTCGCGGAATCATCGCGATTTTCGTTTTGCTCTCGGGCGCGGCCCCGCTTGCGGTTGCCCAGCCGCAAATCCCCGTGCTCACGTGGACGCAACGCTCCGACTGGCTCAACGTCAAGAGGCCGCCCTTCAACGCCCACGGCGATGGTGTTAATGACGACACGGCCGCCATTCAGGCGGCGTTGACCGAATCGGGCACCAGCTACCAGTACCGCACCGTTTATCTGCCGGCGGGAACTTACAAAATAAGCAACACCCTCAACTGGCAGGGCACGACCACTCCTTGGACCTACGGTTGCACCGGCGTGACCCTCGTGGGTTGCGGCGCAAACACCACTATCATCTGGTCCGGAAGCAGCGGGCTGCCGATGTTCTGGACCAAAGGCGCCACACGTTCGCGCTACATCGGCATTGCGTGGAATGGCGAGAATACGGCTTCGTGCGCATATGAGGCCTCGTCGGCCTTTCTTTACGAGGGCCGGATTCGCCATGAAAACGAATCGTTCAGCAACTTTGTCGTTTCCGGCACTTATGTCGCCGGCGAAACACTTCCGGCCGCCGGCATCATTGCCGGGCTATCCATCGAGAACAATTCGCCGGACGCGGAGGTGATGATTTTCAACTGCCTCTTCAGCAATTGCACCAATGGAGTGATAGTCGGCTACGAGGAGTACAACAATTACCAGTGGGAGATAAAGCAGTGCGAATTCGACGGCTGCGGCAACGGCATTCTCTGGAACGACGGAAAAGGAGTGGTCCTGGACAACCATTTTTCCGGTTCGACCGTCGCCGATGTTACGATGGGGGCCGGTTCGAGCCAAACCGTCCGCCGGTGCACTTCCCAGGGTTCAAACACTTTCTTGGTGGTCCAGGGAGGCGGCTCGGCGTCCACGCAATTGATCCAGGATTGCTGGGTCGATTCGTGGAAGAGCACATACGGGGCAATCCAACTAAGCAGCCGCGGACCGGCCAACATCTGCGACGTTAATTTTACCAATCCGCCCAATTCGAACGCGCCCATCCAGTGGGGCAATTCCCCGAGCTGCCCGGCGGAGATGCTCGTCTCGGATATTTATTGTCCGACCCTCACCAATCTCGTCAGTATATTTGGAGGGGGGACGGTCACCACCGGCACCGTTCCGCTCGGCTGCCGGCTGGGGGATATTACCTCGCTATCGTCTCCATCGGTCATCTTCCTGCAAAGCGCGGCGCAGATCGACAGCACAAATATTATCGATGTGACCCTACCGCCCTATAATGCCGTAAACAACGGCTCGACTGACGTCACCACCGTCGTCCAATCGGCGATCAACGCCGCGAAGGCGGCGAATAATGGTTCGATCGTCTATCTCCCTTCGCCAGCCACCAAGTACGGCGGCTATTACGTGACCTCGACTCTCGTGGCCGGCGGATCGAATTATACCATTCAGGGATCGGGCCTCGCCTCCGATATCGTCTGGGGAGGAGCCGCTTCCGGCACCGTGGCGGTTGTTATGACCATGCCCAATCCACAAAACGTGGAGTTGCAGCAATTTGTGATTCGCAGCGCCACTACAGCCACGTCGGTCATCGAGACGGCGACGGGAGCAAACAGTGTCATCTACGATGGACTTTACTGTTATAGCATCAATGGTTACAACCCAGACGGCCCTGGCCTGCTCCTTTCCCAGCTTCCCGCCGCCTCCCAGGTCTATATGGAGCACCTCGATTCGGCTTTGACGGTCGAGGATTGCGGACCGGCGCATATTCTGGGGAATTTTGTTCTTGGGGGCCGGCTCATCGTGAATGGGCCCAACAATCCCAAAACCGGCGTATTCGGAATTCTTAATTTCGAAGGAGGCACATCGTTCAACGATCCCGCTCATTGGAACGTGGAGGCCGACGATAACCAGAATATCACGATTGGCCATTATTACGAAGAGCAGGGTTACAACCATTTGCAGGCGAATCGGGGAGCGGGAACGACGCCCGGCCATGTGACGTTCGAGGAAGTGAAGCAGAACTTTGAACTAGAATCGGACAGCAACACGTGTATTTCAATCAACAATTACGCGGGGCGCGTAGTGCTCAATACCACCAACTTTGCCAACGCTTTCGGCATCCCCGTCACTCAGACCGGCACCAATGCGGTCAATCTTATTCTGGTAGCCGATGAGCTTGGCGGTGCCGCCCCCGTAACAAACATTACTGCGGCGTGCAATCTGATCGAGACGCAGGACATCTACGCCGTATCGGGAACGTTAACGTACCCATCGCCCATCATGCCGGCCGAGGGCGGGGCGGCCATCGCGGCGGGCGATGATGATCAACGGCAGTTGGGCGAGGCGGATTTGAGCTACCATTACGGGATCCTGGATGCCATCGCCAATCCATCGGTGGAAGCCGATGCGGCCAATCCAAGCCCCACGACGGTGCTCGGCTATGCGCCGTCGCTCTGGAGCGTGAGCGGCTCGACGACGGCGGGGAGCGGCGTCCGCAATGTCACCGTAGTCAGCGGCACCGCCTCGCCCTTCGGCACGGGAACACAGAGCATTCTATTTATAGATACAACTTCCACGTCAACGGGCAGCAATCTGCAACTAAGCCAGCAAACCACCGCGTTGCAACCCGGCGAGGGCGCCGTCTTCACTTTCGACTTTAGGCTCAATCCGCTGACGTCGCTCAATGACGATGTCTGGGTCAATGTTTATTGCAACGGAAACGCCTCGAGTGCCTTTGCAATTCACCTAACTGGCAGCGGCACCAATGGAGCCATCTCGGCCTCGGCAAGCGGGCTTTCCGAGACGCTGGCAACGCTCTCGCTCAGCACATGGTACCGGGTCCGCGGCGTTATCCAGGCTCCGAACAGCAGCGCTTCCGCCCAGGTTCACCTTTATCTTTACCAGTGGAGTGGCAGTGGATACTCGGCGGTCACCCTTTATAACAACGGCTGGATCGATGGACTGGAGTCGCCGGCTACGAGCGGCGGTCTCGACCAAGTGCAATTCAACCTGGGCTCACCGGGTGAAAACACAAGCATCAACTTCGATAACTTGACGCTGATGGCTGGAGATCCCGCCCTGAACACCGCCGGACAGCCGGCGCCTCCGCCGATCATCACCAGCACATTGAGCGTCACGGGCACGAGCGGCTACCCGTTCACTTATCAGATCACGGCCGGGACCACGCCCACCAGCTATGCCGCTACCGAGTTACCCCAGTTACCCCCGGGGCTCGGCATCGACCCATCGAGCGGGCTGATTTCGGGGACGCCGACGGCGACCGGGACATTTGCGATTACCATCAGCGCCATCAACGCCGGGGGCACCAATTCCAAGACCCTGTCTTTGAGTATCCTGGCGCCGCCGCTGGTGATTACCAGCGGCTTGACGCTCACGGGCACCTACGGTGTGCCATTGAGTTACCAGATCACGGCCACCAATAACCCAATCAGCTTCAACGCGACCGGGCTGCCCGCGGGCATGAGCCTGGACCCCTTGTCGGGCTTGATTAGCGGGACGCCTGCGGCGAGCGGGACATTCGCAGTGGGCCTGAGCGCCGTGGGTCTCTCGGGCACGAGCCAGGTCGTGCCGCTGGCGCTCAGCGTCGACGTGATATTCGGCAGCGTCAAAGGCACTTACAAAGGCGTTGTCGCCGTTGGCGGCAGCGCCCAGGGACTCTTCACCCTGGCCCTGAGTTCCAAGGGAGGCTTCACCGGCAAACTGACGCTGGCCGACGCGCAATACTCGTTCAGGAACGCATTTACAATCGATGGGTTAATGACTTACACGGTGAAAGTGGGAGCGACCCTGCTGCAAATGAGCCTGGGCTTTGAACCTGGTCCGGCAGTAAGCGGCACAATCGTCGCCACCACGGCCGGGGTAAGCACGCAGTACAACGTGGGAGGCAACCTCCTTGGCGTGTACAAGCCCGCCACGTTACCGAGCGGGATCGCGGGAAGATACACCGTGGTACTGCCGGCGGTGAGCGGGAGCGATCCGAAACTGCCGCAGGGGCCCGGGTACGGGACAATGACCGTGAGCAGCAGAGGGGCGATACGGGTCACAGGGAAACTGGGAGACGGAACGGCCTTCAGCGCCGGCAGCCAGTTGGATGCCGACGGCAAGACATGGATGTTATTCAAGCCGCTCTATGGTGGAAGAACACCCGGCTGGATAGATGGCATGATGACATTCGAAAACATTGCGGGCAGCGACTGCAACGGGATGATTGGCTGGAGCAAACCGCCTCGAGCGACGGCCAGGTATTATCCCGGCGGCTTTGCCGTCGCCGCCCCACTGGTGGCGGCTAAATATGTGGGTCCGCCTCTGGCCACCGGGACGGCGTCAATAACAATTGGAGGAGGGGACCTGCCCCAGGGAGCCGTAAGCGAAGCGCTGATGATCTCGACGACGCCCAACAAGGTCGCAGCAAGCGGAAGCAACAGCGGCAGTGTAAGCGTGGCATTGGTTCCCGGGACGGGAATGTTCAGAGGGGGATTTCTCTATCCGGCTATGAACGGGACCCGGAAGATCCCCTTTGGCGGAGTGATTTTCCAGAAACCGGCACCGGTTGGCTTCGGCCAGTTGCTTGGCACGGACCAGAGCGGCTGCGTGGAAATCACGCAGTAGTCCGCTGATTGAAAACCGGGGATAGCCAAATCGAATTCATCCGCCTCAACGGGGCCCGGTTCGCCGCCTGCGCATGGAACGGCCACAAGGAGAAGGGCCGGGGTTGGTATGCGTCCTCAGCGACCTGGAGAACGAAGTCCTCAAGCAGGTGCCCTTCGATTTCATGCCGGAGAGCGATGCCTCGAAGTTGATCAAGCCCTGGTACGGCACCAAGGAATTCCGGATGGTCGCCGGGTACGACCCGGAGAAGGAGGTCGTGATCTGCTTCGTCCGGAAGGCTGAAGGGGACCGCGCCGGTTTCGAATGCTGTAAAATCATCACAAACCCTGCGTCATCCCGGGCCGCGGAGGACGAGTGAGCATGCCCCTCGAACCTGACCAGCAGCTCGCCCTCACCGTGGCCCAAGGCTACGTCGGGTTGGGGATGTACCTGGATGCGGATGCCGCCCTGGACGACATCGACCCCCCGTGTCGGCATCTGCCAGAGGTGTTTGCGGCCAGGGTGGAGATATACCGGGCGCTGGAGAAGTGGGAGCTGATGCAGGCCGTCGCGAAGACGCTGGTGATCAACTCAGTGTGTAGAGTTCGCCGTACTTCGCTTTGAGATAGCGCATGTATGGATCGATGCTCATCGGCGAACCGGTGGTGCGCTGGACGAGTTCGTCGGCGGTAAACTTTCTGCCGTGCTGGTAGATATTGTTGCGCAACCAGTCGTGGAGCGTATCGAATCTGCCTGCTTCGATTTCGCCAGGGATGCCGGTTTTGGCGTGTAGCGCAGCGTCGTAGAATTGAGCGCTAAGAATATTGCCGAGCGTGTAGCCTTGGAACACGCCGCCGATGATGCCGCCGTACCAGTGCACGTCCTGCAGGCAACCATCCCGGTTATCGGGTGCGCTGACACCGAGGTCGGATTGGTAACGCGCATGCCATGCTTCCGGCAGGTCGCGGATTGCCAGTTTGCCTTCGAGCATCTGCAACTCGAAATCGAAACGGATCATCACGTGCAAGTTGTAGGTTACCTCGTCAGAATCGGTGCGGATAAGCGAGCGTTCGACCTTGTTGATCGCGGGATAGAAAGTGTCGAGCGGAACTTTGCCAAGTTGTGCCGGGAACGCAGCCTGCAAATTCGGGTAAAAATGCTGCCAGAAACCTCGGCTGCGCCCGACGACGTTTTCCCAGAGCCGGGATTGGCTCTCGTGAATGCCAGCTGACGTGCCGCGAGCCAGCGGCGTCGCTTCTAGGTCCATTCGGATGCCTTGCTCGTACATCGCGTGACCAGCCTCGTGCATCGTGCTGAACAGCGCGTCGCCGAACTTGTTATCCGTCACGCGCGTAGTGATCCGCACGTCACCGAGCGAGGATTTTGTGCAGAACGGATGATGAGTCTTGTCCTGCCTGCCGCGGTTGAAGTCGTAGCCGAACGCCCGGATGACTTGTTCTCCGAAAGCGAGTTGCGCCGCCTCGGGAAAGTTTTGACGGAGACACACATCATCGACTACTGGCTGCGCCGTGATCTCCTGAACAAGCGGGACAAGTTGCTCGCGCAGCTTCGCGAACAACGTGCGGATGCTCGACGCCTTCATGCCGTAATCGGCGTAGTCAATCAGCGGATCGGCGATGTGCTCGTAACCTGAAAAACAGTCCGCGAGTTGCCGGCTGAGGTCGAGCATTTTCTCCAGCGGGGCTTGCAGAGACTTGAAATCATTGGCGGGTCGCGCCTTCGTCCACAGTTCATAGGTCGAGGATTGATGCGCCGAGAGTTCGGCGACAAGTTTGCCGGGCACTTTGACTTCACGTTCATAATCACGGCGGGTGACGCGCAGCAGCGCGGCATCGTCGTGATCGTATGGCAGCGTCTTCTCGTAGTCGGCAAGCTGATCGAGAAGATTGCCGATGGCAGGGTCGGTGGACTTGTCGTGAGCGATCTTAGCCAGAGTCGCCATTTGCCGGCCACGCGCCGCCGCGCCCCCCGGCGGCATGTAGGTGCATTGGTCCCAGTTCAAAACAGCGCCGGCAGACGCAATGTCATTGAGTTCAGCGAGACGGTTCTTGAGATCGGCGAGGGCGGAGTTCATCCCAGCATTTGTTTAACCGGACACCTTTCATATGACTTCATGTTTGAAACCAACGTGGGCCTTTTTTGTGATTTTCTCCACCCTCCACAGTTCCTCAAGGCATTTCCAGATCCAAGACCCCATATCCCTTTGCAGTCGGGGTTTGCCGGTATTCACGACCGGATGCCGGTGATCGTCCGGCATGACGACTGGGAGGAATGGTTTTCACCCGGGGAACTGGCTGCTGAGAGCTTCCTGCGCATTACGACTCCGTACCGGGCAGAGGAGAGGTCGGCGCTCGCGGTCTCACCGCTGGTCAACAGGTGCTAGGGTTGATGATCCCGCTGACTCTGTGAGGCCGGGGACTCGGCACCAGAGGGCCAGCAGAAACTCAAGGTCACACGCCGGAAAACCCGCTGTGAAATACGTGCGAGGCCGACGGTCTACGGCTTGGCCGGCGTGCGGATCGAAAGACCCGCGTCGACATACTGGCCGCCTGCTTCGTTGCTGCCCTCAACCGCCAGGACGTTGTCCGCGCTGGGAACGATGGCGCGGCGGGCCTCGGACGAGAGCAGCTTACTCTCGTAGTCGACCTGGTAACCAAGCGCGGTGTAGCCGGGGACGCCGTTGAGGTAAACGCTGATGTCGTCATCGTGATAGTCGGTGACGCAAAGCTGATCCAACTGGTCGGGCGTGAGCGCGCCGGGATTGAAGTGGCGGCGCAGCCAGATGTGATGCGTGCGCCAGGGCGTGCCGAGGATGCCGTGATTCGGCACCTCCCCGCCAAAGCCGCTCTTCCCGTTCTGCCACTTGGAATCGTCGAAATCCTTCTTCAACCAATCCTTGCCCGGTTCCTGCAGCGTGTACTTCCAGCTTTGCGACTCGGATTCGGAGGTTGGGACCACCACGCGATAATCGTAACGCGGCACCGTGAGAAGAATGTCGGGACGGAGCACCACAGGATCGACCTTGGGCAGCCGGTCGTATGTCAGCAGGCCGTTTTGCTCACCCTCGACATCTGTGAGCTGGACGAGGTCGACTCCGCTCAAGCCGTACTTGTCGCGCCGCTCTTCAATCTGCGGTGCGAAATGGTCCATGGCACCGACCAGCGCGCTGGCGGCGGCTGGATCGATCGGGCCGCCCTTGCCGTCGTGCCACCTATGACCCGGCTCGCTTACGCCCACACTGCCGAACTCACCAATCACCGACGCTTGGGTCGCGCTGGGCACCCAGCTTCTGCCTGATATCGGGGGTCCGTGTGAATCCACCACGTCGCCGATGCCGGGATGATTCCCGCCGCTTTCCGGGTCGACCAGCCGCGTGGGGTCGATTGCCTTGACGAGCGAGACAAGGCGCGCGGAATCGAACTCGCCCTGGCCTTCGTTGAAGATTTCCCACTGCACGATGGACGGAACATTGCGCAGAATTTCCACCATGCGCACCAGCTCGCTCTGGAACTCGGCCTTGTCCACTGGCGGCACCGGCTCGGTCGGGCTCATGTAGGTGTTGGGCGACGGCATGTCCTGCCAGACGATCATGCCCAGATGATCGGTCCAATAGTACCAGCGAGCCGGCTCGACCTTGATGTGTTTGCGCAGCAGGTTAAGGCCGAAAGCCTTCGCCATCTGGATGTCGTTGCGCATGGCGTCGTCGCTCGGTGGCGTGTAGACCCCATCCGGCCAGAATCCCTGGTCGAGAGCGCCGAATTGAAAAACAAACTTCCCATTGAGAAGGATCCGTTTCATGCCGCCGACAGCCGCCACCTCGACCTTCCGCATGCCGAAATAACTCGTGACGGCGTCGACCGGCGCATTGTGCCGCGTCACGGAAATGGCCAGGTCGTAGAGAAACGGGCTGTCGGGCGACCAGAGCTTGGCGTCGGGGACGGGCACGCTGATCTCCACGTTCGGCGCGCCGCTCCCGCTGCCAATGACTGTCCCACCGTCCTTGACCTGGACGGTCACCTGTTCATTCGCCATGTCGCGATAGGTCTGCACGGTGACGTTCACGCGCCCGTGATCGACATCGGGCGCGATGTTCAGGTTCTTCACGCCGTCGGGTGCAACCGGTTCGATCCACACGGTCTGCCAGATTCCGGTCGTGCAGGTGTAATCGACACCGTGCGGGATGAGCGTTTGCTTGCCGCGAGGCTCGCCGGCGGCGTCGGTCGCGTCGAAAACGCGTACTATGAGTTCCTGACTGCCGGAGTCCTTCAGGAACGGTGTGATGTCGAAGCAGAATGGATCGTACCCGCCGCGATGGACGCCAGCGCTCTTGCCGTTGACGAAGACCTCGCTCTCAAAATCGACCGCGCCGAAATTGAGGATGACGTTGCGCCCCTTCCAGTGGGCCGGCACCTCGAACGTGCGCCGGTACCAGAGGCGATCGTGATGCTCCATTACGCCGGAGAGCGCCGACTCGACCGGGAACGGCACCAGGATTTTGCTCGCGAGTTTCGTCCCGACCGGAACCGCATCCTCCTCGGCACCCGGCTGATATTCCCAGATGCCGTTAAGATTGAGCCAGTCCTTCCGTACCAGCTGCGGCCGCGGATATTCGGGCAATGGATGCGCCGGATCGACCTTCGCCGCCCAGCGCGTCATCAACGGAGCCTTCTTCATGGTCCAAGCCTGGAGGTCTGGACTGCCGACGGCTCCCAGTGCGATCGCCAAGCCAAGGATGGCATAGACTTTCAGCAAACGAGGACTGGCATAAAGAGATCGGCCCTGCGGATCGAAAACGTATGCAAAATCATCCGTCGTCGAAAGGTTCGTTTTGTATCGGGATTTCCCATTTGGGTTCAAGTTCATCGTGAGTTGGGGTGGGTTCCTACGATTTTCTTTCCGACTAGCGGCTTCACGAGACCGTAGCGTCCCCCGCAACGCCGGTCACCAGCGATCAGAGGTCAATTCAGCGCGACCGAGGACGTTACCCAGTAGCTCCCGTGGTAATCACTGCCCATTGCTCGATCCCCGGTGACGGCAGGGGTGACCTATACCGTCTTGCTCATGATCAGCTTCTGCAGGACGTGACGGTGGCAGTGCTGCTCCTCCAGACGCCCAGCGTTGTCGCGGAGTTCGGGGACGCCACCGCGGGATCACGCCGCGGCGGCTTGTTTCTTCAAATCGGATTACGGAGTCGCAGAAGGCTGACTTGGGCAATACTGGGTCCTCAATGCTGCAAGCTGCTGCTGTTGTGCAGGGGTGAGAAGCCCGTTCATCTGGTTGTTCGTGGCGTCACACGCATCCCGGAATTTTGCCACTTTCTGCTCCTTGGTGAGGGAGTTGTCGCCCCAGATCGCCTTCATCTGGGTCTGGAACGCTTCCACGACGGGCTTGACAGCCGTTTGCTGATCCGCCGTGAGGTTGAGGGTCGTGGCCAGCTTTTGAAGCAGGTCTCCGGAGCCGCATTCCCAATGAGGTGCTTCGGGTCCAGCTTGGCCTTGCGTGCACTGGGGACAGGAGCCTGAGATCGTAGGCGCCGGGCAGGCGGATTGGGCTTGGAGGGCGGGACTCAGGACGAGGCCGGCGCCGCAGACGATGAGATGAAGTTTCATAGGTGGCGTTTTTTGTCAGCTCCTCAATGGGAAGCACTGTACAGGAACGACAGCTGCTGACGGTGAAAGGTTACACCCGGGGCGGTTTATACCAAGGCCTACGTTCACCGGAGGTCGGCTGGGGTCAGCCATTAGCGATTACTTGCCGCGACCGAGAGCGTCATTCCCCGGGCTGGGCATGATGACTGGTCCACTCCCCCGGGGATACTGGCGACGGCAATCGTCATCCGCCCGGTCTGGGGAAAAAACCTTGCGGACCTGCGGAAGGGGTAGAACATCACGAGCGAAGTCCCGTGTACGTTGTGGGCGAGAACCCAAAAGGGAAATTCCGATTTATTACCCCTCCACCACCCTATGAAACCATTAAGAATGCGCATCCTTCTCCCGGTAGCGCTTGCAATGGCTGTCGTCGCGCTGCATGCGCAATCGCCGAAACCAACCCCAACCCAGCCCGCCGTTCCGCCGACACGTCCCCTGAAAGCACAAGGGCCAGCATTGAATCTTCGTTTTACCGTCGAAGTCTATACGCTGGGCCAGAGCGACGCCAACCGGCTTCTGGAGGCAAGCACTGATGATGCGTCACGCCACAGTCGCGTGCTGGAACTGGCCGCCAAAGGCAAGGCGCACTTTGAGACGCTGATAACCGATGTAACCAGGAACGGGCAACGCTCGGTCGTGGAGCAGGTTCATGAAGTACGCTATCCAACCGGCTTTAAACAAGCGGCGGACAAAGGCACGCCAAACATTACATTCGGTTATGAAACCCGGAACATTGGAGGCACGTTGGAATGGGAGCCAATCTTCTCCGCCTCCAGCAAGTCCTGCGAGATGAACATGGTGCTGCAATTAATCCAGTTGGCGGGGTTCCGCGATGAGGGGACGCAAGACTTTCCAAAGGGTCAACCCACATTTGCGACTCAGAAGCTTACTGCCACCCAGGCGCTTTCTCCTGGAAGAATGGCGTTCCTTGGCACACTTAGCAAAGCGCCGCAAATTGAGGAGCCCGGCCTTAAACCTCCACAGGATCAGGAAGTGCGATTGGCGTTCGGTCATCTCGATCTCATGGAAGTCGCATCCGCGAATCCCGGAGGGCAAGCGGTGCCAGCCGCGTTCCTTGAACATAGGTTGAGCCTTTATTCGCTGAATCGGGAAGTCGCCCGAGAGATTCTTGCTGCTGCAGAAACAAAGCCGGGCGGATGCTACGCCGCCGTACGGACACTGGCCGATCATGGACAAGCCCGACTCGAGCGTTTTGCCAGTTTAAGGACCAAGTCGGGTCAAAGAGCAGTAGTCGAGGAGATAAAAGAGATTCGCTCCCAGACTTACAACTCGAAAGCTGGGATGTTTGAAACGCGCAACAGCGGACTCACGTTGGAGATAGAGCCCCTGCTGGAACCCGGGAACATCGTGGACATTAATCTCGTTCCCCAGTTGGTGCTTTTCCTCGGCGACATGCAAGGTACTGGACCAAGCGGCGTGATCGCAAAATATCCTGGCACCCCCTTATACGAGACCCGGAAGGTTACTACTTCACTTACCGCCAACGTCGGAGAACAGGCGCTCATCGGCACCTTCAACCCGCCTGGCGATGACGGTTTGAGCGGGCAAAAAGATGCTGGCCGGGTCTGGCTGGGCTTTATCCTGACTACTGTAGTGAAACCATAGCTGCTTCGGACCTAAAGCACCGCCCCAGACCAACGTGACAGCCGTCGCCGGCGACTACGGCACCGCCACCGGGGGAACTGCTGTATCTGGGATCGGAGGATCGTCTGAGAACCTACGGTACGGAATGGCCATTGCTGACGCCGATGGCGGCGACGTCAACCGGGACCTCCTGGAGATCCACGATGGCCCATTGACCCGGGCTTTGCAGGATACCGATGGCAAGCGGATCGCTTCACCGCCGGCCACGGTGCATCGGCCGAACCTGGAATTCCTGGCCTTCCGGTTCGAGCAGTTCCGGAAGGCGGCTTAAACAAAGTAAATCGGCCCCGGCTTGGAAGGGTTGATTCTTTGATCCCTGCCGAGTGGGATGGAGAACAGGCTTCTCCAGGCCGTTTTTTTGCGATTTACTCACACACCATCGGATGTCGCACCGAATCGCGGCGCCCGTCACAGCGCTTCCAGATCAACCCGCAAAACTACGGCCTCACTCCAATGTTCAACCTTCTCCTCCGGCTCCGCCCTAGCGTTCCCCTCCTTCTGTTCGCACTCCTCTCCGGCAGCTTATCAGCCGGCACGTGGAGTCCCGTGACCGCAAAGGCTCCCGCCCCAATCGGTCTCATCCTCCTCCTATCCGATGGCACCGTCATGGCCCTCAACGCCGGCGATGGCAGCGACCTCGAAGCCAGCTCCACCCTTTGGTACCGCCTCACCCCCGACATCCACGGCAGCTACGTCCACGGCACATGGACCTCGCTTGCACACATGCACGACACGCGCCGCTTTGGCTCCTCCCAAATCCTCAATTCCGGCGACGTCTTTATTGCCGGAGGAGAGTACGGCAGCGGTCGCGACTCCGCTGAGGTTTACGATCCCATCGCGGACCATTGGACCCTGGCTCCCAACTCCGATCAGGGCTTTTCAGACTCCGTCTCGGAAATGCTTCCCGACGGCTCCGTTATAATCGCCCCCGTCAGCGCCAATCCCACTTTGACCTCCATCATCTACACTGGCTCCTCCAACTCATGGTCCACCGGCGCCGAATACCTCGGCATTCAGGACGAAGCCAGTTGGGTCAAACTCCCGGACGAAAGCATTCTCACCATCGACCGCGGCACCACCAACTCCGAGCGCTACATCCCGTCGCAGAATAAGTGGATCGCCGACTCCACCGCCCCCGAACAACTCTACAGCGCCGAAAACGAAATCGGCGCCGCTTTCCTACTACCGGATGGCCGCGCATTTATCCTCGGCTCCACCGGCCACACCGCCTTCTATACTCCCTCGGGCAGCACCGCACCCGGCGTCTGGGTCGCCGGCCCGGATCTTCCCAACGGCCAGGGGACATCCGATGCACCCGCCGCCATGCTTGCCACCGGCAAAATCCTCTGCTGCGTCAACGCCGCCAACGACCAGGACGCCACCCCAACCACCTTCTACGAATTCGACCCCACCGTCTCCGGGTCCGCAGCCTATACCGCCGAGCCAACCCCTTCCGGCGGCACGGACAACATCATCCCGGACTTCAATGTCTTTCTCGACCTGCCTGACGGAACCGTTCTCTGCTCCCAATTCAACAATCAGCTCTACGTCTATCAGCCTTCAGGCACAGCCGTGGCATCCGGTAAGCCCGCCATCACCTCCGTTGCTGCCAACTCCGACGGCTCCTACACCCTCACCGGTACGCTTCTCGATGGCATCAGCGAAGGCGCGGCATTCGGCGACGACCTCCAAATGTCCACGAACCGGCCCATCGTCCGTCTCACGGACAACTCTAGTAACATCTACTACGCCCGCACTTACAATTGGAGCAGCACTGCCGTCATGACCGGCACCACCCCGCAGACCACCAACTTCACACTCCCGCCAGGCCTGCTTTCCGGCACTTACTCGCTCTCTGTTTCGGCCAATGGCATTAGCTCAAATTCCATTCCATTTACCGCCCCGGCCACTGAGCCGTACGCGCCCAACCTCGTGCTCTCCGCCACAGGCGCTTCTCCCATTACCATTACCCCGCTCGACCACGCCCTCGGTGCCGCCGGCTACCCGCTCACCATCGAGAGCGTCAGCGCTCCGGCCGATGGCCACGTCGTCATCGACGGCTCCTCGATCATTTACACACCTCACGCCAATTTTGCCCACATCTCCGGCACAGACTCCTTCACCTACACCCTGATTGACAGCGAGGGCGCCACTACCTCCGGCACCGTCCAAATCAGCGATGCCTTCCGTGCCGGTGCGGGCTCCTACGAAGGCCTCGTAACAGACGATGGCGGCAAGTCCTCAAACGTGGGCTACATCACCCTCCATGTCTCCTCCTCGGCCGCCTTCACCGGCAAGCTTCTCTTCGGTGGACTGACCTTCCCCATCCGCGGCGCCTTCGATGCCGCTGGCTTCTTTGTCGGACGCTCCAATACTCCCGACAGGGCTAACCCGCTCAAAATCACCCTCCAGCTCGACTTCCCCTACAGCGCTTCCGATCCGGACAACTACAAAGTTGTCGGCGCGGTCATCGGCGCCACGGATCACGCCTCCGTCAACGCCTTCCGCGATCAGCCATACGTGGCGGCACATCCCGCCGTCGACGCCGGCCTCTACACCGTCCTCCTTCCCTATACCACCTCCACCAGTTCCACGATTTCCGCCATCATATCCGGTACCGGTTACGCCTCGCTCTCAATCGGCAAAACCGGCCTTGCCACCCTCAAGGGCCGCCTGGCCGATGGCACCCCATTCAGCCAGGGCGGTGCGCTCCGCTCCGGCGGCCTCGACACAGATCCCCTCACGCTCGGCATTTTCGTCCAGCTTCCCTACGCAGCATCCGGAGTCCTCGACGGCCTTCTGACATTCCAGGAAAACACCGGCGTCAGCGACGCCTCAGGCACATGGACATGGCTCAAAGCCGGCCCCGGCATTGGTGAACTCCTCCGCAACGGCTTCTCCACGCGCCTTGGTGCAATCGCCGCCCGCTACACGCCACCCGCACGCGGCGATCTCCCACTCGCAACCGGCACCGGCAACGCTCTGCTCACCCTCAGCGAGCCCAACTTCACCAACTCCCAGGTCATCTCCCAACTCGTCACTGTCACTCGCACCGGCATCACGGGTACCCTCCCGGAGGACCTCACCCTCGCCATCAACCCCGCCACCGGTTCACTCACCGGCTCATTCTTCAACCCCCAGCTCCAGGCTAAGCAAAAAATCAACGGCATCCTCTACCAGAAACAATCAGAGGCCGCCGGCTTCTTCGTCGGCCCCTACGAGAGCGGCTTCATTACCCTAACACCGCCCCCTCCCTAACCTCTGCGAGGAATTCTCGACCAG
>Ga0302320_10015289_pt1 | contig 15788 bp, 9 predicted proteins | sample Bog_T0_3_FD_202130 | JGI IMG/M metagenome (GOLD analysis project Ga0302320, IMG submission 202130) | Peat permafrost microbial communities from Stordalen Mire near Abisko, Sweden - Bog_T0_3 | ecosystem: Environmental > Terrestrial > Soil > Wetlands > Peat | place: Sweden: Abisko, Stordalen Mire... | reverse complement strand
CGCCACCGGCAGGCGCGCGTTATCGCGCAACAACGACAATAGCTCCCGATCGGTCGTGTCCATAGGCGTATCCTCAGCGGATGCTACAAAACGTCAGTCAGACCTGGCGATATGCACAAGTTAGCACACCTATTGATCAGGTTTCTGGCTATTCTTTAGCTCGAAGTCCCCCGACACTAGCGCTGGGCTATCTCGGGGGAAAAAACATGGTGGATTACATTGGAACTGCGCGAGTCGGCGAGCTGCTATCCCGCTTGGGGCCGGCACGCTTCATTGCGGAGCTTGCAGCCGAGATCGAGGCGGATTACCGGCGTTGGGAGGAGTTCGAGAAGTCGGCGCGGCTCGCCAGCCACTCGACCGACGGCGTCATCGAGCTCATGCCGACGAGCGACGGCAAGCTGTATTCATTCAAGTACGTCAACGGTCATCCGAAGAACACCGCCAAAGGGCTGCTCACGGTCACCGCCTTCGGCGTACTGGCGGACGTCGGCACGGGCTATCCCTTGCTGCTCTCGGAGATGACTTTCGTCACGGCGCTGCGAACTGCGGCGATCTCGGCGCTTGCCGCGTCAAAAATGGCGCGCCCGGCCAGCCGCGTGATGGCGATCATCGGCAACGGCGCGCAAAGCGAATTTCAGGCGATCGCGTTTCACCAAATCGTCGGCATTCGTGAGCTGAAACTGTATGACACGGATTCTCATGCCACCGCGAAGCTGATCCGCAATCTGACACGGCTACAGATTCCGGATCTTAAGTTCACGCGTTGTGCGAGCGTGGCCGAGGCGGTGCGCGGCGCGGACATCGTGACCACCGTCACGGCGGACAAGTGCAACGCGACCATTTTGACGCCCGAGATGATCGAACCCGGCATGCATTTGAATGCGGTCGGCGGCGATTGTCCGGGCAAGACCGAACTGCATGCGGACATCCTGCGCGCCAAGGACGTGCGCATCGTGGTCGAGTTCGAACCGCAGGCGCGAATCGAAGGGGAAATTCAGCAACTCGCGGGAGAAGGACAGGTCGTGGAACTCGCGGACGTGTTGCTCGGCAAACAGCCGGCGCGATTGACGGACCGCGATGTCACGCTGTTCGACTCGGTGGGGTTTGCGCTGAATGACTTTTCTGCGTTGCGGTATCTGCACCGTCTGAATGCGGAGCTGCCCGAAGGCGGTCAAAGCATCGATCTCGTCCCCGAACCTGAGGATCCTAAGGATCTATTCGCCGCTCTCGGCCGAGCGCGTGCGCCGGCGCAGCGCCGGAGGTTCGCGTGAGCACATTCCACGGACGTACCGCCAGCTTGATCGGCGCACCGACGGACATCGGCGCCAGCGATCGCGGGGCCTCGATGGGTCCCGAGGCACTGCGCGTCGCCGGTATTCACGCCGCGCTGACCGCACGGGGACTGGATGTGGTCGATTGCGGCAACGTCAGCGGTCCGCCCAATCCCGGGCTGATCAAAACCGACGGCTATCGGAATCTTGCGCAGGTGACCGCTTGGAATCACGAAGTGCACGATGCCGTGTATCGGGAGCTGACCGAAGAGCGGCTGCCGGTGCTGCTCGGCGGCGATCACTCGCTCAGCATCGGGTCGATCTCGGCCGTCGCGCGCCGCTGCCGCGAGCAGCACAAGTCCTTGCGGGTGCTGTGGCTGGATGCGCACACCGACTTCAATACGCGCGAATTGAGCCCGACTGGCAGCCTGCACGGCATGCCGGTGTCGTGTCTGTGCGGCTTCGGACCGCGCGGACTCACGCAAATCGGCGGCGTGACGCCGGCGATCAGCCCGCGATGGGTGCGCCAGATCGGCATCCGCAGCGTCGACGGCGGCGAGCGCCGCTTCGTGCACGAGCAGAATCTCGATGTCTCCGACATGCGCTTCATCGATGAGATGGGCATGCGCAAAGTCATGGAGCTGGCGTTGCGGGGCATGGATGACAACACCCATTTGCACGTAAGCTTCGACGTCGACTTCCTCGATCCGGAGATCGCTCCGGGCGTCGGCACCACGGTGCCGGGGGGCCTGTCGTATCGCGAGGCGCAGCTGTGCATGGAGATGATGTCCGATACCGGGCTCATCGCCTCCCTGGACATCATGGAATTAAACCCGGCCCTCGATGTGCGCAACAAGACGGCGCTGCTCGCGGTCGACCTGGTCGAATCGCTGTTCGGCAAGAGCACATTGATGCGCAAACCGCTGGCGTTCCCGAGCGCTCTTATCGATACTTGAAGCGGGATTTTCCTGAAGGATCAGCCATGGCTGCCAATGTAAACGAATCCTCGCCGAGCGAGCCTGCGTCCTTGCGCGAGGCCATGCGCGAGCGCGGCGAGTGGACCGAAGAGCGCGCGGTAACGGGCTTGCTGCATGCGCTGGAACTCACCGGCGGGGCGCGGCATCGAGCGGTCGCAACGGCGGTGGCATTCGTCGAGGGTGCGCGCGCGCGGCGCGACGAGCGGCCGTTCCTGGACGCCTTCCTGCAAGAGTTCGGACTGTCCAATCAGGAAGGCATTGCGCTCATGTGCATCGCCGAGGCGCTGCTGCGCATTCCGGATGACGCCACGGCCGATCGGTTGATCGCCGAGAAGCTGGCCACCGGCGACTGGTCGTCGCATGCCGGCAAATCCGAGTCGCTGTTCGTCAATGCATCGACTTGGGGCCTGATGCTCACCGGCGGCATCCTCGAATTGGATCCTGCCATCAAGACCGACACCACCGGTTGGATGCGCAAGCTCACGCGCAAGGCCGGCGAGCCCATGGTGCGTCTCGCCGTGCGCCGCGCGATGCGCATCATCGGCGGCGAGTTCGTGGTCGGGCGCAGCATCGAAGAGGCGCTGGCGCGCAGCGCCCGCGAGGCGGACGTGGGCCTTTGTTCGTTCGATATGTTGGGCGAGGGCGCGAGAACGCAGTCCGATGCCGGGCGTTACCTAAAATCCTACGAGCATGCCATCGATGTGATCGGCGCCACGGCGGCAGGACGTCCCGCCCAAGAAGTCTCGAGTATTTCGATCAAGTTGTCGGCGCTCGAGTCGCGCTATTCGCTGTTGCAGCACGAGCGGGTGATCGAGCGCCTGGTGCCGCAGGTGGCGGCGCTGGTGCGCCGCGCCGCCGCTCTCGGCATCCAACTCACCATCGACGCCGAGGAGGCCGATCGGCTGGATTTGTCGTTGGATGTGATCGAGGCGCTTGCCAAGGATTCCGCCACTCGCGATTGGCCAGGCTTGGGGCTGGCGGTACAGGCCTACGGCAAACGCGCGTTGGATGTGATCGACTGGGTCGCCGCGACGGCACGCGCCAGCGGCCGGCGCATGACGGTGCGTTTGGTCAAGGGGGCGTACTGGGATTCTGAAATCAAGCGCGCCCAGGAGCGCGGCCTCGACGGGTATCCCGTGTACACCCGCAAAGTCACCACCGACGTGTCTTACCTCGCGTGCGCGGGCCGCCTGTTCAGTCACGCGGATGTGATCTATGCACAGTTCGCCACGCACAACGCGCACAGCATTGCATCGGTATTGGAACTCGCGCCGGACGGCGCCGACTATGAATTTCAGCGCCTGCACGGCATGGGACGACTGCTTTACGCCGAAGCGGCGCGGCAGATCAAGAATTTTCCGCGGGTGCGTATTTACGCCCCGGTGGGAGAGCACAAAGACCTCTTGGCCTATCTGGTGCGACGCTTGCTCGAGAACGGTGCCAACACCTCGTTCGTGAATCGCTTCATGGACGAAGAGGTGCCGGTGACCGAGATCGTACGCGATCCCATATCGGAGCTCGAGCGTTTCGAGTGCTACGCGCATCCGCGGCTACCGGTGCCATTGGCGCTGTATGCCGATCGGCGCAACTCCCGCGGGATCGACTTGGGCAATCCGCCCGAGGTCGAGAATTTGCGACGCGAGATCGCGACTCGCCGCGCCGCCAAGCCGCAGGCAGGTCCCCTCATTGGCGGCGCGCTACTCGCGGGCGCCACCCACGCGGTGACCAATCCGGCGGATCGGCGCGACATCGTGGGCAGCACGCGCGATGCGTCGCCTGCGGAAATCGGCGCGGCATTCGATGCCAGTGCCGCCGCGCAACCGGCTTGGAATCTTTCGGGAGGCGAGGCGCGCGCCGAGCGGCTCGACAAAGCGTCCGATCTTTTACAAGCGAATCGCGCGGACTTTCACGAGCTTCTGGTGCGCGAAGCGGGAAAGACCATTGCGGATGCCATTTCCGAAGTGCGCGAGGCGGTGGATTTTTGCCGCTATTACGCGCTCAAGGCACGCCAGCAATTTTCGCCGCAGAGGCTCGACGGTCCGACTGGAGAATTGAACGAGCTGTCTCTGCACGGGCGCGGCGTATTCGCCTGCATCAGTCCGTGGAATTTCCCGCTGGCGATTTTCGCCGGGCAGGTCACGGCGGCGCTGGCGGCCGGCAACACCGTGGTCGCCAAACCGGCGGAGCCCACGCCGCTGATCGCCGCGCGCTTCGTGGATATATTGCACTCGGCCGGCGTGCCGCCGCAGGCGCTTAACTTGGTGCCCGCTCCGGGGCGGCAATTCGGCGAGATTGCGTTCGCTCACCCGGCGTTGGCCGGCGTCGCGATGACCGGATCGACCGCCACGGCGCTCACCATCAACCGCAGCCTGGCGGCGCGCGACGGCGCAATCGTGCCGCTGATTGCCGAGACCGGCGGCATGAACGCCATGATCGTCGACTCGACCGCGCTGCCGGAACAGGTGGTGGACGACGTGTTGAGCTCGGCGTTCATGAGCGCGGGGCAACGCTGCTCCGCGCTGCGCTTGTTGTTTCTGCAAGATGACATTGCCGATCACGTGATTGAAATGCTCGCGGGCGCAATGGACGAGCTGGTCATCGGCGATCCCCGCGATTTCAAAACCGATGTCGGCCCGGTCATCACGCCGGTTGCGGCGCAGGGTTTGGCAAAGCATGTGGCACGCATGCGCACGGAGGCACGCATCATCAAGGCGTGTGCTCTCGGCGAGGCGCATGCGCATGGCAGCTTCTTCGCACCGCATCTCATCGAGTTGAACAACGCGGCGCAGCTCACGCGCGAGGAGTTCGGACCGATATTGCATGTCGTGCGCTATCGATCGGAAGACATCCTCAAAGTACTGCAGTCGATTCGTGCCAGCCACTACGGGCTGACTCTCGGTGTGCAGACCCGTCTCGAATCGTTCTGGCGGCAGGTGTTCGAGCACACCGCCATCGGCAACACCTACGTGAATCGCAACATGATCGGCGCGGTGGTCGGCGTGCAGCCTTTCGGCGGCACCGAACTATCCGGTACGGGACCCAAGGCCGGAGGGCCTCACTATCTGACGCGCTTTGCAAACGAGCGGACGCTCACGGTGAATACCACGGCGACCGGCGGCAATGCGGCGCTGCTCAATCTTGGCAGCTAATCGACAGCAAGCGCTATCAATGGGTTTTTTGGATCAGCCACAGCCCTGGTTTACCGCGTTGATTGAGGCCGATACTCACCAATGCGGATTTGTTCTCCCACAACCGCGCCACCGGCAATCCCTCGCGGTGCACGCGGCGTGCGAATTCCTCGGCGCGGCTCGGGACACGACCCTGGGCGCCCAGTTCCGGAAGCTGCACCTGCTGCACTCCACCGAACGAGGGACGACGCAATGAAGGAAAACCGGATTCGGCCTTCGCTGCGGTAACGACGCCGGAGGGCGCGCGCAGATCGAGCGAGGCATGCGCGGGTACCGCGCGCGTGGCGGGCGGGGAAGCCAACGCTGAACTCATCGCAAGCAGCCCGCACAATCCGCAGATTGCCAGTTGCGACGTGTTGAGTGGTTCCGTATTGCCCATGTGCGTAGTCGACCACGGGGGAAGTCGCTGTGCATTCAGCGGCGCCGACGATCGCGTGTAGGACAGCTCTGAACTAGGTTATGTCACATCGCGGTTAGAGTAGTCCAAGTCCGAAGCCGACCAGCAGCGCGAGCGCAAGATCGGGATCGGCCGGTTGCGCAGCGGCGGGCGGCTGAGATGCCCAAGACACGGGAAGCGCATTCGACTTGCGCGTGTCGATAACGTGTCCGCCGGCAACCAGCGATGCACGTTCGAGCGCGCGCTTCGCGACCAGCGACGTTTTGTAGACGCGCGCGCGAATCCTACGAATTTCAGGGTTTTCCGTGTCGGCGACGCGTCGAATCAACTCGTCGACATCGGCGAACAGTTCTTTGAATTGCGCGCCGACGACATCTGAGCTCGCCGCGACGTGGGAGAAATTCATGACGAGCCCCTCATTATAATTCTCTGCGATTGTGCGCGTGACGATGCTTAGGTGCATTAGTCCGACAGCCCATGACGATGTAGGCGGCTTCCTTCGCGAAGACCGCAGGGTGGACTCTAGAAAAAAAAGCGGGCAGCGATTTTCTGTTGCGAATCGTTCGCGGGTGTGGTCAAGTGCGACCCACAAACACCATGATTTTGTGACCGAGCCGCGAGCTGAAGTGGGTCTGAAGCTTCGTGCGGTCCAGTTGCGCAAAAAAATTTAGGGAGAGGTTTCTAATGAAGGGCCACACTACTTTAAAATTCCTTGCCGGCGCCCTCGCCATCAGCGTGACCGCGGCGGCTGCGCCCGGTTCCGTATCGCTGCAGCAAGCGGCGTACGCGGGCGAACACGATGTCATCGTGATTCTTCGCGATCAGCTGGAGAGTGCTCCGCCCGATCGCGAAGCCATGGACCTAAGAGAGAGCGCAGCCAGCCGCGCGCAACGACCGGTGGTCGGCATGCTGCAGCAGATGCGGCCGCGCGCGGTCCACTCCTTCAGCTTGATCAACGCGTTTTCCACGCGAATTTCCGACGCGGAGTCGCTGCAGTTGACGGCGCATCCGGCGGTGCTGGCGGTGGTTCCCGATCGGACGATTCGTGCGCCGCGGCTCGCGCATCAAGCCAGCAGCGCCGCGATCAAGGCGGCGTTGCCGCAAACGGCCGCCTCGGGCACTTCATCCCCGCTTTGCAATACGCTCGAGCCCGAAGCGCTGCAAATCACCAACACCGCCTTCCTCGATCCGAGCAAGCCGCAGGCGCAGGAAGTGCGTGACGGCAACGGCCGCCCCGTGACCGGCCAAGGCGTGAAGGTGGCCTGGATCGCCGACGGCCTGGATCCGAACATCGCCGGCTTTATCCGTCCGGACGGTTCGCACGTGTTCATCGACTACCAGAATTTCACCGGCGATCCCGCCGGGACGCCGACCGATGGCGGTGAAGCGTTCGGCGATGCGAGCTCGATTGCCGCACAGGACATGCCGAACGGCAAGCCATTGCTGTTTGACATCAGCAAGTTTGTGGTTCCCGCCTATCCGTTGCCGTCACCGTGCAACGTGCGAATCCGCGGCATGGCGCCCGGCGCGTCGCTGGTGGGCTTGAATGTATTTTCCAACTTGGGATACACCACCACCTCGAATTTCGTGCAGGCCATCGAGTGGGCCGTGTCTCACGACCATGTCGATGTGATCAATGAGTCGTTCGGCGGCAGTCCCTTCCCCGACACCGGCACCGACCCGATCTCATTGGCGGACGCGGCGGCTGTCAAAGCGGGTGTGACCGTGGTGGTCAGCACCGGGGACGCGGGAACCGCCAGCACGCTCGGTAGTCCCTCCACCGACCCATTCGTGATTGCGGTCGGCGCGACCAATCAATGGCGCATCTACGCTCAGACCCACGATGGTGCCATTCCGCTGACGCCGCACGGCGGCTACATCAACAACAACATCTCCGCGTTCAGCTCCGCGGGCTTCGCACAAACGCACGCACGCACCGTGGATGTCGTGGCGCCCGGCGATTCCGGCTGGGCGCTGTGTTCCACCAATGTCGCGATGTACGGCGATTGCACCGATTTCAACGGCAACCCGACGGCGTTCGAGGACTTCGGCGGCACCAGCGAATCATCGCCGTTGACGGCCGGCGAGGCGGCACTGGTGATTCAGGCGTATCGCAGCACCCACGACGGCGTCAGTCCGTCGCCGGCACTCGTGAAGCAAATCATCATGGGCACGGCCACCGACTTGGGCGCGCCGTCCGAAGAACAGGGCGCGGGGCTGATCAATTCCCTGGCCGCAGTCAACGCCGCATTGTCGATCGCGGACTCGCATGCCAAACCGAAGCCCCGCGGCTCGGCGATGTTGAGCTCCCCGAGTGCGGCGCGGATCACCGACCTGCCGAATGCCGGTGAAGCACGCTCGTTCGAAATCACCAACGCGGGAGCGACCACCCTGGATCTGACACCGGTCCTGGCGACGCTCGGCCCTCCGGTCGTCACCAACACGTTGAATTACACGTTGAATGCCGCCGTCGACCCGACGTTCCTGAACTCGGGCGGCAACAAGCGGTACTACATCAAACACACCTTCAAGGTGCCGGCGGGCGTGCAGCATCTCGATGCCGCCATCGCCTTCCAAATCGACCTGAGCAGCACCAACTCTCCCTTGGTATTGTTCGCGTTGCTCGATCCCTCGGGGAATCAGGCCGCGTATTCCGTGCCGCAAGGCTCGGGCAACGGTTACGGCCATGTCGACGTGGTACATCCGGCAGCGGGAACGTGGACGGTGCTCATTTGGACGCGTCCGGTCGGAGACCCCGAAAATTACACGGGCACCGTCCAATTCACCTGGAGTGCCGAGAACTACGTGAGTGTAGGCTCTGTCTCTCCGGCGCATCTGACGCTGGCCCCCGGCCAGAGTGAGACCATCAAGGCGCACTTCTCGATGCCGTCCGATCCGGGCGATGTCGGCGCGGCGATCCGCTTCAACACCTCGCCGAGCGCCACCGCCGTTTCGCTGCCGGATATTCCGGTGAGCTTGCGGACCCTGGTTGCAACCGGCCCGAACGGTGGCAATTTCAGTGGAACTCTCACCGGCGGCAACGCGCGAGACAGCGGCGGTCCGACCCAGACTTACGAGTTCAATGTGCCGCCAGGCGTCAACAACTTGAGTCTCACGCTGCAGGACGCCGACAGCGGCTATGTTTTGTCGGGTTTCCTGATCGATCCCAACGGGATGCCGCTGAGCGTCGAACCGAGCCTCGATCCATCCGGGAATCTGGCTTACGGGCTGCAACTGTTCCACAACAATCCGCAACCCGGTCGTTGGCAGTTCGTGTTGTTTCAGAACCTGTTCTCGTCGGGCAATCAGACCTCGCTGCCGTTCACGGCGCGGATCGGCTTCAACGTCGCGCGGATTCAGACATCGGGATTACCCGACAGCGCGAGTGTGCAGGTCTCGGCGAGCAAGACGACCACGGCGACCATATCCGTGCTCAACACGGGTTCAGTGACACAAGCCTACTTCGCCGATGCGCGTCTCAGCACGCTCAGCGTGGCGTCGCTGGCCCCGGTGTCGGAGCCGAACTGCACCTCGGTGACGACGGGAGATCTACCCGGAACCTGCGGGCAATTTGTCCTGCCGACGCAGGTGAGCACCGTGGCCTTTGTCGCGCAAGCGGCGGTACCCATCAGCATGGACGCGTTCAACAACACGGGTTTCCTGTTGGGCTTCACCGGCTCGCCAGATATCTTCGCGCAAAAAGTCGCGAAGGACACGGTGGTCGCCTCGCTCAGCGAACCGGAGATTCCGTGGGGCACGTGGGATGTCATTCCCTCGAACGTCGGACCCTATGGTGCGGCAGGAGCACCCACCTCCGCGGTCAACATGGCGGCGTATGTCGTGCTCAAGCAGTTTGACGCCGCGGTCAGTGCCGACAGCGGCGACCTCTGGGCCGATGAGACATTGGGGACTGCCACCTTCAATCCCCTGATCTTGGGATCGGGTGAAGCGGGCACGATCACGCTGTCGATCAAGCCGAGCGCCAGCAACGTGGGCCAGGTCGTGACGGGCTTCATCTACATCGACACGTTCAATCCGAACGTCGGTACCGGTGATGAAGTGGTGCGCGTGCCGTACAGCTACACCGTCGCCCCGTAACAGCGTTTACGCCCCAACTTTAGGCTGATATTCAGCCGAAAAGTTGGGGCGCCTGCTCGTGTAGGGCATCGCTCTGGCCTACCTCTAGCGACGCGCCCGCCTAGTCGTTTAACGCGTCAATCGCTTCGCCAGGTGCGCGCGCAGACCCGCGAGCTGTTCCGCCGACAGCGTGCCCAAGATGCCGCGTCGCTCGGGCGCAATATGCTTGAGCGACTCGACTTGCTCGCCAAACACATACTGCTGGAACAATTCGCCCCAGGCGCGCCGCGTCGCGGGCGCGAGGCCCCGGATACTGAGTATTCCGTGCAGCAGCGCGTCGAAGGCCGAATCCGCGGGTGCGCCGCCGACCAGATCATGCCACCAATAATTGACGAGCAGATTGAATGGCTCGAGCGACTCGACGTGGTGCCACCACAGCGGCGGAATGAAAATCGCATCTCCCGGCGCGAGCTCGGCCACTTGGGCCGCGGCCAGCGCGTCGCGAAACTTCGGGTAGCGATCGAAGTCGGGGTTGCGCAGTGATACCAGGCTCATCGGAGCGCCCGTGGGAGCGAAGTCGAGCGGCCCGATGTAGAGGTTTGCGATCTGTTCCGGGGGAAACAGCGTGAAGCGCCGGCGGCCGGCTACGACGCAGCCAATATTGTTCCACTCATCGAGGTGCGTGGGCGTGGTGATGCGATTGCCGAGCCAGATGCGCGGCAGCACGGTGTCATCGAGCAAGCTCAATTTATTCTGCTCGCTGAATCCCGGCAGACAATCGCGAATCAGGGCGCTCTGCGCCGCCACCGCCGGCGACTTCGGAAATTGCGAATAGCGCAGCACTTGTTCCGCGACCTCGCCCAGGGGCAGGCGATTGCGCACGAAGTTAAAGCCGCTCATCGTGTTGTTGTAGAAAATCTGGCCGTCGACCTCGGGCGGTGCCAGCAGCGCATCGACCAAACTGCCGCTGTCGAAACGCGCGAGATAGCGGATGAGCGCGGTGGGCGACTCGAGCGCGTGGCCCACGGCCGGCCACTCGCGCACCAAGCCCCGGAATACGGCGGGCTGCTTCTCGGGCAGGACATCGCGCCGAATCTCGGCGGCGTCGAGCGAGGCGAATTCGCGAATCACCAAAAGTACACCTGCAGACTGTCGCTGTTGCGGCGACCCGGAATACGATTCAAGCATTCATGATGGGCGGGGTAGTTTTGCGCACTGCGCTCGAGCAGATCGTCGATGTCGCTCATGCGATAGGCATGCTCCTTGCCGCGCGGTGCGCGAAGCATTGGCGGATCCGGAAAGATGCCCATCCCGGCCATGATGGCGTACCAGGAAAACACCGGATAGCCTTTGCCGAGAGCCTGCTGCCGGACGGGCGGTGCGATGCCCCTGCCCGACATCCAAAGATTCAGCAGTTGTTTCAGCGGCTCGGACAAATTGAGGTTTGCGGCGTTCGCGCGCCAATAGTCGGTGTCGGTGCGGCTGTTGGTTTTGTAATGCGTCACGATATAGTCGCGGGTGCCCTCGAAATGCTCGTTGACCTCGGCATTGAAGCGCTCGTGCGCCGCGTCGCTCAAATCCCCCTGCTCCAGAAAATCGACGAAGCGCGCCGCGGTTTGCTGGACGAAGAGCAGCGCGGTGGCCTCGAGCGGTTCGATGAAGCCTTGCGACAGTCCCACCGCGAGGCAGTTCTTGTTCCAGTGCTGCGTGACGCGTCCGATCTTCATCTTGAGGTGTCGCGCCGGCGTGTCCGAGTCAAGCATTCCCAAGTGCTCGCGCAGCTCGCGCTCGGCCGCGTCAGGCGTGCAAAACTGCGTGCTGTAGACATAGCCGTTGCCGAAGCGCTGCGTCAACGGAATTTTCCACGCCCAGCCGTGTTGCATGGCGACGGCCACGGTTTCGCAAGGCACCGAGTCGCCGATCGGTGTCGGCATGGCGATCGCCGCATCGTTGAATAGATTTTCCGCAAAGCTGACGAAGGGAGTCTTCAAGGCCTGGGTGATGAGCAAGCCCGCGAACCCGGTACAGTCGACGAAACAATCGCCGTCGATTGCGGACCCCTCGCGGGTGCCGAGCGAGGCGATGGCGCCGCGCTCATCGAGATTCGCGTGAGTGACGTGCGCCGCGAGATAGCGTACGCCGCGCTCGAGAGCCTTCTTTTGCAGAAACTGACCCAGCAGCACGGAGTCGAAGTGATAGCCGTGCCAGATGTCGAACGGGAAGTGTTCCGCGGGTTTCGGAGCCAGGCGCCCTGCGGCGAGCCGCGACGCGATGAAGAACCGGTCCGGATGGGCATAGACGTCGGCGCCGTTGACGCGCGCGTCGCAGTTGTGGACGAACTGCGTCATGGTCAAGTTGTCGAGCATCGACGCGAAGGGATGAAAGTAGCGCGTGAAGCCGGGCTTCGTCGACCAACCCTCGAAGCTGATTCCGCATTTATACGTGGCGTGGCACGCCGGCATCCACTCGGATTCTTCGATGTCCAGAGCGTCGAAAAAGCCGCGCAGCCAAGGAGTCGAGCCCTCGCCGACGCCGATGATGCCGACCATCGGAGACTCGACCACTGTGATTTCGACTCCCTGCGAATTCAGGCGCGTCAGCGTAAGAGCCGTCATCCATCCGGCCGAGCCGCCGCCCACGACCACAAAGCGCCGCAGCGTCGGCGGCAGCGTCGAGCGAGTCTTCGACGCCCGCGCCGCGTCCGCCGCGGATTGGTTATACAGAGTGGCGGTGAGCGTCATAAGAGGCGGCGCAACGGCTCGCCCCAAGCATCGGCCGGCCCTGCGACGAGGACTTGAACGGCATCGGCAGCAGAACGCGCGACGCCGCGGATGCCAAGTTTTTTCAAGCCGGGCACGTCGATCTGGTCGGGCTGCGCCATGCGGATCAGCAGCCGCCCGGCGAATATCCCGAGATCGAGCACATTGTCGCGGCCGCCGAGGGCGGCGAGCAACGCAGGCGCATCGATCGCTCGGACGTCCGGATCGGCACTCGCAGCGGCCAGAGGTGCGCCGGGCGAGCGCCACGCGGCGCGGATCTCGCCGGCGACTTGATCGGCGATCGGCCCCAACACCACCTGCAAGCCTTGCGTCGAGGAGCGCAGAATGCCGCGGGCGCCCAGGCGCTTGAGCGCCGCCTCGTCGATCGACGCATTGTCGATCACGACCAACCGCAATCGCGTGGTGCAGGCCGCCACGTCGCTGAGGTTATGGATGCCGCCGAGCGCGGTGACGAAGTCCTGGCCACGGGTGCGCCGCGACGGCGCTGCGAGCGGCGGTCCCGGATCATCGACTTCGCGGCCGGGCGTGGCGAGATTCATGCGCACGATGAGCACGCGAAACACGACGTAGTACAGGGCGAAGTACACGGCGCCGATCGGCAGCAGCAGCAGGGGTCGCTGCGCATGATTGAAGTTCAGCACGTAGTCGAAAAGTCCTGCCGAAAAGCCGAAGCCGAGACGTACGCCAAAGACGTGCATCAGCACCATGGCAATGCCGGTGGCCACCGCGTGCAGCGCGTACAGCACGGGAGCTAAGAACATGAAGGTGAACTCGACCGGCTCGGTGACGCCGGTCAAGAACGAAGTCAATCCAAGCGAGAGCAACAGCCCGGCCACCGCGGGGCGGCGCTCTTTGCGCGCCGTGTGATACATCGCGAGACAGGCGCCCGGCAGTCCGAACATCATGACGGGAAAGAACCCCGACATGAATGCGCCTGCGGTCGGGTCGCCGGCGAAGAATCGCTTCAGATCCCCGGTGGAGCCGTGATAGTCGCCGACGATGAACCAGGCGAAGTTATTCAAGATGTGATGCAGGCCGGTGACGATCAAGATCCGGTTGAGAACGCCATAGGCGAACAGCCCCAGCGATCCGGCCCCCAAGATGGCCTGGCTGGTGGCGTCCATCCCTCGTTCTAGATAAGGCCATGCAAACCCGAGAATCGCGGCGAGCACCAGTCCCGCCAGGCCGCTGACGATGGGAACGAAGCGCCGCCCGCCGAAGAAACTCAAATAGCTCGGCAGGTTGATGTCGCTGAAGCGATTGTAGCTGACACCGGCAATGATTCCGGACAGCAACCCGACCGGAATGCTGAGCTTGGCAAGGGACGCCGGCGTCGCTCCCAGCAAGGTTTCGAGCGCGCGAGTCGTGACCAGAAATCCCACCAGCGCTGCGAGCCCGGCCGCGCCATGATTTTCGCGGGCAAGGCCGACGCCGACGCCGACGGCAAACAGCAGCCCGAGGTTTGAGAATATCGCATCGCCTGCGGCGGCCATCGCGCTCCATCCGAGAACGTCGGGCTGACCCAGCCGCAACAACAGTCCGGCAATCGGCAACACCGCGATCGGCAACATCAAGGCGCGCCCGAGTTGCTGCAAGCCGCCGAAGTGCAGTTTCATGATTTATCTCCCGTGGCTGCCAGAGTCTGTGCCATGAGCGCACGCACCTGCGCGGACGAGGTGAGTTCAAGGCAACGCTGCGCGAGCGCGCGGCAGCTCGCCATGGCGAGTCCGCGGACCTGGCGTTTGAGCGTGGGTATGGCCGCAGGTACCACCGACAGCTCGCGGACTCCGAGTCCCAGCAATATCGGCACCGCCCGGGGATCCGCAGCCATGCCGCCGCAGACGGCGACCAGCTTGCCGGCCGCGGCGGCGGCATTGGCGCTGGCCGCGATCAGCTTCAGAACCGCGGGATGCAAGGCGTCGGTTCGGGCGGCAAGTTGCGGATGGCCTCGATCCATCGCCAGAGTGTACTGCGTCAGATCGTTGCTGCCGATGGAGAGAAAGTCGATCTCGCGGATGAGGTCGGGCGCCATCAACGCGGCGGCAGGCGTCTCGATCATGGCGCCCAACTCGACCCGTTCGAGCACACCGAGCTCGGCGACGAGCTCGTCGATCAAATGGCGCACGGCGAGTATCTCCGCGATGTCGGTAACCATCGGGATGAGCAGGCGCACGCGCCCGGACGGCAGCACCCGGAGTGCCGCCCGCAACTGGGCGCGCAGCAGTTCGGGTCGCGCCAGCGACGTGCGTATCCCGCGCAAGCCGAGTGCCGGATTATCCTCCGCCGGCAGCGGCAGATATTTGAGCGGCTTGTCGCCGCCCACGTCCATCGTGCGCAGAATCAGCGGTTTGTGCCCGAGCGCGTCAGCAATGCCCTGGTAGGCTGCGAGCTGTTCCCTCTCGTCGGGTGCGGTTTCGCGATCGATGAAGAGAAACTCGGTGCGCAACAAGCCGCAGCCCTCCGCGCCGTTGGCGATCGCCGCCGCGGCGTCCAGCACATTGCCTAGATTGGCGAATATTTCGATCCGCGTGCCGTCGAGTGCGCGGCACTCGGTTTGCGCCAAGGCGCGCGCTTCGCCACGGAGCCGGCGGCGTGAATCGAGTTCCAGCCGGGCGTGCTCGATCGCGGCCGCCGTCGGCGCGGTCTGAAGTGTTCCTTGGTCGGCATCGACAATGACGGTCACGCCAGTGGCGACACTGCCGAGCGCCGCGCCCAGGCCGACCAGCATCGGGATCTCCATCGCGGCGGCGAGAATGGCCACGTGTGAGGTGGCGCCGCCGCCGCCGAGGCAAATGGCGTCGAGCCGCTGCCGGTCGAGTGCCGTCAATTCCGAGGGCAGCAAATCCTCGGCGAGCAGCACGGCGTGCTGCGGCAGGGGATAGCTCATCGGCCGCGCCTCGCCGGCCAGCGCCAATAGTACGTGCGACTCGACGTCGAGCAGATCGTCGACGCGCTCGCGCAGCCGCGCATCTGTCAACGCCTGCAGGGCGGCGATCGAGCGGCGAATGGCCGCCCGCCAGGCGAAGCCGGCGCTCTTGCCGTCCGCGATCGATTGCTGCGCGCTCTCGTTGAGATCGGGGTCGTCGAGAAACTCGAGA
>Ga0302320_10015288_pt1 | contig 15789 bp, 9 predicted proteins | sample Bog_T0_3_FD_202130 | JGI IMG/M metagenome (GOLD analysis project Ga0302320, IMG submission 202130) | Peat permafrost microbial communities from Stordalen Mire near Abisko, Sweden - Bog_T0_3 | ecosystem: Environmental > Terrestrial > Soil > Wetlands > Peat | place: Sweden: Abisko, Stordalen Mire... | reverse complement strand
ATCCCAAAGCCCCGACCTCACCCCGCCGTCTACCATCAACAAAATGTCCCAAGCCACCTTGGAGCACCACCCGCCGTCACGGAAGGCTCCGTCACGTTCTCCGACAGAACCCGCATCGCCATTCCCCAAAATGCCCGAAATTTGCAGATAATTACCCAGCTTGGGCGCACAATCATTTCATAGCCGTCCCTCGCCCTCCAGGTTGGCAAAAGCAGAATCGACAGTGATGCGGGAGAGCAAAGCTGAAAGCTGAAAAGTTGGAGCTGAAAACGCCATAACCCCTTTATTGAGACGACTCTGCGGAAAACTCAAATGCTGAGAGGACTTTACGGCAAGCGCCAACACGTACCCTCTTGATAAAAGGGAACTTCTTTGCAGAGTCCGGACTTTGAGGGGGGGGGTACCCCTAGGAAGCCGCCGAAGTACCCGGCCTAAGCCGTTTCGCCAGCGCCCACTTCAGCTCGTCGATTCCCTGCCCCGTAACCGCCGAGATGGCATGGAATTCAAGCTTGCGGCGCTTCACGTGCGCAGTGAGCTTTTTGAGCTTTTCCGGATTGGCGACGTCGATCTTGGTGGCGACCACAATCATCGGCTTGTCGGCCAGCGGGTGGTCCGGCTCAATGGGCCCGTCGTCGTCTGCAAAGGGATCCGCCTCCATGGCCACGGCGCTGCTCGTAAAGCTGGCCAGTTCCTTGTTGATGACCTTGAAGTCCTCCACCGGATCGGGCCTTCCGGACGAGTCTGATACGTCGACCAGGTGAACCAGCAGCCGAGTCCGTTCAATGTGCCGCAAAAACTGCACACCGAGTCCCGAACCAAGGTGCGCGCCCTCAATTAGCCCCGGCATATCGGCCACCACAAACGACTGCAGATCCGGCTCCTCGCCCACCGTCACTACGCCCAGGTTGGGTTCAAGCGTCGTAAACGGATAATCGGCGATCTTCGGTCGCGCTGCCGAGATGCGCGAAATCAACGTCGACTTGCCGGCGTTCGGATAACCCACCAGCCCCACATCGGCCAGCAGCTTGAGTTCCAGCCGATAATGGCGCTCTTCCCCTGCCCGCCCCAACTCGTGCTCCCGCGGAGCCTGGTGCGTGCTGGTAGCAAAGTGCTGGTTGCCGCGTCCGCCTCGCCCGCCCTTGGCAATCACGTACTGCTCGTCCGGCTCCTGGAAGTCGTGAACCAGCTCCCCGGTCTCCATGTCGTAGAGCGCCGTTCCCACTGGCACCTGCAGCGTAATCGAGCGGCCGTCAAGCCCGGTGCAGTTCGATCCCATGCCGTGCTCGCCGCGCTGCGCCTTGTGCTCAGGGTTATAGCGGAAGTGGATCAGCGTGTTGTGCCGATTCGACGACTCCATAATCACGTCGCCGCCGCGGCCGCCATCGCCGCCAGAGGGCCCACCCCGGGGCACAAACTTCTCCCGCCGGAACGCCATGCATCCGTTGCCGCCGTCGCCGGCCTTGACGCGAATTTTTGCTTCATCAATAAACATAGGGAACCACAAATCAGGGGCAAACATCAGAGATCAACTCGCCGACCGAATAGCAGTCAGCCGCAGATCCGAGATGCCGTCTTACCAGTCTATCGAACCTGGCTGCCTACCCAAACTGAAGCGACAAATCGGCAAACGTCGCATTAAGAATTGCTCATGTGTGATGCCCGCCACTTCCCACCAAAGCCAAACCTGCATAGAATTCCATGCGACTCCACTTGGGTATCTTCTGAACGACCAAAATCGCGCTTGCCAATCTAGCGTTTATTGGACCGTTTCCCGCGTTGCCCAACTCCTGACCAGCCACGAGAGCGGGCAGGCGAGATGTTTTGCGTGCCTTTTCCCGGAATCTGCTGCTGGCAGGTGTCCGAATGGCAAAGGCAGAGCAGGACTGGTTGAAGGCACTGGCATTGGCCGTGCTCCTTTTTGGCGCGGGAATTCCCGCATCGCCGCAATCCTCTTCACATCATCCGGCACATATCGGATCGAAACCTTTAGTAGCCTGCAACGCGGCTCCGGCGACAACCGAGGCCCCCGCCCAGGGCGTGCAACCCGCCGCTCCTTGCAGCCTGGCCAGCCCAAATCCCATTCAGACAGCCAATCAGCAGGGCGATCCGGTTTCTACGTCGGTCACCACCAACCTGTCTGCTTCTGAGTTGCAATCGCTGCCGGCAACTGGGCGCCGTTGGGAAGAGTTTGTCATGGACACGCCAGCCTCCGCAGCCGCACCCGGCTCTGCGCAGGTCTCGCTGCGCCCGGCCGGCGCGCAAGACGCCGATACCACTGTCGATGGCGCAAGCACGCGGTTGGCTTTTGGCACTGCCTCCGGTTCATCGTCTCGCTCGCAGGCACAGTCCACCTCCGGCATGGGCATCGGCGAGCCGCAGGGCATGGGGCAGCCCTGGTCCGGCGGACGCTTTTCTGTCAGCGAGGCTGCGGTCCGCTCGTTCCAGACAATCGCAGGCAATGTTGAGGCTGGAGGCGCACACGCCGCTGGTGGACGCATGAATGTAGAAACCCAGAGCGGCTCCAACGGTTTGCATGGCCAGGGATTCGTCTTTGACCGCCAAAACACCTGGGGCGCGCGCAACCCATTTACCCAGTGGGTGCAGGAGACAGCTCCAGCAACGTCAAGCGCTGTCCCGGTATTCACGGCCCTGCCTTTTACGCCACCCGACCACGAAACCACCTGGGGCATCGGCGTCGGCAGTCCTATCCGGCGCGACAAGCTTTTCTGGTTTGCGGCCCTTGACAGCCTGCAGCGCAATGATCCGGCAGTCTCGGCCGTCAAGTGGCCGGGCAACTTCTTCGCCCAGCCGACCAACGACCAGATGCAACTGTTGGGCGCTCAATTGGGGACAAATACCAGCTCTGCTCTGGCCAAGTACTCGCAGATGCTTGAAACGCTCGACGGCCTGCTCGGTCCCGCGCCACGCGTCGCGTCGCAATGGAGTGGCTTTGCGCGCCTCGACTGGCAGGCTGCCGAGCGACACCGTTTCACCCTTGAGGGGATCGGCGCAAACTGGAACTCGCCCGGTGGAGGCCTCACTCGCGTTTCAGAGACATACGGCAACCACAGCCTCGGATCGAGCCAGGCGAACATCCAGTGGATTCTCGCTCGCTGGGAAGCTTTCCTTACTCCCAACCTGCTGGCCCTCACGCAGTTCTCCGCCGGTCACACAATCAATTCCGCGCATGCCGAAACCCCTTCGCCCTTCGAGCAGACACTCAACCAGAACGTCTGGGGACAGTTGCCGCAGATCGTCGTCGATTCCCGCTACGGTTTCACCATCGGCAATCCTTCGCGCTTCGGCCCGGGCAACTATCCCGATGAACATCTTTACCGGGCGCAGGAGTCGGTCGATTGGGTTCGCGGCAGCGTGCTAGTGAAAGCAGGCCTTGATGTGGGCCACAATGCCGATTCCACAAGCCTGCTTCGCAACCAGACCGGCACGTATTACTACTCAGACGTTGCCAATTTTGCCACCGACGCGCTGGTCTTTGGCACATTCGGATTTACAGACTCATTGAACAAGTTCGACCAGCACAACTGCGACCAGACCGGCAAAGTTTGGCGCGACTCGGCTGGCCAACTGCGCGGCCTCGGCTACCTGCCTTGCTACTCCTACTACTCGCAGATGATGGGCCCGGCCAATTGGAGCATAAGCACCAATGACTGGGCCGGCTTTGTCACCGCGCAGTGGCAGCCCGCCAAACTCGCCGTATTCTCCGCCGGCATGCGCATGGAACGCGAGCAGTTGCCCTCGCCCATTGCCACGTTGGCGAACCCCGGCCTTCCTCTCACCGGCACTATGCCCAACCTTGGTTCCAGCTGGGGTCCGCGCGTGAGTCTTGCCGTCGGAAGAAGTGAAGGACACTGGCCTGTGCTACGGCTCGGCTACGGCATGTACTACGGACGCATCTCGAATGCAACGCTTGAGACCGTGCTCACCCAGACCGGCTCACTCAACGGCGACCTGAACTTCTTCCTGCGGCCCACCGACAACTTGAACGGCGGCGGCGCCCCACCCTTCCCCTACGTCTTTGCTGGAGAGCCGCTCGACCTGGTAAAGCCAGGCGCTGTCGAGTTTGCGCCCAACTTTCGCAATCCCGAGGTGCATCAGGCCGTCGCAGCTATCGAGGAAACCTTGCCCGGCCACATTCAACTCACTGCCAGCGCGCTGCTCAGCCTGGGCCGGCGCTTGCCTATCTCGATCGATACCAACTTCGACCCCGCGGTCAATCCTGGGACCATTACCTATGCGGTTGTAGACGGCACCGGTAAGGGCCCCATCAAGGCATCGCAGATTACCGTTCCCTTTTATGCCACCTGGCCCTCGGCCACCTCCGGCACCGGAACAGCCGGCCGCCTCAATCCGAACTATCAGCAGATCGCAGAGGTCTTCAGCCGCGCCAACTCTACCTATGAAGCGCTCCTCGTCAAGGTCAACCGCTATGGCCGCCGCGGCCTGAGCCTGCACGCACACTACACCTACGCCCATGCCATGGACTGGAATCCCAACGAGAGCACAGTCGTAGCCGGCAACGACGTACTCGATCCGCTGGACTTCAGCCGCGAGTACGGGACCAGCGACCTGGATATTCGCCACTCCGCCGCCGCCACCGTCATCTACACCGCGCCCTGGAAGCTGCACCACCTGGCTGGAAAACTCGCAAACGGCTGGATGCTCTCCGGTATCGGCCAATTTCGCAGCGGCATGCCCTACACCATGCGCACCTCGGGCTCGCTGCCCAAGGAGTTCAACCAGTTCAATGGCGACGTCATCGTCGGGCTGGGGCCTGGCATGAACGGCTCCGCCGGTGACAACCGCGTCTACGGCGTGGGCAACGACAAAGTCGTCTACAACGTGGGCCGCAACACCTACCGCTATCCCTCAACATGGAAGGCCGATGCGCGCCTCAGCAAGCAATTCGACCTCGGTCACCTGCGCGAGCTGCAACTTCTCGCCGAGTCCTTCAACCTCTTCAACCACCAGAACGTTACCCAGTTGGAAACAACCGGCTACTACATTTCGTCCGGCAGTGTTAACGGCTCTCTTCCGACGCTCAATTTTCTTACCGGCCTCAAGGCCAATACCACCGCCTTCGGCCAGCCTCTCAACATCAACTCCACCAACTACTACCGTGAGCGGCAAATCCAGTTCGGCCTGCGCATAAGATTCTGAGCAATTTCTGAAACGCCTGTTGAGCCCACAAGGACGCCTCTTCGCAAATTTCACCAGCATCCTTTGCAGATAATTTCCCACATTTGGCGCACAATTACTTCATATCCGCCTCTCACCCTTCTGGCCGCCCAAAACAGAATTGACCAGGATCGAGGGTGCAAAGCTAGAAGACGCCTGTAACTCCTTTGCTGAGAGGATTTTGCCGATAACCTCAATGCCCAGAGGATTTTAGAGCGGCACAAAGACTCTAAGCTCAACCAGCAAAGGAATTTAGCCAAAACAGGGGAGGGGAGGGGGGTGCCCCCCCTGCAATGAACGGAAAACAGAAAGGTGCACCGGAAGCCACCCTTTTCAGTATTCGATCTTGTGCGCCGAGTCCATCCAAGCTTGAAAGCTGGCCCAGGCCTCGCCCCCCAGCAGTTGCGTTGAGGGAATCGTCCGCGCCCCGTGCTCCTTGCGCAGCTCCTCGTAGAGGAATGCATCGTCGAAGCCGGCCCGCGCCGCATCCGCTGCGCTCGCCCCGTAGTAGATAGCGTCAAGCCGCGCCCAATACGATGCTGCAAGACACATCGGGCAAGGTTCGCAACTGGTGTAGAGTTCGCACCCGTTCAACGTAAACGTACCCAGTGCCCGTGCCGCCGCGCGAATCGCATTTACTTCCCCATGCGCGGTCGGGTCAAGAGACGCGGTCACCGTGTTCACGCCCTCGCCCACGATCTTGCCGTCGCGCACAATGACAGCCGCAAACGGTCCGCCTCTACCCGTGACCACATTCTCCGTGGCCAGGCTGATCGCGCGGCGCAAAAATTCTGGATTGGCTTTTCCCGGCATGCGAATCTGCTCCGACCCTGGCTGGAATCGCAAAGACAAATTCAGTATGTCACAGGCCTGTCTGTTCCAACTGGTTCCAACAATTTGGGACTTGCGCCGTAGAATTCTTCTATGACCGGCGATGCCGCCACACTGAAAGCGCTGAACGCACGGATCGTCGCCTGTGACCGCTGTCCCCGTCTGCGCGAGCATTGCGCCGAAGTGGCCCGCGTCCGCCGCCGCGCCTATGCAGATTGGGAGTATTGGGGCAAACCCGTCCCCTCCTTCGGCGACCCCCAAGCCCGTGTACTTGCATTGGGACTCGCCCCCGGTGCTCACGGCTCCAACCGCACTGGACGCCCCTTCACCGGCGATGGATCGGGCGACTTTCTATTTCCCGTGCTCCACCAGGCCGGCTTCGCCTCGCAACCCTACGCCACCTCCCGCAACGACGGAATGAAGCTCACTGATTTGTGGATCAGCGCGGTGGTTCGTTGCGCCCCGCCAGCCAACAAACCTACGCCTGAAGAGCAACGCAACTGCGCTCCGTGGCTCGACCAGGAGATGAGCCTGCTTAAGAATCTGCGCGTAGTTGTTTCCTTGGGCCGTATCGCATTCGACGGCCTGCTGGCCCACGCACAGAGAACTGGGGAGCTCCCGGCGCGCAGTAGGCTCGTCTTCATGCACGGCGCGGAGTTCACACTCCCCGGCGGCCTCATCGCCATCGCCAGTTATCACCCCTCGCTGCAGAACACCAACACCGGCAAGCTCACACGCCCCATGTTTCTCGACGTATTCAAAAGAGCCCGTAAATTGGCCGGTCTGGAATGAAAGGAATTTACCCTAGGCCGTTCCGCGCACGAAAGGAGCAAAGATGGACAACCTGGCGAAGCAGATATTGAAGGACGTGGCTCTTGAGGAGATTGTGCCCCGCATTCAAAAGAAATCGCCGATAGATCATTGGTCGCCTGCAATTCTCCTGGAGCGCGCGGCATATCTAAAGAAGATGGCACGCTATGGAGATGGCTCCGCCAGCGAGACCCTGCGCGAGTATCCGCAGCACATTGCATTGCTGTCTTTCCGTAGCCGAGACAGCGAGGCCGAGATGTATCAGAATTTCGCTGTAGTGTTCTTCGCACTCGCCGGCACCGCAACGCTTGTGACCGGTGGCACCCTGACCCACGCACGGCTTGTTGAGCCAGGGTTGTCGCGTGGCGCTTCGATCGACGGCGGCATACGCCAGGAATTGAAAGCAGGCGAAATAGCGCACGTCCCGGCGGGACTTCCACATCAAATATTGGTAGCGGACGAAAAGACAATTACTTGTTTTGTGGTGAAAATCCAGGAAGCAAGCTAGTACCGCGAGATGTCAACGAATCTGGAGCGGGAGACCGGGATCGAACCGGCGACATTCAGCTTGGGAAGCTGACGTTCTGCCACTGAACTACTCCCGCCAATTAAAATCAATAATTTAATAATCATGTAGCCACTTTCCAGTTTTCAAGGGACCCACATGGTCATTATATAACCGTCAGTTCTGACGGTTGCAAAGGCAGAATAATTGATTCAGAAGATCCCGTGCCCTGATTCACACAAAGGCTATCATGCGCCAAGGAATTCCCTTCTTTGAACAAGCGGTTGTTGCGGTTGCCGCAAGTGGCAGAGGACCAGTGCCGGTGTGGATACGGTACCTTAATCGAGGTGCTCAGAGATCATGGCTCGTGTTCGCCCCGAGAACCCAAGCCATGAGATGGTCGTACGGCAGTTGCTTTTCTCTCTCGGGTAGCGAAATTTGCTCGCAGGAGACAACAGATTCTTCTCGGTTGGATGCCAGAAATACCCCGGCGACCGCAAGCCTTAGCTCAAGATTCCCATGATTGAAACCCGCTTCCGCCCGTCCTCGGGAGGTGACACGACGTTACCCTCGATCGGTCTCCCATCCACGGTGAGCGCAATCTTGTTTCCGACTCCCTTTCGCTCGATGGAGATTTCATAGACAACTCCGCGAAAGGTCCGCGTTGCGGTAAATCCGGGCCAACTGGCGGGAATTACCGGCGCGATCTCGAGTCCCTCATAAGTAGTGCGCACCCCGAGAATCCACTGCACGATGGCGTAGTAGTTCCACGCCGCCGTGCCCGTGAGCCACGAGTTCTTGGCCTCACCGAATGTCGGCGCGTCCCGGCCCGCAATCATCTGGGCGTAAACATAAGGCTCGCAACGATGCACATCGCTTATCCCCTCTCGCGCCGAAGGATTGATGCGGCTGTAGTAGTCATGCGCCTCATCACCGTGCCCCAGACGCGTCTCGGCAATCATCACCCAGGGATTGACGTGGCAGAATATGCTCGCGTTCTCTTTGTATCCCGGCGGATAGGATGAAATTTCTCCCAGATTGAGGTAGTACTTTGAATATGCCGGCTGATGCAGAACGATGCCATGTGGAGTAGCCAGATGCTCGCGCGTGGCGGCAAGCGCCTTGGCGGCCTTGCCGTCTTCAAGACCGATTCCGGCCAGTACGCAGAAGCCATTCGATTCGATGAATATCTTTCCTTCCTTGCACTCCCGGGAGCCCACCTTGTCGCCGAAGTCGTCGTAGGCGCGCAGAAACCAATCGCCATCCCAGCCGTGCTCAAGAACAGCCAGCTCCATCGTCGCCACCTTGTCCAGATAGCTCGCGGCCTCTGCGGCCAGCCCGCGGCGTTTCGCAATCTCGGCCAACTCATGGCCGGCGTGCACAAACAGGGCGCCGATGAAGACTGACTCGGCCACCTCGCCGTCTTTGTTGGTAGTGGTCTGGAAAGACTGACCCGGCGTCGAGGAGAAGCAGTTCAGATTGAGGCAGTCGTTCCAGTCAGCGCGGCCAATCAGTGGCAGACCATGCGGCCCAAGTCGCTCCAAAGTATAGGAAAAGCTGCGCAGCAAGTGGTCGTACAGCGGCGCCTCGGAGCCGGGCTCGTTGTCGTAGGGCACCAGCTCGTCCAGCAAGCTCCAGTCGCCTGTCTCCTTCAAATAGGCTGAAACGCCGACAATGAGCCAAAGCGGATCGTCGTTGAAACCGCCGCCTATATCGTTGTTGCCACGCTTGGTGAGCGGCTGGTATTGGTGGTAGGCCCCGCCGCTGGCCAGTTGCGTTGCGGCAAGGTCTAGGATGCGCTCGCGGGCACGCTCGGGCGCCATGTGCACAAAGCCGAGCAGATCCTGGTTTGAATCCCGGAAGCCGAGGCCCCTGCCAATGCCGGATTCGAAAAACGACGCCGAGCGCGACAAGTTGAACGTTGCCATGCATTGATAGGCATTCCAGATGTTCACCATGCGATTGGTGTGGATGTCGGGCGTGTCCACCTGGAAGATGCCGAGCAGGCTGTCCCAATACTGGCGCAGACGCTCGAAGGCCCCATCGGCAGCCTTGCCATCGAGGTACCTGGCAATCACAGGCTTGACGAGTCTCTTGTCGATGGTCTGCGAGCCGGGTGGATCGAACTTCTGCTCTCTGGGGTTCTCCTGATAACCAAGAACGAATACGATCTGCTGCGTCTCACCCGGTGCGAGGTCGAGCCTAATCTGGTGCGCGCCTATCGGTGACCAGCCATGGGCAACGGAATCGGTCAATTGACCGGCTTCGACGGTTGCGGGCTTGTCCCAGCCGCGGTTGGGACCAAGAAACGCCTCGCGTTGTGTGTCAAAACCAGCTCCGGGGCGCGAGCAGGCGAAGAAGGCGAAGTGGTTGCGACGTTCGCGGTACTCCGTCTTGTGATAAATGACGCCGTCTTCGATCTCCACCTCGCCGATCGAGAAGTTGCGCTGGAAGTTGGTGGCGTCGTCCTGAGCATCCCAAAGACAGAACTCAATGCTGCCGAAGGCTGAAAGGGTCGCTCGCGTTGTCCGCTTATTCGTGACCGTCAATTGCCAGATTTCCAGGTTCTCATCGAGCGGCACGAAGTACCGAGTGTGCGCCTCGATGCCCTTGAAGCTGGAGCCGATCACGGTGTAACCCATGCCATGGCGGCAGGTGTAGTCCTCCAACTCATTCCGCGTGGGCTGCCAGGAGGGCGACCAGAACTGTTTCGATTCGTCGTCGCGCAGGTACACATAGCGCCCCCCGCAATCCAGGGGCACGCTGTTGTACCGGTACCGCGTCAGCCGGCGCAGGCGGGCGTCGCGATAAAACGAGTAGCCTCCGGCGGTGTTCGAAATAAGTCCAAAATATGCCTGGCAGCCGAGGTAGTTGATCCATGGCAAAGGGGTATCGGGGCGGGTTATCACATATTCCCGGTTTAGATCGTCGAAATATCCAAACTTCATGGCGAGGGTTCCTTCAAGGCGATTCCTCTGCAAGAACGATTTTCAGCCGATAAATCTACTCAAACGTTTTTCCAGAGCATTTTAGTTACTACGGACGGTGAACGGCGATTATACTTGATCGCGGCCCGTTCGCAAAAATACCCGCACGATAAGAATGAAATGCGCTACCGGAATGACCGCCTCGATTGCCAGAACTTACAGAAATGTGAGACGATTCTCCGTTTTTCATGCATCCTTGACGTTGCCGCTGTGGGGGAACTGTTCACTCGGAAAGAAATTCAATTTGAGGTTACTTGGGCGAAGCCCAGAGTGCAGCGAATGCTTGGTCGCTTCTCAAGGCGTTTCAAATGCTACGTCCGAAGGTGAAAGCAGGCGTCGAGTTTACTGAGGGGAAAGGGAAACGACCTCATATGTAGGGATTGGGAGATCCGATGCAACTTCATGTCTTGGATACCGTTATCATCGTGGCCTATCTGATCAGCACAGTGCTCATCGGATACTGGGTTTCGCACCGCGCTTCGCAAAGCATGCAGGCCTATTTCCTGGGCGGGAACAAAATGCCCTGGTACGTGCTCGGCATCTCGAATGCATCGGGCATGTTCGACATCAGCGGAACCATGCTGCTGGTCTACTGGATGTTCATCTATGGCTTGAAGAGCGTGTGGATACCCTGGCTCTGGCCCACTTTCAACCAGATATTCCTGATGGTCTACCTCTCCGCATGGTTGCGCCGTTCAAAAGTGATGACCGGCGCGGAGTGGATCAAGACACGTTTTGGCTCTGGGCGCGGTGCTCAGCTATCGCACCTGATCGTCGTGATCTATGCGTTCGTCAGCATCATCGGTTTCTTTACGTATGGATTTAAAGGCATCGGCAAGTTTGCCGCGACGTTTCTGCCCTGGCATCTATCGCCGAACCAGTATGCGCTGATCCTGATTGCAATTACTGCTTTTTATGTGATCAAGGGAGGCATGATCAGCGTCGTGATTACAGAAGTGATGCAATTTATCATCCTCTCAATCGCTTCGTTTGCCGTGGGCATTATTGCCATCATCAAGGTGGCGCCGGAAAGCCTGCAAAAGATGGTGCCCGTTGGGTGGGACCAGTTATTCTTCGGCTGGCGCCTGAACCTGGATTGGTCCAATTTGCTTCCCTCGGCCGGCGGCAAGATCGCTCAGGACGGCTATGGGCTGTTCGGCTTCTTTGTCATGATGTTGTTCTTCAAGGGGGTGTTGGTCAGCGCCGCCGGCCCGGCGCCCAACTACGACATGCAGCGCGTGCTTGCGGCAAAGAGTCCCCGCGAAGCGTCGATGATGAGCGCCTGGGTCAACATCGTGCTCACCTTTCCCCGTTACATTCTCATCGCCGGACTTACGGTGCTCGCTGCCACGTTTTTCAGTGACAACATCCGCGCCATGGGTCCCAACATGGACTTTGAACTTGTCCTGCCGTATGCACTCGGCCGTTTCGTGCCGGTCGGCCTGCTGGGCTTCCTGATCGCCGGATTGCTGGCGGCATTCATGTCGAACTTTGCATCCACGGTGAACGCGGCGCCGCCGTACTTTGTCAACGACATCTATAAGCGATTCATTAACCCGAATGCGAAACCCAAGACCTACGTCCGGCTCAGTTATCTCAGTTCGTTTGCCGTTGTCGTAATCGGCGTCCTGTTCGGCTGGAACGTCACGTCGGTGAACTCGGTGGTGCTGTGGATCGTCTCCGGCCTCTGGGGCGGATACACCGCTTCAAACGTTTTGAAGTGGTATTGGTGGCGATTTAACGGGTACGGCTACTTCTGGGGCATGGTCACAGGCATTTCATCTGCGCTCCTGATGCCGAAGATTGTTGACAACTTGCCGGCCGTGCAGGGATTCCTTGGCAGGCACCCCGTCAATCCGGACGTGTCAATTACTTTCCCGCTTATATTGGGCATCTCGTTGATTGGCTGCTTCGCGGGAACGTTGCTGACCAAACCGGAGCCGGACGAGGTACTCATGGATTTCTATCGCCGCGTCCGGCCGTGGGGCTTCTGGGGGCCAGTCCTCAAGAAGGTACTCGCCGAGGATCCCGCCTTCCAGCGCAATCGTGACTTCCTACGCGATATGTTCAATATTGTGGTTGGCATCGCATGGCAAATAAGCCTCGTGGCGCTGCCGCTGTACATCGTCATCCAGGAATTTCGACGCGCTGCCATCGCTCTGGCGATCATTCTGGGAACCTCGGCCATTCTGAAGTTCACTTGGTACGACAACCTAGCCCTTCGCGAGCGCGAGACAGACAAAGCTGCCGCGAACGACAAGTAGTTCACTGCGCCCCAACCGGTTTCCGGCGCGGAGATTGCGTCCAGCAGGACAAATACGGCAGGCACAGGTGCGGAGCCGCAACCAGGCAACACCGCCGGAATCACAGGTTATTATGAGGTGCTGGAGTGGTACAAAAGAATCGTATGGCAAAACGAACAAAACCTGAGGCCAATTCACAGACCGTCCAACCGCCCAGTCTGCGTACTCTGGGTGAGTATCTGAACCTTTCGCCCGCCACAATCTCGCTGGTGTTGAACAATGCACCGGGTGTGCGTTCAATTCCGCAGGAGACCAGAACCCGGGTGATCGAGGCGGCTGCTAAATTCGAGTATCGGCCCAGCTTTTATGCCCGTTCGCTACGAAAGCGTCAGTCTTTCCTAGTGGGTGTGCTGGTACCGGAATTGAATGACAGCTATACCACGGGAGTGCTGGCGGGCGTCGAGGATCTCCTCATCGAGGAAGGCTACTTCTACCTGACAGCGAGCCATCGCCGCAAACAGGACCTCATCGAAGAATACCCACTCATGCTGTTGGACCGGTCGGTTGAAGGGTTCATTATGATCGACACAGTGCTGACACATGGCATGAGCTTGCCGGTGGTCGCCGTGGCTGGGCATCGCGAGATCGAAGGCGTCACAAATGTGGCGCTGGATCAGCGGAGGGCGGCTGAGTTGACACTGAGGCATTTGTACAAGTTGGGCCATCGCAAGATTGCCTTCATGCGCGGCGGCAGCCATAGCTCCGACGCCGAGGATCGCTGGAACTCCCTGACAGCTGTGGCAGCGGAATTGCGTTTGGATGTTCTACCCGAGTTGACTGTGCAGTTGATGTCGCGGGAAGCTACTCCAGAGTTGGGGTTCGGTCCCACCAGGGAACTGCTTCGCCGTGATGTCTATTTCTCCGCCATGGTCTGCTATGACGATGTCGCTGCCATCGGCGCCATGCGAGCCATAAGGGAGCATGGCTTGCGCGTTCCAGAAGACATCTCGGTGGTAGGCTTCGACGATATCGAAAGCTCCTCGTTCTATACCCCTAGCCTGACTACCATTCGACAGCCGCTTCGGCAGATGGGCGCGGTGGCCGCGCACATCCTGCTTAAACGCATTCGTGGACTGGAAACGTTTCCCAATATGACTCCCATTCTGCCGGAACTCGTGATTCGGGAATCGACTTGCCCGCCCCATCCAGGGCGCACTCGATGGAAGCGGAGTTGAAGCCGCAAAGGATGGAAACCAACGCACCGGAAAGACTCCTGCCTTCGTTTCGGATGCCTCGATGGTCTGCCGCCGTTGGCGGACGGAGCCGGATCAGGAATCGACTTGGGAGCTTCCGCTATTTGTTGACCGGTGCTGTTGAAGGCGTTTGAGTCTGCATGGGACGAGGATTCATTCTGTCGATCAATGCGGTGTCAGCGGCCTGGGTAATGTTCTTTGCCTGGTCCAGTTCAGCCTTCGACTCTGCCTTATTACCCATCACATGGTAGAGCCGCCCAAGGCGCCAGTGAACATCAACATCGTCGGGCGAGAGCCTCTCGGCAACCTTCAATTCCCGCAGGGCATCGTCCTTGCGGCCTGAATTTGCATAGACGATACCCAGATCGAGGTAAGCCATTTCGCACTGCGGATCAATCCTAATGGCTTTTTCAAACAGCGGAACAGCAGCCTCCGGTTGGCCCAGCTTGATCTTCGCGTCTCCCAGATGTGCCATTGCCTGAACGTGATTTGGATTGCTGGCCAGCTCAATCTCAAACTCCGGCACTGCCTCTTCGTATCGATGTTTTGACCACAGTAGGTAGCCGAGGCCGAAATGAACGTCGGGCATCCTGGGGTCGACCTTGATGGCTGCGCGAAACTGCTCGATAGCCCCGGTACTGTCTTTCAACTCGTCCAGCGCTTCTCCGGCCAGCATGTCGGCCTCAGCAGACTCCGCGTTCAGCATCAGAATCTCGTGATACGTGTCCAGAACGCATTGGTATTGTTTCGACCAAAGGCAACTGTGCGCCAAGGCAAGGCGCAAGGCCAAATTCTGAGGGTCATGAGCCGCCGCTTCCTTCAGGAAAGGAACCGCTTGAGCGTACTCTTCCAAACCGTAGTGGCACATTCCAATAAGGATTGCGAGGCGCTGCCGGTCCGTTGATGAGGGGGGCGTGTGCTTCAGAAGCAGGTCGAATTCTTGCAAAGCATCCTTCATCTCTCCAGCCTTGAATAGAGCCAGACCGAGATTCAGACGCAGTCCGGGAACTCTGGAGTCGAGCGCAAGTGCCTTCCGGTAAAGAGGCACAGCTTCCTTGTAGCGCTCCTGCCGCGCTTCCAAAAGGCCAAGGTGGGCATACGCCTCGGAACTCGATGGATGCATCGTCAGGTACGTGCGCCATGCAGCCTCTGCCTTGTCGTTTCCGCCCTGCTGCTCAAGCGTCAGCGCCGCCTGCCGCTGTTGATCGGGAGCGATTGCAACCTGGCCCACGCAATGGCCTGCGGCCATGATCAGCACCATCGTCCATATCGAGTAGATTGGCGGTTGCATTTCGCGTCTCACTCTCTCACCTTGTCTATCTTATGTGACATAAAACGCTTGCTACCACAAAAGGACTGGGGCGCGGCAGGAATGTCCCACCGCGCCCCAGTTGACGGAGTTAGTTAAAAGGTGAACTTACCGCCGAACTCAAACTCTCTCGGGTCCTGCGTGCCGGTAGCAAATCCAAAGTTGGATGCGGGCTGGTAGGTGCCGCCCACAAGCTTGTAGTTGAGGTTGTTGTTGAATGCATTGAACTGCGTGTGGTTGAACATGTTGAAAGCCTCGGCGCGGAACTCGAAGTTAGCGAGTTCGCCCAGGGCAAAGGTTTTACGAACCGAAGTGGTGAAGTTGGTGCGGCCAGGTCCAACGACCGCATCTTTTCCTGCGTTGCCGAAGCCCAGGTTTGCGCCCCCGTTCCAAGCCGCAGTGGGCATTGAGAACTTTGCCGAGCTCAGGTATTGGTAACCGGACCCCGCAACCTTCGTTTTGGGATAGACCGGCTTACCGCTGAGGTTCGGACGAATCCGATAGTCGCCTCCCAAGCCGACTGTGTCCGGGCCGCCGTCACTCGGAGCGACATTGCCCGCCCAGGGCATGCCCGCCTCAGTGATAGCCGTCCCGGCAATTTCCCAGCCACCCAGCGTGTCGTGCGCCAAACCTTTGCTATGAGCGAATATCGGCA
>Ga0302320_10015287_pt1 | contig 15789 bp, 17 predicted proteins | sample Bog_T0_3_FD_202130 | JGI IMG/M metagenome (GOLD analysis project Ga0302320, IMG submission 202130) | Peat permafrost microbial communities from Stordalen Mire near Abisko, Sweden - Bog_T0_3 | ecosystem: Environmental > Terrestrial > Soil > Wetlands > Peat | place: Sweden: Abisko, Stordalen Mire... | reverse complement strand
CGAGGCAGGCCGCGCAACACTTCATCGACGCGCTATCAATCGCTTTTCCGCTTCGTGTCATCACGTCGCCGCTGTACTTTGTGAACTCAGCGAAGGAGCTTTTAGGCGCATCGCTCGATAATCCATCGACGCCGACGCGTAGCGCCGCGCGACGTGCATTTGAAATCGTGGCCGACACCTTCGAGGCCCAGGTAAAGAAGTCCGAGGAAGTACCAGCCAGAGCCACAGCGTAGGGAAGGGAAGCGAATGAAGAAGCGCGAGGACCAGGCCCTATTGCCCATCAGCGACATTCTTACGCCGAAGGTGATAAAGCAGATCAAGCGCCGGGCGTTAGGGCCGACGCCGATCCAGAAGCGTTTGCTTGACGCCGCCGCGTTCAGCATTGAACAGCCAGACGCGCAGAGTTTGCTTTATCAGCACAGCGTTTTCTGCCAGACCTATTTGCCGTATCGCAACCCCGGCGACGATGTGAGGGAATGGGAACGGCGAAACGGTGATGTTCACCTGGAAGTGAGAGCAGGGAAGGCCATGCACCCGCTAGAGCGCCGCCTGGTCAAGGTGGGCTTACCATTCGGCCCTAAATGCCGTTTGGTTCTGATGTCAATCAACCAACTCGCCATAGTGAAGCAGTCGGCTCATATCGAGGTTGAGGACAGCCTGACGGCATTTGTTCGACGTGTTCTAAAGCTCGACCCGAAGGGCCGCAACATCCGTGAAGTTAAAGAGCAGCTCAGCAGGTTAGCGTCCGCAGATATGACGCTGGGCCGGGTTGCCGATCTTCCAGGAGGGACGGCGAGCCGCACCGACCATATTCGTATCGTCGAGGATTTCAACGTCTGGTTTCCGAAGAATGAGAACCAGCGTGTTTTGTGGCCGTCAGTCATTGACCTATCGCCCACGTACTTTCAGAGCCTCATGACGTATGCCGTACCGCTTGATGAGGCTCACATAGCCGCCCTATCACATTCAGCCCTGGGCCTCGATATTTACGCATGGCTGGCGCAGCGGCTTCACCGGATTCCAGCAGGGAAACCTTCCCGCGTTTCGTGGGCTTCGCTATATGACCAATTCGGGCAAGGCTACGACCCCAATCGCGTTGACAACTTTCGCCGGGTTTTTCGGGTGGCGTTGAAGGAGGTTCTGACGCTCTACAGAACGGCCCGCATTGATGATGAAGACCCCAAGCCGCCGCGCCTGTACTCGCAGGGCGGGCGGGCGGTCTGGCGCGAAAAACCAGCAAAGGGTTTGACCCTCTACAACAGCCCCCCACCCGTGCAAAAGCGGCTGAAATAGACCACGGCCACTTTGTAGGGAAGGGTGGAAAACCTTGTGGATTCTGAAAGTTATCCACGGCCAGTTTGCAGGGTCATTCGCGGCCACTTTGTAGGGAAATGCCACGGCCACTTTGTAGGGGTAACCTCTAGTTAAATAACCTCTAGTTTTTCCGGTAGTGGTCACCCCAAAGCTGTGGAGAAGTCCGAAGCAGCGGGCGGCTTCGCTACGCTACGCCGTAAAAGGAGCGCCGCCTAACGGCGTCGCAACCTTGATTGAAAAAGACCCGGCTAGATGAGAGTATGCGATACATCAAGCAGCAACGTCCGGGAAAGAGTTCTGGAAAGAGAAACACGGGGCGGGGCAATAGGGCAGGGAACCATGAGCACAGGAACGACCGACAGCAGGGAAGGGAAGGCGCTCGCAATGTTGACCGCGTTTTCGAGTGTCGGCGTCCGTTCGTTTGATGTGACCTTGACCGACATCGAGGGCGAGAAAATCAGCTTCCAGATTAACCGGCCCATCGAGACGTTGCGGCGATCGATCGGAAACGCGATCGGAGCGGCGATCGGCGATCGACAAAACTACATCATCCGCCCGCGCGCAAATTCTGTGACGCTGATTCAGCTTGACGACCTGGACAACGCGAAGGCTGAACGTGTCGCAGCTCATGCGTTCATGGTCCTCGAAACATCCCCCGGAAATTTCCAGGCATGGGTTGCGGTGAAAGATGCGCCGGAGGATCTGGCTCGACGACTACGGAAGGGCGCCGGAGCAGATCCAACGGCCAGCGGCGCCACGCGGGTCAGCGGCAGCGTGAATTTCAAAACGAAGTATGCGCCGGAATTTCCGCTTGTGGAACTCAGCCAGGTCAACGCGGGCAATGTCACGACGCCGGCGGCGCTCGAACATGCCGGCATCGTTGCAACTCAGGAGGAACCACGACCGCCGCGGGCAGTAGCCAGTCGAGTTTCCACGACCGAACGAGCCAGCCGGAAGCGATGGCCGAGTTACAGTTTTTGCGTCCAACATGCGCCACACACCCAGGGAGAAGACCGGCCCGATATTAGCCGCGCGGATTTTACGTGGTGCCGGACAGCTATCGAATGGGGATGGAGCAGGGAAGCGACGGCGGGCCGTTTGATGGAACTGAGCAGCAAGGCGAAGGAGAACGGGGAGCGTTACGCGATCTTGACGGCCACCCGCGCAGCGGACTCCGTTGAACGTCAGCCCCATAGATTGAAAGTCGCGCCAAATCCCCTCTAGCCCGAGTCGTTTTCACGCGGAGCGCCGGGGGGATACTAACCCATCACCGGCATCGAGAAAACGCGCCTACGGGCTTCCTAGCGAGAAATTTTGTTGCGGCAGAGCAGGAAATTGGCCCGGAGAGAGGTTTTCTGCAGAAAGCGGGATTTTGCCATCATCGACGACAGGGCAAGGCAGGGAAGCGACAGCAGGAACGAATTGCGCCGGTGTCGCTAATCTCCAGCCAGGATGAATTCTGCATGGGGTCCAACGGTCTTAAGAATCGCGATGGCTTTCAAAGCAAAAGCTGCGAATTCCTGACCCCCACTAGGTGCCACAAGTGGTTCATGATGAGGTGGCAGGGTAGGGCGGGCGTAAAGCGTCATCAGATCAAAAGCGTATACGTAGCCGCCGCCGTTCTTAGGGGTCATGCCGGGCCATGTACTGAGAGGAGCTGCGCCAGTCACATTGAACGGAGGCCGGTCCATTTTTCTGTACCTTGGGTCGTAGAGGAAGGTAAAGCCCATCTTCATAGCCAGTGCCTTTGCTGGCCCTAACGGCTCGAACGCGAATTCGTTTTTGCGCGGGTGCCTGAATCCCTCATTGGTGACCCAAAGCCGCACGAGTTCATCCGCTTTCTGGCCCATCTCGTACTCTGTGCCAGTGCCGATGTAGGTTTCAACACCGTTGCTCAGTTGAACCAGTTTCGTTTCGCGGGAGCCATCCACGAACTCAATCAGCAGGTGGCGCACTTCATTTTCGGACGCATTTTTAAGCGTAGCGTAGAGGTTGGGTTTCTCAGTACTTCTCATAGTTTGGAAGTATACACCTAGTCCTAGTGATACGGGTCTGGAGAATACAGCCCCTTGAACTCCGGTGTTTGCAGATACGACCGCCGCCCGCCTCGATGTACACCGTTTTTCCCGGCAGCGAACAGCAAAAATTCATCGATGCCGATTTCGCGCACTTCCCACGGCTCAAGGTATTTTTTGTCTTTCAGGTCCGGGCCGTAACTCACGTTCATGCCGCCCGTTTCCAGATTTTCACTCACGGTTTTTCGTATGCCGCGTGAGACTTGCACATCCGCAGTCCGGTCAGAGACGTATTGAGCGGTGGTGTTGTCCTGGGGCCGGAAGAATTGCAGCATTCCAGCGTTAGCGAGCATCGTTTCCCACCCGTCTTTGTAGTCGCGTTTGAGCTGATTCAAATCCTGCAAAATCGGCCAGAGGGTAAGGGCATAATCGCGGGCGATTCCGAAACCGTCCTCGATAGCTTTCAACGGGCCGAGCTGCGCGAACTCGTCCAGGAGGAACAACACGGGCAGCCCTCTTTGCTTTTGCTCGTCCATAAGCTCATTCAACGCCGCGCCGATAATCAGCCGGAACCAGCGGGCGCAGGTTTTGAGACGACGACCGGGCAGGATCAGATAAAGCACCGTGGGCCGCTCGCGCAAATCGCCGAACCGGAAAGAACCCGCCGCAAGATTTTTCGATATGGCTCCGTTGCCGATGAACGAGGTTTGAGTTACAGCCGTCGAAATGATGGAGCCGATTTCCTTATTGTCCTTTGCTTCCGGTTCACCGAAACGGCTCAATTTCTGCTGAATAAAATCCTCGGTTTCAGACATGGCATCGACGCCGAAGAATTTTCCAGCCAGGGCAAACAACCGCGTTCGATTGCAGACCGTGGACCGCACCCAGGCCAGATTTTTTTCAGCGGGAGCGCCGTACACCGTTGCATACAAAATCAGGCCGGTGACCAAATCGCGGGCGCTATCTGTCCAGTGTTCGCCCTCGTGTTCCTGATAGACAATCGCCTGGCCGAGGCCCTCAGCATCCGGCACGAACGCATCGGAAGAGGGGTCCAGTGTCGCCATCGGATTGTAAGCGCCGGTGAAGTCGCAGAGTTTTTCCAGCCCTCGAAATCTTGCCGCGCCTGGCCCTATGCACTCCGGCCAGATCGAAAACGGATTGAGAATAACCACCCGTTTTCCCATACGTGCAGCTTGCGGGCCGGTGACACTGGCGAGCTGGCCCTTGGGGTCCACGACGATGCAGGATTGTTGCTTCATGGATTCATCGAGCAGGGCAGGGATGAGCACGTCGCGCCCTTTGCCGGAGCCAGTAGGGGCAACAGTGACCAGGTGTCCGGCGTTGCCCGGATACATCATCACTTCGCGGAAACTTCGATCAATGTAGCCAATCCGAACGGGGTTCATTCTTTCTTCTTTTTCAGGTTCTTAAAATCAATCACGTTCGCGGGTTTTCCAGGTTTCGCTGATTGAGCCGGTCTTTTCCAATCGTCAAAATCGTCCAGGTCTGCCGGTCCTGAATGGTCCACCACATCCGGGATTGTCATCAATTCCTCAGCCCGTTTCTTTTTGCGCCGATCTTCACCCCACCAAGCCAAAGCCAGCAGCAGCAAAAACAGGAAACCGACGACGAGAGGCCACGCGAAAAATGCGCCGTGGTCCCCGAAGTATCCAACCCATGACCAGACGCCGCCGACCAGAACCACCCAAGCCGCCGATCTACCAAAGCATGTCAGCTCCCCGGTTTTGCGGAAGGCGTTGCCATCGGTCCACAGGAGGATACCGAAAATCAGGAGAAGAAAAGCCCAGACCACACGTTGCCCGGTGATGATCTTTCCCGCGTTCCTGTCATTGACAACCGATGTAATCCCCTGGCCGACAGTATCCGCAGCAGCCGAAGGACGCGGAGCAAGCGGATTCCTTGCCGGTGGACTGTATGGCACCGTGGGAACGCGCTGGCGCACTGGGGGAGGGAACGGAGCCGGAGCCGGGTATCTCTGGTTACTCGGGTATGAGCTTGCCGGTATCGTTGCGGGTTCCTGGCGGGCCGGAGGAAACACGGGCGAGGGGTTCACGGGGGCGTCAGTTATCGCCACAGGACCGAAACCGAGGCTCCCCATTGTCACTTGTTGGAGTTTTTGGCGGTCGCTCAGATCAGCGTCTTTCGCCAGATCGTTCACCGAACGGAACGCCATTTCCGCCGAGAAAGAAAGGCTCCGGCTTCCATTGGTACGACCCTGCAACTTGAAGAGAGCCGTTACCGAGGTTCCAGGGTCAATTTCGGTATATTGCTGAGGGGGGAAAGCGTAATAGGTGGACGGGAACCCGATACATCGCTGCGATTCATTCCGGCACCACCCGACGCCGCCAACAGAGCCGATGAATGCCCCGCCCGTATCGTCGAGAGCGGAAGGCGTACCCGTGAAAATCAGAAACACATGCTGGCTTCCGGTGTTCGTGATTTTGACCGTCGCCGATATTCCTGCGCGGTCATGGATCACGGAGACGAGCTGCGCGGTCATTCCCCCGTTTAGTTGAACCGTGGGTCTGTCGTTTTGAGCAGCGGCGGGCAGAACCAGCAGCAGCCCGACACACACGACGACCAACCACACCACACGGCGCATACAGTCCTTTCGGAGCCAGCTTTCTTTTTTCCTATTGTCCCCTTGTCCGTTGTCCTGAGATGGTATCGCATCTATCGCCCCCCCCGTGTTTCCCTGAAACAAAAGCAGCGGCAGGGACTAGCGGCAGCGGTGAGGGAGTTGCTACCATACCAGCAATGGTGATTCTGTCAGTTTGGACCGCAGACAAGCCATGCGCGGTCAGACCGCAGCGCCCCTTCGGGCGCTTCGTTCTGTCCACCGCGCGGCTTGCAAAGGGAGGCGTGCCGCCTCCCGTTTGATCCCTCCTGCAAGCAACAGGAAAGGTGCCCGTCATGGCCGAGCCAGCGAAAAAGTCCGGCAGCGAAAACCGCCAAACCACCGCCCGCCTTACTATCCGGCTGATGCCGGAGCAGCGGCAGCAGATCGACGAATGGGCGAACGCGGCGGGCCTGGCGACGGGTTCCTATGCCCGCGCCCGGCTGTTCACCGGCCCGCAGCCCCGCCCGGTGCGCCTGCCTTCCGTCGAGCGCAAAACGCTCGCTCAATTCCTGGCGTGGCTGGGCCGCTTGAACGGCAACGTGTACCAGATCAGCCGCGCCCTGAATTTCGGGGAGGGCCACGACCGGAAAGACCTCGCCGACGCGCTCAAAGAGATTACCGAACTGCGTAACGCCGTCCTCGCGGCGCTAGGCCGTGAGGCCGTGTGAACATCAAGGGCAAATCCCGCGCCGGAGGCCGCGAGCTTGCCGACCATCTTTTGAACGCGGAGAAAAACGAAACCGTCAAAGTCCTGTCGATTGACGGCACCGTGGCGCAGGACTTGCACGGCGCGTTTCAGGAGATGGAGGCCGCAGCGTCCGGCACCCGATGCAAGAAGCCGCTCTACCACGCCAAAATATCGCCCGATCCGAAAGAACCGGCAATGACGCCGGAGCAGTGGGACCGCTCGATTATCGCGCTCAGGGACCAGCTCGGTTTGACCGGCCACGCCTACGCCGCCGTTCTCCATTCCAAATACGGCGCAGCTCATCCCGACATTCTCCGCGAACACATGCACGTTGTCTTTTGCCGCATCGACCCCGACACCATGCTTGCGATGCACGACGGCCACAACTACCGGCAGCATGAACTTGTCGCGCGGCAGCTTGAGCAGGAGTTTGGACACGCGCGGATACAAGGGGCGCATGTGGACCGCGACGGCGTGGACCGCCCGCAGCGGACGCCGCCCGATTGGGCGATGCAACAGGCCGCGAAATCCGGCATTCAGCCGCGCGACGTTGCCGACACCGTAAAGGAGCTATGGACCGCCGCCGACAACGCGCACAGCTTTGCCGCTGCGCTGGAACAGGAAGGCTTGACCCTTGCGGTAGGCCGCCGCGATCTTGTGATACTCGACGCCGCCGGAGACGTTCACACCCTGGCCCGTTGCCTCAATCTCAAAGTGGCCGACATTCGGGAGCGCCTGGCCGAGATCGACCGCAGCCAGTTGCCGACCGTTGACCAGGCCCGCGATGCTTCACGCGACCGGCAGCAACAGAAATCGAACCTACCTGATCGTCTAAATAGCGAGCTTGCGGAAGTAGACAGGCTGATTGCCAACGCCGATCCGGGACAGCTCGAACGCGCTGGCCTGAAACTCGAAAACGACAAGGTGCAAGATCAGATCGACGCCGCCAACCGCGCCACAGCCCGCAACCTGAAACACGACCTGGCGAAGATCGACGAATTCATAGCCGATGCTTCCACGCAGCGGCGACAGCAGGACGAAGCCGCCCCCATGTGGGACCGCGACGGCGACGACCGCGCGTGGCAGGACGCCGTAGCGAATGCCGCGATTGAAAAGGAGAAGATCGAGCGCCGGTTTGTTGAACCAGGCGAGGCCGCGCGCGAAACACGGGCGGGGCAGCACTGGCCGGTCATGCCGCCGCAGCCGGAGCCGGTGAGAACTTCACCGGCCCTTCATTTCGAGGACGCTGCGAGAGAAACGGCCTACGACCACCGGCCCCAGGATGCGCCGGACCACTTGCGGGGAACCGCCGCCGAAATCTGGCTGGCTTACCACCGCAGCGACAACGCCAAAGCCTTTGCCGCCGCCCTCGACGAAAAGGGCATTGCCCTGGCCGTGGTGACGAAGGACGAGGCCGAGCGCAGCCGCACCGACGCGGCAGAAGCGAAAGAGAAAGGCAGCTATGCGCCGGTCTACCGGGAAAATGAAATCGTCGCCGTGGACGACCGCGCGTATGTGTACCGGCTGAATGAACGCACGACCGGCAGCGCCTTTGGCGACATGCAGAGATATTTGCGGACGCTCGACCGCTCGACATTCCAGGGCATCGACGGCACCCGGCAGATGATGCACGACCGCGCGGCCGAGCGCGAAGCGGCCGGACAAGTATTCGCCGCCCTCAATCCCGTCAAACGAGCCGAGAGAGCCGTCAACGTCAAGGGCCGCAGCGTGAGCAAGGAGGACACACGCCCCGGCCTTGTGGCAAAACGTGGAATTAAAAAAGGCGTCAGCCTCGGAGCCGGTATAGTCAACACCGCAGTTGACGCTATCTCAAGCCTGTTTGCACCACCGATACCGCTGACCCGCCAGCAGCTTGAAATCCAGATCGAAGAAAGCGAACGCATCGGCCACGCCGTCGCCAGGGAAGCCGCCGCCGCGCACCACTGGCAAGCCTACACAGACGAGCATGAGCAGATTGCGGCCAGGCACGAAGGACAGGCGCGAGAGGCACAGCAGCGGGACGACGACTACAAACGACAGCGCGAACGCGAACGATGAAAGCCGGGGAACGCGCGAACCTCCCCGGCCAGGACCAGCAGCCCGCGCCGCATCGATGCTCAGGAAAGAATTGCAGGAAGCATGGAAGGCACTCACGCGCCGCGATCCTGCCCCGCAGCCGACACAGCGCCGCCGCCGCCGCACTGAGGAAGAAACACGGGGCGGGTTCAAACTAGCAGCCACGCAGACCATGCACCGGGCCGTGAGACTTCCAGCCGCCGCCTATGCCGCCGTCGCGTTCCTGTCCGATACGCTGGATTGGTTGAACCCCTGGCACAATGAGACGGCCAGCGCCGACGAGCTGCACGACGATTTCAACGCCACGGAGCCGCAGCATATTTACCCGCACCCGTGAACCGTGCTAGCTCCTTTGCATGGCCGACAGCAAAGCACCCACGCACACCGCTTTTGCCCTGAAACGGGAAGGCAAGAAGCATGGCCGCTGGCTTGAAATCGGCACCGCGCGGCAGGACGACACCGGCATCATTCACGTTTTTCTTGACCGGACACCCATCGGCGGATTTAACGGCTATGCGTACCTGGCTCCTGTCGGCGCACAACCGCCACTCCCGGAACCGCAGCGGCCCGCCCAATCTTCGGACGACCAGGACGAAGATTAGCGCCGCTTCCCTGCCCTACCGTTGATTGATGGCGGTCGGCGCGAAACTCAGGGTTCCAAGCTGCAACTGCTTGAGTTTTTGCGCGTCGGGCAAGTCGGCATCTTTCGCCGGATCATCTACCAGCCTGTAAGCAATGTCCTCTGAAAAAATCAGGTTCGCCCCTGTGTTGTTTGTCCCGATGGCAAAGAAATTCGCGGTGATCGACCGGCCCGGATCAATGCGCGTGTAACCCCGTGGGGAGAAAACGACGCCATCCACAACACGCGGAATGCCGATGCAGAGCTGCGTACTCGGAGGGTTCGACTGTGGCCCAGGACAGAACGCAACGCCGGTGACGCTTTTGATTTCAAACTGGCCCCCGGCATCGTCGATCAGAGAAGGCACACCGTAGAGCAGCAGGAACGCCGTGGACTTTCCGCCGTTGGTTATCTTCACCGACATGGTTAGGCTCGGGTGCAGCGCGTTCCGGGTGTTCATCCCCACGGTGATTATCTGCGCTTGCAGCCCGCCGTTCAGGTCCACAGTAGGGTTTTCCGCTGGCTTCTGCGCGACGGCAGCGACAGCCAGGGCGACGACGGCCCAGGATGCGAGCACAAATCTTTTCAGCTTCATAGGGCAGAATTGTATAACTAGCCCCCCCCGTGTTTCTCGCGGCGAAGCCGCCGAATTTTTTTTGCGGCTTCCCTGCCCCGTGCCAGAAAGGATACGGCCTGGTTTCCCACAGAGGAAATTTCGCCTGACAGCCCCACGCTGTTCTGATAATAGATTCAGATCGTTCGACAGAGGAGAAGCCCCTGAAACCGCAAGCAACACAGGCAGCAGGAACCGTTCAACGTCCAATGCGGTTCGACTTTGACGACGAGGGGCCGAATGCTCCAATCGTCACGACCTCGTATCGCCGTGCGTTCGAGAGTTACGCCCGCGACAAGTCCCTTTCGCCGCTTTTCCTTGAGGGTGACGCCCTCACAATCCTAAGAACTCTCCCGGATCATTCTGTTGATTGCGCCATAACCTCGCCGCCCTATTGGGGAAAACGCGAGTACGAAAACGGCGGAATTGGCCTTGAAGATGATTACCGGGACTTTGTTAGAGACCTCGCCGCGATCTTTTTCGAGTTGAAGCGAACGCTGAAACCGGAAGGCTCATTTTGGCTCAACCTTGGCGACAGCTACGAAAACAAGGGGCTTGTAGGCGTACCGTGGCGCGTGGCGTTCGAGCTTACCGACCGGCAAGGGTGGATACTTCGGAACAGCGTCATTTGGAACAAAGTCAAAAGCGGGATGGATAACACCAAAGACCGGCTCGGCAACGTCCATGAGAACGTGTTTCATTTTGTGAAGCAAGCGAAGGGCTACTACTACAACGCCGACGCCATACGATCAAAGCCGCGCGAAGCGAAGATCATCAACGGCTCGGTGATTTCTGCAACCGGCGTTTCAGGCGTTCGCTATAAGCGTCAGATCGAGTTATCTACAGACCTTACTCCGCAACAAAAGGCCGATGCATTCAGGGAGCTTGAAAAAATGCTAGCGGACATGACCGCTGGCAAGGTGTCAGATTTCAGGATGATTATTCGCTCCCAACAGCGAGCTACCCATTCGGACAGTGAAAAAGTCTCCGGTCGCGCGAAGGAGCTTCGGGACAAGGGTTTCTATTTTCTGCGCTATCACCCGAACGGCAGCAAGCCAACGGATGTGTGGGACATCATTCCCGAGGACACGCAGAAGCGGGAGTCCCACTTTGCGCCGTTTCCGGTGGACCTCTGCCGACTGCCGATCCTCGCCACCTGCCCGGAAGGAGGAATTGTGCTCGATCCATTTTGCGGAACGGGAACAGCCCTTCTCGCAGCCCGCAATCTAGGCCGCAAATCCCTCGGCATCGACATTTCACGCCACTATTTGGAACTCGCAGAGGAAAGGTGCGCGGGCCTTCTATGAGCAATGTTGCTGAGTTATTTGGGCACTCATCCGGGGAGCCGGGCCAGAATTGGCAAACCATCGTTGAGCAGCAGCAATGCCCGTTCCTGAGCAAACGCTGTTACAAGGTCCGCAAAAGCGATCCTGCTATTTCCATCGGCACATGCACCGTTCTTTATGGCCGTGGCCCCGAGCCGATCATCATTTGCCCGACGCGTCTGATCGAGCGCCGCCAGATATTCATTGACTGTCTGCATTTGCTTACGACCCACGAACCCGGCAACGAACTGCACATCGTTTCCGAAGTGTCTGTCCCCGGTGGCAGCGTCGATTATTTTCTTGTGTCCGCGCGGGAAGGCCGGGTTAGAGATTTCGTCGGCATCGAGCTTCAAACGCTCGACACCACCGGCACGGTGTGGCCAGAACGCCAGCGGCTTCTAAAGGAGCTTGGCGTTCCACGAGCCGATGACGCCGAGACCTCAGATAAGCCCTTCGGCATGAATTGGAAGATGACGGCAAAAACCATCCTCGTCCAGATGCATCACAAGATTCAGACATTCGAGCACGTCAACAAAAAGCTGGCCCTAGTCACGCAAGATAAGTTGCTCGCGTACATGACCAAGGAGTTTAACTTCGGCCACCTGAGCAACCCGCCAACGATGGGCGATTCCATGCACTTTCACGCCTATCGCATGGCAGAGCAACTTGACCATTCCTACCGGCTCACGCTCGATGCTCGACTCAGCACCGACGCCGCCGGAATTGCACAATGTCTCGGATTGCAGGCTGAGGCCCGTGTTGAGCTTGATGAGATTATTACGGCGCTACAGGCCAAAATCTCCCCGGCCACACTGTTTACGCCCGTATAACCGCGCTAAGAGAGAAGGGAGCATTCAGGCAGATGACCACTTCAAAACCAGTCGCGTCCAAAGCAGGTAAGGATTTACCCAACCCCAAGACTCCGAAGCAAGACCGACCCCCTATCGCGTCCGCTCTCGCTCAGGCTAAACCCAAGAAGAAGAAAAAGAAGTGACCGCACATTAGTCCGTGTCTCACAAAGGGTAACTTTCGCCCTTCCCTGCCCCGCAGTTTCCCTCTATCGTCATCGTTCATTCGCATCGAGCCAGAGCAATGACCGATTATCTTCTAGTGGGAAACGCCCCAACAGCCACCCTTGCCGTCGCTGCTGCGCGGGCTGATGTAATCGTCCAAATCAATGACTGTCCGCATGCCGCTGCGCTGCCAGCGGCTCGCAACCACTATATTTTTCTTACTAACTCAGGCCCGAACGTTTCTGAACTGGTGGACCGGCTGCTTTCGCGCCGCGACTACATACCTCATGCCCGCGTTGTTTTGGCGCGTAACCCGACTTTCTACATGATCAAGACATGGCTACTGCGCTTGCGCAGGCGTTCGCTGTGGCGCGATTATCAGCTTTCTCATACATGGAGAAAATTGTGTGGAGTCTGGCCTGTTCAGAAGGTCTCCTTCTTCTCTACTTTTCGTCTCGAACAAAAACTGATTGCAATGGGCATGCCGCCACGTTGTATGCCGAGCACTGGAATGCTCGCTTACGACTGGCTTTCCCGCCAGCTTCACCCCGGAGATAGTATAGCCATCGAGGGCTTTACCTTCGAGGGTTGGCACCAGCACCCGTGGCAGATCGAAAGCCAACTCGTTCGACCTCAAAAGCGCCCCTTTGTTTGGGAGGACGAACGAGCAACCATTTCGCTTATACCGCCCTATCCCCTTTCCAGCGCATTGGTTGTATGGTGCCTGCTGGTTGTCATATTTCCGGTAGTTGTGGTGGTCCTTAGCGTCAAAGCACTTTTGAGACTAGCCCTTTCGCCTTTTCGGATGTCTCATAAAGGGTAAGTTTTGCGACACTTCGCGGACCCGCTGAAAACGCGGGCTTGCGCGTCCGGAAAGCCTGTCTCTCAATTCCCTGCCGCGCGCCGAGGATCCTCTGGCGAGGATTTGCGGCGCTCTTATAAGGCCCGCTCACACTGTCCACGGCAAAACTTCCGAAGGGCCGAAGATGAACCGGCCTTTGTGAACATAGAACTCCGTGTACCCTGCGGGGCCATAGATCAACCGGCCTTCGTGAATGTAGAACTCCGTGCATCCTGTGGGGCCGAAGATGAACCGGCCTCTTTGAACATAGAACTTCGTGTACCCCGTGGGGCCATAGATCGACCGGCCTTCGTGAATGTAGTGTCCGGTGTACATGCTGTTCCCTAGGATACTTTGTGCGCTGCCCCCCGTGTTTCTCTCTCGACAAAATGAACTCTTTTGTAGATAGTTGAAAAAGCCCCTGCCCTGTTTATGCGGGTTTCCGGGGCATCGGACCGGGGGAACTCTCGACAAAATGATGAACGGGCGAAAAACCGGAAACACGGGCGAGGACGACAGCGACCGGAAGCACCTGACCGGGCGCGAGGTTGAACGGCTGATCGAGGCGACCAAGGGGAGCCGGAACGAGGCCCGCGACCGTTGCTTGTTGCTCCTGATCTTCCGGCATGGGTTGCGCGTGTCGGAGGCTTGCCGGTTGAAGCTTGACCAGGTGGACACCGAAAGCCGCGTGTTACACGTTGCCAGGTTGAAGGGTGGACTATCGACGACGCAGCCCCTACGCGGCGACGAGCTGCGGGCCGTCAAAGCATGGCTGATACAACGCGCCAGGATGAAGCCGACCGGCAAGGCATTCTTTGTCAGCGAGCAGCGGCAGCCGTTGCACCGATCTACCGTGAACCTGGCCCTGCGAAAATACAGCGCCGCCGCTTCCCTGCCCTTGCTTGCTCATCCTCACATGCTGCGCCACGCTTGCGGCTTCGCACTGGCCGACCAGGGCGCGGATACAAGGCTCATTCAGGATTACTTGGGGCATCGGAACATTCAGCACACCGTCAAGTACACGGCCACCAACCCGGCACGGTTTCAAAAGCTCTGGCGGTGAGAGGTCTAGTACCTTCCCTTGATGAGAGATATGTAAAACCCCGAAATGACTTTGCGATTGCTGCCGTCGATAAGTGTGCCATCGTCGAACTGGACGGTAAATTCGCTTTGTGTGATCGCGCGTTGTAGCTCTTCATCATCTCCGTTCATCGGCAGGTTCGGCGCGGGATGTACGGCGATAAATGTAAAGCCAACCTCTCCGGCTTGCGTGTGTAAGAGGCCCTTTTTCCCGACGAGGTTTAGCAAGCGGGAGAGAATGTCCACACAACCAATGCGTACTACGGCGTGCACGTCTGTCCGCTTCCAGTCCAAGAAAGCCATGATTTCTGCTTTTATCTGCTTTCTTGCGGCTGCGGTGAAATTCCCGTCTGGGGCGAAGTTGAACGGATCGACAATTAAACTCATGATGCGATCCGGCGCGGCCCCCTTCTCGTGTAGCTTGTAGCCGACATCAAGGCTGTTGGCATCGAGGATGACCGGTGACCAGAACGGATGCAGCTCTAGGGCTAGGTTGTGCTCCACGTGCAGTTCCGCGAGCACGTCCTTCATTGCTTTGACATTATCGACGGTCTTGCTAGCCGTCAGACGCTTCTTGAGGCAGTCTGTGATGATTGAAGAGATGCTCTCGCCGCCGAGCTCTTTCTGTGCCCTGTCCCAAATCTCCACGTCAGATTCCTTGAGGTATACCGTTTTGTTGGGCATAACTTCATTGTCTCCTTAGTGAATTATACGCATACATGTGAATGGACGTGCGAATATGTTTCTTAATCTCTTCCCTTCCATACTTATTGATAGCTTGCTAGCGTGATAGCCACATATCTGGACTGTTGACTAGTCTGGCTATCCTGCTATTTTGCTATTCCGATTGCCAGCAATCGTTTGCTAGCATTGGTGAATGGTAATCAGGCTAGCGTGCAATGTGGCTAGCCACATATCCAGCTTGCGGAGGATGCCAAAATGAAGAAACCAAAGGATGTTACAGACCTTGCCAACCGGTTAGCCAGCGCAGCAGCTACGCCGCTTGTTGCCCAGGCTCCCGCGCCCATAGCACCCGCAGCCGTCGAAGCGGCCCCCGCTGTATTGGCGGAAAAGCGCCGCAAGGCTCCCAATCGGGCCACCGTTCCCGTATTCCTCCGAATTTCTCAAACGCTGTATGAGCAATACGATGAGGAAGCCGTGCGTAGGACCAAACAGACCGGCAGGGGTGTCACCGTGCAACAGGTGATCTTAGACCGGCTGGCAGGGGCGAGAGCATGAGCCACAGCGTTTATTTTGGCGGCCAGAAGGGCGGCTCCACCAAGACGACCACTTCACACCTGATTTGCTTGGGCGCGATCCTGCATAAGCAGCCTGCCGCGTATGTCCTCACTGACCCAAACCGCCACCTGAAAGAGGAAGGCCGACCCTACAGCGTTCTTGATGGACGCCAGCCGAACGAGCTAGCGAAAATCTTGAGCGCGATTGATGCACACCGTAACGGTTGGTGGATATTCGACGGCGGCGGCAATCGTCCGGCGTTTGACGCTGAAATGGCGCGACAGGTGGACCTTGTTATTCTTCCGTTCCGCGACAGCGAAGAAGA
>Ga0302320_10015284_pt1 | contig 15791 bp, 15 predicted proteins | sample Bog_T0_3_FD_202130 | JGI IMG/M metagenome (GOLD analysis project Ga0302320, IMG submission 202130) | Peat permafrost microbial communities from Stordalen Mire near Abisko, Sweden - Bog_T0_3 | ecosystem: Environmental > Terrestrial > Soil > Wetlands > Peat | place: Sweden: Abisko, Stordalen Mire... | reverse complement strand
CAGGAACTCTTGGATTTATTGGCGAAGTTGAAAACCGAGGTTACCAACTTTTCCCAAACCCACGGCGATCAGGCCAGCAGCATCGCGGGTTTCGCTCAAATCTCCACCCAGGAGGCAACCCGCAAAGAACCCAATCCCAAACTGGTTGAAATTTCAATCAGCGGCCTGCGCTCGTCGGTGGACGGGTTCGAGCAATCACATCCTAAGCTGGCGGTCGTGGTCAATAATATCAGCAATACCCTGTCCAATTTGGGAATTTAGGCATCGCGAAAAAACAACTTGAGCAATTATGGCGCAGGAGTTTTGACCGCTGGCAAGGCGCTCGCGAGGCGCATATCCGCAGGGATCTGTAACGAGCGAGCAACGCTGCCCGCGGTCAAAAGGACCAGCCAGAATGCTCAAATTGTTTTTTCGCGATGCCTTAGGCCCGCTCTATTCCGGTTCCGGCCGCAGCTTTCCAATGGCCACCATGATTTGATCGGCCACTTCTTGATAAATTTCCTTTAACCGCGGCTTCGGACACGTCTTGGCCTCCGCCCGCAACGATTCAAAGTTCATCGGGCTGCCATATTTTACCGTGACGCGATGTGGTCTCGGAATCTTCAGATGGCGGCCATACGCTTCGTACGTGCCGAAGACCCGCACCGGCACCAACGGAGCGGTGGACTTGATGACAATCAACCCGATTCCTGAGCGCGCGGGCTGCAATTTGCCGTCTTGGGAGCGCGTGCCCTCGGGAAATAAAATGATGCCCCCGCCCGCCAGCAAGCGATCCAAAATAATCTTTAGCCCCTTGGCGCCGCCACCGTCCCGGTCCACCGGGACCGAATTCCAGGAACGCAACAAGGCGCCGATACCGGGAAAGCGAAACAATGATTCCCGCGCCATATAATTAATGTCTCGCCGGATCCCGGCGCCCACCAGCGGCGGATCGATAAAACTCGCGTGGTTCGACGCCAGGATGACGCCCCCGTTCAACGGGACATTTTCCGCACCCAAAACCCGCCACCGGAAATACGTGGAATAAATCCCGCGAAAAACATGCCAGCCAATCCGATAGGACAGGTTCATTTGGGAGCGTTCATCAACCGCTGGATTTCCTCCAATAACCGGGCGCTGGTTTCCGCTGAAGTCAGGCTCGAATTATTAATCACCTTGGCGCCCAAGGCGATCATCAGTGGCGCCACCGCCCGTTGACTGTCCCGTTGGTCGCGCGCGGCCAGATTTTCGTTTACGCCATCCGCCGTCCGCCGCGCGGTGCGCTCCGCCAAGGTCGCGTCCAGGTAAAATTTATAGTCCGTCTCGGGGAATACGTTCGTGCCAATGTCACGCCCTTCCATGACCAGATTGCCGAATTGGATGCAATCACGCTGCGTCTTCTTCATCCAATCCCGCACTTTGGGCACGGCCGCCACCTGTGCCACCGCGGCCGCGGTCTCCGGCGTGCGAATTTCCCTCTCCGGGAAGTAGTTTTCCACCAACAAGCGGACCACCGGCAATCCATCCACCGTAACGCATTCCAGCTTCGTCTTCCATTTGCGGCAGGTCGCCGCCACTTCTTTGGCGTCCTGCACGTCCACCCGCTTTTGCAGACAGTACCAGGCCAGCGTGCGATACATGGCGCCGGTATCCACATAGACAAACCCCAACCCCCGCGCCACCAGTTTCGCATTGGTACTCTTGCCGCTCGCGCTGGTGCCATCAATGGCAATTACAATCGGATGTTTGTTCAATTTAAGTCGGGAACTCATGCTAAATCATTCTGCAAACAGGTCGGCGGCGCTCAGTTGGCGCAAACGCCTCCCCTCTTTAACCTCCCAAATCCCCGCACCCAAACCCTCCGGCGCCGGCGCCGCCAGTTTTTGGAAAAAATTCGGGAACGTCTTCTTTACGCAGTCAGGATTCTTGATTTTTATCCCGCCAATTTTTAATCCCAATGTGGCAAAGCACATCGCCATCCGGTGGTCGGAATACGTCTCAATCTCCGCTCCGTGCAGATGGGTCGGCGTTATCGACAACGTATCGCCCTGCTCCACCACCTGCGCGCCGCATTTGGTCAGCTCCGTTTTCAATGCCACCACCCGCTCGCACTCCTGAACGCGCAACCGGCCCAGATCCGTAAATTGAATCGTGGATGCCCCCGCCCGCTCGGAAATTTTCGCCGTCCCGGTTTCCGCCGCCAAGACAATCGCGGTCATGATGCTGTCGCCCAATTGACCATCGCGTGAAACCACCCCCGGCAACGGCAGGAATTTAGGGAATTCCGCGTCAATTTGCCAGCCGCTGTCCGGCCAATTGTCGACGACAATCGGCAAAGTCGTCCGGTCGGCCGAAACCGCTCCCGGCAATGAACCCGCCAGCCAGCCCGCTCCCCAAAAATAGCTGCCACTGGAGGCGTCCGGTTCAATCTGAAACTCGCCGCGCGCCGGAAAAATATCAATCATCCTTTCCGTCATCACCACATAGGGGGATTCATCAGCATTTTCACCGGTGACTTCCACCTGCCACTGACCCGCCCGCGCCGCCAGCAACAGTGCCGACGCAAATTGCGAGCTGGCGCCGACACTTACCTCGCAGCGAACGGCATGCGGTCCGCCCCCGTAAATACGCACGGGAAGCTTGTCATTCTCATTCTCCGACTCAATCCGGTATCCCAACTCGCGCAATGCCTTGAACAAGGCGGCCTGGGGACGCTCATGCATGCGGGACACGCCGCTGAGCCGAAACACTCCCTTCCCCAAACACACCAGCGCCGTTAGAAACCGCGCCGCTGTTCCCGCGTTGCCGACAAATAATTCCAGCGGCTTTGCTTCCGTCCCCGCATGGGGAATCTGACCGCCACCACCGCGAACCGTAATCGTGCGATTGCAAAATTCAGACGGGTCCTGCTCGACCTTAATTTGAAAACCCAAACGCTGCAGCGCCTCCGTCATGACCTGCGTGTCCTCGCTCCAGAGCGCTCCCTTAAGCACCACCACCCCCTTTGCCAATGCTGCCAGAATCAGGGCACGATTCGTAATGCTCTTGGATCCCGGCACGGTTATTTTCGCGTGCGGGATGAGGTCCAGCGGAATAATTTCAATTGTTTCAGGCAGTGCCATGAATATTCTTCCACTCCGTCCGAAATTGCTCGCCATCCATTTTGGTACGGCGCGTCACTCCGTGCGCGCCGTCCCCGCCAGCATTTGACTGACCGGCCACCCCGATTCGTGCAAAAAAACTTTTCCGGTGAATAGCCGCTTTCATGGCCACATTCACTCCGATGAGTCGGATCCCCGGCCCGAACACCACTCGTCCCGCCGCGTTTTGGCAACCGCGAAAAACTTTTCGACCGCCGAAGGTTTCCCCCCCCGTAACGCCGTTTGAAACTTCTTAAGCTCGCCGATGAGACCGTCGACGGATTGCGCGATATTCTTGCGGTTGGCCATCGCAATGTCCCGCCACATCTCCGGCGACCCCGAAGCGATCCGCGTCGTGTCACGAAAACCGGCCGCACAAAGTTCCGCCTGCGATTTCGGCTGGCTTGGCCGCAGCACTAAGGTCGCCAACGCCGCCGCCGTCACGTGGGGGAGATGGCTCGTCCGGCTGACCAGCAAATCATGGTGTGCCGCATCCATCAAAAGTGTCCGCGATCCAACCGCATGCCAGAATTTCTCCAGCTTCCGAATCGCCGCCGGATTCGAATGCCGTGTCGGCGTAATGATGCAGACGGCATCCTGGTACAAATCCACCCGCGAGGCCAGCACCCCCATTTTCTCGCCGCCCGCCATGGGATGGCCACCCACAAAATGTGCGCCGGACTTTTTGATGATCGACTCCAACTCCTGCACCACATCCGCTTTCACACTGCCGACGTCAGTAACAATGGCGCCGCGCTTCAAGCCCGGCACCAGCTGCCGGGTCAATTCCGCCATTTGCGCCAGCGGCGTACAAAGGATTACCAGATCCGCATTCGATACGGCCGCCAGCAAATCCGTAGTCGCGTAATCCACCGCCCCCGCCAGCTCACAGTCGCGCAGGCTCGCTTCCCGGCGGACAAAACCGGCTATTTCGCCCGCCAGCTTGTGCTTGCGCACCGCCAAGCCAAGCGAACCGCCTAATAAACCGACACCAATGATGGATATTTTCCGGAATTGCACGGGCCGCAAGATAGCGGAATCGCCCCGCCGGATAAACCACGAAAATTACGAATTTAATCTTCCTAATTCATTATCCAAAGTCTCTTTGCGTGTTCTTTAACTCCCGGGGGTATTACTATCAGCAGCACGCAATGAAGCGATGCTGAAAAGAAAGAAAACCTTATCTATGAAAATGAATCTTCTCCTCCTCGGCGCTGTCGTAAGCGGGTTCACCTTGACCTCTTTCGCCGCTGGACCGCTCCTTTCCCCTCGCGCCCAGGCGAATCGGATCCCGGTCGCCACCAGTTCCATCACCACCCAAGGCGATTTAATTACCTGCGTCACATCCGCCTCCCCAACATTGCTTTCGCCTCACGCCCAAGCCAGCCAGATTCAGATCGTCAAAGGTATCTTCAGCGACGTCAATCCCGCCTGGATATGCCAGAAAACCATGAGCGGCAGCCCGAAAATCGTGGCCGCTTGCAGTTCCAATACCTCCATGCCCGGCTGCGTTCGAATCGCCTCGCTCAAGTAATCGGTGTTCGATGGCGAAAAATCGACCGGCGGCGGATCAAATCCGCCGCCTCTCATAATTTGACGGATCGGCCCGATTTCGCGGATTCGAAACAGGCATCCATCACCCGTTGGGTCTTCAACGACCAAACCGGCCAGGTGGCCTCCAATTGACCACTCGCCACTTGCCGCGCAAAATTCTGGAACATAAAGGTGTCCTGCGCCTGGCGATGTCCTTGTGATCCACAATCAACTCCCGTCGGCCGTTTGCCGGGAACTTTGAGCCGAACCACCTTGTTGTTGATGTTGAAGGCCGGAGCATAACTATCTAACGGGCGGACAAAATCCGGCAAACTCAGGAATCCTTTTTTACCACCGATGATGGCCCACTGCTGGTGGGCGGCATGGAAAGAACAGTAAAACGAGGCCGAAACGCCGCCCGCAAAAGTCAGCTCCGCCGTAAATTCCATCGGTGCCGGAATCCGCCCGTTAGTCGGTTCCGATTGCGCCAGAATTCGCCCGGATACCTCTTGCGGCATCTGCCATTGGAGTGCCCACAAGGTAAACCGAATGGAATACCAGCCCAAATCGCCCAAACAGCCCGTTGGTTCCAATTGTCCGTCCGCCCGAATATTATGCCGGAAGAAATCTTCCGTGCCGCAAAAACTGAAGCTGGAGCTGATTCTCCGAATCGGGCCGACGCTTTCCCCGTCGTCCAAGGCTCGCCGCATTTTTTCGAGGCGCGGCGCGTGCATAAACATGACGCCATCCATGAATTGCACTTTGTGGCTGCGACAGACTTGCAGCATTTCCTCCAATTGGCGGGCGTTCACCGCACACGGCTTTTCACAGACCACGTGCTTCCCGGCAGCGGCGGCGCGGTCCACCCATTCGCCCCGCAGACCGGTGGGCAAAGGAATATAGACAGCATCGATCAAAGGCGAGTCCACGAGCTCCTGATAGCTGCCCATTGCCACTGGAACCGCGGAAAAAGCGGCTTCCCTTTGGCAATCCGCAATATATTGTCGACTGCTCGCGATGCTCCTGCTGGCAACTGCAGAAACTACGCAATTGCCTGAACTGAATATTGCCTTCCAGTTCTTTTTGCCAATGCCGGCCGTGCTTACAATTCCAAATCGTAGCGGTTTCATTTTTGATTTGCGTTTCAAGGTTATACTTCCAAGATTTAACCAATCTTCCCGGCGCGCCACCCTCTATTCTGCGGAGCCATATCCGGCCGCTTCACGGACCCGTTCCAGAATCACCTCCGCCATCAACGGTTCCGTCCCAACCGCGGACGCATACCAGACGAGCTTCCCCTTCATTCCCGTGGGATTGCGCCACGCGGGTTGCCCGGCCGCGATGCGTTCCTTCACCAGCGCCGGCGCTTCCCCCAATAAAACCGGAATATCTTCCACCGTGTGCAACCCATCACTAATAAAAAACGGAACCACGACGATGTTCCGGGTGGCCGATAGCCCGTAACATTCCTCAATCCGCGGCGTTTCTTCCATGAATACCGCATGCACCGCTGCGTATTGGTTCAAAGCCCGAATGATTTCCACCTGGCGTTCCACCGACTTCCTCGATTCGGGATTCCGTCCCGTTCCGTGACCGGCAATGTAGAGCGTGATTTCCTGCGGTTTTGGGGCTCGCGGAAATGGAAACTGTGCCACCACTGCCGCCGCCCGGGCCAGAATCACCTGGGTCATGCTTTCGTGCGATCCCACCGGACGACCATACACCACGGCGGAATCGTTTTGCACCAACTTTAGCCGGTTGGGATAATCAAAGCCCAGCGCCCGCGGTATCACGTTTGCACTGAAGTATCCTTCGCTAATGAAAAGGGGCACAATAAAAGCCCGCCGGGTGGTCACTCCCGCCAAAACAGCGGTAACCTGTGGCTCCTGTTTCCAAAAAGCCGGCTGGACCCCGGCAAAAAGACCGCGCCGGCGGAGCTCGGCCACATGCTGGTTAACCGGGAGGGCGGATCCGGCATTAAGCTCCGTTCCATGCCCCAAAACAATGAGCGTCGCGTCCAAAAAATTATCAGATTGCACCGGGACCAGTTAATGCAAGCAAAGCCAATTCGCAAGTCGTAGCCGCTATTTTTCCAAAAAACTTTTGACCCCGCGGGAATTTTCAGGCCAAATGTGGGCCGAAAGAGAGATAAACGATGTTGATAACGATTATGAGCAAATTGACCGCCCTCGCCCTGCTGTTCACCCTGTGCCTGGCTTTGCCCAGTCGCGCCGACGATGCCAAGCCAACGGTCAACTTGCCGCCCGCTTCGACCAAACCCGGCGTCACCTACGCCACCGACATTAAACCCATTTTCGATGCCTCCTGCGTCAAATGTCACAACGGCGACCGCGCCAAAGCCCGTCTGCACATGGATACGCTCGCCGGTGTCCTTAAGGGCAGCAAAGAGGGATCCATCATTGTCAATGGCAACAGCGCCAAAAGCTGGATTATCTTGATTACGTCTCATGCCACCGACGATGACATGACTTGGATGCCGCCGCTGGGAAACAAGGCGGGCATCAAACCCCTGACCGCCGACCAGATTGGCCTGATCCGCGCTTGGATTGATCAAGGCGCAAAATAATTACCTTCTTTTTCATTCGCCGCGCAACCCGGACCGGTTGCGCTTTTTATTTTTGCAGGGGCGCCAGCGGAGTTCGCTTGAGCGCCCGGAATTGCTGTTGCCGCCGTAATTCTTCCACGCGCTCGGCGTCAGTCAGTTCCGGCTGGTTGGCCCGTTGCAGCGAAGCAGCCTGCTCACGATCAAAACATTGGTTGCGCAGTTTCAAAATCACATCCGTCAACTGCTGCTCACAATTGGGCATTTTGCGGTCCTCCGCTACCACCTCAGTGATCAGGCCGCGCATGTCCGCCGACTCACATTCCGCCAAAAACGCCGGTACCCCCTGCCAATTTCCGGATTCGACCAGGGCAAATATCTGCTCGACCACCAATCTCAATAAACTATGCGGCACCCATGCCGGGTCTAGGTAGACGGCGGCTGTACCCATCAGCTCTTCATGCAAAAACAGCAGCTTGAGCAGATGCAGCTCCAAGCTCGCCGGCCGCTCCATCGTGCTGTTCTCAGCCGCTTCAAAACTTTCCTCATCGGCCGCGTACGGCTCGGGCGCGGCGTTATGGCTTCTCTGGAACTCGTTGCGCACGGATTCCGGGACCACCCCCAATCGTAATGCCGTCTTTTGGGCGTACTTATCGATCAATACCGCGTTGCCCGTCTTGTAAATCGCCTCCGCCATGCTCTGGAGAATCGTCAATCGGCCGCGGTCATTTGCCGCATCATTCAACTGGCAGAGACGGTTTAGGTAATAGTCAAAAAAACCTTGGGCCTTTTGAATCAATTCCCGGAAAGCCTCGCCCCCGTAAGCTTTGATAAAACTGTCCGGGTCGTGCGGCGCCGGAATGATCGCCACCCGTACCGCCAATCCCGACGCCAGCAAATGGTCCAACGCCCGCACCGCGGCATTCTGCCCCGCGTTGTCAGAATCGAAGCAAAGCACAATCTCATTTACGTAGCGCTTCATGATCCGCCCATGCTGTTCCGTAAAAGCGGTTCCTTGCGGCGCCGCCATGTTTTGCACCCCCGCCATAAAGCAGGCAATCAAGTCCAGCTGCCCTTCGCAAATGATGGCAAATCCGGCATCCAGAATCGCCCGTTTGGATTTGTCCAAACCAAAGAAAACCCGGCTCTTCGTAAAAATCGGCGTTTCCGGAGAATTCACGTACTTCGCCGTTTTCTCATCCCCGGTCAAAACCCGGCCGCTGAACCCGATCACCCGGCCCTGCTCATTGCAAATGGGAAACATTAACCGGCCCCGAAACCGGTCATAATAATTGCCCGTCTCCTCTTTCTTGATCACCAACCCGGCCTTTTCCATCACGGCCAGGTCATAGCCTTTGCCCTTCGCCCAGTTGACCGTGTCATCCCATAATTCCGGCGCCGCCCCGATCCGAAACAGTTTGATCCCGTCGGACGAAACACCCCGCCTTTCCAGATAATCCCGGGCTACCTGCCCCGCCGCCTCCGACTGCAGGCAGTTCTGCCAGCGTTGGGTGATTTGTTCGTGAATCTCCAGCAACTGCTCCTTGATGTGGCGGCTTTGCTGCTCGCCGGGATTTTGATCGTATTCCAGCGGAATCTTCGCCCGGTCCGCCAGCCGTCGCACGGCATCCATAAACCCAATGTTTTCGTAGTCCTCCACGAACTTGAAAACATCGCCCCCCTTGTGGCAGCCGAAACAATGAAATATCTGTTTCTGGGCGTTGACGTTGAAACTGGGGGTTTTTTCCTTGTGAAAAGGGCATAGGGCCGTGAAGTTGGCCCCATTCCGTTTCAGCGGCACGTAGGAACCAATGATTTCCACGATGTCGCTCGCCGATCGAATGCGTTCGCGAATCTCGGGAGTTAACTTGCCTGCCATGGTCGTGGAAGCCGCCCACCTGGCGGATTAATACCCGCCTGCGGCGATCACTTTCTTGGGCGTCTTCTGGAATCCGTTGTCGTCAGTATGAATTAAAATCACCCCGCAATAATCCCGAATGTAATGTCCCAAAAACGATTCCTCAAAAACCGAATGCTGAATCGAGGGGATGTCCGGCAGATAATTTCCCTCGTACAAGCCGCCGCCATAGTTCTTTTTGTTGTAAGCCTTGAGCCCCGCAATGTCGCTCTGGGAATAAATCGGCGCATTTAATAGCGCCAAAAATAACGTTACGATGCAGGCATAACGGACCATTCCCCCCAACATCCCCAGATAATACTCCGCCCCACCAAAAAAACTGCTGCCGCCCACCTTGGGTTTAAGGGAATATTTTATGAAATAGAAAACAAAAAAAACTATCATCACCAGCGTCAGGTACGCTGTCACATATGCTCCCGCCCCACGCTTCATGCCGGCAACATTCACCAGAATATCCGTTGCCTTGGAATAAAAAAGCGTGGCCAGCACAATGGCCAGCAACCATTCCAGCAACGGCAGAAATTCCTTCGACATGCCGTTTTTGCGCCCCCGATAAAGACCAAAAATCAGCACCGCAATGAGCGCTATATCAAACCAGTTAAATGGCAGATGCTGTAAGGAAAAAGCTGGATGGGTTTCTGTTACCGCCGCAATCATGCCCTGACACTAGTTTTTTTGGGCCAAATTACCAGCAGATTTTTCACCCCCCCCGCTTCCCCCGATGCCCGGCAAATTATGTCCAAGGGGGCCCGGCCAGCCAAATCGGTCACTGCTATCACCCCGAACCACAGAACGTATGACACTTTCCTGGCCGGATCGATTGAACCCTTGGAACTGATTGGGTCGCAAAGCATTGTCAACCATCGGATTCCCTCGCTCCTCCGAGGGGAGAGGGTTAGGGTGAGGGGTGGTCGTTTGCCTAAATCGCCCCTAAATCTTCCCGTAAGCCTCTTCCACCACGTTCTTGAAATTGTTTTCGCCAACATTGACGATTCCAAACTCGCGGCGGGCATTTTCCACGGAGTCGCTTGCATGCGCGGCATTCACCATGATCGTGGAACCAAATTCCCGACGGATACTTCCGGGAGGGGCCTTGGACGGATCGGTCGGTCCCAGGACGTCGCGAATCTTATTCACCGCGCCGACACCTTCATAGGCTAATGCGATGCATTTCTCCGTGCCGGGCTTGCCCCAGTCCGCCTGCGGAATTTCACCGGGCGCGTGGCCGGACATGAACCGGACAATGTTGTCAAATTGATTGTCGCCGTGCAGCGGCCCCAGAATGTCTCCAAGCGATTTCTGTTCGGCTGGCGGAATCTTGAAGCCCAGCTCCTTTTCCAATAACACTGAAGCCTTCCCCGCGACAGCATCTTTCAGCTTCGTGCGCAGTATCTCGCGAACCGGTCCGTAAAACTCCATCGCCTGGGCCGTGCTCATCCGCAGCACCTTGGCGCCGACAATGTAAAGGCCCGTGCGGGAGAAAAAATCAATCACATTGCCCGGACGGCCGGTCGGAAAACGAAAGTTATCCGGCTTGATCAGCACCAGCGTCCGTTCGCCCGTCTCATTGGGAGAATATCCAATAATATTCTCCAACACCCCGCCGTCTTTCTCGGAATGGCGAGCCCACAATTTAAGCTTCTTCTCGGCTTCTTCCGCGTTTGGCGCCGCAAAAACAGCGGGCTCGAAATAGCGGATCGTCCCCTTGTCGTCAATGATCAGGTCGCTGTAGGTGTCCCGAATGGTCTCGCCGCTGCGGCGGTCCGGGCTCAGGTTGCCCACCACGGAACGAACCTTGCGAACCGCTTCGTCACCGCGAAAGAGCAAAACCATGACGCGACGGCGCAGCCCCGTCTTGGCGTCAGGTGATAAATTCTCCAGAACATATTGTTTGAGCATCTCCTGGATCTTTCGATCCTGCGGATCATGCGCCGAAACGATCGTGTCCGCGTATTCCTTGGCCAGTTCGGCACTCGGGGCGAACATCCGCATGGCGACGAGGTCGAGCCCCGTCCGGGAGATCAGCCGGCTCAAAATGCCCCCGGTCCGGGATTTATACAGGGAATAAGGAGTAACGATGACGTATGCGAGCTGTTGAGACATATTAAATTAAACTTGGGGTGGCGGTGTGGTGGGTGCCGCCGGAGCGGTCGGAGCAGCCGGAGCGGACGTGGGCGTGCTGGAGGATTTGCCCAATATCTTGAACATGACGGTTCCGCAAGTCGGGCATTTGCCTTTGATGGCTTTGCGACCATTCTTCATGGTCTCTTCAACGCCATCCGCAATTTCCTTCTTGGCTTTGCATTTGACGCAATATCCTTCGGCCATAAAAATGTTTACCGTCGTGCGCTTCATGCGCCAGACGGTGCCCTATCTTAGCCGTCACTGTCTGGTAGCGTCAATCGGAAAGGAATCCGGCCAAAAGCCGCCATCATCCCACGAACACCGCTTGCGCAAATATCTATTTATAAATCTGTTACAATCTTTCGTAGTTCCGTTTTGAGGATTTTTCCCATCGCATTTCGCGGCAACGCCGGCAAAAATAGGATCCTCTTCGGGTTTTTATAGTCCGCCATCCGCTCCTTAACATATTGTAGGATAGGTTCTTCCTGCAATGTTTGGCCTTCCATCGCCGCCACGTAAGCCACCGGTTGCTCGCCGCGCCGGACATCCGGAAGTCCGATGACCGCCACTTCCTTGACCCCGGGAAATTGATATATAACCTCTTCAATCTCACGTGGATATACGTTGTTTCCATTCACCAGCAGCATGTCCTTCTTTCGGTCGGTAATGAAATAATAGCCTTCCTCATCCCGGTATCCCACATCCCCCGTTAACAGCCATTGGCCCCGAAATGCCCGAGCCGTTTCTTCCGGATGGTTCCAATAGCCTTGCATGACATTTCCTCCCCGCACGCAAATTTCTCCAACCACGCCGCTCGCTAATAATTGGCCTTCCTCGTCCTGGATGCTCATTTCCACATGCGGAATCGGGATGCCGATCGAACCCGCCTTGCGTCGGCCGTGAATCGGGTTTTTTGCCACGACCGGACTCGCTTCGCTCAGTCCGTACCCTTCAATCAGCGGAATCCCGTATTTGCTCTCGAAATCGTTCAGCACCTGAAGCGGCAGCGGCGCCGATCCGCTGATACAAATACGAAACGGCAACTTGAGCGGCACCGGCGAGCTCGCCAGCGCCCGGTACAGCGGAGGAATGGCCGGCAGCATCGTCGCCTGTCGCAGGCAAAGCTCCTGAATGATCTGGCGCTGCTGGTTCAATGATTTAACCAAAACCATCGTTCCGCCCACCAACAACGGCAGGAACATTCCCACCGTCAGCATGTAACTGTGAAATAGTGGCAGCACCACGGCCATTCGGTCTTGATCCACGGTTTCCAGCACGATCCGGCAGCTCTCGACATTATGCAGCAAATTGCCGTGCGACAACATCGCCCCCTTCGGCTTCCCCGTCGTGCCCGACGTGTAAATAATTACGGCCAGATCCGCTTCCGCCCGCAAATTGACGCCGTATTCCCATGTGCCGTCCTCCGGCTCGGAAAAAAACGATTCCACGGAAAAAATTCTTAGGCCAGGCCGATCCCCCTGCAGTGCCGGAACGAACGCCGCCAGCTCCGCTTCCGTGATCAAAACATCGATCCCCGCGTCCGCGAGAATATAGCTGACCTCCGCGGCTTTTAAGAAATTATTGATTGGCACCATTACCGCCCCGGCGCCCAGTATGCCAAATACGGCCGGAACAAATTCCGGCCGGTTTTTCAGCCAAATACCGACGCGATCGCCCGGTCGGACGCCGAATTGCTGAATCAAACGGGCGCTCACCCAACTGGCCTGTTTTAGCAGTTCGGCATATTTGAACTCACTCTCGCCCCAATACAAACCCACCTTTTCCGGACGCGATTGAACGGATTTTGCAAATGCATGTGCAAGGTTCACCTGGTAATTTTGAACAAACTTGAATTATTGGCAAAGTTTTTCCAAAAAATTTGTGCCCGCCGCGCAATCTGGTTTAATAAGTGTGTGATTGATACCGACGAAAGGCTCAGTTCTTTACTGCCAACCATCGCTGCCGCCGACTGGCTCGCTCTCGATACCGAGGCGGACAGTCTCCATGCGTACCCGGAAAAAGTGTGCCTCATTCAAATCAGCACTGCCCAAGGTGATGAGCTGATCGACCCCCTGGCTGCGATCGACCTGAACCCCCTGTTTGACGCCCTCAACTCTCATGAACTCATTTTGCACGCGGCCGATTACGACCTCCGACTCTTGCGCAAGCACCACAATTTCCTGGTTTCCCACATTTTCGATACCATGATCGCCGCCCGGCTGCTCGGCGAACCCCAGTTCGGTCTGGGCGCGCTGGTGGAAAAGTTTCTGGGTATCCAGCTTGATAAAGGACCGCAAAAGGCCGACTGGGCGCGTCGGCCCCTGACGGAGCGCATGGAAAATTATGCCCGGAACGACACCCGGCATCTCAAACCGCTGGCCGACAAGTTAAGGGCCGAGCTGGCCCAAAAGGAACGCCTCGTGTGGCATGAGGAATCGTGCGCCCGATTGATTTCCGATTGTTCGCAGCCCTCTGTTTCCGATGAAAACACCGTCTGGCGGATCAAGGGCAGTAGCAAGTTGTCGCGCCCCGCCCTGGCGATTCTACGGGCACTATGGAGTTGGCGCGAAAAGGAGGCCTTGGCCGCCAATCGTCCCCCGTTCTTTATCCTGGCGCATGAAACCATGGTCCAAATCGCCACCACCGCCGCCTTGGGACAGCCAATCGAATCCCTGATTCCACTGCGTATTTCTCCGCGCCGCCGCGAAGCCTTGCTCAAGGCGCTGCACGCGGGAGTGAGCATTCCCGCCGCCCATCACCCGGAATTGATCCGGCAAAAATTTATCCGCCCATCCGAGGCGGAATTCCGCCGGTTCAGCGAAATCTCCGACCGCCGTGACCGTAAGGCAAAAGAATTGGGCATTGATCCCACCATCATCGCCTCCCGCTCCACCATGGGCGATTTGGCTCGCGATTGGGATAAATATGCGCCCGACCTGATGAAGTGGCAGCTCGCCCTCCTGCTTTGACCGCCAAACGCAGCCCAAATCTATTGGTTCGTTTGGGCGTCAGCCGGCGGCGGTTTCTGGGATAGCGCATATCCCAATTTGAAAACCTCCGCCGGATTCCAAAGAATATCCTTGGCCAAACCATGATCGGCCTGGGCGGTGAAAACATCCAGCGTCTGCAACGCCAGCCACGCCGCCCCCAGCGGTGTCGGATGCAAATGATCATTCTGGACCATTGCCGCGGCTTGCTGCGCTGTCGCAACGACCCCGTGGCAGACCACCGTCTGGTGCCCGTTGATCGTTTTCATCAAACGCGACAGCGGCAGGATGATAACGTTGGTATGCGTCTCCGCCCATTGACTAAGCCTTAGGTTCGATCTTCTCAAAACCGTCGCGCTCGGCACTTGGCTCGCACTGATAATTTCGGAATTCGTCGCATAGGAGGCATCCGGCAGATCACCCACCACCACCGGACACTTGAATTCTTCCAAAAGCCGGAGACCGCGATCAAAGCGCAACCGCCGGTCCTCGTCGCTCAGATCATCCCCGTAACAATACCAAAATAAAAAATCCACCCCAAACACCAGCGTGGGATCCGTCTTCACCGCCACCTCCACCTGTTGCTGACCCAACACTTCTGGGTTCATAAATAGCAACGCCATGGCATAATTGCGGATCGGCTCATGCGGCGCGGTTAACGCGGATTCCCAATAGTACGCTAAACGGTATTTCAACGAATCTGGGCCCCCCAGCGGTTCCGTAAGGGTAAATCCCGCCGAGGCACTCGCTCCGATGACCACCACCCGCTGCCAGGGCGACGCGAGATCCGCCCGCACCGGCCCGGCTACAAGAAACAAAAGTGCCGCCACCGCGCACCGAATGAATGAATTGAACTTGTTTTCGATAATCATAGCCTTACCGAACCAATTCGAACGCGAAGCCTTTGAGATAATACGTCTCCGGGATCATCGGAATAATCGGGTGATCCGGCGACTGGGAGTAGGTCGCCACGCGACGCAATATATGACGGGTGTCGTACGCCGCCGACAGCACGGAGTCGAGAAATAGCTCTTCGTTAACATGGTGCGAACAGCAGAAGGTCGCCAGCACCCCTCCCGGACGCAGCAACTTCAGCGCCCGCAATTGAATCTCCTTGTAGCCGCGCAGTGCATCCGGCACGGACGCGCGATTGCGCGTGAAGGAGGGCGGATCCAGGATGATCAAATTGAAGCGGGGAATCACTTTTTCGTGAGGCGCCACCGCTGTGTTGGCCTTCAGCCAGTCGAAAACGTTGATCGCTTCAAACTCGCATTGCTTCAGCCCGTTGGCTGCGGCGTTGCGCTTGGACGCTTCAATGGCATCGGCGCTTTGATCCAACAACCGCACCTGCGCTGCGCCCGCCCGGGCCGCATGCAATCCGAAACCGCCCAGAAAACTAAAACAATCCAGGACCAGGCCGCCCCGCGCGAACTTCGAAACCGCTTCGTAATTGGCCTGTTGATCGAGGTACATGCCTGTCTTGTGGCCGCCGATCAAGTCGGTTTCGAATTTGAGTCCGTTCAAATGAACCGTGACCGGACCGGGCA